>OHLE01000269.1_pt1 | contig 35016 bp, 30 predicted proteins | sample 1568971 | NCBI WGS metagenome assembly OHLE01 (sample SAMEA3879556, study PRJEB24766) | human gut metagenome | biome: human-associated habitat; feature: feces | place: USA | collected 1985/1987
CCGCCGCCGATGACGAGAAAGCAGTCGCAGCTATCAATCTTGTACTGCGCAGCGATCTTTTCGACCGTCTCGACCGACGGATTTGGCTCGACCGAGGAGAAGATGGAGAGCAGGATGTCCTGCTCGTCAAGTTTTTCCTGCAAGGCGCGGAAGTGCTCGTCCGCGCACTGGCGGCGGCTCGCGATGACGAACGGGCGGCGCAGGCCGTTTTCGCGCAGAATGTCTGCGGCGCGCAGCAAACTCCCCTCGCCCAAAAAGATCTCCGGCGTGCGCCAGGGGAGAAAGCGCGCGCCGACGGCAAAGCAGCACTGGAACGCGCGGCAGAAAAACGTGTTCATAGGACTTCTCCTCTTCCGAAAAATACAGACTCAGTATACCACGGAAAAACGCGCAAAAAAAGGGCTGCGCGAATGCGCAGCCCTTCTATATGTTTTTTGAACGGCTTACTCCTCGTCATCCTCGGTCTCGATGATGCCGTAGCCGCCGTTGTTGCGGCGATAAACGACGCAGATCGCATCGCCGAAATCGGTATTGCGGAAGACGAAGAAGCTGTGGCCCAGCAGGTTCATCTGCAAAATGGCTTCCTCCACGCTCATGGGCTTGACGGTGAAGCGCTTGGTGCGCACGATGTCGAACGTGCCCTCCTCGTGGGCCTCGAACTCCTCGGGCAGCTCCGGCAGCACAGCCTCGGCGCGCAGGTTCTTGGCAAGGCGGGTCTTGTTCTTGCGGATCTTGCGCTCGATCTGGGCCGTGGCCTCGTCGATCGCGCCGCGCATGTCGCCGTCCGGGTCCTCACATACCGCGCGGAACAGCGTGCCGTTGGCGCCGCGAAGCATGATCTCGGCGACACAGCGGTTCTTCTTCTCGACGGAGAAGGTGACAGAAGCCTCGGGCTCCTCCTTGAAAAACTTCTCGAGCTTGCCGACCTTTTTCTCGGCATAGGCCTTGACGGAATCGTTCAGGGAGACTTTTTTGCAGGTGTAGGTGAATTTCATAGTGTTGGCTCCTTTCGTTGGTGAGGAAGGAAAGAGGGGGCGAAGGGCTCTTCTGTTTCCTTTTCTATATCATAGCACAAATGAACGAAAATTTCAAATGAACGATATATGAATTGAGCATTCTTGTACATATTGACAAAATATAAGGCACACGACGCGAATTGACAAAAGGCGGCAGAATGCGGCAAAAGCTCCCATTGACGTTTGGGCGGACGGGCGGTATCATAAGCATCGGAAGCTTTCCAATATCCCACCCATTTGAGCCGCGGGCCGTCTTGGCCGGCGGCTCCTTTTTATTTCACGCAAGAAAAAAGCGCCCTCAACGGGCGCTTCAATAATGTTCTCTTTTTAGTTGCTCACGTCGTAGAACGTCTTTTCTCCCGGCGTTACGTAGCCGAGCTGATCGCGCGCAAGCTCCTGCAAAAACTCAGGGTCGTCGGCCTTTTCGAGTGCCGAGGCGAGCGCGTCGTTCTCCTGCTTGGCAGTGTCAAGATCGCTCTGCAGCGCGGTGAGCTGGCTGCGCGCGTCGTCGATCTGGCTCCGCAGATGAATGAGCTGCACCCCTACCAGTGCGATCAGAATTGCGATGACGAGCATCGTGAGAAAGCTGGTGCGCTTTTTGCCTTTTTTGGCCTGCTCTGCCATGCCGATGAGCCTCCTTTTTCCTTGCGCGGCGCAGCGAATAACGGGCGCGGCGCTCATACGACTTTATTATAAGCCGGTTTCTGGAAAAAAGAAAGTATCTTTTGCAAAGTTTGGCAAGTTTACCATAAACTTTTTGGAGCCACCGCAGCGGCGCGGCCGCTAATCGCGCAAAGGAGAACAGCACCTCCGCCCAGAAGGCCCATAGCGGACGGAAAAGCCGTGCGCAGAGCGCGAAGTAGCTCACCGCGCCGAGCAGCACCGAGAAGAGCATATAGAGCCGCAGCTCGCCCCCGCCGATGCGCAGCGCGAAGAGAAACGTCAGCAGCGCGAACGCCGCGCAGTAGAGGAGATCGAGCGCGCTCGTAAAGCGCCGCTTCGTCGCCCGCTGCAGCCGCACGGCGCGCAGCAGGTCATAGAGGAGAGAAAGGATGAAGCCGAGCAGGAGCGAGGCGAGAAAGCACCGCGCCTGCTCGGAGAGCGACACGCCCACGGTGCCTCAACCCCCGAACAGGCGCGAGAGCAGGCCGCCGCGGCTTGACGGCGCATCCTCAAAGGCGATGGCGTCGATGCGTCCGTCGACATGCAGCTCGCCGCCGTCGAGGCTCAGCTTGCCGATGTGCAGGCTGTCGCCTGTGACAACGAGCACGCCGAGCGAGGTGTTCATCACGATTTCGGTCTCATCGAAGCGGTCGACATCCTCCACGCCGGAGACCGTCAGGCTCTCGCGGCCGGATAATTCGATGCGCTGGGGAGAAGCGGGGGAAGTGTCGTAAGTCATAGTCAGAACCCGTCCTTTCGCTTTGGGCGCAAAGAAAGCGCCCTCCATACGATAACGTATGAAGGGCGCACCCAAAATAGTACGGTTTACTGTGCGTTCACTTCGCGGTAGAGGAGCGAGGCCTCGCTCTTGCCGGCGGTCTCGGATACATCGAGCACCTTGACCGCGAGCACGCGCTCGCCGAAGTGCAGCGCGATCACGTCGCCGACCTTGACGTCGTAAGACGCGCGGGCGACCTTGCCGTTGACGGTCACGCGGCCGCCGTCGCAGGCTTCGTTGGCCACGGTGCGGCGCTTGATAAGGCGCGAGACCTTGAGATATTTGTCAAGACGCATGGAATTCGTCTCCTTTTCGGAAAAGTGCGGGATCAAAGGGGCTCCACCAACTCAAACGGCGGCGCATCGCGCCGCCGTTTTGATGATGAAAGAGCTTGACTGGGGAATTACTCCGCAACAGCGTCCTTGAACGCCTTACCAGCCTTGAAGGTCGGGACCTTGGAAGCGGCGATGGTGATGCTCTCCTTGGTCTTGGGGTTGCGGCCGGTGCGCTCAGCGCGGTGCTTGGTCTCGAAAGAGCCGAAGCCGACGAGCTGGACCTTCTCGTCGTTCTTCAGGGAGTCGATAATGGTGTCGAGGGCAGCGTTGATCACAACCTCGGACTCCTTCTTGGAAATGCTGGCTTTTTCCGCCACGGCAGCAATGAGTTCAGTCTTGTTCATCGTTTGATCCTCCTGAATAGTGTCCGGAGACGGGGCCTCCGGGGTGTATATGAGCAAAAAGCGTTGCCGCTTTTGGTCATCTGAGTTGTTCCTTGGCGTCGTTCCACAGCGCCATCAGCTCATCGAGCGGGAGAGCGGACATATCCTCGCCGCGCGCATTCACCGTCTCTTCCACCTTGCGGAAGCGCGCGATGAATTTTTCGCAGGTCTTTGAAAGCGCCGCCTCGGGGTCGACGCCGCAGAAGCGGCCGACCTTGACGGCAGCAAACAGCACGTCGCCGAGCTCTTCTTCAAAGTTTGTGCCGTTTTCAACGGCGGAGCGCAGCTCCTGTGTCTCCTCGTCGAGCTTGTCGAGCGCGCCGGAGACATCGGGGAATTCAAAGCCCGCCTTCGCGGCCTTGCTCTGCAGCTTGTCCGCCCGCCAGAGGGCGGGGAGTGAACGGGCGACGGAATCCATCGCGTCGGCGGTGGTGCGCTGGCCCTTTTCCTGCCGCTTGAGCTTGTCCCAGTTGACGAGCACCTGCTCGCTGTCGTCCGCCCGCGTGTTCGAAAACACGTGCGGGTGGCGGAAGATGAGCTTTCGCACCACGTGGTCGGTCACATCGTCGGTCGTGAAGCGGCCGGCTTCCTCTTCCATGTGGATGTTGAAGAGCACCTGCATCAGCACATCGCCGAGCTCTTCTTTCATCAGCTCCGGATCGTCGAGGTCGAAGGCCTCGGCGGCCTCATACGCTTCCTCAAGGAAGTTGCGGCGGTTCGACTCGTGCGTCTGCTCGCGGTCCCACGGGCATCCGCCCGGCGCGCGCAGAATGCGCAGGATGTCAACAAGGTCGTCATATGTGTAGACAGCTTTCTCAGGATAGTTTATCATATATTCCCTCTCATTGCAAGGTGTTTCGCGCAATTTCCCTGATTTTTCAGGGGTTTTCAGCGCACGTGCAGGATGCGGGCGAGCTTTTCGCCCTTGGGCAGCAGCGCGAGGTCGTCGTGCGTGACGATCCGCAGTGCGAGGACAAGCGCGACGTACACGATGACCGCCAGCACGACCGCAAGGCCGACGTTCACGATCTGCGTCGTGGTCGCGCCGCCAAGCGCGATATGAGCGGCGAAGAAGCGATAGGAGAATCTGGCGCACACGGCCATCACGAGCGATGCGATCAGCGGCTTTGCAAAGACCTTGAAGTAGTTCGGCTTATCCTCCATCGTGCGGTAGACGAAAAAGAGGTTGAGCGACGATACGATCACAAAGCACACGAGCGTGCCGAAGGGAGCGGCGTGGATGTTGATGGACGGCACGGCGGTGAGGTTGTAGTTGAAGATGATCTTGACCACGCCACCGATGAGCATCGTGAAAACGGGCACATGCACGCGGCCGTAGGACTGCAGGATGGAGTTTGAAATGAGCATCAGGCAGACGAACATGCTCGCGATGCCGAGCACGGCTAAAAGCGAGCCGCCGAGCTCGCTGTCATAGCGCGGGTAGCAGAGCTTCATAATGGGCTCAGCCAGCGCCCAGAGGCCAAGACCCATCGGGAAGGCCATCAGACCCGTGACGCGCAGCGACGAGTTGATGACGCGGGACGTGTGTACGCGGTCATTGCGCGCAAGGGAAGCTGATACCGTCGGGATGACGGAGATGGTCAGCGCCGTCATCATCGACGACGGCAGGTTGTAGAGGTTCATGCCCGAGGAATACGTGCCGTAGAGGTGGCGCGTCTCCTTGAGGGTGTAGCCCAGCGCGTTTTGGAGCTGGCCCTGCACAAGCGACGTGTCGATCAGCGTGATGATCGACACCATTGAGGCCGACAGCGTGATGGGGATGGCAATCGAGAGCAGGCGCTTCAAGATCGCGCCGGAGGCATCCGGCGTGTCTGTGCCCGGGGTGCGCGGGCGGTGGCGCAAGTAGTCGATGAGCATGTAGACGAGCGCGAGCACCGAGCCGACCGTCACGCCGACGATGGCCGCGGCCGCGGCGATGTAATCCTCGTACCCAAGGCTCACGACATACATCGAAAGGCCAAGGCCGATGAAGAGCTTGCTGACCGCCTCGATGATCTGCGAGGCGGCGGTCGGCGTCATACGGAAGCTGCCCTGCGCAAAGCCGCGGAACGCGGCAAGGCAGCCGACGCACACAACACCCGGGGCGAGCGCCTTGATGCCGTAGGCGGCGTTCGGGTTATTGAGAAGCGCCGCGCACTTCTCGTTGCCGAACCACATGATGACAAACGAGAGGACACCGAGCGTTAAAAACGCGGCGAACGACACCTTGAGCACGCGCCGCGCCTGACGCTCGCGCCCGAGCGTCTTCGCCTCCGAGATCATCTTCGAGAGCGCCACGGGAAGTCCCGCGGTCGAGATGGTCAGAAGCACAGCATAGATGTTGTAGGCGTTGTTGAAGTCGGCGTTGCCCGTCTCGCCCAGAATGTTCGCGAGCGGGATCTTGAAGAGCGCGCCGATGATCTTCACGATGACGACGCCGGCGGCCAACACCGCCGCGCCGCCGAAAAAGGACTGTTTCTTTTCCGTAGCCATTAAAATTTCGACCTTTTCCTTCTTAGCAGAAATAAACTGTTTTACAGCCGCTCGAGGCAGCCGAGGATGAGCGAGGAGGAATGCGGGGCCGACTGCTCTGCCATTTCGTTGACCTCCTCGCCGGAGAGCGGCTGGGGGAGAACGCCCGCGGCCATATTGGCGCAGAGCGTCACGCCGAGAATTTCATACCCGCAGTGCGCGGCGGCGATGGCCTCCGGCACGGTGGACATGCCTACGGCGTCCGCGCCCAAAACGCGCGCGGCGCGCACCTCGGCAGGCGTTTCAAACTGCGGGCCGGGGAAGTACATGTAAATGCCCTCGCGCAGCGTGAGGTCCTGCTCCCTGGCGACCTCCTTGGCAAGCTCGCGCAGGCGGGGAGTATAGACATTGGACATATCGGGGAAGCGCGTGCCGAATTCCTCGATGTTCGGCCCCCAGAGCGGGCCGAAGTCAAAGAGCTTGATGTGGTCGGAAATGAGCATGAGATCGCCGGCTCGATAGTCCGTGTTCACAGCGCCCGCGGCGTTCGTCACGATCATCGTCTTCGCGCCAAGCAAGCGAATGACGCGAACGGCGTAGGCGGCGTCCTCCATGGTGTATCCTTCGTAGCAGTGCATTCTGCCCTGCATGACCGCCACGCGCTTGCCGCGCAGTTCGCCGAAAACGAAGCGGCCCTCGTGTCCCGGCGCGGTGGACGCGCGGAAGTGCGGGATGTCCGCATAGCTCACGCAGGTGCGCGCCTCGACACGGTCGCCGAGAAAGCCCAGGCCGCTGCCGAGCACCAGCAGCACCTCGGGACGGAAATCGCCGAGGTGAGACGCGATCATATCCGCGCTTTCGCAGTAATCATCATAGGTGAAGTGCGGCTTGACCGCGTCGGCGGTAAAGAAATCACTCTTATTCATCGTTATTCTCCTTGTTCGGCGTAAAAGCGGGCGAAGTCCATCAGGTTCGCGCGTCGCTTTTCGGGCCGGTCGATGTATTCGCGCGGGTATTTGGCGTTGAACGCGCGGCGGATCTGCCCGCCGCCGACCATCTTGGTCGAGCCGCCCGCGCCGAGCGAGAGGATGGAGTGCAGCTCTTCCATGATGTAGATGTTGTAGAGCCCCGTGCCGCCGGGCTTCGTCCAGCCGACATTTTCAAAGCTGCCGGACATGTACTTCTGGCGGTAGAGGTAATAGGGGGCAAAACCATTCTTACGCAGTGTGGGGTCGGCATAGTCCAGCATTTGCGCGACCTCGTCCGCGCCGGGGATGCGGCTGCCTTCGAGCATGATGCGGCTGTCCTTTTTGAGAGACAGCGTGTGCACCGTGATGTTGTCCGCGCCCATCGAGATGACCTCGTCAAGGCTCCTTGCAAAGCCCTCGGGCGTGTCCTCGGGCAGACCCGCGATGAGGTCCATGTTGACATGCGGGAAGTTTGCGGCGCGCACCTGCTCCATCGCGCGGCGGATGTCGTCCGCCGTGTGGCGGCGCCCGATGGCCGCGAGGACGTTGTCCTCCATCGTCTGGGGGTTGATGGAAACGCGCGTGGTGTTGTGCGCGCGCAGCACGCGCAGCTTTTCTTCGTCGATCGTGTCGGGGCGGCCCGCCTCGATCGTGAGCTCGGCGAGATTACCGAAGTCAAAATTCTGTTCCAATTTTGAGAGCAGACGGTCCATCTGATCGGCGGTCAGCGTGGTCGGCGTGCCGCCGCCCATGTAGAACGACTTGACGTTCAGCCCCAAATCGCGCACGAGCTGTCCCGCCGCGGTGATCTCGTCGAAAAGCGCCTCCAGATACGGCTCGACGAGCGAGAACGACTTTTCGACGCTCTGGGCGACGAAGCTGCAATAGGCGCAGCGCGTGGGGCAGAAGGGAATGCCGACATAAAGAGAAATGTCGTTCGGTTCCAGCTCCGCCACGGCGCGGATACCGGCGTCCGCCGCCTCAATGGCGAGGCGGGCGCGCGCGGGCGTGACGCAGTAGAGTTCCTGCAATTCCTTTTCGGCGCGCTTTTTGCCGCCCTCGCGGATCAGCGAGAGCGCGACCTTGCTGGGCCGCACGCCGGTCAGGCTCCCCCACGCGGGGGAGATGCCGAGCAGGTCCTTCGCCGCGCCGAAAAAGCTGATGCCGACGGCGTGACGGCGCTGTCCTTCTTTTTCATACTCCGTGCCGGAGAGGGGGTAGTCGTAGCTGTGGGCGGCGGACTTGCCGTCCATGCCCAGCTCCGTCGTCACCTGCACGCGCTCATCCTCTTCGGTGAGCGTCACGCGCGCCCAGCGCGTGTCGGCGGTTTTGTCGACCGTGCCGTAAACGGGCTTTTCGCCGGGGAAGAGCGTGAGTAAGCTCTGCTCCAGCGCGTATTTTTCATCATGCCCAATGAGCTCGAGTTTCATGTGGTTTCGTGTCCTTTATCGCAGCGCATGGCGCAGATACGGGTTCATCGCCTTTTCACGCGCGAGCGTTGTGGAATTCATGTGGCCGGGGTAAACAGTGTAGTCGCCTTCGATCTGGGCGAGACGGCGCAGCGAGGCGAGCATCTGCGCGTCGTTGCCGCCGGGGAGGTCGGTGCGGCCCATCGAGCCTGCAAACAGCGTGTCGCCGGGGAACATCGCGTCGCCGACCAGCAGCGTCACGCCGCCGAGCGTGTGGCCCGGCGTGGCGAGCACCTTGATCGTCAGCGAGCCGAGCGGCAGCGTATCACCCTCGCCATAATACTTGAGATCGGGGACGAGGTCGGCCATCGGGTAGTGGTAGATGCCGGTGGAGTGGGCGTCCGCCTCACCGATGTAGACGGGCACGTCCGGCAGCGCCTTTTTGAGCGCAGGCACGGCAAGCGTGTGGTCGCGATGTCCGTGGGTCAGGAGAATGTATTTGAGCGTGACGCCCTCGCTTTTGACGAGCGCGAGCAGTTTTTCCGCCTCGTCGCCCGGGTCGATGAGCGCGGCGGACTTCGTTTCCTCGTCGATGAGCAGGTAGCAATTCGTCTGCAGGGAGCCGACGACAGTGGTGATGACTTTCATGAAGAAATAACCCCTTTCTTTACTGCTTTTTCGGTGCGTCTAAGTCGGCGGAGTCCACGATCAGCGTGAACGGCCCGTCGTTGAGCGATTCGACCTCCATGTAGGCGCCGAACTCGCCGGTTTCAACATGGTAGCCCTTCTCGCGGCAGATCTCTACGAACTTTTCATACATCGGGATGGCGATCTCCGGCCGCGCGGCGCTTAAAAATTCGGGACGGCGGCCCTTGCGGCAGTTGCCGTAGAGCGTGAACTGCGAAACGACCAGAAGCTCGCCGCCGACATCGTCGAGGGAGAGGTTGATCTTGTCGTTCTCGTCGTCAAAAATGCGCAGCGAGCAGAGCTTGTCTGCCATCTTGCGGCATTTTTCTTCCGTGTCGTCAGGCGCAACGCCCAGCAGGATCAAAAAGCCCCTGCCGATCTTGCCCTTGAGCTCTCCGTCGATCGTGACGGAGGCGTGTTTAACCTTAGTCAATACTGCTCGCATGATAGATTCCTTTCTATGCCCCAAAGGGGCGGCGTTTTGGTCCCCACTGCCGTGGGGAGCGCGGGTCAAAGGGGGTATTCTCTTCTCGAAGAGAATACCCCCTTTGTATCCCCCAGAGAAGGACGAGGGGAGTTCCCCTCGACCCCCAACATTGTGAGTTTGTAGCTTGAAGAAGTGCTCAGCCTGCGGAATCGGGTGCCTGCCAAGTGATGAATCTAAACGACTTGGTGTGCTTCTATCTTCGCTGCCGCTTTGCCTGCGATTCGTTACCCTTTAGCAATCTCCGTCTACTTCGGATTGGTGCAATCTTGTGTTTGCCTGCCAGGGCGGCATTGCTGACGCTTGCCGCGATATCGTATTATCGGTAGACGGCGATTAGGCTGCACTTGCGCAAGATCAGCAGAGCAACAGCGGGTAGTAGAAGCAGAGGCAAATCGTCTTGCAATGCTAACGCGGCTCCGCCGCACGCAGGCAGTTGCATTCCGGAGGCATAAAGGTTGTTCGAGCTTGGGGCTGCCAATCAAACGCCTTTCTTTTGGACGGTCACACCGCCCGTTTTCTTTCTCGGGAAAGAAAATGGGGGGTGTGGTCCTGCCGCCCGCAGGCGGCATTTCTCTCCGCGCGATGCGCGGAATTTAGCCCGCTGGGCGATCCACCTTCATCACTCCGCTGATCTGATGCAGCCGACGCATGACCGCCGCGAGATGCTGCGCGTCGGAAATAAAAATACTGAGGTGAATGACCGCAAAGCCGTCGGCGGTCGTCGTCGCGTTGATGGACGCCACGCGCGTCTGCGAGGACGAGAGCGCGGCGGAGACGTCGAGCACGAGGTCGAGGCGGTCCTTGGCGTAAATGTCGAGCGCGGTCTGATACGATTCCTTGACGTCCGTGCCCCAGCTGACCTTGATCCAGCGGCCGCGCTCCTCGGGCTTTCTGCGCTCAATGGCGGCGTTGGGGCAGTCGCAGCGGTGGACGGACACACCGTAGCCGCGCGTGATGAAGCCGACGATCTCGTCGCCGGGGACAGGCGTGCAGCACTTGGAGAATTTAACCAGGCAGTTCGACAGCCCCTCGACCACGATGCCCTGCTCGCTCTTCGTGCGCTTGGGGACGGCGGGACGCGTCGCGCCGGAGTTGTCCACCGGCACGGTGGCGGCACGCTCCTCCTTGCGCTGCTTTTCGAGCTTGACGATCTCGTCATGGATGCGATTGACGGCCTTCTGCGCGGAAAATCCGCCGTAGCCGATGGCGGCGTACATCTCATCCATCGAGCCGAACGACGTCTTCTTGAGAAGCGCGGTCTCGATGTCCGTGCCGAGCACGTCGCTCATCGGGATGCCGAGGTGCTTGAGCTCTGCTTCAAACGAGATGCGGCCGTTGATGATGTTTTCCTCGCGGCGCTCCTTTTTGAACCACTGGCGAATTTTGCTGCGTGCCTCGCTCGATTTGGCAATCTTGAGCCAGTCGCGGCTGGGGCCGTGCGCGTTTTTCGAAGTCAGAATTTCGACGATGTCGCCGTTTTTGAGCTGATAGTCGAGCGGGGCGATGCGCCCGTTGACCTTCGCGCCCGTCATGCGGTTGCCGATGGCCGAGTGGATGGAGTAGGCAAAGTCGATGGGCGTCGCGCCGGCGGGGAGGTTCGTCACGTCGCCGCGCGGAGAGAAGACGAAGACCTCGTCGGCGAACATGTCGACCTTGAGCGTGTGGACGAATTCCTCGGCGTCGGTGTTCTCCTGATTTTCAAGCAGACGGCGCACCCATTCGTAGTTGTGCTCGCCTGCGTTGCCGGAAATGCCCTGCTTGTACTTCCAGTGCGCGGCGACGCCGTATTCGGCGATCTCGTGCATCTCTTCGGTGCGAATTTGGACCTCGAACGGGATGCCGTCCGCACCGATGACGGTGGTGTGGAGCGACTGGTACATGTTCGGCTTGGGCGTGCCGATATAGTCCTTGAAACGGCCCAGAATGGGACGGTAAAGGTCGTGGATGATGCCGAGCACGTTGTAGCAGTCGGCCACGGTGTCGACGATGACGCGGAACGCGAACAGGTCGAGCACCTCGTCCATCGTCTTATTCTGCGCGTACATCTTGCGGTAAATGCTGTAGGGATGCTTCATGCGGCCGTAGACCTTGAGATACGGGACGTGCTGCTCTTTCAAGCGCGCCTCGATCTGCGCCTGCACGCGGTCCATAAAGGCCTCGTGCTCGGACTGCTTGGCCTCGAGCGAGCGGGTGATCTCGTCGTAGCCGACGGGGTCCAAATACTTGAGGGACAAATCCTCAAGCTCCCACTTGATGCGCTGCATACCGAGTCGGTGGGCGATGGGGGCGTAAATTTCCATCGTTTCAAGCGACTTCTGCCGCTGCTTTTCCGCCGTCTGGTACTCCATGGTGCGCATGTTGTGCGTGCGGTCGGCCAATTTGATGAGAATGACGCGGATGTCCTTGGCCATCGCCATGAGCATCTTGCGCAGGTTCTCCATCTGCTCTTCTTCCTTGCTGGCGTACTGCACGCGCGTCAGTTTGGAGACGCCCTCGACCAGATCCGCGACCGCGGGGGAGAACTCCTTGGCGATCTCGGCATACGTGGCGGTGGTGTCCTCGATGCAGTCGTGCATGAGGGCGGCCTCGATGGACTCGCTGTCAAGCCGCAGCTCCTCTGCGATGATCTGCGCGACGGCGAGCGGGTGCGTGATAAACGGCGAGCCGTCCTTTCTGAGCTGACCGTTGTGGTGCGTGTCGGCATAGCGGAAGGCCTTGTCGATCTGGGCAAAGTCTGCGCTCGGGTTGTACTGGTGGATCGTCTCGACAAGGTGGTCGTACATACCGAGCACGAGCGCCGCCTGCTCGCCGGTCTCCACGCAGGTGCCGGGCGCGACAATTTGGAGGGGAGCCGAAGCGGTATTCTCTTTTAATGCTTTATCCTGTGCTGTCATATCCGAATCGTCTCCTTTAATTACGAAAGAAAGCCGTGCAGGGCGGAAAGATAGGGACTCTTGTCAAGCTCGACCTTTTTTCCGTCCGCCGTCAGGCGGAGCGTGAGGGTCGTGTCCTCGCGCTCAATCGAAAGAAGTCCGCGCTCGGCGAAGACCTGCAAACACATCGCCGTGCGCAGAAACGTCTCCGCGCCGACCATTTCCGAGCTCAGGTGCCGCAGCAGCGGCAGCATGGGCTCGCTGACGCCGTCAGGCCCGACCTCGCGCTCTAAAACGCGCCACGCGCGCACGAACTGGTCGCGCGAGGGGAGCGCCCGCGCCGCGTCGCGCGGGGAGAGCGTGCCGCCGCTAATCAGCTCGCGGCAGAGGGAAAGCGCCTCATTCTCGCGCCCGCTGGGGTCGAGCGAGGGGCGCAGGTCGATGAGCTGGAGCTGGATGGAGCGCTGGGAGCGGAACTCGTTCACCTGCAGATAGAACGCCGCGTCCACACGCATGCCCGCGCACACGCCGCACTCGTCGGCGGTGACGGAGAAGAAAATGCCGTCGAAATTCACGCGGCTTTTCTGTAGTTTCAGCTTTAAGTGCCGGTTCTGGCCCACGCCCTGCACGCTCTCGAGCGTTGCGCCGCGCAGGCAGAAGACGGGGCGGTTGTTGCCCGCGCCGTAGGGCTCGAGGAGCGAAAGCGCCTCGACCTCCTCAAGCGTGATGAGCGAGGGGTGCTGCAAGTCGACGTCGACATCGAGCATCGACACCGGCGGATGCTCGCCCGTGTGGGCGCGCACATACTGGTTCATCCGCGTGCGGAACGCGGGGATGTTGCGCTCTTCGATCGTAAAGCCCGCGGCGAGCTCGTGTCCGCCGAAGCTCACAAGAAGGTCGGAGCACGCTTCGAGCGCATTGAAGAGGTTAAAGCCGCCGTAGCTGCGGCATGAGCCCTTACCCGACCCGCCGGAAAGGTGGATCATAAAGCTCGGGCAGGAGAATTTTTCGGAAAGCCGCGACGCCACGATGCCTACGACGCCCTGGTGCCAGTCCTCGCTCGACAACACGAGCGCGCTGCGCTCGCTCTCGGGGAGGTCCTCCATCTGCTCGATGGCGCGGCGGAAAATGTCCTGCTCCACGCTCTGGCGCTCGCGGTTGAGCTCGCACAGCTCGCGCGCGAGCTTTTCCGCGCGGATGGGATCGTCGGTGAGTAAAAGTTCCGCGGCCAGCTCAGCGCGGCCCATGCGGCCCGCGGCGTTGATGCGCGGGGCGAGCACAAAGCCGATCTGGATCGACGAGATGGGGCGCGACGTGAGCCCCGCCTCGCGCAGCAGCGCGTGCAGCCCCGTAAAGTCGCTGCGGTCGATGCTCTCAAGCCCGCACTGCACGATGGTGCGGTTCTCGCCCTCCATGCGCATGACGTCGGCGATCGTGCCGATGGCGGCAAGCGTGCAGTAGCGCGCAAACAGCGCATCCTCGCGCCCTTCGCCAAGGGCCAAAACGAGCTTGAGCGCCACGCCCACGCCCGCCAAATGCTTAAAAGGATACGGGCAGTCCGGACGGTGGGGGTCGACGACGGCCACGGCAGCGGGGAGCTGCTCCTTGCACTCGTGATGGTCGGTGATGACAAGATCGACGCCGAGCGTCGCGGCGTAGGCCGTCTCGTCCACGCCCGTGATGCCGCAGTCGACCGTGACGATCAGCGTCACGCCGGACTCGGAAAGCGCGCGGATGGCGTCACAGCCGAGGCCGTAGCCTTCCTCGATGCGGCGGGGGATGTGCATCGTCACATCCGCCCCGCGCGAGCGGAGATAATCGGTCAGAAGGCAGGTCGAGGTGATACCGTCCACGTCGTAGTCGCCGAAGACCGCCAGCTTTTCGCCGTTTTCAAGCGCCTTCGAGATGCGCGCGACGGCCTTGTCCATGTCCTTCATCAAAAACGGAGAGTAGGAGAGCGTCTTCTCGCGCTCGAGCGCTTCGGCGGCCTGCTCGCTCGTGGTGACGCCGCGCGCGGCCAGCACCGATGAGACAAGATAGGGGTATCCCGCGTCCATCAGCGTCTTGATGGCATCCTCCGGCGCGGCGGGGATCTGCCAGTGCTCGTACTTCATGTTTCGGCTCACCTTCTTTCTTTTGAGAACTTTTGGACATACTATCTCAGGCAATACTACCTCATCATACTAATACAATCTATTATTTTAACAAAGACCACGGCAAAGGTAAAGAGGAAATTTGACTATCCACGCGACTTTGTGCTACAATACGGCAGAAAGATTACCCAAAAGGGGGAAAATACCAATGAAACAGATCGCAACGCGCCTGACGGCGCTTCTTCTCGCGCTCGTGATGACCACGACGCTCGCGCTCGCCGCCAACAAATCCGGCTATTCCGACGTGCCGGACAAGAACTGGGCGAGCCAAAGCATCGCGCAGTGCAAGCAGTACAACTTATTGCAGGGCATCGGAGGCGGCAAGTTCGGCCTCGGACAGAAGATGACGCGCGCGGCCTATGCCGCGGCGCTCTGCCGCCTGATGGGCTGGCAGATGCTCACGCCCGAAAAGGGCAACTATACCGACAATCAGGATGCGAAAAAGTGGTATTATAGCGCCATTGAGACCGCGAGCGCGCACGACGTGTTCTCCGGCCACAGCACGACCTGCCGACCGAACGACCCCATCACGCGCGAAGAGATGGCCGCGATGACCGTCCGCGCACTGGGGTACAGCACGCTTTCCGGCACGGTGCAGGATGAGTGCCCGTTCACCGATGTTTCGACGAATCCCGGCTATATCACGCTCGCCTGGCGCATGGGCCTTGTGGTGGGCATGAACTTAACGACGTTCGCACCGAAAAGCGACACGACGCGCGAGCAGGCCGCGGCGGTGCTGCTGCGCGCCTACAACGGCCTCAAGGCCAAAGTCAGCGTGACGAGCGTGAGCGCGGCGCCCTCCGGCGCGGTGCCGGTTGAGAGCCTGACGGGCACGAGCGGCGCGGTGCCGCTGTCCCCGCGCGCGGCGGTGGAGCAGGTCTACGACGCGGCGGTCAAGGCCGGCAAGGGCGGCAGCGTGGTCATCAACGCCGTCCCCGCGGCGCAGAGCGTGAAAAGCGGCAAGGTGGGCGCGCTGCGCGAACTGACGCAGGACGAGCTGAGCGCGTATTTGAGCGACAGCGCCGTGCAGAAAGCGCGCTCGGGCCGCTTCGACAGCTCGTACCTTCTCTGTAAGGAAAAGGACGGCTCCACGATCGTCGTCTGGTACGAGAGCGAGGCGGACATCGCCGAAAAGACCGAGCTCTGCGCGCTGCTCGGCATCAAGAACGTCTATGTGCTGAAGTAAAACAAAAAATGACAGAGGGATATCTCATGCGAGATATCCCTCTTTTTTGCTGCGTTCAGAAGTTGTCGTTCCAGGAGTCGAAGTGCGGCGGCTCGTTTACCTGCGGCGCGGTGGCGAGCTGGTAGAAGCGGCAGGTCGAAAGGTTCAGATACGGCGTCAGGTAGACGTCCACGACCGCCGAGAGCACGCCGTAGATCAGAGCACCGAGCACCGCACCGGAGAGCGAGTCGGGCAGGTAGCTGATGATGACGTATTCGTAGAGCAGCGCGATAAGCACCGCGGCGATCTGATAGCCGATGAAGCTGAGCTGGAGCAGGAAAAGCTGCGTTTTGTAGCCATTTGTCTGCTGCTTGCTCAGGTTCAATGCCTCCATCACGCCGAGCTCGGGATTTTCGCACAAGTTGAGCATGGCGAACGAGTAGCGGTAGGCCGCGATGATGCCGGGGATGACGAAAAGCATCGACCACAGGAAGATGAAAACGCCCTCGACGATGGAGAGCAGGATGACCTTTCCGGCAAAGGGAAACGCGTCAAAAAGGCTCTCATACGGCATTTCCTCACGGCGCAGGATGCCGAAGCAGTAGCAGTAATACCCCGCGTTCAGAACGAGCGCGACGAGGCCGACGAGGATGCTCACAAAGCTGAATGAGAGCACTGTGAAGCCGCCGGCGGAGTCGATCATATAGCTCACGCCCGAGTTGATCATATCGAGCACAAGGGTGATGAGAAGATAGAAAAGCGTCATCCGGAAGGGATTGACACTGCCGGTGCGCAGAAGCGAGCGCGATTCTGCCTTGATCGCGCCGGTATCGAGCTGCATGGGCATAAAAAAGCTCCTTTCTTGCCGGAACGGGGAAAAACGGACGGCAAAGTGCGGAAAATGCACGAAATTCATAAAAATAGTAATACATAATTATAGCATCGCGTCCGGGACACGTCAAGAAGCGGAGAAATGGGTTATTCCCTCCGCGGGCCGCCGAAAGGCGAATTGTTTGGCAAAATGCTGTTTTTGCGAAAAAATGACGGCGAAATCTGATAAATTATGTAGGAAAATGATGGTCATGAAGAATATTTTCTGGACAAGAGAAAAGAAAGGGGATATAATCTATCCGATTATGGAGCAGTGTTTCCGCTGCTCTGGCAGTATAAAGATGAGGTGAAGACTATGGCACAAGCTTTCTTTGGCGGCGTTCATCCCAATGATATGAAGGCTGCTACCAATGAAAAGGCCATCGAGCAGTTACAAGCCCCTGCTCAGGTGGTGATCCCCATGTCGATGCACTTCGGCGCACCCTGCACCCCGACGGTCTCCAAGGGCGACTATGTCAAGCTTGGACAGAAGATCGGCGAATTCAAAGGTCTCGGCGCTCCCATTCACGCAAGCGTATCCGGTACGGTCGCTGCGGTGGAGCCCCGTCCCTATTCCATGGGCGGCAAGGTCATGTCCGTTGTCATCGATAATGACTTCAAGGACGACTTGAGCGAGGAAGTCCATGCTCCGGCCGACCCCGACGCGCTGAGCGTGGAGGAAATGGTCGAAATGGTCAAGCAGGCCGGTATCGTCGGTATGGGCGGCGCAACGTTCCCCACGCACACGAAGATCTCCAGCGGCATCGGCAAGGTCGATACCGTCATCATCAACGGCGCGGAGTGCGAGCCCTACATCACCGGCGACCATCGCGCGATGCTTGAGCGCCCCGCTGAGATCATCGGCGGCTGTTGCTACCTCGCCAAGATGTTCGGCGTGAGCAAGGTCGTCATCGGCGTGGAGGACAACAAGAAAAACGGCATCGAGGCCCTCAACAAGGTCATCGCCGAGCAGAAGGCTCCTGTCGTGGTCGAATCGCTGCGCTGCCGCTACCCCCAGGGCGGTGAAAAGCAGCTCTGCCAGGCCATCACCGGCAAGCAGGTTCCCCCAGGCGGTCTGCCCGCGAGCATCGGCTGCGCCGTGTTCAACATCAACACCACCATCGCCATCTACCATGCCATCAAGGACGGCATGCCCGTGGTGCGCAAGGTTGTCACCGTGTCCGGCAGCGGCGTTGTGGAGCCGAAGAACCTCGAGTGCCCGATCGGCACGCCCGTTTCGCTCCTGTTCGACGCCTGCGGCGGCCTGAAGGACGAGACGTTCAAGCTCATCGCCGGCGGCCCGATGATGGGTATGGCGCAGGCCTCCGCCGACTTCCCCGTGGCCAAGGGCACGGGCGCGGTGCTGGCATTTGCGGGCAATGAGAACAAGGTCTCCGAGGACCCGACCTGCATCCGCTGCGGCCGCTGCGTTGAGGCGTGCCCCATGCACCTCGAGCCTCTGTACCTCTATTTATATGTGCAGAAGAACCGCATCGAGGATCTCGAGGCGGCCCACGTCATGGACTGCATCGAGTGCGGCGCGTGCTCTTACATCTGCCCGGGCCGCCTGCACCTGACGCATTCGTTCAAGGTTGGCAAGCAGAAGGTCAAGGAAGCCGCCGCCAAGGCCAAGGCCGCGGCTGAGGCTGCCAAGGCTGCCGAAGAAGCAAAGAAGGAGGCTTAAGAGATGCTGAATGATTATAAGGGTCTGAAGCTCATCGCTTCCTCCAACCCCCATATCCGCAACAATGAAGACACGCGCTCGATCATGCTCGACGTGATCATTGCGCTGTGCCCCGCGCTCATCATGAGCGTCATCCGTTTCGGCTTCCGCGCGCTGATCTCCGTGCTCGTGAGCGTGGTTTCCGCGATGTTTTTCGAGTGGCTCTACCGTAAGCTGATGCACAAGACGCAGACGCTCGGCGACCTGTCCGCCGCCGTCACCGGTGTCCTGCTCGCGTTCGTCTGCCCCGTGACGCTTCCTTACTGGATGCTGATCGTCGGCAACTTCTTCGCGATCTTCCTTGTCAAGCAGCTCTACGGCGGCCTTGGCAAGAACTTCCTGAACCCCGCGCTGGCCGGCCGTGCCGCGCTCGTCGCGTGCTACACGAGCCAGATGACCTCCTGGATCGACCCGGCCTCCGGCAAGGCACCGCTCTTCGGCGGCGCTGACGTCGTGACCGCGGCCACCCCGCTCGCCATGATGAAGGGCGGCGAGTTTGCCGAGGTGACGGCACAGTACAGCCTGTCCGATATGTTCATCGGCAACATCGGCGGCTCTCTCGGTGAGATCTCCGCGATGATGCTGCTCATCGGCGGATTGTACTTAATTTTCCGCAAGGTCATCTCCTGGCAGATCCCCGTTGCCTATATCGGCACGGTGGCAGTCCTCACGTTCCTCTTCCCCCAGGGCAACGACGCGATGAGCTGGATGCTCTACAACGTGCTCGGCGGCGGCCTGTTCCTCGGCGCGTTCTTCATGGCCACCGACTATGTCACCTCGCCCGTCACGAAGAAGGGCCAGCTGATCTTCGGCATCGGCTGCGGTCTCATCACGGTGTTCATCCGCTACTTCGGCTCCTATCCCGAGGGCGTTTGCTACTCCATCCTTGTGATGAACTGCTGCACCTGGATCATTGACAAGTACACCAAGCCCACCCGCTTCGGCGTAGATAAGAAAGCAGCGAAGGAGGCGGCAAAGAAATGAAGATCGAAGGTAAATTCATTTTCAAGGTAGCTGGTACGCTGACGGCGATCTCGCTGGTCGTCGCGCTGCTGCTGGGCCTGACCAACATGCTGACCGCGGACAAGATCGCGGCCATCAACAAGCAAAAGACCGAAGAGGCGCTCGCCAAGGTCGTCTCCGCGGCCGACTGCGAATTCCCCCCGATGGAAGACATCCCGCAGGCCATGATCGACGCTGCCAACGAACAGGGCGGCAAGCTGAGCGAGGCCTATGAGGTCAAGTCCGGCGGCGATACCATCGGCTATGCCTTCAAGGTCACCGCGAGCGGCTCTCAGGGCAACATCGTGATGATCGTCGGCGTTGACACCGACCTCACCGTCACGGGCGTTTCCATTGTTAAGGCTTCCGAGACCGCAGGCATCGGCTCCAAGGTCATCGACAATGAAGCGACCTCCGCCGGTACCGGCGCGCTTGACCAGTTCGTCGGCAAGTCCGGCGCGGGCACGCTCGTCGTCAAGCAGAACATCGACGCCGTCACCGGCGCGACGGTCTCCACCAAGGGCGTGACCAAGGGCGTCAACGCCGCTCTGGCTGCCGCCGAGGCCATGAACTGAGAAAGGGGGAACGATCTATGAATTTTAACAAACAGCTCAAAGACGGTCTGATCTACCAAAACCCCGTTCTGGTGCAGGTGCTCGGTATGTGCTCCACCATGGCCATCACCACGAGCGTTGCAAACGGCTTTGGCATGGGCATCTCCGTTCTCATCATCCTGACGCTTTCCAACATCTTTATTTCCCTTCTGCGCAAGATCATCCCCAACGAAGTGCGTATCGCGTGCTACATCGTCGTCATCGCAGGCTTCGTTACAATCGTTGATCTGTGCCTGCAGGCGTTTTTTCCTGAAATCGCCAACAGTCTTGGCGTGTTCATCCCGCTGATCGTCGTCAACTGCATCATCCTCGGCCGCGCCGAGGCCTTTGCCAGCAAGAACTCCGTCGCCGCCTCCGCGGTGGACGGCATCTGCCAGGGCATCGGCTACACGGTGGTGCTGCTGATCCTGAGCGCGTTCCGCGAGCTGCTCGGCGCGGGCACGCTGCTCGGCATCCAGATCATGCCTTCTTCCTATGTTCCTGCCAGTATGCTCACGCTGCCCGTCGGCGGCTTCCTGTGCCTCGGCACGCTGATCGCCATCATGCAGTGGGCGCTCGCCAGAAGTGAGAAGAAAAAGGCAAAAGCAAACGAAACGGAGGGCAAATAAATGAGTGTCACAAAACTTCTTGCTATTTCCCTCGGCGCGATTTTGACGAATAACTTCATCTTCTCGCAGTTCCTGGGTATCTGCCCGTTCCTCGGCGTGTCGAAAAAGAGCGACACCGCCGTCGGTATGGGTCTCGCCGTTACGTTCGTCATGGGTCTTGCCTCGGCGTTCTGCTACGGCGTGAACATCATCCTCGTCAAGCTCGGTCTCGGCTACATGCAGACCGTCGCCTTCATTCTCGTGGTGGCGAGCCTCGTGCAGTTCATCGAGATGTTCCTCAAAAAGTCCATGCCGACGCTCTACACGGCCCTCGGCGTGTACCTGCCGCTGATCACCACCAACTGCGCCGTTCTCGGCGTGGTGCTGCTCAACGTGCAGAACGACTACAACTTCATCGGGTCCGTGGTTTACGGCATCACCGGCGGCCTTGGCTTCCTGCTGGCGATCTACCTGTTCTCCACGGTGCGCGAGCGCCTGGAGTTTGCCGACTATCCCAAGGCATTTGAAGGCTTCCCCATCGCGCTGATCACCGCAGGCCTGATCGCCCTTGCATTCATGGGCTTCTCGGGTCTGCAGGTGTGGCCCATGTAAGGAGGGGACGAAATTATGATTACAAACGTTATTTACGCTGTCCTCGTGCTGGGCGTGATCGCCGTCGTGTTCGGCCTGATCCTGTCCGTTGCGGCCAAGGCCTTTGAGGTCAAGGTCGATGAGCGCCTGCCCAAGATCCAGGCCTGCCTCGCCGGCGCAAACTGCGGCGGCTGCGGCTATCCCGGCTGCGCGGGCTGCGCCGAGGCAATTCTTGCCGGTAAGGCTCCCGTCACCGCCTGCGCGCCCGCGGGTGCAGAGGGTGCCGCCAAGATCGCTGAGATCATGGGCATGGAAGCCCCCAGCGGCGAAAAGCAGGTCGCGCATGTGCTGTGCAACGGCGGCGAGGCCTCTGTGAAGAATTTCGAGTATGTCGGTCTTCACGACTGCGTCGCCGCGACGAAGGTCGCCGGCGGCCCGACCGCCTGCGCCTTTGGCTGCATGGGCTTTGGCACCTGCGTTGCCGCCTGCCAGTTCGACGCCATCCACATCAATGAGCAGGGCGTCGCCGAGGTCGACAAGGAGAAGTGCACCAACTGCGGCGCCTGCCGCGAGGCCTGCCCGCGTAAGCTGATCGTCGAGGTGCCCTACAAGCAGAAGGTCTTCGTCAACTGCTCGAACAAGGAGAAGGGCCCCGCCGTTACGAAGGTGTGCGCCAACTCCTGCATCGCCTGCGGTATGTGCGAGCGCACCTGTAAGTTCGACGCCATCCACGTCGTCAACAACGTGGCCGTCATCGACTACACCAAGTGCAAAAACTGCACCATGTGCGCCAAGGCCTGCCCGCGCAACGCCATCGAGCCCATCCCGACCCCCGAGGAGAAGGAGAAGTTCAAGGCCGCGCAGAAGGCTGCCGCCGAGCGCAAGGCTGCTGCCGAGGCTGCGAAAGCCGCCGAAGCGCCCAAGGCCGAATAAAGGTTCTTAAAAAAAGAGGAACGCGAAAGCGTTCCTCTTTTTTTGCGCCAAAAGCGTAGAGGCGCTTTTTCGGGGCGGCGCTCGCCTGACTTTTGCGTAGTTCACAAACTGTTTACACTGCGTCCTATTGACAATAGGAAATGTCGGTGGTACACTGCGTTTAGCACTCGAGGGAAAGGAGTGCTAAAGCTACGAAAGGAGCGCGGCGTATGGACTTGACCGAGCGCAAAAAGCAAATTCTCAAGCGCGTTGTCGAGGATTACATCGCCGCGGCTGAGCCGGTCGGCTCCAAGGCGCTGGCCGAGGAAATGGGTGGTTCGGTGAGCTCCGCGACCATCCGCAACGAGCTTGCGGATCTGGTCGAAATGGGCTACCTTGAGCAGCCGCACACGTCCGCCGGACGCGTGCCTTCGCCGAAAGGTTACCGCTTGTACGTCAACGAGCTGATGGAAAAGCGCGAGGTCTCCGAAACGGAAGCGGAGGAGATCAACGAGCAGCTCAAGTCCAAGCTCAGCGGCACGGACAGCGTGATCGCCAAGGCGGGGCAGATGGTGTCGAGCATCGTCAATTACCCCGTGTACAGCGTGACGGGCGGACGGCGCGAGGCGAGCGTCAAGCGCTTCGAGCTCATCGCGGTCGATGAAATGAGCTTCATCGTCGTGGTGATGGGCGAGGATAACCGCGTGAAGAGCCAGCTCCAGCGCTCGGACCTCCCGTTCGACAGTCAGCGGCTTGCGGACGTCAAGGAGCTTTTGAACACGCACTTCACCGGCCGGAGCGCCGATGAGATGAGTGCAAGGCTGATGAGCCTTTCCGATCAGCTTTCGCCAGAACTGTTTTTAGTGGTGTCCAAAGCGGTCGAATATGCGATCGGTGTGCTCGAGCAGAGCGCGCAGCGCAATGTGGAGACCGCGGGCGCGAGCCAGATCTTGAAAATGCCTGAGTACCGCGATGTCGACAAGGCGCACGATCTCGTGACATTCCTTGTGGATAACAAGGAAGAGCTTCCCGTGCCGGATGACGGCGCGCCGCTCAAGATCCTGATCGGGCCGGAAAACGTGAACGAGGCGCTCAAGGAAACGAGCGTGGTCGTCGCCAGCTACGATATCGGCGACGGGATGCGCGGCCTCGTCGGTGTGGTGGGTCCCACCAGAATGGACTACGCCACCGTGACGGCGCGGCTGAGTTATTTTGCAGACAGCCTGACGCGGATGTTCGGCAAGAACGAGCTTCCGCCCAGGGAAGAAGATAAGGAGTAAGAAATGGGTAAGAAAGACAAGCAGAACGCGGCGGAGAGCACGCCGGAAAAGAACACGGCGCAGCAGCCCGCAGCAGGCGAGGCGGCCAAGACCGCAGAGACCGCCAAGGCTGACGAGACCGCTGAGAAGAGCGCGGAGCCCGAGACCTTCACCGTCACGCGCGAGCAGATGGAGAAGATGGAAGGCCTTGCCAAGTCGCTTGCCGACGAGCAGGACAAATACCTGCGCCTTGCCGCCGAATACGACAACTACCGCAAGCGCACCGCGAAGGAAAAGGAAAACCTTTATGCCGACGCGAAGATCGACACGATCAAGGCGCTGCTGGGCGTTTACGATAACCTCGAGCGTGGCCTTGCCCAGTACGGCGACGAGGAGTCGCCCCACCGTAAGGGCCTTGAGATGGTGTTCAACCAGTTCAAAGAGAGCCTCAAAAAGCTGGGCGTTGAAACGATGGACGCCGCCGGAAAGCCCTTTGACCCCGAAAAGCACAACGCCGTGATGCATGTGGAAGACGAGAACTACGGAGAAAACACCGTGGTCGAGGTGCTTCAGCAGGGCTTCACGCTGGGCGATAAGGTTTTAAGATTCGCTATTGTAAAAGTAGCGAACTAAAAAGTGCAAATTCCGCGCGGAAGCGCGAAATGATAAATTAATTTCGTTAACAAAAAAATTAAGATAGATCTTAGGAGGACAACATTATGTCTAAAGTTATCGGTATCGACCTTGGTACTACCAACTCTTGTGTGGCCGTGATGGAAGGCGGCGAAGCCGTCGTCATCCCCAACGCCGAAGGCAACCGTACCACCCCGTCCGTCGTCGCGTTCAGTAAGACCGGCGAGCGTATGGTCGGCCAAGTCGCAAAGCGTCAGGCCATCACCAACCCCGACCGCACGATCTCTTCGATCAAGCGCGAGATGGGCTCTGATTATAAAGTCGAAGTCGACGGTAAGAAGTACACCCCGCAGGAGATCAGCGCGATGATCCTGCAGAAGCTCAAGAGCGACGCTGAGGCTTACCTCGGCGGCCCCGTGAGCGAAGCCGTCATCACCGTTCCCGCTTACTTCACCGATGCGCAGCGTCAGGCGACCAAGGACGCCGGTAAGATCGCCGGCCTCGAGGTCAAGCGTATCATCAACGAGCCGACGGCCGCGGCCCTCGCCTACGGCGTCGACAAGGAAGCCGAGCAGAAGGTCATGGTCTACGACCTCGGCGGCGGCACGTTCGATGTCTCCATCCTTGATATCGACGACGGCGTCATTGAAGTCTTGGCCACCGCGGGCAACAACCGCCTCGGCGGCGACGACTTCGATGAGTGCATCATGAAGTGGATGGTCAGCGAGTTCAAGCGTACCGACGGCGTCGACCTCAGCGGCGACAAGGTCGCCATGCAGCGCTTGAAGGAAGCTGCCGAGAAGGCCAAGATCGAGCTCTCCGGCGTGACCTCTACCAACATCAACCTCCCGTATATCACGGCCGACGCCACCGGCCCGAAGCACCTCGACCTGACCCTCACGCGCGCTAAGTTCAACGAGCTGACCGCGCACCTGGTCGAAGCCACTGCCGGCCCTGTCCGTCAGGCGCTCAGCGATGCGGGCCTCACCGGCAACGACATCCACAAGGTCCTGATGGTCGGCGGCTCCAGCCGTATCCCCGCCGTGCAGGAAATGGTCAAGAAGCTCACCGGCAAGGAAGGCTTCAAGGGCATCAACCCCGATGAGTGCGTCGCCATGGGCGCTGCTCTTCAGGCGGGCGTTCTGACCGGCGATGTCAAGGGCCTGCTGCTGCTCGACGTCACCCCGCTGTCCCTCGGCATTGAAACCATGGGCGGCGTTTGCACCAAGCTCATCGACCGCAACACCACCATCCCCGTGAAGAAGAGCCAGATCTTCTCCACCGCTGCCGATAACCAGACGAGCGTTGAAGTCAACGTCCTGCAGGGCGAGCGCGAGATGGCCGCTGCCAACAAGAGCCTCGGCCGCTTCCACCTCGACGGCATCGCTCCGGCCCGCCGCGGCGTGCCTCAGATCGAGGTCACGTTCGATATCGACGCCAACGGCATCGTGAACGTCAGCGCGAAGGACCTCGGCACCGGCACCGAGCAGCACATCACCATCACCTCTTCCTCCAACATGAGCAAGGAGGATATCGAAAAGGCCGTCAAGGACGCCGAGCAGTACGCCGCTGAGGACGCCAAGATCAAGGAAAAGGTCGAAGTCCGCAACCAGGCCGACCAGATGGTCTACCAGAGCGAGAAGACCCTCGGCGAAGTGGGCGACAAGATCCCCGCGGATGAGAAGGCCAAAGTCCAGAGTGGTATCGACAAGCTGAAGGAAGTCCTCAAGGGCGACGACACCGACGCCATCAAGAGCGCGACCGAAGAGCTCACGCAGATGTTCTATCAGATGAGCGAGAAGCTCTATCAGCAGGCGAACCCGCAGGGCGGCGCACAGGCCGGCCCCGACATGGGCGGCCAGAACGGCGGCGCGCAGACCGGCCCGAACGGTCAGCAGTATTACGATGCTGACTACAAGGTCGTGGATGACGACGAGAACAACAAGAAGTAATTTGAAACCGATCGACGCAGCGGGGACAGTTTATACTGCCCCCGATTGCGGCGTTTTTAGGAGCGTAGTCTATGGCTGAAAATAAAAGAGACTATTACGAGGTGCTCGGCGTTTCCAAGGGCGCTTCGGAAGAAGAGATCAAAAAAGCATACAAAAAGCTCGCACGCAAGTATCATCCCGACATGAACCCCGGCGACAAGGAAGCCGAGGAGAAGTTCAAGGAGATCAACGAGGCGAACGAGGTTTTGAGCGACCCAGACAAGAAGGCGCGCTACGACCAGTTCGGCTTTGCGGGCGTTGACCCGAATTACGGCGCAGGCGCCGGTGGCGGCGCTTACGGTGCGGGCGGGTTCGACTTCGGCGACCTCGGCGATATCTTCGGCAGCTTCTTCGGCGGTGGCTTCGGCGGCGCGCGCGCGAACCCCAACGCGCCCCAGCGCGGCGAAAGCCTGCGCACGAGCGTGAATATCAGCTTTGAAGAGGCGGCCTTCGGCTGCGAGAAGGAAGTCAGCATCGACCGCATCGAGCAGTGCCCTGACTGCCGCGGCTCGGGCTGCGCCAAGGGCACGACCGCCGAGGTATGTCCTGACTGCCGCGGCAGCGGCGTGATCCAGCAGCGCCGCCAGACGCCGCTGGGCTATATGTCGACGTCGGCACCCTGCCAGCGCTGCGGCGGCAAGGGCAAGATCATTCATCAGCCCTGCCCCAAGTGCGGCGGCAAGGGCATGATCCGCCACCGCAAGACCATCAAGGTCAGCATTCCTGCGGGCATCGACAACGGGCAGACCATTTCACTGCGCGCGCAGGGCAACGCGGGTAAGAACGGCGGCCCCGCGGGCGATCTGCTGATCGTTGTGTCCGTGCGTCCGCACGAGATCTTCCGCCGCGAGGGCACGAGCGTCCTGTGCGAAGCGCCCATCACGTTCACGCAGGCGGTGCTCGGCGCGGAGCTTGAGATCCCGACGATCGACGGCAAGGTGAAGTACACCATCCCCGAGGGGACGCAGAGCGGCACAACGTTCCGCCTGAAAGGCAAGGGCATCCCCGGCCTCAACGGCCGCGGCCGCGGCGACCAGTACGTCACCGTGTATATCGAGACGCCGCGCAACCTGAACCGCGAGCAGAAGGAAGCGCTCAAGAAGTTCAGCGAGTCGCTCGGCGAGAAAAATTATGAGGAACACAAGAGCTTTTTCGGAAAGTTCAAGCTGTAACGAATAGAAGATGTATTTATCCGATTATCACACCCACTGTTCGCTTTCATTCGACTCGAAAACGCCGGTGGAAGACATGGTGCGCGCGGGCATCGCGCAGGGCTTGCAGGAAATGTGCCTGACCGACCATGTGGACCTGTTCCGCCCGAGGGAGACGGCGCACTGGGAACACGATTTTTCGAATCGTGAAGAGACCTTTGCGCGCGCCGACCAGGCGGCGGACGGGAAGATCATCGTCCGCCGCGGCATCGAGCTCGGCGAGGCGATGCGCGACTTTGCCTACGCAGACGAGCTGCTCTCGCGTTTGCCGGAGCTCGACTTTGTCATCGGCTCGCAGCATCAGCTGTCGGAAAAGTACGATTGGAACGACCTCTACTTCATGCCCGAGGCCACGGAGCAGGAGGCGCGCGAGCAGATCGCGGACTATTTAACACTCGTTCTGGAGATGGCCAAGTGGGGGAAGTTCTCCGTGCTCGGCCACCTGACGCTGCCGCTTCGCTACATGAACGAGAATCACGGCATGCACATGAGCTTCGACGGCTTTGAGGACGAGGTCGCGCAGGTGTTCCGCGCGCTCATTGAAAACGGCTGCGGCATCGAGTGCAACGTGAACCGCGGCAACACGCCGCTGCCGGATCAAAAATGGCTGAGGCTCTATCACGAGCTCGGCGGCGAGATCATCTCCATCGGCACCGACGCGCACACGCCGGAATTCGTCGGCATGCGCGCCCGCGAGACGCAGGAATTACTCAAGAGCTGCGGCCTCGACTATGTGTGCACGTTTGAAAAGAAAAAACCGGTCTTTCACAAAATCTGACTGACAAAAGGAGAAACATTTATGAAGATCGCATTGGGCTGTGACCACGGCGGATACGCCATGAAGGAAGACATCAAAAAGCAGCTGGAGGGCCTGGGCCACGAGGTCAAGGACTGCGGCACTTACTCCACCGAGAGCTGCGACTATCCCATTTTCGGAGAGGCCGCCGCGCGCGCCGTCGCAAGCGGGGAATGCGAGTACGGTATCGTCGTGTGCACGACGGGCATCGGCATCTCCATCGCGGCGAACAAGGTCAAGGGCATCCGCTGCGCGCACTGCGCCGATACGCTTGAAGCGCAGCTCTGCCGCCAGCACAACAACGCCAACATGATGGCCATCGGCGCGGGCTTCACGGGCCCGAAGCTGGCCGCGGCCATGGTCGAGACGTTCCTCTCCACCGCGTTTGAAGGCGGCCGCCACGCCCGCCGCGTCGCGCTGATGGACGCTATCGAGGGCTAAAGCATACAAAAGCGGAAAATCAACAAAAACCGAAAGGTTTTTGTTGATTTTTTTGCTCTCAAAAGGTAAACTGTTGCACAAGAAAAAGGAGGCGGATGCAGACAATGGCAAGAAGATCGAGCGGAACGAAGGGCTATACCGGTTATCGCGGGCGCAGGCGCGGCAGAGGCGTGCTGGCCGTGGTGCTGGTGGTCATTTTGCTGCTGGCGTGCGGCTTTTTGTTTGCGCAGCGCTATATGGTATACGATGCGGACGGCTCGGTCCGCTTTGAGTTCCCCTGGATAAAGAAGACCCCACAGGACGATAGCGTAAATGACGGCGACAGCGGCGACGATAAGAAGCAGGACGACCTTGAGATCACGGTGCAAAAGCCCGTCATCAAGGATACCCGCGCGGTCGAGCTGGGCGCGGACGCGCTCGGCAGCGAGTGGCAGGCGGCGCTCGATGGCCTTGATAAGGACGTGAACGCCGTGGCGGTCGAGCTCAAGGACGCGAGCGGCAAGCTCTACTATAATTCCAAAGTGCAGGGCGCGATCGACTGCGGCGCGGTGGCCGGGAACAGCACATCGGACACGGCCATTCAGGGCCTTGTCGACTCGGACTATTACACGATCGGCCGCATCAGCACGCTGCACGACAGCCTGTACGCCTACGAGCACATGACGGACGCCGCCGTTTGCCAGCTGACGGGATTCGTCTGGTACGATACGAACAGCACGCACTGGCTCGCGCCCGAAAAGCAGGCGGCGCGGCAGTATGTGACCGATATCGTCATGGAATGCGGCAAGCTGGGCTTTGACGAGCTTCTGCTCGACGATTTCCACTACCCGCGCGAGGGGCGCATGAGCCGCATCAAGACGGACGAGCGCACCATGACGCAGCAGGAGGCGCTTGCGCTGCTCGCCGACGACATCCACACCGCGCTTGAGCAGGCGGGCTACAAGGGCAAGCTCTCCGTCAGCGTGGACGCGGACATCGCGCTTGCAGGCAGCGAAGAGAAGTCCGGCATCGTGATGAGCGAGCTCACGGAAAAGTTCGACCGCGTGTACGTCAAGGTCACGGCAGACCAGCTCGAGAGCGTCACCGAGGCGATGAAGGCCTACGACGTCGAGTTCGTCCCCATCGTGACGGAGGCGACAGACAGCGGCAGCTATCTCATTGAAAAGTGAAAAGGCGAAGGGCGGGCCGCTGATACCTCAGCGGCCCGTTTTTTGCGCAAAAAGGGAAAAGGGCACGGGGCAGCGAAGGCTGTCCCGTGCTTTTTTTGATGTGGAGAAAGACGAGGGGGGACGCCCCGTTCGAGCGTTGGAAAAAGCGCTGATAACCGCTTTGAGACATAATGTACAAAAGTTGAATGAATTCGACGTAATTTAAACGCTTGATTTTGTGCAAAATAGATAGTATACTGTTGCCCGTACCAAAAAGAGGACCCTCGAGGGCCGTTGCGCCCGCGCGGGAAAGAATATGCCCGCGGGCGAAAAAGAGGATATGAGACGCCCGTTCTCCGGTGAGTGAGAGACCTGCCGCAGCGCACAGAGCGGCGGAAACGGGCCGATACGGAACATACGGCAAATTCTGCACAGGAGATAGATGTCATGCTTGAAAACAACCACACGATCCACCTGACGCTCAACGGTGAGAGCCGCGCGTTCACGGTGGAGCCGCAGGAGACGCTTCTGAACGTACTGCGCGAGCGCGCGCACTTGACGGGTGCGAAGAAGGGCTGTGACCTTGGCGAATGCGGCGCCTGCACGGTCATCATGGACGGGCGCGCGGTCAACTCGTGCTGTGTGTTCGCCATCGAGGCGGACGGCACCACGGTCGAGACCATCGAGGGTATCGGCACCGCCGACGAGCCGCACCCGCTGCAGCAGGCGTTTATCGACGCCGGCGCCATCCAGTGCGGCTACTGCACGCCCGGAATGATCATGGCGGCCAAGGCGCTGCTCGACCGCAACTCCCATCCCACGCGCGAGGAGATCCACGCCGCCATGTCCGGCAACCTCTGCCGCTGTACGGGCTACACGAAGATCGAGGAGGCCATCGTCGCGGCCTCCAGGGTCATTGAACAGTACGCGAACGGAAAGGGGGCACAGCAGTGATGGAGCAGCATCATTTCGACATTGTCAACCACGCTACACCGCGCCTTGAGTCCATGGATAAGGCGCTGGGCCGCGGCAAGTATACCGACGATTTAGAGCTCCCCAACATGGCTTACGCCGCGCTCGTGCGCTGCCCGTATTCCCATGCCAAGGTGCTGAGCATCGATGTGAGCGAGGCGGAAAAGGTTCCCGGATACCTCGGCTGCGCCCTGCCGGAGGAGGCCCCGCAGGCATACTTCAACTGCTCGGGCAACCCGCCCTCTCCGCTTCTGATGGCGGATGAAAAGGTGCTGACGACCGAGCCGCTGACCATCGGCGACCGCGTGGCCGTCGTCGCCGCGGAGACGGAGGAGGCGGCCCGCACCGCCGCCGAGGCGGTGAAGGTCGAGTACGAGAACCTTGCGCCGATCCTCGACGTCAAGGCCGCGCTCGCCGACAACGCGCCCGCGATGCAGCCGCATCTTTCCGACACGAACGTCGTCCAGCGGCGCGAGGTGTCGCAGGGCGACATCGCTGTGGGCGAGGAAAAGTCCGACATCATTCTCGAAGACCATTTTGTCACGCCGCCGATGCAGCACACGATGATCGAGCTGACCTGCTGCATCTGCGACTTCAGCGACGGCGAGCACATGACGATCTACAGCTGCTCGCAGACGGTGTTTCAGGAGCGCCGCATTCTGGCCGAGCTCTTCGGCCTCAAGGAAGTGGACGTGCACATCATCAAGCCGCTTGTCGGCGCAGGCTTCGGCGCGCGCCAGCAGCTGCACGCCCAGCACGCCGCAGCGCTCATCTCGCGCAAGATCAAGCGCCCCGTGAAGCTGCTCTATTCGCGCGAGGAGGACTTCTACTCCGTCGTGCGTCACGCCTCTGATGTCGATCTGCGCATCGGCGCGGACAAAAACGGCAAGCTGCAGCTCTTTGATACGACGTTCCGCCTGAACGCCGGCCCCTACACGACGCACACACCGACGGTCGTGGCCGCTGCCGCGCGTAAATTGCAGTACAACGTGCCGAACTACTCGTTCATCGGCCTGAGCGTTTTCACGAACCACGTGACGGGCGGCGCGTTCCGCGGCTACGGCAACACGCAGCTCACGTTCGGCCGCGAAATTCTGATGGACCGCCTGGCGCAGAAGCTCGATATGGACCCTATCGAATTCCGCCTGATGAACCACGTGCAGGTGGGCGAGTGCTTCCCCTGCGCGAGCATCCCAGTCAGCAGCAACGGCATTGAGGACTGCGCGCGCCGCTGCCAGCAGATCCAGAAGGAGATCGACGAGAAAGAGCCCCTGATCGACGACGAAAACATTCGTCAGGCGTGGGGCATCTCCTTCAGCTGCCACGGCTCCGGCCCGTCCTCGAAAGAGGGGCTGAGCGGCGCGGTCGTCATGCTCAATGCCGATGCGTCCGTGCATCTGCTCGTCGGCTCTGCCGATATCGGTCAGGGCAGCGAGACGATGGAGAGCCAGATCGCGGCGGAATGCCTCGGCATCCCGCTCTCCAGCGTGCAGATCACCGCGGCGGACACGGGTCTGACGCCGTATAACACCGGCACGTTCGGCTCGAGTCAGACGTTTATCTGCGGCAACGCCGTCAAGCTCGCCTGCGACGATCTGAAAAAGAAGATGGTCGAGCAGCTCAAGGTCATTTACGACGGCTGCACGGTCAAGGAAAAGGACCACCGCTACTATATCAGCGGCGGCGAGGAGCTCGAGCTGAGCTTTAAAGACGCCGCGCGCAAGATCCTGTTCGACCCCAAGGGCAGCGTGCCCATCGGCGCGGGTACCTACAAGGCTTTGGCCTGCCCGAATCCGTTCTCCGTCTGCTTTGTCAAGGCGGAATACCACAAAAAGCTCAACGCCATCCGCCTTATGGACATCATCGAGGTCGTGGATGTCGGCACGCCCATCAACCGCCTGACCGTCGCCGGTCAGCTCGAGGGCGGCATCGCGCAGGGCGTGGGCTACGCGCTCTATGAGCGCATGGAGATCAACCCGCGCTCGCGCCGCACGCTGTCGACCGATTTTCTGCACTACCGCATCCCGCAGATGGGCGACATGCCGCGCACGTATGTCGACATGGTCTCGAGCCACGACCCCTACGGCCCGCACGGCGCGAAGAGCGTCGGCGAGCTTGCCACGGTGCCCGTGGCGCCGGCCATCGTGAACGCGGTGCGCCGTGCAAGCGGCATTGAGATCAACAGCCTGCCGCTGTGCGACAAATTTGCCATCCTGCCGACCGAGAGAGGGAATGTGAAATGAGCGGACAGGTTTTAGAGAGCTTACACGACGTCGTCTCCGCCGAGCACCCGACCTACATCGGCGGCGGCACGGACATCATGCCGCTGCTGAAAAACGAGGTGCGCGACGACAAGGATTTCGTCTTCCTGAAGAAAATTCCGGAGCTGCACGTTTTGGAGGAAAAGGACGGCGAGCTCATCATCGGCGCGACGATGACGCTCACCGAGCTTGCCGAGAGCGAGCTTCTGAACAGCCGCTATGCGGCCATCGCGCAGGCGGCGTCGCTGACGGCATCCCCGCAGATCCGCAACATCGCCACCGTCGGCGGCAACATCATGCAGGACCGCCGCTGCATTTACTTCAACCAGCCGCACCTGTGGCGCAGCGGCCTTGCCTACTGCTTCAAGACCGGCGGCAGCATTTGCCACCAGATCCCGAACTCGCCGGTCTGCCGCGCGATCTACTATTCCGACGTCGCCACCGCGCTCATCGCCTACGAGGCGGAGATCGAATACATCGAAGACGGCGAGACGCACCGCACGGACCTAAAGTCCCTCATCGAGCGCCACAGCGTGGCCAACGGCCTTGCCTGCCACGAGCACCTGCCCATCCTCGTCACGCGCTTTTTCGTCCCCGCGGCGGAAGAGGGTGAGCGCAGCGGCTTTTATAAGTACGCGATGCGCACGACGATCGACTTCCCAATCATCAACTTCGCGCTCCGCTGCGGCGGCAAGCGCCCCGCGCGTCTGGCTGCGGGCGCGGTCGCGCCCCATCCGGTCGTGATGGCCGAGACGGCGGCGAAGATCGACTCCGGCGCCACAGATGACGAGGTCATCGCGCAGGCAGAGGACGAGCTCAGAAAGCTCGCCATGCCCATCAAGGAGGCCTGCATGACCCCCGCGGTCAAGAGAAGCCTCTATCGCCACGTCGCGATGCTGCTGGATCTGAGAAAATAAGCAAAAAAAGAACCATCCGATCGGACGGTTCTTTTTTGTCGTAGAAATTTACTTCGCGGCGCGGGCCAGAACGGCCTCGGCGCTCATGGCGGGATTGATGGTCTCCTCGCTCTCGACCGCGATGGCCGCGGCAGCAGTGCCGGCGGCGCAGCTTTCGGCAAGGTTGCGGCCTGCGAGGAACGACCAGACGAGGGATGCCATCATCGCGTCGCCCGCACCGGTGGCGTTGCGCATCTCGGCCTTGCAGATGGGCTCCAAATGCGTCTCGCCCTGCTGTGCGGCAAACACGCCGTCGCCGCCGAGCGACAGGAATACGCGCTGCACGCCCTGATCGAGAAGCGCCTGCGCGGCCTGATAGAGCGTGGCGTCATCCGTGATCTTCACGCCGGAGAGGAGCTCTGCTTCGATGCGGTTGGGCTTGAGCGTGTGAACATGACTGAGTAAGCCCTGGAGCTTTTCCGCCTTGACGGTGGACACCGGATCGACGAAGAGCGGCGCGGCGCAGTGCTCGACAAGGTACGCGATGGACTCGCGCGGCAGGTTCGCGTCCACGACCACCGCGGCGGCGCCGTCGAGCAGCTCTTTCTGCGAGGCGAAGTAGTCCGGCGTCAGCTTTTTGCAAATTTCCATATCGGAGACCGCAATGGCCATATCACCGTCGCTGTCGCCCACGAACACGTAGGTCGAGGTGCGGCCATCCGGCACGTGCAGCGCGTGCGAAAGGTCGATGCCAAGGTCGCGGCAGCTCTGCTCGACCTGACTGGCGCGCGAATCGCCGCCCACGGCGGTCAGAAGATACGTCGGTACGCCGAGCAGGCGCATGTTGTGCGCGATGTTGCGTCCCACGCCGCCGAGGCTCAGCTCGACCTTGCCGGGGTTCGAGTCCTTCGCGCGCAGCGGCGCGAAGGAGTGCGCGCCGATGTCGATATTCACGCCGCCGCAGACGACGGCGTAGGGAAGATTCTTTTCGTTAGACATGATGTTGCTTTCTCCGAATTATTTGTGATAAAGGCGCTTGGATTCATACTTCGGCTCGCAGCTGACGTGAATGCCGAGGCGCTTGTAGAGCTTGATGTCCTCCTCCGAGATGATGACGGAGAAGTGCGCATCGCAGCCGCGGAGCGTGCCGAGCTGGGCTCTTGCCATGTCGGCGAGGGGGTTCGTCAGCGCCGAGATCGCCAGCGCGATGAGCACCTCGTCAGAGTGCAGGCGCGGGTTGTGGTGGCCGAGCGACTGGATCTTGAGCGCTGAGATCGGCTCAATGACCTGATTCGAGATGAGGTTCATGTCGCTGCGGATGCCCGCCATGGCCTTGAGCGCGTTGAGCAGCAGCGCCGCTGAAGCGCCGAGCAGGGAAGAGGTCTTGCCCGTGACAACGCGGCCGTCGGGCAGCACCATCGCGCCCGCGGGCGCGCCGGTCTCCTCGGCCTTCTGCTTGGCCGCGGCCACAGCGGGGCAGAGGTCGGGCGTCACATCCGCCTGCTGCATGACGAGCTCGAGCTTTCTGAGCTGGCAGGCGTCAGCAATGCCGCGCGCGACGTCGACCTGCGCGGTGTAGTAGCGGCGCAGAATTTCCATGCGCGAGGCCTGACGGCAGACCTCATCGTCGATGATGCAGTTGCCCGCCATGTTGACGCCCATGTCGGTGGGGGACTGGTAGGGGCACTTGCCGGAGATGCGCTCGAAGATCGCGCGCAGG
>OHLE01000288.1_pt1 | contig 33929 bp, 29 predicted proteins | sample 1568971 | NCBI WGS metagenome assembly OHLE01 (sample SAMEA3879556, study PRJEB24766) | human gut metagenome | biome: human-associated habitat; feature: feces | place: USA | collected 1985/1987
CGATCCTCAGCAGGATCATGGTACCGCTGACCAAGCCGACCATGGCAGTGCTGGTGCTGTATTACGGCGTCGGACACTGGAATTCCTGGTTCAGCGCCATGATCTATCTCGATGATCACAACAAGGAGCCGCTGCAGTTAGTCATCCGTCAGATACTGATCTTAAGCAGCGGATTGTCGGGAATGGGAGATTCGGACACTGAGCTGATCGCCGAATCCATCAAATACGCTACGATCGTAGTAGCGACGGTGCCGATCCTGGTGCTGTATCCGTTTTTACAGAAGTATTTCGTCAAGGGAATGATGGTTGGCTCCGTCAAGGGCTGACAGAGGAGGATAAATTATGACAGATAAAAGTGCGATTATGAAAAAACTGGATGCACATCATCTGCTGTTAGACGGCAGTGCCGCTCCGGGAGCGGCATGGTGCTTCCGCTCATTACAGGAGCTGTTTGCCTCCGGGGCACTGCAGAACGGAACGCCGGGAACCCCGATGACGGTATATCTGGCGCCGGATGTCTACTGGCTGCATGATCCGGAGGATGGGGAAATCTTCCGGGGGACAGAGGGAGATTTCCTGCCTTATCAGCAGAAAATAAAATGCAGTTATTTGTCCCTGATCGGTTTGTCGGAGCACCCGGAGGATGTGGTGATCGCGGCGAACAAGGGGCAGTCCCACGGCTGTATCGGCAATTATACCATGCTGCACTTTGAGGGGGACGGATTGTACCTGGAGAATTTGACCATCGGGAACTATTGCAACGTGGATCTGGAGTATCCAAGAGATCCATCGAAAAACAGACCGAAGCGCTGCAAGGCAGTCACACAGGCACAGCTGGGTGATGTGGTGGGAGACCGGTTCCATGCGAAAAACTGTCGTTTCATCAGCAGACTGAATCTCTATCCCATCTGCGGTGCGAAGCGAAGCTTGTACGAGAACTGCCATTTTGAATCCACCGATGATGCCCTGAATGGCAATGCAGTATATCTGCATTGCGATTTTGATTTCTACGGGGGATGCCCGATCTCTGCAACGGATGCTACGGGAAGTGCGTTCCTGGACTGTCTGTTCCGGATCTGCGGACACCGGGACAGAAGCGGCGCAGACCAGTATTTTATGAAGGGGCAGGGATGCGTGTATGTGATCGGCTGCCGGTTCGAGGATCTGCGTAAGGAAAGTATGGGAACCTCCCGGGCACTGCAGGTGCAGTGGACGCGCTATCCCCAGCCGGAGACCATGTGCTATGCATATGGAAACGATACGCCTATAGGACCTGCGGAACATACCGTGGATCTCACCGAAAAAAAAGGGCTACGGGCTTTTTGGATAGAGACGAAAAGCGGGGTGCAATACAACGTCCGGAACCTGTTACGGGGAACGGACGACTGGGATCCGCTAGGACAACAGGAGTACCTGTCGGAAGCAGAGACAGAGCATCTGCCGGTACAGCTGGTGTTGAGCCGGGGGAGCGTAGAATTAACCGAAGAACATCGAAGCCAGACCCTGTCCGCCCAGGTAAAATATTTCAGCGGCGAGACGCAGGAGCACCCGGAACTGGCTTGTGAAATTACGGAAGATGGAAGCCGGATCCGTCTGCAGAGACAGGGGCAGGAACTGACGTTGTATGGAGAAAATAACGATGTCCGTACCGGGAAGAACAGACTGTCCGTGCGCACAGAGACCGGACTGGCGGCAATGGCAGAGATTATAGTCCCACCGACGACCCGCCCGGCACCGAAATGGAAACGGTCTCCTTATGTTAATTGTCGGAAGGGAATGTTTACCCTGCATTATGAACTGGAGCTGGAAGGGGCACAGGACGCTTCCCTGATCTGCTGGGAACTGGAGCAGGACGGTGAGCGCAGAACCGTATCCGTCAGCCGCCCCGGAGTGGGGAATCGTGCGTATCATCCGGGAAATGAAGCAATTGGAGCGGCGGTCTACGTGCGGATCACTCCACGGACGAACTGCAGCGCCTGTGGAGAGACGATAGAACTGTGTGCCCGCGAGAGGCTGGAACCGGAAGGAATCGAGGATGCCGGACGGGTGCAGACCGATTTTACGGATTTCCCTACGGAACTTCAGCCCAGGATCCGTCCGCAGTGGTGGACGAGGGATTTCTATACGCCCAGAGAGGCGCTTGCGGAGTGGAGAAAATGGGAGCAGAAGTTGCCGGAGACTCCCTGGAGCTATCGTACTGCTGGAAACGGCTGCCGGACTGATGCCTACCATACAGGGTGTGAAGCTATTCTATACCTTTGCAGAGGAAGCGCGCGAAATGCGGGCGGAAGTGTATCTGGATCCTGCGAAGACATCCGGACAGGGCTTCGGCAGCGCCGGGCAATACATGGATGTGTGCGTCGGATTCGATGCGCGGACGATGACCGGACCAGCACTCCGGATCCTGCGCTCTCCGGAAGCCTCCAATGCCGTAGCGGTATTCCCGGTGTATTATGAGGATGGGATTGCGGCACCAATCGGAGAACGCTGCTACACGGTAGGGTTCGTGACAGGGTGTCATATCGAGGCAGAAATTCGTGACGGACGGCTGCGGGCGCATCTGTGGACGGAAAAGGAGCTTCCGGCGTCTGTGGAATATCCGTCGGAAATCACCGTGGACACGAGAACAGCTGCTGCGGGCGGCAGTGTCGGAATCCTGCATACCGGAACCTGTGGAGCGGGCGGATGGCAGAATACCGTGATGCTGCACGGACTGCGGGCAGAATAGAATTTTTCTACTAATATGAAATCAAAAGAAGAGTTTGTGCAACATGTGAAGAGTGACACGCTTCCCATGTACCGACTGGCGTATTCGATTCTGCAAAACAGCGAGGTCCTCGTACCGGACGGTCGCATTCTCTATATCGGCGCATCCGACGGCTTCCAGGGAACGACGGCGGACGGCGTGGAGATTAGCGGAAAAGATCCTGCGCAGACAGTGCTCTATTATGAGTCACTCGTAAAATAGAGTGACAATAAACTGGCGACACCGGGAAACCGATGCCGCCAGTTTTAAAGTTCCAGACTGTTAAGTTTCCATTTGCTCAATTGTGTATTTACAGTGGTTATGTTATAAAAAGACCAGAAACACTAAAAAGCGGTCGCTTGGGTGAAAAAAGTAGATTTAGGGGTGAAATTTTGTTATGCTGTTTGTAACAAACGGAGTATAAAAGTCGTCAATATAGATAGAAGGGAAACAAAGGAGGGGCTTATGAAGAAGATTAACGTAAAAGCAACCATTTTTCTCAGTGCAATCGTATTGGTGGTAGTGGTACTTCTGCTGAATCTCATCGAATTCCGCAAAACGGTGGATTTCACGGTGCCTGGGATTCAGATGCCGAAGGAGAACGCTTTCGGAAAGCAGGAAGAGGTACAAGTGAGCGTCAACGGAACATATTATTATCGGATACTGCCCTGGATCCACGGCAGCACTTTCCATGGGCAGATATCTTTCGTTGGAGAGGGAGAGGAACCGCAGAATTATTTCTTTACCTATGGAGCAAGCAGAGGATTTCTGAAGGAGGGAAGAGGGGGTGGCTGGATCGGAACCCCGGATGCGCAGACTACCGTAGCGATTTATCAGGCGGTACAGAATGTGGAAAAAGGGATGATATCCGTAGAGAATCCCGCCAGCTACGTTTTATATCCGGCGGCAACACCGGAAGGAGCCTATGTCATAGCGGATGCATGGTATCCCGGAATGCTGGAAAACAGTGCAAAGACCGCGTCCTGTGCGAACTTTTTGCCGGAGGAGTGCCCGCAGAAGATCGGTTGCAGCTTCTGCACGGAGGATTACGATTACGTGGAAGATGATGCTGCCGTAGAGCAGCTGTGGCAGGAATTTATACAGCTTTCCGGAAAAGTGACGTCAGATCCGATCCCACCGGAAGAGATGGTGGAAGGTGTGGGATATTTTCAGTTTGTCTATGCAGACGGTGAGACAAGGACCTTTCGCTACGCGTCGGAAGAACAGGGATTATGGATAGGTGAGGACGAACGCTGCCTGGTGGACGGCCAGGCTTTCTATGACTGGCAGGAGCGTCTGATGGAAGCGGTGCAGAAGTAAGCACGGGAAAGAGAGGGGCGGAAATGAACGGTAAAAAGAAAAGGCATGTTATTTTGATCGTGTTGGCAGTGGTGGCGCTGGCGGCAGGGATTCTGGGCGGACGTGAGTTATGGCTGTATGAGCATCCGGAGATACAGATCAGATTCAGCCATGATCGTAGTGAAGATCTCTACCGGTCCTATCCCATATGCTCCATTCGCAGCAGATCCCACATCGGACAGGGGTATGCGAAGCAGTATGGTGAGGAACTGCGGCAGTATTGGGAAGCAACCAATGAGGTTTTTGTGTGGATCAGTGAACAGTATCGGAAACCGTTATATGTCACTTCGGATGTGACCATAGGAGATGGAAAGACAGTGATCTCGTTCCGGGGGACCGGCACTTCCATGACTACCGGGGAGACAGAGGAAATCCATAGAGACTGCGTGCTGGATTTTGAAATGCATGCGGAGGTATTGCGCTCGGAAGAAGAGCCGGAGCTGACAGTAAGTGACTGGAATCCGGAAGAAGAGGGGCAGCAGGATCAGGCAGAAACGATTTATGACCCGGAAGCGGGTGTGACTGTGACCCTGCGGGATATTTCCAATATAGGCGCCAGTATTGTCATCCGGCGGGAGGATGAGGATGCCGGGACAGAGGTGACCTACGGAGATGCCTATATCCTACAGCGCAGGATCGACGGAGAATGGCAGGATGCGGAGACGATCATAGACGATTACGGATTTACGATGATAGGTCATACGGTGGGCTGCGGGGAGGAAGTCTCAAATTTTTACAAATGGGACTGGCTTTACGGAGTATTGGAGCCGGGAGAGTACCGGATGGTGTACGATGTCTTCCGGAAAACAGAGGGCGCGGGAAGCGCTCAGAAATACCGGGAATACATCCATTTTGAGCTTTAAGAGAAAAAAAGATTTCTCACTTGACAGATGGGTCGGTAGAATGTAGACTATAATTATAAAGAGTCTATAAAATATCGACTATGCCTTGCCGGGGTGGCAGGACAGGAGGGCTTATGGGTGAGAATATCTACAGAATATTTGACGGTGTATGGAACTTAAGTCTGGTGGGAGGATACTGCGTGCTGCTGGTGCTCCTCGCCAGACTTTTGTTGCAAAAAGCACCAAAATGGTGCTCCTATCTGTTATGGGGAATCGTGTTTGTGCGGCTGTGCTGTCCGGTATTGCCGGAGACGGGAATCAGCCTGATTCCGGAGAGATTGTTGTCGGTGGGGACAGAGATGACGTCCGGGCAGCAGACAGTCGGTCCGGGCAGTCATGGTTATGCAGAGGCCAACGATACGAAGGATAACGGAGATGTCATGCGGCGGGAGTATGATGCGGTGGAAGCATTGGACAACCAGTCGGCAGGAAATACGATGGTTGTGGGAAATGATAATACTGTCATGAACGCTGACGGCACGCAGGATATTTCCCTAGGAACTGCGAGAACAGAAAGTGAAGCTACGGTTGCAGGGGTGGCAGCCAGTGGAACAGATGCAGTGATTTCGGGAACATCTGCCGGAACGGGTACTGACGCCCGCGCATGGATATACCCGGTGTGGTTCCGTGTATTATCCCTGGTATGGCTGGCAGGAATGCTTGGCTTCCTGGGATATCATGCTTATTCTTATCTGCGCATGCGTCACCGGATCCGTAGATCTGACAACAGTGTCAGGCAAGTGGAACCTGGGATCTGTGAGATCGATGGAGGACATCTGTCCTTCGTCATGGGGTTGATCCGTCCGGTGATCTATCTGTCTTCCGGACTGGATCCTGAGAGCAGAAGGGTCGTTCTGTGTCATGAACGGGTGCACTTACAGCGCAGGGACTATCTGTTTAAGCCTGCGGCGTTGGTGATCTGCTGCGTCCACTGGTTCAATCCGCTGGTGTGGCTGGCATTTTATCTGATGAACATGGACTGCGAGATGTCCTGTGATGAAAAAGTGGTGAAGCTCCTCGGGGAGGAGAGCAAGAAAATCTATTCCTATACGCTTCTGGAAGAGGCTTCCGGCGGCGAATGGAAACGCTATCGTGGTGGTTCCATCTGCGCATTGCTCTCTTTTGGAGAAGACCATGTGAAGAACAGGATCCGCCATGTGCTGGATTATCGCAAGCCGCCGTTCTGGGTCATGATTGGCGCAGCAGCAGTGATCGTGGTACTGGTGGTGTGCCTGTGCAGCAACCCGGGTAGCAAAGCAGATATGATAGACGGCTCAGATCCCGGTACCACGACAGAGACGGCAGACTCCGGTGCAGAGACAGGATCGGAGGAAAATGGTGTGGGCAGTGTGGTGACTCCGGAAGAGTTTGCCGGCATAACGATTCACAACAGAGAAGAATTCGGCAACATTTTTTCTCTGAAAACCATAGAAACACAGCGGACTTTTCAATGGGATAACACGGCACATGATCTGGTTTGGGCAGAGAATAACGGAGATTATGTGTATGGGATATTCAAGGCTTTATTAGACGGAAATACGTCACAGGAATACACGAAATACACAGATCCGGTGACTTCTGCGGTGGCACTTCTTCATCTGGGGGAAGGAAGCGGGATCGTGACGGAGACACTTTACAAGGCAAAACAGCAGTTTAATTTCAGTGACACTCCGGGAGAAGGTTCTGTGGTCAATGTACGGTATACGTTTGCGGCAGACGCTTCTTTCATAGATATCCCCATGGTAATGGCAGAGGAGACACAGCATCTGTGGTTTTTATCCTTCGGGGATCTGAGCAGCAGTGGTGATCCGGACAAAACCTACGGACCGTTAGAGGGAGATATCTGCACACGGAATGTATATGCGGAATATGAACTTAGTGACGCCGGGCAGTATTCATTCCCGGAAGGCAGTTATACCGGAGAAGACAACATCGGAGAAAGACAGCATATTCAGGTGTCTTCCTATGGAATCTATCTGATGGATGAGGAGGACAATTCTTTTGACTGTATTCATACGGAGCGGATTCCGGTGAAGGTTCCCGCGGATGTGACCTCTGTGCCGGTAGCATACCGGACTTCAGTATCAGGAGTCTATAATGGGTATCGGGCGGACCGGGGACTGACGGATGATAGCGATATTAAGGTCTATTACCTGACAGATCCCGATGAGTCGCATTTTGGAACGGATGCCTGGATGCCTACGGTGTTGCGGGAATACGACTTGGGCACAGGGACCATAACCGACAGGGCACTGCCGGAGAATTTACAGATTGGGAATGGATTGTGGGTAGGTGAGGGCTACTACTATATAGAAAATAGCAGCAATCCGGCGATCACAATCCGACTGCCGTTGACCGGAACAGACAGCCTGTATGCCGGAAAATCCTGGGAGGAACTGGCGGGGGCAGTGGACAGTAGCTATGCAGCCAGCCGTGGAATGGATATTCTGACATATCCGGGAGTCGTATTTGATGTTTCGGAGCGGACGGAGAAGGAGACCTTTGCTCTGTTGGATCTGGATGGCGACGGGATATCGGAGAAAATCTCGATACATCCTGTGGAACCGGTAAAGGGATATTCCCTGGAGGAATATACAAAATATGTGAATATGGGACTAAGTGAAATGAATTGCTATGACCTGAGTGATGCAGTGCTGGAAGTAAACGGTCAGGCGACGGAGATTTATGCGGAGAATATGAGCAATTCTATCTTCGCATTCAGCCCGGATGGGGAGCAGATCCTGATCGCATTGTATGAAGATGGCCCCAGTGCGGATCCATTGACTAGGCTCTATCATTATGAAAATGGGAAACTGGTGGAGATCGGACAGATAAAACAGGATATTCGACGCATCCAAATCTCGCACGGGCAGATGCAGGTCCACGAACCCTATAACGTAATGACAATAGATTCTATCGAGAGAATCTATTATGTGACGAAAAACGGGCATCTTCAGGAACTAACGCAGGAGGAGTATTGGTTGAGCGGCTATGCAGAGGTGGAACTTTTGCAGGATATGACGCTGTACCGTACACCGAATGGTGAGACCTTCATACTGCCGGCAGGAAGCAAGGTACGCATGACGAAGCTGGATGCAACGCAGAACTGGATCTGCCTGCAGGCGGAAGACAATACACAGGGGTGGTTCCGTCTGGAAGCCGGTATCAACTATGATGATTATTTTGGCGGATTAAATCACGCCGGTTAAAAAGGGAGGGTTCATATGATACAGCAGTTGAAATTCAGTCCGGTGGAAAATGTACTGGTCGTGTTATTCGTGGTAGCGATCCTGGGATATCTGGTGTATCTGCTGGATCGGAGTCTACAGAATAAACAGAGAGGCAAACACACCGTGAGCAGGGCAAAAGTCATCAGCAAAGAGCAGTCCACAGCGGTGGGGCAGCCGGTATACCTGGCAGATGGTATGGTAAATTCCGGGATAACGGAGACAGAAAATGTCATGAGTGTTATCTTTGAAAATCTGGAGAAACCGGGAGAACGGATCACACTGGAAGTCTCCAATAGAATTTACAGAGAATTGCAGGAAGGTGACAGCGGACGCCTCAGCTACCGGGGTGACAAATTAGTAAGCTTTGGAGATTTACAGAACACCGATGACAGGGAGCGGAGTTTCCGGGGATAGTACAGGAGGGGCTTATGAGTGAAGGCTGCGGAAGTTCTGCTGAATTTATAGGGCAGACGGCGACGGGCTGCACAGAATCTGGGGAACAGTATCTATGCATTCAGTCCCGATGGCAGCAGACAATGGCTCTGCGTGGAGACCGAGAATGGTGTCACCGGGTGGCTTAAGCTAGCGGATTACACTGCCGAGGAGGCTTGGGCGACTTTTAATGACCTGATGCCATATGGTGGGTGATAAAACTTATACTGGAAACAATTGATAAAAATAAAAAAAGTTTCCAGTATAAGAGAAACTTTTACCTTAGCAGATAAAAAATAGGCATTGACAGAAATGGTTTACATGATGTAACATAAAGGCGTTACAACTTGTAAACCATTTTGCGTTATAAGACATCATAGATACAGCGAGAACAGAAAGGAAGGAATTGCAATGTCGGAATATACCATGGGTGCTGTTGAGATGCGCTTTGCGGAGATCATCTGGGAGCATGAGCCGGTCTCCTCCGGGGAATTGGTGAAGCTGTGCGAGCAGGAGTTAAACTGGAAGAAATCCACGACCTATACAGTCTTGCGGCGCCTTTGCCAGAAGGGGATATTTATCAGTGAGAACGGTGTCGTTACTTCGCTGTTGTCGAAGCAGATGTTCCAGGCGAGACAGAGCGAGGAGATCATTGAGGAATCTTTCGCAGGATCTCTGCCGGATTTCGTAGCAGCATTTACTTCCCGGAAAAAGCTGTCTAAGAAAGAGATCAAGGAGCTGAAGAAAATCATCGAAAATAATGGGGGAGCAAAGGAATGACAGTAATGGCAATGATGCAGATACTGGTCAGAATGAGTCTTCAGGGAAGTATTATCATAGGGATCGTGCTGCTTCTGCGGATGGTATTCCGGGGATTGCGGATATCCTACCGGTATTGTGTGCTACTGTGGGGAATTGCCTTTTTCTATCTCATATTTCCCTGGAAGATCGAGAATGCGCATGGATTCTGGCGGGCGCAGCCGGAGTCGATGGTAGTGGCGGTGAGTGCGGACGGACCGACGGTGGTAACGGGACTGGGGACGAGCATCGTGCCGGGGCAGAATACCTTACCGGAGCAGGGCACTATGACAGGGCAGAGTACTCTGCCGGAGAATAATGCTGTGCATGGACAGACAACTGTAGGAACGGATGCAACGATAGAACAGAGTACGAATCGCAGATCGGAATCGAGCGCACTTCCGGTACCGGATGTACAGTCCACCGGCACAGCAGCCGCGCTTTTCACATCGGCAGCCTTTTTGCGGGTGACTTTTGCAATCAGATGTCTGTGGCTGGTAGGAATCCCCTGCTTTCTCGCGTATTTTATTTTTTCGTATATAAGAATGAAACGCCGTCTGGCGGAATGCCTCCCCGGAGAGGAGGGCGTACGTTACGTGGACGGGATCCGTACACCGATGGTATTCGGGATCCTGCGACCGCAGATCTATCTGCCGGTGGAGATGAATCCGGAATTCTATGACTGCGTGCTGCAGCATGAGAGGATCCACCTGCGCCGTCTGGATTATCTGTGGAAAATACTGGCATATCTGATCAGCATCGTGCATTGGGTGAACCCGGTGGTCTGGCTGGCGTATTACCTGCTGTGCTGTGATATGGAAAAAGCCTGCGACGAGGCGGTGACGGAGCATCTCGAGCAGGAGGATAGACAAGAATATGCCGAAGCGTTGTTGGCTATGGCGACCGATACAACTGCGCGCAGAGTATTTGCGGCACCGGTGTGCTTCGATGAAGGCGACATCAAGGGCAGGATCCGACATGTTTTAAAATGCCGTAAGACCGCGGGGAAGCTGGCGGCGCTGGCGGTGGAACTGTGTGCTGTTGTGGCACTGATATTGTTGACACAACGTAGCGCGGTGACTACACAGGATCCGGAAGCCGCAGGGGATACCGCAGACACCACGGAGAATGTAACGGCGGAGAGTGATATAACGGAAGAAGCAGATCTGCCGGTATTCTATATCCGCCGGGCGGAGGATCTGCAGGTGAGCAGTCCGCTTCGAATCGAGGAGCAGTATATCACAGACCGTGCCACGGCATGGAATCATTATTATATTGATGCAGACGGTGTCCTCTGGGGCAGCGGTTATAATCAAAACGGACAGCTGGGAAACGGCAGCTACGAGACGGATCTGGACCTGGGGAAAATGGATGCGGCTCGGATCGCGGATCATGTGGTCTCTGTGGACGCTAACCTGAATAACAATTTCTGCATCTATCTGACGGACGATGGAAAGCTATACGGAATGGGGCTGAATATGGCAGGACTCCTGTTAGGGAAAGACTCTGTGAAACAGGTGTACAGCGATGATGATAATGACCGTGTGTGCACACCGGTGCTGCTGATGGAAAATGTGAGATATGCCAGGGCCGGCAGAGAAGCCATCGTTGCATTACAGGAGGACGGAAGCGTCTATTGGTGGGGACAGATGCGGACAACCACAAGCACCTACGGCAGCGATTACGATGCTTACTGGACAGTGGAGGAGAATCCGGACAATCCGGTGAAAATGATGTACCTGGAGCCACATAAGGTATTGGAGAACTGTGTCTATGTGGATATCAGTGCGTGGAACGGTGCGGCAATCACGGAGAACGGCGACTTATACATGTGGGGACTGAACATCTTCGGACAATGCGGTGTCGTGAAGAGTGAGAATGTCCATGACTTTGTCTGGGCACCGGAGAAGGTGCTGGAAAATGTCAGTATGGTATGGCTGGAGGCAATACGGCAAAATGACGACGGAATCGATACGGAACTGGAGAACTTAAGCTGGGCAGTGCATTTGTATACTTTTGATAACTTTGCGCTACTGCAGGACGGAACCTTATTGGCAGCCGGGGAGAATCTGGGCAAAGATTCTGTGACGACAGTAGTGGACGGGGATCTGAATCAGGCGGGATCCCATCGGGCGTCTTTTGGTTTCGTGCCGGTGCGGGCGGTTGTTTACTCCACGGAGTATAATAGAGAGATTCTGGCGGAATTTACCTGGGGAATGTCCAGGGAAGATGTCCGGTCGTTGTGCACGTATGCGGGACTGCAATTTTTCCTCGGCGGAGAAGACGACGGAATCAATATCGAAGACAGTAGATATCGCTGCTATTTTGACGAAACGGGTGGACTGAGCGCGCTTACGATTCAGACCGGCAGCAGCCGCGATGAAAGATTTACTGTGGACAAGACTACTCTGGAGGAAGTACAGCAAATCGTTACCGATGCCGGCGGCACGCTGACGCTGCTCACCCCCGCGGGAGATAATCCATGGGAGATCTGGCAGTATGCAGATACCGCCCAGGGGACCCTCTACTGGTTCACGGTATTCCAGGGGAAAGTCACTGTCATCACCGAGAAACAGCTGACAGCAGCAACTTTTGATGGACAACAGGAGTAGAAGAGCGTATTATTGATGGAAAATTGAGAACCTGAGTGGATAAGTGACAGAAGGAGACATTATGAAAAAACAATATAAATTAACAGCATTAGCGCTGACTGCCTGCCTGTTGACAGGATGTGGCGCCGGGGAAACGAATGCTTTGGAGAATGCGACGGCGGAGAAGCAGCCGACAGAGCCGGTGGCAGAGACATCTGCGGAGACTTTCGCAGAGACAGCTTCTGTTACGACAGCAGTTCCGCAGGAAACCACAGCACAGGAAAATCCGGCTGCACCTAAAGAAATCTCCATAGACTTCACCGGAATCGCGGAATTTCACCCGGAAGGAACTGTGGCGCAGCCCTATTCCCTGGAAGTCCTTTCCGAGACGTATAACAATATTACTTTTGCGGATGAATGGTACAATGCATCGGAAGACGTTTCACTCCCCATGATCGGTGAGAGCTGGGACTGCTTCTATGACGAGAACTACACCTACCAGTGGGACGAAGGAAAACTGAGCATTTTCGACGGCGAGAACTGCCTGTATGTACTGGAATATCCCACAGACAAATGGTACGTCAACGGCAACAACGCCCGCCTTGAGAACGGGATCTTCTATGGGGCTTCGGTAATGAACGGCTATGCCCAGCCGGACACCTGCTTTATGTTTGCCTATGATCTGGAAAATGAGAAGCTGCTGTGGCGAAGTGCCGACCAGACCTATAACAGCATGAACTTCCTCGTAAAAGGAGATGTGATCTTCTGCGGCTATGGCTTTACCGCAGAGGATGACTACCTCTATCAACTGGATAAAAACACCGGAGAAGTGATCGACCGCCTGCCCCTGAAAAAGATGCCGGATCTCATGGCAGTGAAGGATGACCGGTTGTATGTGCATACCTATAGTTATGATTATGTGATTGGGATATTTTAAATTGAACATATCAAAATAATTAGCATCAGTTAATGAAATTGTGATAAAAATATCGTTTGTGTAAATGCTTGTGGGAGGAGAATTCAGGTAAGGAAAATGAACGAAAAGATGACAAAAAAGCAGAAAGTAGTATTTGCGGTTGTGGCAGCAGTGATTGTGCTGGGGATAATTATGTCTTACATATTTTTGATGAAAAATCAGCATATAGACAGTATACCTGAAGAAAAAAAGATGCCTGCCATGAGTGATACAGAAGACTATGAAGTACGTGAAAGTGATGAAAGCATTCAAAGCAGCGAAACAGAAGAAGATTATTATATGACATCTACAGGAGTAACAGCAGAGGAGCAATTTGCTGAAGAGATTAAAAATGATGTTTTAAAGCATGATTGGGATGCGCTATCCGAGAAAATTTCATATCCTATTGCAATAAATGGTACTACGGTTAATAATCGTGAAGATTTTTTAAAACTCGATATTGATGGAAAGCTGAATCAAGAATTTGTAGAGGCTATTCGTGCTGAAACATGCCGAAAAATGTTTTGTAATTGGCAAGGGGTGATGATGGGGGATGGACAAATCTGGTTTGACAATGTTTATAAAGGAACAGGACCTTGGAAACTATCAATTATCGGAATTAATAATATGCTCGAGACAGAATCGGAAAACCTGAATGCGGAAGAAACGATAGAGCCAGATTCGGAAACGGCAGATGGCAGTGTGGACGAATTATCCATGGATGAGATCAAAGAATTGCTTTTTGGTGAGTGGAAAGTTACGAAATTGCTTGGCTTTACACACGTACAAAACGATTATACGAATTATCCGGAAGGACATGATATCATAGGCAATCATATTGTGATAAATGAAGATGTATTTTCCAGTGAAGGGCTTGAAAAATATGAACGTTATCAATGCGAGATTTTAGAACCTTCTTATGAGGTATCTCCGATAAAAGAGCGTAATTTAATCTATTATGTAAAGGAAGCTATAAAAGACGATCCGGAACTATATGATTGGATTCTGAATTATGATGAATTACAGGATTTAAAAATAAGGGGCACAAGAGATGGAATAAAGGGGAAGTCTCCGGCAGTAGACATAATGCTTTCCAGCGATAAGCAGTTTGTTATTCTTACGATGGATTGTGCTTTTTACCTGTTGGAAAAAGAATGATATTGCGATGACGTGCGAGGGGATTACGAATGAAAACTTTTAAAACAATAGCATTATTGCTTGTAGGTACAGTATCATCTTTGCTGTTAATGGGATGTGGAGAAATAGACACCGGGACGAAAACATCTGCATGGGAGAAAGAGACTGCTACAATTGTGCCGGAAGAACCTAAAACGGAGATTATACTTGGAAATATCGGGGGAGCGTCGACATTACAGGAAGCAATAGCAGATTTTAATAGTAAAAATGACAGAATAACAATCACAATACATGATTATTACGAAGAAAATATAAGCGACGGAATTAGTCGTTTGTATGATGATATTTTGACAGGAAAAGGACCTGATATCATTAGTTTTTCGACAGATGAGATGGATGTGGAAGTGCTTAGAGAAAAGGGCGCAATAGAGAATCTTATTCCCTATCTGGAGAAAAGTGATGTGATTGGGGAAGAGGACATCGTTGATTCCGCGTATCAGGTTTTGACAGCGGATGGTGGCTTGTATATGTTGCCAACGAATTTTGTGTTATATACATTGATAACAAAAGAAAAATGGTGCAGTAACAAAGAAAATTTTACCTTCGAGGAAGCCTTGCGGGCCGTTCGGGAATGTGAAGAGGATCCTATGATTTCACGGGATTTATTTTTACAGGAAGGGGCAATCTGCGGAGGATATTCCGGGGAAACGGAAGATAACAGATTGGAACAATATATAAAAATTGCAGAACAATTACCGCAACAGGCGATGTTTCAAACGAATGACCTTTTGATGCGGGAAGGAAAAATTCCATTCAATCTTGAGTGCATAGGTGACATGCAACAATATTTATATAAAAAATCCGTATGGGGTGAGGATGCAGTCTATACAGGATTTCCGGGAGCAGAGGGAAAGGGAAGAATATTTATTTTTGACAACTGTTTCGCCATTAACAGTCAAAGCACGCACAAAGAAGAAGCATGGAAGTTTGTGGAAAGCTATTTTACTGAGGAAGGACAGAAAACGATTGCTCCCAATTGGAATTTCTCAATATTGCAAGATGTGCTGGATCAACAGCTTAGTGATAGCAGAAAGCAGGAATATTATCAGACATCGGATGGAAAAAGAGAGAAACTTCCTATTCTGACATACGAAATTGGCAGTACCTATGAAAATGTTTATGCGGCACAAGATGAGGATATACAGGATGTAAGGGAGATGATAAATAATACGAAGGTAATGCAGCGCAGTGACCTTCCTTTAATAGGGATTACGCAGGAAGAGGCGTTGTATTATTTTAACGGAGAAAAAAGTATAGAAGAAACAGCAGCGGCTATAAGGAATAAAATTGATGAAATGCCGAATGCAAAAAATGCACAGCCGGATATGGATGTCATTATCAATATAGGGGATTTTTCAGTTTCCTTATATGAAGGTGAGCAGGAAATATTGGGGAAGCTGGATGAGATGGGGCTGTTGTATGAAAAGGTTGAGGATTCGGATAACAAAAAATATAATTATTATTATAACGTAGGTGATGGGGAAGCTCAATTTATACAAGTTTATTTTCTTGAAAAAGAATGTGTCAGAATAAGAATCAGTAGTAATGAAACATTTGCACATACCTCGAGAGGCATATATTCCGGAAATAGTTATTCTCAAATGGTCGACCAATATGGAGATTCTTATGAAAAACATACTTATATGGGCAAAGAGAGATATACCATTTATCGTTATGCTTTAGGAGAATGTTTCCATGAATTCGGCATACCGGGGGAAGCGACCGGTGAAATCTATAATGTTGATGTTTATGTTTCCGGTCAGATGCCTATCTATGATTATGGAGAAGAGATTGTAGAGGATTAGAAATTTTTTGAAAATATGTAAGGCGATGAGACGGACTATATGGAATAGCTGAATGCAAACGAAGGTAATGCTAAAGAGCTGGAGATTCCGTATTTTTCATTTACGGAAGAAAATATTGTGAGAGAAGAAAATAGAAAATAATTGGGGGAGGAACAAAAAAATGACCAACAAGCAGAAAATAGTATTTACGGTTGTGGCAGTAGTGATTGTGCTGGGGATAATTTTGTCTTACGTATGCTATCATTTTATTTATGGGACAAGAATCACTTCACGGGAGGGAGAAGCATACCATAAATTAGAGGGAAAGGGGGTCTACAGCCCGTTAGCGGTGTTTCCTTCCGCAGATATGGATACCGTTTCACAAGATTTTTATTATCAGACCCGTGATGAAATATTTGCAGCAACCTGCCAGATCTATTTGGAAAATCAATATACCAGGGAACAGTATGAGGCAGAAACAGAACGTCTGCGTAATTTGGAATTTTCTTATCAGGATCAGACGAATATGCTCTATCAGGATGAAGAAAATTATTGCAGCGTTGCGTATGTGGCAATGGCAAATTGGATCGACCGATATGAATATGCCATCACGTTAGACGACAGTAATACCATTATTTATGTTTATCTGCAGAACATGGACGCAAAGGACATACATATGCAGTCTGACTACCTTCCGAAATATTTTCAGGATAATAATGCCGGAAAGCATCAGGATACAGACCCTATGACCTCGGATTACAGAAGTTTCTATGCGTTCCGGATAGGAGATCATTATATAGACTGCATGGACTTGGCAGATCAGATTGAAATCGCCGATACCGAGCCGGAGACTCAGGCAGCGGATGTAGCACAGGAAGTTGAATCTAATTAATTTCTACAAAATAATGGGGAGTAGCTAACAGATTGCTGTGCGTAATATTTGACAGTATGTTATTCGTTATAGGATAACGGAGTAATAGGCATACTATATAATATCTCTGTCGGATCCGTGACAGAGATATTTTTCAATAGTGTAAATAAAATTTGACAAAGTAGATATAAATGTTTAATAATATTTACATAAGGAGATGGGATTATGCCGAAAAAAACAATAGTGTTGTTGCCTGAAACAGAAAAAATACTTGAGCAAATGGGACTACAGATAAAGTATGCAAGGCTGCGCAGAAAATTGACGTCGGAATTGGTTGCGGAAAGAGCAGGAATCAGCAGAGCTACTTTAGTATCCATAGAAAAAGGCTCACCTTCTGTGGCAATGGGGTGCTATGCGGCTGTGCTTCATGCATTGAATTATATGGATAAGGATTTACTGCTTGTTGCTAAAGATGATGAATTGGGACGGAAATTACAGGATCTTGATTTGCCTGTAAGACAGCGCGCACCCAGGAGGGGATAGGGAGTGGATAAAGAAAAAAAGATTTTTGTTTTTGCTGATTTTCAGCCTTATCACGAAGAAATTATAGGTACAATCTATGTTTCGCAGACGAGAGGAAAGGAATTTTACTCTTTTGAGTATGATCAGAAATGGCTGGAAAAGGGAAATATGATATTAGATCCCGATTTACAGATGTATAAGGGAAGGCAATATATTCACGATGATAAGAAGATATTCGGAGTATTTGCCGATTCCTGCCCTGATAGATGGGGACAGCGTCTGATGAAACGCAGAGAGGAATTGCGTGCCAAAAATGCAGGTGAAAAACCTAGAAAGCTTTTAGACAGTGATTATCTTCTGGGAGTGTATGATGAAGCAAGAATGGGCGGATTGCGTTTTAAAACGGAGTTGGAAGGTGAATTCTTGTCCAATGACAGGGAATTTGCAACACCACCGTGGACGTCATTAAGAGAACTCGAACAGGCATCGATTGCGTTTGAAAATGATGAAAAGGGGCTGAATGAGAAATGGTTAAAACAATTACTTGCTCCCGGATCTTCTTTGGGAGGGGCGAGACCCAAAGCCTCTGTGCTGGCGACGGATGGCTCACTTTGGATTGCCAAATTTCCGTCTAAAAATGATGATTTTAATTCCGGGGCATGGGAAATGGTAGTACATGAACTGGCTGTTATGTGTGGACTTAATGTTCCGGAGGCAAAAGCTGAAAAATTTTCCAGATTGGGAACGACATTTCTTGTAAAGCGATTTGACAGAATAGAAAGCCGAAGAATTCACTTTTCTTCAGCAATGACTATGCTTGGTAAAAAGGATGGTGCAAACGCAGCGGACGGAAGTAGCTATCTTGAAATAGTTTCTTTTCTGAAAGCAAACGGAGCAACACCTAAAAAAGATATACAGGAATTGTGGAAGCGTATTGTGTTTAGCATGGCAGTGTCCAATACAGACGATCATTTTAGAAATCATGGATTTATTCTGGAGGAGAAAGGGTGGGTACTTTCTCCGATGTATGATGTGAATCCGGATATTTATGGAGAATTTTTATCACTGAATGTGGACGAAGATAATTCTGCGATAGATTTTGATTTGGCAATAGAGGCAGCGCCATACTATGAGATATCAACAGAACAGGCGAAGAAAAATGTCACAGCCATTAGAAAAACGGTAGCAGATAATTGGCGGTCACTTGCCGGAAAATATGGAATCAGCCGTGGGGAAATCGAAAGAATGTGTCCGGCATTTCAGGGGGATGTATAGATATGTAAACGTCAAGGCTGTTGCGAAATAATTAAGAATCCATGCTGTTAAGTTCATTTGGAGAAAGCTGCACCAGCCTGGTGCAGAAATAGATTACAATCGGCAATGGCAGATCAGCGCATTATGAAATGATTAAATAAACGCACGATAAACGCACGCGTGCGTTTATAAGATAGCCTTTTGCAATCAAATTAAATAAGTGAAACAGTGTTTCGTTTTTTTGAAAACTCTTTCACCGGTTCAGCCACCACACCCCCAGATTCAGATACCCCGCGAACGCCACCCACACCAGATAAGGCAGCATCAGCCATGCGGCAGGCTTCGAGATGCGGTAAAAGGCAACGGTAGTGGCGATGATCAGGATCCACAGAGCGACCAGCCACAAAAAGGCGAAAAGATACCATCCCAGGTTGAAGAACCAGATGGACCAGAAAAAATTAAAGATAAGCTGTACAGCATACAGGGTGAGGGCTTTTGTGTCCTCACCTTTTTGCATGACAACGAGATAAGAGGCGATTCCCATGAGGACGAACAGGATGCTCCACACCACCGGGAAGAGCCACATGGGCGGCGTCAGGGGAGGCTGATTCACTGTTTCAAAGGCTTTCATACCGTCTTTGGTGATCCAGGCGGAGAGTCCGCCTACCGCCAGAGGGATGGCAACGGCAGTGATGAGGTTTTTCCAGTGAATATTGTGAAATTTGTCGGAGAGTTGCATGGAAGCCTCCTTTGAAAATACGATTTTGCATGTGTCAATATCCGTGTATGGTCTGATTAGTATTGTATGAAAATGAGACAAAAATTATGTATCTCACCATAAAAAAGGATAAAAATTTGGGACTTTCGGCAAGCTGTGGTTTTGGTGTATGATTAAGATTGTAATAAAGCATTATGACTATCAGAAACAGGAAATATCCAAGAAAAGGTAATAGGTAACATAGATATGGACACAGAACACACACAGGGTTCCCTGACAAAAGAGGCAATCCGGCTGGCGTGGCCGGCGGTCTGCGAATCCTTTTTTATCGCACTGGCGGGTATGGTGGATACTTTTATGGTGAGTACGCTCGGAGCCAATGCGGTGGCAGCGGTAGGGCTGACCACACAGCCGAAGTTCCTGGGGCTGGCACTGTTCATCGCAGCGAATGTAGCAATCTCCGCCCTGGTGGCGAGACGATTTGGAGAGAAGAGGCAGCAGGCGGCCAACGAGATTCTGGTGATGACGATCTGCTTTTGCATTGTGGCAGCGGTGATCATCAGTGCTCTGACGGTGGGCTTCGCGGATCAGATCATTGAATTCTGCGGATCGAGTGAGGACACGCATGCCATGGCGGCGAGATACTACCGGATCATCATGGGTGGCATGATCTTCAACGTATTGTCCATGGGAATCAATGCGGCACAGCGCGGCGCGGGCAATACGATGATCGCTCTTAGGACGAATCTGATCTCCAATCTGGTGAATATCTGCGGCATCCTACATTTTTGGGTTTACTCTGGGACTGGGAATGACCGGTATCTGGATGGGTATTCTGGCGGATCAGGTATCCAGATTCCTGTTTGCATCGATCAGGTTCCGACAGGGAAAATGGGTGACAATTAAGATCTAATGAGCGCAGGTAATGAGCTTATGATAATAACAAAACTCCCGGAGCAATATCGCACCGGGAGTTCTTGCGTTCAAATAATATACAATGAGTTACTGTGAGTTCTATTTCGTCTTCAATGTCTTTTTCATAGCAGTGAAAGTCTCTGCACTGATCACATGCTCAATCCGGCAGGCATCCTCAGCAGCAACAGTGGGATCCACACCGATGGAAGTCAGCCAGTCCGTAAGAAATGTGTGACGTTCATAGATTTTCTCTGCGATTTCCCGCCCCTTATCCAGCAGGGTGATGTAGCCTTCCTTGTCCATTTCAATATATTCCCCATTGCGGAGATTCTTCATAGCGACACTGACGCTGGGCTTGGACACACCCAGATCGTTGGCAATATCAATGGAACGGACAACACCGTTCTTTTTCTTCAGCACTAAGATCGTTTCCAGATAATTCTCAGCAGATTCCTGTATTTTCATGTAATGACCATACCCTTCCCATACATAGCATTTTGAACCGAAATACCTGCCCTACATATGGAAACTTAACCATCCGCAGGCATTACAATAAGAATAGCAGAAAAGGGTAGGAAATGCAAGATTTCAACTTAATGAGAAAAAATATCAATAAAGAAGAGAAAAAAAGTATTATGAATTACTTTGAAGAAGCAACGTTAAAAATCTATAAAAACGATAGGTAGTGTTTGTTTATTTTATCTAAAAAATATTATTTTAAATAAAAATAATTGACATTCAAAAATAGGAGAATATAATATAGTTAACCGGTTAACAAAGCCATATTAAAACTGTATGAAAAGAGAAGGTATGAAAAACAGAGTAACCATCAGGGATGTTGCAGCAGCATCAAACGTATCAGTAGCGACAGTGTCCTATGTATTAAACGGAAAGAAAAAAGTATCCGAAGAAACGAAGCAAAAGATTCTGACAGTAATCGATGAGCTAGGATTCGTGCCGGATTTGAATGCACGAGGATTAACTGTAAAAGATACTAAATTGTTGGGAGTAGTCGTTCCACAGACAGAGCCAGGCAGTAAACTGATGTTTCATAATATTTTTTACAGTGAATTACTGGGTAGCATAGAGTATGCTGCAAGACAAAGAGGATACCATGTAATTATCTCAGCTACCGATGTAACTGAAGATTATCTTCAGCTGATTCAGGAACGAAATTTGGCTGGAGTTATTATTATTGGTACTTATCAGAATCAGTTTTTTAGTGAATTAAAAACATTGGATGTACCGGTAGTGTTAATTGATAGTTATTGTAAATATGACTATTTTCATAAACTAAGAATTGATGATGAGAATTGCTCTAATCTGGCTACGGAATTTGTGATTCAGCAGGGACATAAAAAAATTGCATTGGTGACAGGACATCTTCAGGAAGATGGTGTTATGCAGAAGCGATATAGAGGTTTTTTGAAAGCGATTGAACAAAATGGACTGGAATTTCAAAAAGAAAATCTTTATGAAGCGACGGTTGATTATGAAAGCGGAGTAAATGCTGCAAAATGGTTCGTAGATAATAAGGCAGATATTACAGCAGTGGTAGCGACAGCGGATGTCCTCGCAATTGGGCTGATGAAGGGGTTTTATGAACAGGGTGTTCAGGTGCCTGAAGATATATCCATCATCGGATTTGATGATCTGGATATTTCCAAGTATACGACGCCCGGGCTCACTACGGTAAAACAACCTATTTCAGCTAAGGGAGAAAGAGCTGTTGAAATATTGATCGAAAACATTGAAGATCCCCAGATGGAAAAAGTGGAAGAAGTATTTCCTGTAAAACTAATTGAAAGGCAAAGTGTAAGAAAAAGAACGGAGATATTATGATTTTAGAAACGATAAAAGATCAGGAATATCATAAAAAAATATTACTGGCAAATGATTCCTATGCAGAGATAGAACGTAAAGAAGGTACACAATTAATCATTAATGTGGATTATAAAGGTGTATATGGTCTGGGCGAGAAATTCGACGCAGTGAATCAGAAAGGAAAGACAGTAGAGACACAGGTTATAGAAAAATTCTGTAATCAGGGAAATATCAGTTACTGCGTGACTCCTTTTTTCGTGACAGATTCGGGACTGGGTATTTACATTGAGACAAAGAAGAAAACGACAATCACGCTTGATCATGCAATTCGATGTCAGATACCGAGCGAATCCAAAGTCTATGTATTTACGGGTACAATAGGTGAGGTTATTCGTGATTATACCGGTTTGTTTAAAAGACCGCAGATACCACCCCGTTATGCATTTGGAATATGGGCATCAGCCAATCACTGGAATTCTGAAGCAGATGTAGACAGATTGCTTGAGGAATTGGAAAAATATCATTTTCCGGCCAGTGTTATTGTATTGGAAGCATGGAGTGATGAAGCAACTTTCTATATTTGGAACGGAGCTACCTATTCACCGAAGAGGTCGGCAGAAGGTTTTTCCTATGATGATTTTGATTTTAGCAATAGTAAATACTGGAAAAACCCAAAACGCATGATCGAGAGGCTTCATGAAAAAGGGAAAAAGCTAGTGCTTTGGCAAATTCCTGTTTTTAAAGGAATGGAACCGGGAAGAGTATCGGAACAGCTTGACATGGATAAGGAATATGCACTGGAGCATGGACTGCTTGTAATGAATAAAGCAGGAACGCCTTATGAGATACCGGCGGGCAATTGGTTTGAAGGCTCTTATCTTCCGGATTTCACAAATGAAGAAACGAAAAAGTTTTGGCTTCAAAAAAGAAAATACCTGTCAGATATTGGCGTGGACGGATTCAAGACGGATGGTGGAGAGTTCATTTATTCCAAAGGAGTGACTTTTTCGGATGGAACAAGCGGAGCAGAAGGCAAGAATCAGTATTGTCAGGATTATGTGAATGCATACAGTAATGAAATATCGGAAGAACAAGTACTGTTTAGCCGGGCAGGATATGCAGGAGCTTCCGGAACTCCTATTTTATGGGCAGGAGACCATCAGTCAACCAATGATGAATTAAAGAATGTCTTGCGGGCAGCCCTTTCCGCAGCCATGAGTGGTATTCTTTTCTGGAGTTTTGATATTGGTGGATTTGCAGGACCGCTTCCGAGTATTGATTTATACAGAAGATCTACGCAGATGGCAGTATTTTCTCCCATAATGCAGTGGCATTCGGAACCGGATGGCGGTCAGTTCAGGGAATTGATGCCGGGAAGTGATGGAAATAATGAAAGAAGTCCATGGAATGTAGCCTTGGCATACGGACAGCCGGAATTTATTGATGAGATGCGTTACTGGCATACACTTAGGGAAGAACTTCTTCCATACATTTATCAAACGGCGAAAATTGCAGTAAGAGAAAGTAAACCCATGATGCGCCCCTTGGTATATGATTTTCAGGAAGACAGCAATGTAATTAACTTAGAAGATGAATACCTGTTTGGAAATAGTATGTTAGTGGCTCCCCTTATGGAAGAAAATCAGACATCCAGAAAGGTATATCTGCCGAAAGGACAATGGTTTGATTTCTTTACAAATAAGTGCTATGAAGGAGAAAAATGGATAGACTCAGATCCTGAGACCAAATTACCGGTTTATGTAAAGTCCGGGACAACAATTCAAATGGAACAGGATGGGAAAAATAAGATTTTCCTCTACGGAAAGGAAGGCAAGGATTCTATTCTTTCCGATCAGATAGATATTACCTGGAAGGGAAAAAATATAACAGTAAAGGGGGATACAGAACAAAATATTATTTTTGAGTTCATACAGTAAAAATATGCGAGGTTAACCGTTTAAATTATGAAAAGGAGAGGATACATTTATGAGAAAAAAATTAATGTCACTTTTATTAACCGGAGTATTGGCAACCTCTTTACTTACAGGCTGCGGAAGCACAGATGATAATACTGCGGAAGGAACTGCAGCTGCAACAGAAAGTAAGCAGGAGACTGTTGATCTTGCCAACACCGAAGTAGCGGAAAAAACGGCAGAAATTACTTATGCTAATTTTAATGCTTCTGGTGGTAATGAGGAAACACTTCAGAAAATGTATGATGCATTCCACGAAGAATATCCCAATATAACAGTTAACATTGAAACGATTGGATATGACGACTATTTTACACAGATGCAGACAAGAGTAGCCGGTGGAACAGCCCCTGATTGCTATGAACTGAATATTGAAAATTTTGCGGCATATGCGAATAAAGGAGTTCTGGCTGAGCTTACAGGAATTGATACCAGCGGCTATAATACGACCGCATTAAACGCATTTTCCGTAGATGGTAAGCAGTATGGTGTACCCGGAAATTTCTCTAATGTAGTACTTATTTATAATAAAGATTTATTTGATAAGGCTGGAATTGCTTATCCTACAGATGATTGGACCTGGGATGATGCGATGGAAGCATGTGAGAAGATCAGTGCATTAGGTGACGATATCTATGGCATTTATCAGCCGATCACTTTTAACGAATTCTTCAAAGTTGCTGCGCAGTATGGCGGTGGAGTCTTGAATGAGGACAAAACAGAGTTCACAATTAATTCTGAGGAAAATCTGAAAGCCGCTACAATGATGATCAGTAAAGTGACTGAGACGAATGTGCAGCCCACGGAAGCACAGATGGGAGGAATGGGTGACTGGGACCTGTTTGAAAGTGGAAGACTTGGAATGATTCCTACCGGTATCTGGGCATTTAATACATTTGCAGATGCGTGTGACTTTAACTGGGATATTTGTGTAGAGCCGGGTGGAACACAGAAAGCAACACATTTCTTTAGTAATGCACTTGTAGTGAATGCAGATAGCGATAAAAAGGAAGCTGCTGCAACCTGGATCAACTGGCTTGCATCCAGTGATACTGCTGCACAGATGAGAATTGATGCTGGTTGGGATCTTCCTGCAATCAATAATGAGGATGTTCTTTCCGGATATTTGAAGCTGACCCCTCCCGAGAATCGTCAGGCAGTATTTGATTCCCTGAATTACCTGACAGTAGCTCCGATTATTGAAGATTATTCATTAATGTCCGATATCATTACAAATAAATTAAGCCTTGCAGCAAGTGGTGAAATCACGGTAAAGGAAGCACTGGATCAGGCTCAGGAAGAGTGTACTGCACAGATTAAGTTACAGTAGAAATGAAATTTTAAATTAGGAAACTGTCGTATGGCGTGCCAGCCATGCGACAGTGATCCTGAAAATGACAGGAAAAAATATGAGCAAAAAAAGACAGAAAAGAGCTTTGAAAAACGCCATACCATTTATGCTTCCCAGCTTTCTTGGGATGATTGTTTTTAGCTTTTTGCCAATTATAATTTCCATAGCCATCAGCTTTACAAACTGGAATGGACTGGATAAATTATCTTACAAGACACTGGCAAATAATTTTGTATTTTTGGATAACTATAAGCAGATACTCGGAACATCAGAATTTTGGAAGGTTTTGGGACATACCTGTTATTATATTGTACTGTATATTCCGATGGTTTTGATAATGTCCCTTCTGATTGCATCTATATTGAATAAAAACATGAAAGGAATCACCGTATTCCGGATTATGTACTATATTCCGGTATTGACATCGTGGGTAGCAGCCAGTCTGATCTGGAAATGGGTGTTAAGTCCCCAGTATGGTATATTGAACCAGCTGCTGGGATATATTGGGATATCCGGTCCCGGATGGCTTACAGATAAAGTTTGGGCAATGCCGGCAATTGTTCTTGCATCTGTATGGAAAGATATGGGATTTTACGGATTATTTCTTCTGTCAGGCCTGAAAGCAATTGATACCGGGTACTATGAGGCGGCAACTGTTGACGGAGCAGGAAAAATGAAACAGTTTTTTTCAATTACTTTACCGCTGCTTAGCCCATCGATGTTTTTCTGCATTATTATGGCTTTAATTAATGCGTTTCAGTTATTCCCACAGGTGCAGATTATGACAGAAGGTGGGCCTAATGGGGCTACACAGGTCATGGTAGAGAGAATTTACACATACGGATTTAAGTATTTCAAAATGGGGTATGCATCTGCGTATTCCTGGCTGCTGTTCGTAATTATATTCATACTAACTTTAATTCAGATGAAATTACAAAATAAGTGGGTGCATTATGAATCATAGTAAATGGAATGTAAAATTAAAAATAATATGGAATTACTTTTTAGCCTGCCTGATTGCGATTATTGTGATGATCCCTTTTTTATGGATGCTTTCAACCTCTTTGAAAAGCAAAGGTGCATTGATGCAGATTCCCATAGAATGGATTCCCCAAAATCCAACGCTGGACAGCTATCGGATGGTCTTCTCCCGATTTCCCTTTTTGAGGGCAATTTTAAATAGCTTTTTTATTACCTGTAGTTATACGGTAGTTACCATTTTGTCCGCATCAATGGCAGCATTTGCATTTACAAAGATACAATTTCCATATGGAAATACAGTATTTAAATTATACTTGGCATCTATGATGATTCCTACACAGGTAACGATGATACCGTTGTTTGTTATCATGAACAATCTCGGGTTGATCAATACATATCCAAGTGTGATTTTACCATCCTTATTCAGAGCTTTCGCTGTATTTATGCTGGTACAGCAGATGAGAGGAATCCCTAACGACTATATAGAAGCAGCAGAACTTGATGGTGCAGGGTTATTCAGAATTTATCGGACAGTGGTACTACCGTTATCGGGTTCGGCAATAGCAACGTTGACGATCACCACGTTTATGGAGAGCTGGAATGATTATTTGTGGCCGTTGCTTATGTTGAATGATAAGAATAAAATGACTTTGACATTGGCTTTAAACAGTTTAAATGGACAATATGGAACGGAATATAATATACTGATGGCAGGTAGTTTATTATCTATGATTCCTATCGTTGTTATATATGCTCTTGCGCAAAAATACTTTAAGGAAGGATTAATGGCTGGCGGAGTGAAGGGCTAGCCGGAAATAGAAAATATGGTTAAAAAATATGTATTCGGAACTCCCATAGAAACGGATGCCGTTGTCAAAGAAATAAAAGAAACCAGCTGGAAGGATGACATTTTCCAAAAAGAAGGAAATGTGTTTCAGTATTCATTAAAACCGGATGAAATTGTGTATGGTCTGGGAGAAAATGTGCGAGGCATGAACAAGAGAGGATGGAGATATGTAAGTAATTGCTCGGATAATCCTAATCATTGTGAACATACCAATTCTCTGTATGGGGCGCATAATTTTATCATGATGGGAGACGGTGTAAGTGAAACTTACGGGTTATTTGTAGATACACCGGGGACTGTGATTTTTGATGTGGGCTATACAGATATAGACCGGTTAAGCATCGCAATGGAAAATGAGAACTATAAAATATATTTGATAGAGGGAGAAACTTATCAGGATGTAGTTCGAGAATTCCGTGAGATGATAGGAAGAAGTTATATTGCCCCCAGATGGGCATTCGGTTATGGACAGAGCCGTTGGAGTTATGAGACAGCGGATGAAGTGCGTGAGGTCGTAAGAGAATACAGAAAACGCGATATTCCCATAGATAGTATTTATCTGGATATCGATTATATGGAACGCTACAAGGATTTTACAATCAACAGAGACAGCTTTGCGGATTTTGAAAATCTTGTAGAGGAGATGAAGAAGGAAAATATCCATCTTGTGCCAATAATCGATGGTGGTGTAAAGAAAGAAGATGGCTATGATGTTTACGAGGAAGGAAAAGAAAACGGCTATTTTTGTAGGGATGAAAACGGAGAAGATTTTGTTATAGGTGTATGGCCCGGAAAATGTTGCTTCCCGGATATGTTAAATGATGAAGCAAGAAGATGGTTTGGAGATAAATATCGAATTCTGATAGATAAGGGAATTGATGGATTTTGGAATGACATGAATGAACCGGCTATTTTCTATTCAGAAAAGCGGCTGAAAAAAGTGTTTGATAAGATGGAAGAGTACAAAACTAAAAATTTGGATGTGAATACTTTTTTTGAGATGACAGATCTTATCGGTACAATATCCAATAATCCGGAGGATTACGCTTCTTTTTATCACAATTATAAAGGAAAACGCTATCGCCATGATCAGGTACATAACTTATTCGGATATTATATGACAAGATCTGCAGCGGAGGCATTTGAACGTTACCAGCCGGAGAAACGTATTTTGCTGTTTTCCAGAGCATCTTATATCGGAATGCACCGGTATGGCGGTATCTGGCAGGGAGACAATATGGCATGGTGGTCCCACCTGAGGATGAATGTGAAAATGATGCCGTCTTTAAATATGTGTGGATTTTTATACACAGGTGCGGATGTTGGTGGATTTGGTGCCGATACAACAGAGGATTTGTTGCTCCGATGGTTAGAATTTGCAGTATTTACACCGCTGCTTCGGAACCATTCAGCCAGAGGAACCAGAAAACAGGAAGTGTATCGCTTTTCTCACATTCCGAAGTTTTCAAGTGTCATTGGAGCCAGGTATCAACTTCTGCCATATATTTATAGTGAGTATATGAAAGCAGCACTCCGTAATACGATGATGTTTAATCCACTGTCATTCATTTATGGAAAAGATAATTTAGCCAGACAGGTGGAGGATCAACTCCTGGTTGGAGAAAATATTATGATCGCACCGGTCTGTGAACAGAATGTAATGGGAAGAGTTGTATATTTCCCGGAACGAATGAAACAACTCATCTTCAAAGACGGAATAATAGAAGAGGGTAATATCTTTGAAAAAGGTTTTTCTTATGTAAATATGCCAATGGGAACCGTGAATGTTTTCCTGAGAGAGGGATATCTGCTACCTGTGGCAAAAGGCGGAAAAAGTGTGGAAGATATTAATTTTGAAGATTTAAAGTTGTATTCCTTTGGAGAAAAGATCAAACAGTATGAGTACTATTCAGACGATGGTGAAACAACAGATTTTGATATGGAATCTCATATTCGTATCCTAAAATAGTAATGAAAAAGAGCTTTACCGCTATTCATTTGTGTGGTAAAGCTTTTTTTACGCTTATGTTTTTGAAAAAAGATAGACAGGATAGTAAAAAACGTAACTATTGAGAAAAAATATCAATAAGCAATTCCTACGAGATTTCTATGAAAAAAATTAAAAAAATATATTGACAGTAAAAAAAGGTTAGTATATACTAACCACGTGAATTGAGAATGAATCTCATTAAGAGCTAATGAGAAACCACAAGCAGTTCAATACTATTGAAGGGAAGGAAGTGTGTATGATGCCCCTGAGTATGGTAGGTGCCGGTGAAGAGAACACGATCCAGAGGATCGGCGGCAAAGAGGAGACGAGGAAGTTTTTAGAGACCCTCGGATTTGTAGTAGGTGGTAAAGTGACAGTTGTGTCCCAGACCGAAGGCAACCTGATTGTGAATATCAAGGAATCCAGAGTAGCCATCGGCAAGGATATGGCCAATAAAATCATGGTGTAGCAGGCAGCTGTACCAAAAGATGCTAATAGGAGGAGAAAATGAAGACATTGAAGGAAGTTCCCTGCGGACAGACCGTAAAGGTAACCAAACTGAATGGTGAAGGTCCTGTCAAGAGACGTATCATGGATATGGGCATTACCAAAGGTGTTGAGATCTATGTGAGAAAGGTTGCTCCTTTGGGAGATCCCGTGGAAGTAACTGTCAGAGGCTATGAGCTGTCTCTTCGTAAGGCAGACGCTGAGATGATTTGCGTTGAGTAAATGATCTTTTTTTTAGCAGGAAGGTTAGCCGGAACTAATTAGTGAAAGCTAATCACATGAGCAAAAAGGAAGCTCTGAAAGAGCGTTTTGCGAATGGGGTCTGAATAGTTATTAAATGATTTTAGAGGAAAGAGGTAGAAAAATGGCAATTAAGATTGCACTTGCAGGTAACCCTAACTGCGGTAAAACGACACTTTTCAATGCTCTGACCGGTTCCAATCAGTTCGTAGGTAACTGGCCCGGCGTAACCGTTGAGAAAAAGGAAGGTAAATTAAAGAAACAGTACGGCGGTAACGGTGATGACGTGATCATCATGGATTTACCCGGTATTTATTCCCTGTCTCCGTATACTCTGGAGGAAGTGGTAGCACGTAACTACCTGATCGGTGAGAGACCTGATGCGATCCTGAACCTGGTAGACGGTACCAACATTGAGAGAAACTTATATCTGAGCACACAGCTGATGGAACTGGGTATCCCTGTTGTCATGGCTGTCAACATGATCGATATCGTGAACAAGAACGGCGACAAGATCAACGTAGCAAAGCTTGCTGAGAAGCTGGGCTGCCCCGTTGTTGAGATCTCCGCTCTGAAACTGACCGGTATCGAGAACGCTACCAAAAAAGCGATCGAACTGGCACAGAAGAAGAGTGTAGCAGTTGCGGTACATAAATTTGCGCCTGAGGTTGAGAGCGTGATCGAGACCGTAGAGAAGAAGCTGACTGATGTTCCCGAGGAACAGAAGAGATTCTTCGCTATCAAGCTGTTAGAGAAGGATGACAAGATCCAGGCACAGATGAAGAGCGTTCCCGATGTGTCCGCAGAGATCAAGCAGTTGGAAACTGTTATGGATGATGACACTGAGAGTATCATCACCAACGAGAGATACACATACATTTCCTCTATCATCAAAGAATGTTATACCAAGAAGGAAGGCCAGAAGTTAACGACTTCCGATAAGATCGATAAAATCGTGACCAACAGATGGCTGGCACTGCCGATCTTCGCAGTGGTTATGTTCATCGTATATTATGTATCTGTTACCACCGTCGGTACCTGGGCTACCGACTGGGCAAACGATGGCGTATTCGGTGATGGCTGGCATCTGTTCACCATCGGAACCGGTGCTTATGAAGAAGCAGCCGAACCTTATGATGATGCAATGAATGTGATCAACGCATTCGTAGAAGCTGACGGTGATGAAGCTCTGGCAGCAGTCATCGACAGCGAGTCTGAAGACTATGATCCCGCAGCAGCAGTAGCAGCTGTTCAGGAGTTCGCAGCAGGCATCGATGCATCCGCTACCGCAGATTACACCCTGGAAGATGAAGAGACTCTGGCAACCGAGGATGTTACTTACACCGGTGCTGAGCTGGCAGAGGCAGTGGATGTATACGCAGCAGACGGTGCAGAAGCTCCCGATCCCGCAGACTACGGTATCTGGGTACCCGGCGTACCTGCACTGTTAGAGAGCGGTCTGGATGCGATCGGATGTGCCGACTGGCTGAAAGGTCTGATCCTTGACGGTATTGTAGCCGGTGTCGGTGCAGTGCTTGGTTTCGTACCTCAGATGCTGGTACTGTTTATCTTCCTGGCATTCCTGGAGTCCTGTGGTTACATGGCACGTATCGCCTTCATCATGGACCGTATCTTCCGTAAGTTCGGTCTGTCCGGTAAATCCTTCATTCCTATGCTGATCGGTTCCGGATGTGGTGTTCCCGGTATCATGGCTTCCCGTACCATCGAGAACGACAGAGACCGTAAGATGACAATTATGACTACCACATTTATTCCTTGTGGTGCTAAGCTTCCTTTCATCGCCATGGTAGCAGGTGCTATCTTCGGCGGCGCAGCATGGGTTGCTCCTTCCGCATACTTCCTGGGAATCGCAGCAATCATCTGCTCCGGTATTATCCTGAAGAAGACCAAGATCTTCGAGGGCGATCCCGCTCCTTTCGTTATGGAGCTTCCCGCTTACCACTGGCCTACCGTAGGTACGGTACTGCGCAGCATGTGGGAGCGTGGCTGGTCCTTCATCAAGAAGGCAGGTACCATCATCCTTCTGTCCACCATCGTTGTATGGTTTACTACTTATTTCGGATTCACCGAGGACGGCTTCCGCATGCTGGCTGAGGATGAGATCGATATGAGTATCCTGGGCAAGATCGGTCAGTGCCTGGCATGGATCTTCATCCCTCAGGGCTTCGGTAACTGGCAGGCAACTGTTGCATCTATCACCGGTCTGGTAGCAAAGGAGAACATCGTAGGTACGATGGGTATCCTCTACAGCGCAGGCGAGGGTTCCGTATATGCTAACATGGCAGCTACCTTCACTGTAGCAAGCGGCTATGCATTCCTGGCATTCAACCTGCTGTGCGCACCTTGCTTCGCAGCTATGGGTGCGATCAAGCGTGAGATGAACAATACCAGATGGTTCTGGATCGCTATCGGATATCAGTGCGGTCTGGCATATGTGGTATCCCTGTGTGTATATCAGATCGGTACGCTGATCACCACCGGTGCTTTCGGTATCGGCACTGTAGTAGCATTCCTTCTGATCATCGGCTTCATTTATCTGCTCTTCCGTCCTTACAAGGAGAGCACCACTCTGAAGGTTGACACCAAGAAGGTTGCATAAGTAAAATAAGAGTAAGGAGGCAGTCTATGGGAACCGTAGTTGTATTGGCGATACTGGCCGGTGTAGTCGCATTGATTGTCCGCAAAATGATAAAAGACAAAAAGAATGGAAAATCCATTCAGTGCGGTGGCGATTGCAGCCACTGCGGAGGTCATTGTGGACACTAAGGAACAGGTAAGCTATCAGACCACGAAAATGCAGAGAGAGATCATATTGACCAAGCTGAAAGAAAAAGGCTGCCGCATTACAAAACAGCGTCTTCGGCTGATTGATATTATCCTCCAGAACGAATGCTCCAGCTGTAAGGAGATCTTCTACCGGGCATTGGAAGAGGATGACAAGCTGGGAGTCGCAACTGTATACCGCATGGTCAACCTGTTAGAAGAGATCGGTGCCATCAGCCGTAAGAACATGTACAAGGTAGCTTACTCTGAAAATTGCATGATGGAAAATGCCTGTACCATTGAGCTGGATGATGGTTCGATACATCATCTCTCGGCAAAAAAATGGAATTCCGTGATCCGGGCGGGACTCAAGTCGTGCGGATACCTCGTAGACCAGAGGGTGAGTAACGTGACGATCAGACCGTGCGAGTGTGCGGAACAGGTATGTTAGAAATTAGAAAAAATTAGAAATAATTAGAAATAAGTAAAAAACCGGTGTGGGGGCAGGAAATCTGGATGGACAGAGCTGTTTCCTGCACCGGTTTTATTTATATGGGTGGCAGGATAATACGAATCTGCATGAAATTTTGACAGATATTGCAGCAAAAAGGAAGCCTCGTAGAGGCGATTTTGCGAATGGGGTTCTGAATAGTTATTTTTTGAAAGAAAAACAATAGGAGCGTGAAAATATGGGAACCTATATTATTTGCGGTATATTAGTAATAGTAGTCGTGGCAGCATTACTGGGATCCAAAAAGCACTTTAAGGGAGAAGGCGGATGCTGCGGCGGAGGCGGCGATGTGAAGATCAAGCCGAAGCACTTAGACACTATCGTTGCGACCAAAAAGCTTCAGATTGAAGGAATGTCCTGCGCAAACTGCCAGAACCGCATTGAGAATGCCCTCAACGGCATGGCCCAGGTCAATGCCAAGGCAAGCTTCAAGAAGGGCGAAGCGATCGTAAAACTCGGCGCGGACATTCCCGAAGAGGAACTGCGCGAGGCTGTGGAGAAGCTGGGATATAAAGTTACTTCTATTGAATTGATGTAAATTGAAAGTTAGTGAAGAAGCCACGAACGCCCGCGGCGAACGGAACATCACGCCTTGATGTCGCGTCTCCAGGTGTGAATTTTCTAATGAAAAGTGATACAGTGGTTCT
>OHLE01000316.1_pt1 | contig 32115 bp, 25 predicted proteins | sample 1568971 | NCBI WGS metagenome assembly OHLE01 (sample SAMEA3879556, study PRJEB24766) | human gut metagenome | biome: human-associated habitat; feature: feces | place: USA | collected 1985/1987
ACTATTATTATACGCTATTTCTCGTCAAAAATCAACCATTTGTTGTGACAGAGCCTTGAGGAAATATTTACGGCTTTGTTGTCACATAAGATGCTGTATTAGGTTGATAACCATATTTTCCCTTTATGTGCATTAAAACGCGTGTTAAAACGCGCTGTGCTGAAATTTTGCAGATATTTCTTGACGAAAACAATGAATTTATTGCAGAAATCTTTTCTGAAAGCCTGTAAAATGCCGCAAAATCACCTTTTTTCAGTTGATTTGAAATAAAACTGCTTTTACGGCAAGTGTTATATTTACTTGCAATAGGGTGGAAAATTGCATTTTTAAGCCAATATGTTGACACGTATAGGATTATTTAATATAATGTAGTCATCACTTTTTGGGAGGATATTATGAACAAAAAAGTTATAAGCATAGTAGCAATCATTATGCTTGTTGCAGTCCTTGCAATTTGTCTTACCGCTTGCAACGCGGAAAGCATCAGCAAGAAGCTCGAAAACAAAGGTTATACTGTCGCAGCCATTACCGAAGACCAGGTTAACAAGTATGTCGGCGAGGACACCGAAGTGAAATGGGGCGTCTTCGCAAAGAAAGACGGTTTTAATGCTGATATCGTAGTAGTTGTAAAAGTTGCCAGCATCAAAGATGCAAAACAGGTTGTAGAAGATGCAAGCAGCTTGTTCAAGGCGAAGAACATCGCATCCGTGGTCTACATTGCAACCACCGAAGAAGCTTTGAAGGACGCAATGTAATCGGAAATTCCGAAATCAGACAGACACCCGAAAGGGTGTCTGTTTTTTATTGTAAATTAACTTCCTAACCTACCAATGTTGAGATTTTGCCTGCGTGCGGTTAATCGAACGGCTTGACATTAGGTTTTTATATCAGCAACCGTAATACAATGGTCGGTAATTGCCGTTTTGATTAAATTTACTGCTTTCGGAACCTTTGCTGTCTTGTTTCTTTTGTAATTCGTAGTGTCACGTATTTTTTATTAAAACACGATACGTGTTGAATATATGCTGTTGCATCAACTTGCATTGCCGTTCAACTGTTTTGAAACACGTATCGTGTTATTATGGTCTAAACAGAACGGGTTGGAGTTGTTTTCCTTGCAAGGCAAGCTCGCAAGTTTGCCTTATCAGTTTTGTGTCTGCGATAAGAGAATTCGACTTTTTGTCGGGCGCGTCTTGTGCAAACGGGACGAAATACACGTTGCGTGTATTAAGCAATATGCCTATGTTTTTGGCGTTTGCGCCGAGTGCGTCGTTTGAGGATATTGAAAGCACAACGGGACGATTGTTGCGGAGTTGTGCTTTAACTGCCATTGTCACGGGAGTGTCTGTGATGCCGTGTGCGATTTTGGCAAGAGTGTTGCCGGTACACGGTGCGACCAACATAAGTTCGAGTCCTTTTGCCGTGCCTATGGGTTCGGCGTCGACTATGCTTTTTATGGGAGCTTTGCCCGTTTTTTGACGGATTGTTTCCTCGAAATCTTTTGCCGCAAAAAACCTTGTGTCGAGATTTGACACGTTGAAACTGAATATGGGCGTTATATCGAACTCGTGTGCCACGAGGTCGTCGACGGCAACAAGAAGATTTGCAAAGGTACAGAACGACCCTGTAACCGCAAGACCGATTTTTCTCATTTCGACACCTCCGTTATGTATTCTTTCATGACACGCGCCGCGCTTTCGGGGCTTACCTTGGCAGGCAAGGCGGGGTAAATGTCGGCGTCCATGCCCAGATTTTGCAATGCGGCAAGGTCGAGTGCGGGTTTGCTTGCAAGGTCAATATATACCGCATGCGCGGGCATCGAAAGCGCCTGTTCTTCAGATATGATTTTTTCGGGCACGGTGTTGACGATGACGTCGTAAGGCGTGAGGTCAAGCCCTTCCGTTCCTACCGTTCTTTTTGCGAAAGCGCCCGCGGGACGGTGCGACGCGGTTGTCGCTACGTCGTAGTCGACGTCGAGTTTGGTCAGCAATTTGCACATTGCCGCGCCCGTTCTGCCGAAACCGATGACAAGAACGTTGATGTCCGCAAGCGATTTCATGGTGTGGTCTATGATGATACCGAGCGCACCTTCGGCGGTAAGTACGGCGTTTGCAGCCTGAAATTTTTCGTCGCGCATCATATAGTGCACCTTGATACGCTTATCGCGGATTGCTTTTTCCGCGTCGGGTGCCGTTCTGCCGCATACGAGTATCTCTCCCACGCCGATACGCTCAGTTTCGCGTTCGGTGAGTACGAGATTGGGGGCAAATATATATGTGTTGACCGCGGGGTGCATTCCCGTCAGCATTCTTTTCAGAAAATACGTCCTTTCGTCCGTTTCGCAAACTATGTATTCAGCCATTTTCTCCTCCACGGTGTATCCTATGCACAATCGCAGAGGTGGTGTGCGGAAGTGCTGCGTAACGCAAAAAAGGCTATTCGACATAGGATAAACGGACAGGAGGTGTTATGGAAAGATACTTTTTGGGTGGCAACACAGCGAGCGGTTTCAAAGGATTTTACGACGGCGAACTCGAACGCATTGACAAGGTGGTTTTGCTCAAAGGAGGACCCGGAACGGGGAAAAGCTCCCTGATGAAAGCGGTTGCGAAGGAAGCCGCCAAAAGAGGACTTGACCACGAAATATGGTATTGCTCGGGTGACCCCGACAGTGTGGACGGGGTGTACATAAAAGATTTGAACGTCGCGGTTACGGACGCTACGTCTCCGCACGCGTCGGAAGCTCGTCTTCCCGTAATCAGGGAGTGCGTCGTGGATATGGCGTCGGCACTTTCGAGGGAAAAACTTTTGCCTTATAAGAAGCAGATTGAAAAACTTTTTGCACTCAAAAAACGGAGTTGTGAGCATGCATACGAACACTTAAACCGCGCTTTCGGTTATTCGTGCAAAAAAACGGCAGAGTATTCGAAAGCTGCGGACGTTGTCGCGATAAGGCGAAAAGCGGCGGCTTTCGCGTTGGAAAATAAAGGCGTTTCCGATGCTGTAAAACAGCCGAAAGGACGTATAAGGAACTTATTCGTTTCTGCCATATCTCCGCTCGGGATAAAGACTTTCGACGATTATCTCATTGGCAAAAAAGTCGTTGAGATAAAGGGTGCGGACGTCGGCGTACATGCCCTTATGGAAGAAGTGGCAAGACTTCTCGAAGGGGACATAACATTGATACACAATCCGCTTTGTCCCGAGAGATACGATGCAGTCGTGGCGGGCGATTTTGTAATAACGGGCAATGCCGCGGCGTTTTCGACCGCGGCGGAAGTCGTCGACATTTCCGACCCCGAAGGCAATGCGGCAAGCGAAAGCGAGTTCTTCCGTTCCCGTGAGAAAGAGGAAATTGCGTTTGCAATCAAAGACCTTGCCGCTGCGCGTTCGGCGCATCTGGAAGCGGAAAAATATTTTGTCGGTGCAATGGATTTCGGAGTTGCCGATAAACTCACCTTCAACGTACTCCGCATTGTTTTCGGCGAGGGAGAGGAAAGCTAGCAAAGGAAAGCACGGCAAACGCGGCAAAAGAGAGTGTGTGGCAAAAACGGGGAATGTAAAAACAAAACATAAAATTCGACTTTTTGTTGCACAAACCGTGAATGTCTGCGGAAAAGTCGTACGCAGGAAAAAATCTGTGGCGGAAGTCGACGGAACTATAATTGCCGACGGTATGCAAAACGGCTGACAATTTCGTGATTTTGTTATATAATCGCGGTATGGAAAAAGACAGAACGGGTAGCGTTGCGCCCAGTGCGGAACGTAAAGTAAAAGAAGATAAAAACACTGCTGTGGGCGGTGCCAACGTCACCGAAACGTCGGTCGGTCGCAAATCCGCGGAAAAGAAAGGTAAAGAAATGTCTGCTTGCGAAGCGCGCAAAGCGCGCCGCAAGCAACTTTCGGAAATGTTTTCTCGCAGACATTATTGCTTGCTGATGTTGGTATGCGCGGTAATGCGCGCACGTTTCAGAGTGCGTTCGGTACTTTCGCCTGCAATTCGCAAACAGAAAAAAGAAGGCGCCATGCTTGTGCTTTCCAACCATGTTTCGGCGTTTGATTTTGCATACTTTTCCACGCCTTTTCTCGGCAAAAAGGTCAGTTTCGTAGTGGCGGAAAGCATGATGTATTCCATGCCGCTGTTTGCGAAGATGATAAAAGGTTATCGCGCCATCACCAAAAAGCAGTTTTACGCAGATTACACTTGCATCAAGAACATCAAAAAGTATCTCGACGCGGGCATTTCCGTCATATTGTGTCCCGAAGGAAAGGTGAGTGCGGAAGGCAAAACCGGTCCCGTTGCGTTTTCGATTGCGAAGCTCGTGAAGTGGCTGGGGTATCCCGTTGCAAGTTGCGTAATTCAGGGTGCGGGTATCACCAGACCGAAATGGGCGTACACTTCGAGGACGGGCAGAGTGGAGTGCAGAATGGACGTTATGTTTGATGCGGAACAGGTGAAAACATTGTCAGCCGCGCAGATTATGGACGGGATTTCCGCTTCGCTTGCACACAACGAACACGTCTGGCAGATTGAAAACGGAGTAAAATTCCGCGGCAAACGATATGCCGAAGGACTGGAAAGATTGCTTTACGTATGCCCCGAATGCGGTGCGGAATTTACTTTGAACACTTCGGGCGACGAGATTTCCTGTTCGGCTTGCGGTTTCCGCGCGCGTTACGAACACACCGGCAAAATAGTCTCCGAAAATGCCGAAAACTGCCCGAAAAGAATAGACCTGTGGTTCGACAAGGAAAAGCAAATCGTTGCGGAACAGGTTGAAAAGGAAGATTTCGCGCTGTCTGAACGCGTAAAACTTTTTGTCGAAAACGACACAAAAAACGGATACAGAGAAGTGACGGACGGCGTTTTGTCGCTTGACAAAAACGATATAATTTTCCGCGCAAAAGGCGAACTTTCGGAAGCGGACGCGAATTGCAGGGAACTCGTTTTCCATGTCAGGAACTTCGTGACGGTGGCAAATCTGCCCGGAACTTCGCTCGATATGTACGACGAAAACCACACTTACAGAATGGTGTTTACCGACAGAAAAGCATCGACGAAATACGTGCTTTCGATTGAAGCTTTGAATGCGTCGAGCGCGAAATAATTGCAAAAACCGTATTTTATCGCGCGTTTTAGAACAATAAAACAAAAGTTTCGGCAACTTCCTCACGGGAGGTTGCTTTTGTTTTGCCTTGGGGTTTTGTAGTGAAACGGAGTGCTAGGGCGGTGTTCCGAAGCGTAGGAATTTGACTTGTTTATCGCGGCTCTGTACCGCGGAGTTATAACAGTTTTATTCGATTTTGTTTTCTTAATTAAAGAAATATTAAAATGTTGTTAATTATAGTTGCCGCTTTTTTTGAAATTGTCTGTCGTATGATATATTAATCATGTATAATTATGTATGCGTGCTTGTATATGCGCGCGGAGGTTAAGGGGCTATGAAAAGATGTGGGAAAATTTTGTTCGTCGTGCTTCTCGTTATGTTGCTCATTGCAACGCTTGTCGCCTGCAATCCGACAGGACAGGGCGGCGGTGACGGCGGTTCGGGCAGTAATACCGACGGCGGCGACAAAGTTATAGGAATTGTCGGTCTGCAAATCGACGCCACCAACACCGATTGTTATCTCGGGGAATTCAACCTCGGGCGTGACGTCAAAGCGTATCTGCTCGAAAAACGCATCGAATCCGGCGTGACCAAGTATGTCCGTACGGGTGACCCGATTGCGGTAACCGAGGATATGCTTTCTGCCGAAGACGTTGCAAAGCTCGGCAAGACGGGCAGACATACGATAACCGTTCATTACACTTACGAAGAAAAAGACCTCATCGGTACGTTTGAACTTCATCTTTCCGAACGTCCCGCAAGGCAGGTCGCTCTTACGATAAATTTCCCAGACGGAACGCTGTTCGGTATCAAAGATACATACACGTCCAACGTTTTCGAGGGTTCGACTTTCGTTTGGAGTACGTTCATTTCCCAGTACCCCGTCAACGCGCCCGATAAGGACGGCAGAAAACAGACCGTTGTTTCTTATTCTTACAACGGCGGCGTATTTGACGCAAACAACACCATTGTCGTCAATTCCGATATGACGCTTACCGCAAATTACGGCTATGCCGACGTTGCGGTGTCATTCAATGCCAACGCGCCTGCCGACTCCGCCGCTTCCGTTCCCGAACTTTCCGTTCAGAACGTGGCCAAGAACGGATTTGTCGCACAACCGCATACCAACGATTTCGTGAGCGAAAAGTATGTGCTTACGGGTTGGGAGTATAACGGCGTGATGTGGAACTTCAATCAACGTGTTCAGGACCAGGTTGCATCCGGTGTGACAGAAATCGAACTGAAAGGCGTATGGGCAGTCCGCACTTATTCCGTGAAGTTCGACCTTATGGGCGGTTCGCTCAATGCGTCGGCGGATTACTCCGCAGACGTCAGCGGTCTTAAAGAAGCCGCAGTCAGTGCAACCTACGACACAAACGGCAACATCAGCGCGTTTACGCTGACGAACATCGAATACGGTTCTTCCCTTAACGATTATTACGCAAAGATAAAGATTACATCGTCCTCGGACGCAGTCAACGTCAAACTTTCCTACCTTGACGCGAACGCAGATACCTATCTCACGAAAGGAAACCTTTATCTCGTCAACGATTTGTTTGCCGACAAAGACTTCACTTCCTCCGTTGATTTTGCGGCGGAAGTCAAAGCAAGCGGCAACGTTTTCGTGCAATGGGGTATCAACGACGCAGGTGAAGTCGGTGACGCTTATTACGGATTTACGTTCAACTTCATTCTCAAAAACGACGGTACTTACAAGATTACGCTGAAAGACAAGACTGCGGGCATAATCAAAATCCCCGCAACTTATCCCACCGAGAAAGGAATTCCCGTCACCGAGATAGCAAGCGGTGCGTTTGAAAACGTCGACACGATTACTCAGCTCGACCTTTCTTCCGCAACCAACCTTACGAAAATAGGTGAAAATGCGTTCTCGGGTTGCGATATGCTGACTTCCGTAAAAGGAAACGCCGACACTCTTGCTTTCACTTATGTCGGTGCAAAGGCGTTCAACAACACGCCTTGGCTCATTGCCGAAGTGGCGGAAGGCAAGACCGCAATCACGCTCGGAAAGGTTCTTGTTCGTTACAACGGAGCGGACACCGAAGTGGTAGACCTGTCGGGTGAAACCTTCGAATATATTGCTCCTTACGCATTCGATACGCTCGTCAACATGAAGGAAGTCAAACTTCCCGCAACCGTCAAGCGCATCGAAAACAACGCGTTCAATAATTGCAGTGCACTTGCCACCGTTACGACCGACGCAACGGGCATCGAATTCATAGGATATGAAGCGTTCAAGGGGACTCCGTTCTTCAACGGCGCGTCTCTCGGTGAAGGCGTCAAAGATTTGATTGTCGGCAACGTATATTACCGTTTCCTCGGCAACAGTTCCGATGCGTCCGCAACGGTTAAGAGCGGCGTTACCGTCATTGCCGACAAAGCGTTCAGACTCGGCACGGGTCTTACCGAAATAACTTTCGAAAACGAAGGCGCAATCGTGTCCGTAGGACAAAATGCGTTCTCCGCAACGCCTTGGGCAAAGAACGACGCAGACGGTTTCGTCATCGTCAACAACATACTTGCAAATTACGTAGGTAAATCCGCAACGGTTGTTATTCCCGACAATGTGACCGCAATTTCCGCAAGTGCATTCGAGGGCTTCAACGCAGCGGGCGTTCAGAATATCGTGTTCCGCTCCGGCTCGGCGATTTTCGCAATTGCAGACCATGCGTTCATGGGTGCGGTAAACCTCAAAACTTTGAGCTTCTATAAGCAGACTTCCGACGGCGAAATCAACGTGAAAGTCGGCGACGAACTGTTCTGCAACGGAAACGGCGCATTCATAAACAATGTCTTCAAGATTTATGCGTATCAGTCCGTAAACTGGAATTACAATCCGCCGAGAGACGTTCAGCTTCTCATCGATGACAACATGACCGCGGTGCTCAACGACGATGTCATTCCCGTTTACTATATGACGGGCGACGACAACAAAGTTAATTACATCTCCAAATGGGGTGCAACTTCCTCCGACGGTGTGAACTATGTTGTCGCAAACGGTCTGCTTGTTACACGCGGCGACGGCGTTACCGTTACCGAAAATCTCAACTTCAACGTAGCCGACATTTCCGGACTTAGGGAAAACTCCGGCAGTGCGGGCAGTGTAGCGGTTGCAACGGGTGAAATTTTCTCGTTCAACGGCAAGAAAGTCGGTTCGTTCAATTACAACATCTTTGCTGCAATCAGAACGGAAAGCTTCTCCGTCGAAGGTTTCGGCGGCGACGGAAGCGAAGGAAATCCCTTCAAGTTCTACACTTCGCAACAGACAATCGACCTTACCAAGGGTGTTCTCAGATTCAGCTACACCAACAGCGCAACCGAAGCGGTGCCGCTTACAAGCGAACTCATTTCCGTCAGCGGTTACACCAACGCGGTCGGTAAGCGAACGCTCACTTTGAAATACGATTTCTACGGTATAAAAACTTATGAATGGAAGGAAATGTATTATACTGTTTCCGTTCCTCAGCCGTCTTACCTCAAACAGGTCAAAAACATTGTCATGCCTATCGGTTCCGTCCCCAACGACTATTACGCGTCCATACTCTTTGACGTCGTGTACACCGACGGCACCACTCATCGCATCAACATGGCGTCGGGCGTCGAAATCATCGAAGTCGACGGCGTAAACGTCTCTGCGTTCGATACGTCCGTATCCGGTTTGCACACCGCAAAACTTGCATATAAAGACAAGAGTTCCTCGCTCGCGGTAAACGGTGACTTCGTATATTCCGTCGAACTTGCGGCAATAGAAAGCTACTACGACTTCGACAGCGCGAGTGGCACTATAACCGGTATCAAAGCTGCTTCGGCAAACAAAAAGATGTACGTTGTGCCTTCCACGATAGGCGGCAAAGCGGTCACGGCAATCGGTAATGGCGTTTTTGCAGGTATGACCAACCTTACCACCGTTTACATTCCCGATTCCGTCAAGACGATAGGCGCAAGAGCGTTTGCGGGTTGCACTGCTTTGCAGAACGTTTACTATTTCGCACCGCAGACCGAAAAGACCGTGTCTGTCGATATTGACGATATTCTTATCATTGACGAATACAGAGAAGCGACGACCAACATCACAATCGGCAAGAACGAAGCGGGAAAAGTCATCGCAGATTACGTCCTCGGTCAGGATTACATCGTGTTCCCGTCCGTTATGAAATATCAGTCCACGGTTTCTCTTGACGAAATCAAGGAATCCGACCGCAGCAAGTACGCGGAAGACGCGAACATCTACGGTGAATTCACTTTGAGCTTCGCATTCGCCGAAGGACAAGACATTGTCAGCACGCTGGTACAACAACTTGCAAGATATCAGGGTATGGTTTATCTTCCCGCGGGTGACACCTATATGGAACTCTACACCGAGCTCACAAGACTCCTCGGTGCGGACAAAGTCAAGACTTACAGCAACAACGTTTTGCCCGAAGGCGTCAACCCCGTGACTCCCGCCGAGCTCAACTATATGTTCCTCGGATTGACTTACAGCGCTCCTGTCGTAACCAAGAAAGAGGGCAGCGCATACGTCAAGACCGGCGCGGCACTCACGCCCGTAAACGATACGATTATCGTCCCGTCCATGCTCACTGACTCCAAGATCTATTCTTACGGAATAGTCGGTTTGCAGGAGAACGTATTTGCGGCAGGCGTCGGCGTTGAAACCAGAATTTATCTCCCCGAGTCCATAGCATACGTGGAAGGCAACTCTGTTGCGGGTCTGTTCGCAAACGGTATTGCAACGGGCATAATCACCGTTTACACCGACATCAACAACCTGCTCAAACCCGTTGACCAGTTCCCGACCTCGGTAACCTCAATCGGCGAAGAAGCATTCCATGGTTGCTCGAAACTGCACATTGATTTCAGCTCTGCAACGGGACTTGAAACAATCGGTGCGCGCGCATTCCAGGGTTGCAGTTCTTTGACCTCGGTGGTGTTCGGTGAAGGTTCCAACCTCAAAGTCATCGGCGAAAACGCATTCGCAGACTGCGGAGCCATTGTGAACGTCGACCTCGGCAATACGCAGGTCGAAGAAATCGGCGCGTTCGCGTTCATCTACAACGACAGTCTTGCAACGCTCGTTCTGCCCGCCACCGTCAAGGAAATCGGCATCAGCGCATTTGCAAATTGCTACAATCTCGCAGACGTAACGGTTGCGGCAACCGCACAAATCACATTCATTGGCTATCAGGCGTTCTACAGCTGCGCATTCGACAAATCCGTGTTTGACGGTGCTAGCGGTGTTGACGCAAACGCATTCCAGCACTGCGGTCCCAAAGCGTAAAATCAGCGGGATAAAAGTGTGAACGGAGTGTAACGTCGGCACAAAAATTCAAGCAAAACAAACCCAATCAACCAAAATCAAAACCGCTCCGAAAGGAGCGGTTTTATTATTGTGCCGTTATTGTAAAAATTGTCTGATGAAGTGTTGCAAATAAAATTTAAGTGCTTTTGGTCAGCGAGCGGTTGAAAATTGGTTTGTTAGTCGGGGAATACCGAGTTGCCGCGGCTGTCAATACCTACGATTACGGGAAAATCCTTGACCTGCATTTCGTGCACGGCTTCCGTACCGAGGTCTTCGTAAGTGACTTTTTTCCAGTTTTCTATGGCTTTTGCGTAAAGCGCGCCCGCGCCTCCTATGGCACAGAGATAAACACCGCCGCAACGTTTTATCGCGTCGTACACTTTTTCTGCGCGGTTTCCCTTACCGATGCTTGCGCAAACTCCGTAGTCGTAGAGAGCTGGGGCGTATGCGTCCATTCTCATAGAGGTTGTGGGACCTGCGCCCGTGGGTTTTCCGTTTTCGTCGAAGCAAGGACCGACATAATATATTGCCTGACCTTTAAAGTCTACGGGAAGAGCGTCGCCACGCGATATCGTTTCGCAAAGCCTTTTGTGTGCCGCGTCGCGTCCCGTGTACAGTGTGCCGGAAAGCAAAAGATAATCACCCGCGTTAAGACCGTCGAGAGTCTTGCGGTCGAAAGGAAGAGTTATTTTTTTGAAATCGGAAGAGTAGTTCATATTAAGGTATCCGAATTGCGTTTTGATTTGTTTGCCTTATGGGGTAGGTTTTCAGATTTCCGCGTGTCCCAGACGCACGGCGTTGCATTGAACGTTGACGGCAACGGGAAGAGCGGATATGTGCGTCGGGTATTTGCCGATGTGAACGGCGAGCGCGGTCGTATCGCCGCCGAACCCTTGCGCGCCTATTCCGAGTGCGTTTATGCGGGCAAGGCATTCGCGTTCCATATCGGCAAGCGCCGCGTCGTCGGAAGGCGTGCCTATGTCGCGCAGCAGTTGACGTTTTGCGACTTCCATTGCCTTTTCCGCCGTTCCGCCTATTCCCACGCCGATAACGACGGGCGGACAGGGGTTGCTGCCTGCAAGTTTAACGGCGTCGACTATACAGTTTTTTACGCCGTCGAGTCCCGCCGACGGAGTAAGCATATAAAGCCGCGACATATTCTCGCTTCCGAAACCTTTGGGCAGGAAGTCGAGCGTGATTTTGTCCCCTTCGGTGAGTTCGATGTGTACGACGGCGGGCGTGTTGTCGAGGGTGTTTATGCGCGTTATCGGGTCGAGAACGCTTGCGCGGTACCCGTTTTTGCGGTAGCCGCGTCTTACGCCTTCGTTGATTGCGTCTTTGAGCAGTCCGCCTTCGATGTGGACGTCCTGACCGACTTTTGCGAAAAACACCGCCATACCCGTGTCCTGACAGACGGCAAGCCCTTCTTTTTCGGCGGTTTCGGCGTTCTCAATCAGCATGGAAAGCGCAAATCGAGCAGAAGACCCGCTTTCTTTTTCGAGGCAGGATTGCAGTTTGTTTTTGCAGGATTGCGTGAGTTTTCCGCACGCCTTTACGCATTCTTCCGCGGCGGCGGCTATTTGTTCGAACGTAACGTTTCTCATACTCCGAATTATAACCTCTGAATGCGTAATTTTCAAGTTTTCGAGCGCATTTGACTTGATTTGCGCGCGCGTTTATATTAGTCTTATATTATGGACTACATGAAAACATCGGTTGAAAAGCACTTTGAGTGGAAAGGCAAACTGGAAGTCAATTCCAGAGTGAAAGTGGATTCGCGCGAAGCGTTGTCGCTTGCGTATACACCCGGCGTTGCCGCGCCTTGTCTTGAAATCGCAAAGGACAATTCCCTTGCATATGACCTTACCCGTAAATGGAATTCCGTCGCAGTCGTGACGGACGGAAGCGCCGTTCTCGGGCTTGGCAACATAGGTCCGCTTGCGGGAATGCCCGTTATGGAAGGCAAATGCGTTTTGTTCAGCGAATTCGCGGGTATCGACGCAGTGCCCGTTTGCCTTGCGACGCAGGACACAGAAGAAATAATTTCGACGGTCAAAAACATTGCGCCGACGTACGGCGGCATCAACCTCGAAGACATATCGGCTCCTCGTTGTTTCGAAATCGAAAGGCGATTGAAAGAACTCTGCGACATACCCGTTTTCCACGACGACCAGCACGGCACGGCAATTGTGCTTGCAGCGGCGCTCATCAACGCTTTGAAACTTGTAGGCAAGAAGATTGAGGACGTCGCGATAGTCGTAAACGGAGCGGGCAGTGCGGGTATAGCGATTACGGAATTTCTGCTTATGTTGGGCGCACGCGACGTTGTCGTTTGCGACCGAGCGGGCATAATAAGCGACGATGCGGAAAAATTCAACTCGGCACAACGCGCGCTTGCGGCAAAGACAAACCCGCGCGGAGTCAAAGGCGTGCTTTCCGACGCTGTCAAAGGAGCGGACGTGTTTATCGGCGTCAGTGCCCGCGACGTGCTCACAAAGGAAGACGTACAAAACATGAACGGCGACGCGATAGTTTTCGCAATGGCAAATCCCGCCCCTGAAATCAATCCCGACCTTGCAAAAGAAGGCGGCGCGAGAATCGTTGCGACGGGCAGAAGCGATTATGCAAACCAGATAAACAACGTTCTTGCTTTCCCCGGTATTTTCCGAGGTGCGCTTGATGCAAGAGCGTCGGACATCAACACCGAAATGCAGATTGCGGCGGTTTATGCGATAGCGGGGCTTGTATCCGACGACGAACTGAACGAAGAGTACATTTTACCCCGTGCATTTGACGAACGCGTAGTCCCTGCCGTGGCGGCGGCTGTCGGCAAAGCCGCAAAAGACAGCGGGGTTGCAAGAATAAAATGACACTTACGCGCGATTTACGCGCGATATAATTTTTGCATAACGTGAAAAGACGTGCAGCCATTCCGAATTGTCGGGAACAAACAAATCGGACGAAGTCAAGCAATCGGATATTCACAATTGGATAACGAAGAATAAGCAAAAGACCGCAAACGCGGTCTTTTCTTGTTATCTTTTTTCGGCATTTTCTTCTTCCGTTGTATTTTGTTCGTTGATGACGTTTTCGCTGTCCGTTAGGTCGTCGGATACGGAATTGCAGGTGCGCGAATAGGTTTCGTCCTTTAGTGCCGATGCTGCTGTGCCCGTCGATACAGACAGCCGCAACTTGCTTTTGAGGTTGACAAGGCGCATGACGTACAGCACAACCGTTGCAAGCCCTACCGACGCTGACGCCTGAACCGCGTCGGCGGGCAGAGCGGCAAGAGCGGACGCGGGCGTGCCGTAAAGATAGCTGTTGCAGATAAAGTACGACGTCATCATCAAAACTCCCGCAACAATCATTGCGAGAATGCCTGTCGCGGCTGACGCGTATTTGTTGCGGACGCCCCTGAATGCGTACATTATAAGTCCGCATACGAGCCCCTCTGCGCCTTTTATGAACAGAGTGAAAAACATTGTTGCGGGGTAGACTGCAAGATCGGCGAAAAACGAACCTAATCCGCCCGCCAGCATTGCGGGAACGGGTCCGAAAAGAGCCGCAGTTATGAATATGACGGCGTCGCCGCAGTTGAAGAAAAAGTCGCCCGTGCGGAATCCGAGGACAATTGTGGCGGCGGTTACAAGCGCAGTCATAAGAGCGGTGAAAACGAGCGTTCTCGTGGGAAATCTGCGAATGCGGTCTGAGAATGTTTTGTTCATGGTGCCTCCTGCGGGCGGGTAAAGACAGGGCAGGAGAAAGGGCAAAAAAAATCCTTTGCATAGCAAAGGGAAGACCGAATCTCTCTCCCAAGCTGACTTTACAGGCGGTTACGGAATCTCACCGTATCGGCTGATGGGGCTGTTGGACTTGTCCGCTTGATGCGGCATTACCACCGGTTGGGTTAAACCCACCCAAAGAATATTCGTTACCACGATGATACGCCATACGGCAAATAATGTCAAGGGGCAATTTAAGGCTTTTGCAAAACTATTTCGGCAAAGTTTCTTGCGGCGGCGGAAATGTGTCTGTTTTTCAGGAAGACCAACTCGCACGCGGTGTCGCATTCCCTGTTTTCGAGAAGCGATGCAAAAAGGGTAGTGCCGTGCGCCGCATAGTTTTCGTATGTCGACTGCGGTATCATGGTTATGCCGAGTCCCGTTTCGGTGAGAGCTATGCAAGTGGCTATTTCCTCGCACGCAACGGGCGATTTAAGCGTGCGTCCCATGCGTGCGGCAATGCGCGACAGCATGGCGTGATAACGGTGCGTAAGTATAAGCTGATTTTCGAATAGTTGTTCGAAATCGATGGTTGAGGGTAACTTTTGCGACGATAAAATCATCATTCTGTCGTTATCTACGGTTTGCGCCGAGAACATTCCGTTGTTTGTGTAAGGCGTTCGAACAAGGGCAACGTCGGCAATTCCGTCTTCGAGACGTGATAACACCGAGGGAGTCGCGCCTTCGTACACGCGGACGTTTACTGCCGGGTATTTGTCGCAATACCGTTTCAGAAAGTCGCGCAGAATGCCTGTTGCAAGCGACGGAGTAGCCGATATATTCAGCGTTCCGCTGAGCCCGCTGTCCGCCGTTTTGATTTCGGCTATTGCGCTTTCGGCAAGCTCAACTATTTTCTGTGCGCGCTCGTAGAGCTGTTGCCCGCTCTGCGTGAGTCTGAAATTGTGGTAGTCGCGTTCGATAAGCGTTGCGCCGCATTCCTTTTCAAGCGCTTTCAGGCGGTTGCTGAGCGCAGACTGCGCAATGTACAGTTTCCGCGCCGCCTGTGATATGCTTTCGCTTTCTGCAAGTACTATAAAACTTCTCAGCGTTTCGGTGTCCATTATTTCCTCCGACAGTGACAGTTTGTCAAGGCAATTTTCAATATGTTTTGTTATCTGTAAAGCAGATGGCAAAAACATTTTTCAGATATATATCATATAACATCAATAGCAGTATAATTACTAATCGAAAGAATGTAAAGAGGTTTTTATGATTAAAGATTTGACGCAAGGAAAGTCGTCCAAGGTTCTGTGGTTGTTCTGTCTGCCTCTTCTTATAAGTGCGGTGTTCCAGCAGATGTACAATATGGCGGACAGTATCATAGCGGGCAAGGTGCTGGGTGAAAGCGCGCTTGCCGCGGTCGGTGCTTCCTATCCTATCACGATGATTTTTATGGCGATTGCGCTCGGCTGCAACCTCGGTTGCTCCGTCGTCGTGTCCAAGTTGTTCGGCGAAAAGAAAATCCGTGAAGTAAAATCGGGCGTGTCCACGATTATGATTTCCGTTGCCGTGCTCGGCGCAGTGCTTACCGCGTTGGGTATAGGCATCGGCGACCCCATTATGCGCGTACTCAACACCCCCGCGGACATAATGCAGGATTCGCTTATGTACCTGTATATCTATATAGGCGGTTTCCTGTTCGTTCTGCTGTACAACGTCTGCACGGGCATCTTTTCCGCGCTCGGCGACAGCCGCACTCCGCTTTTCTTCCTCGTGGCTTCCAGTGTGGCAAACGTGGGTCTTGACTTGCTTTTCACAATGGTCATACCGCTCGGAGTTGCGGGGCTTGCATGGGCAACGTTTCTCGCGCAGGGCGTCGCGGGTGCGCTGTGCATACTCACGCTTTTCGTCAGGCTCTCCAAACTTAAATGCGAAGGCAAAGCAAAAGCCTTCTCTTTCGACCTTCTCAAACAGATGTGTTATGTCGCAATACCCAGCGTATTGCAACAGGGCTTCGTGTCCGTCGGCAATCTCATCATTCAATGGATAGTCAACGGGTACGGCTCGTCCGTGCTTGCAGGGTACATTGCGGCAATCAAACTCAATACGTTTGTTATTACGACGGTTACGGCTGTTGCGGGCGGACTGTCGTCTTTTGCGGCGCAGAACCTCGGCGCAGGCAAAGTCGACCGCGTCCGTCATTCGGCGTGGATATCTCTCGGTATTGCGTTGTCTATCGTTCTTCCGTTCTCGGTGCTGTACTCGGTAATCCCCGAAACGATGTTGCAACTCTTCCTCGAAGAGAGCAGCGCGGTTGCGGTTTCTACGGGCATCAGTTTCCTGACCATAGTCGCGCCTTTTTATGCGGTCATATCTGTCAAACTCATGCTCGACGCAATACTTCGCGGGGCGCAGAGTATGGCAGCGTTTATGGTCGCCACGTTCTCGGACTTGTTCATAAGAGTAGTGCTGTGTTTCGCACTCAATCCCGTGCTCGGTATATCTGGCATATGGTGGTCGTGGCCAATCGGCTGGGGCGCCGCAACTGCGGTCTCGGTCGGACTTTACGCTTCGGGCAGATGGTATAAATCCGCACGTGCAAAACGCAAATTCGCAGCACTTGCCGAGCAGACCGAACAAACGGAAGAATCTCTTTCTTCCGATGTCGACGGCATTGCCGAGGGTGACGTTCCCGCATACGCCTTGACCGACGGCGAAGTCGCTGCCTCAAACGAAAAAGAACGTTCGGTGCGCAAAAGAACTTCGGACGGAAACTCTTCGGCAAAACACCGTTTTCTGCACGCTTGATTATCGCGTGATTTTGCTTGCAAAAACTTTGACTATATTGTAAAATAAGCAAGCACGATAAAAGGTGTAGGGAAGCGTATCGAAGTGGTCATAACGAGCCGCACTCGAAATGCGGTGACGGGGTAACTCGTCCGCGAGTTCGAATCTCGCCGCTTCCGCCAAAAGGCGCAGTCAAACCGACTGCGCCTTTCTGCATGAAAGGCGAGATTCGTTTCTCTGTGCCGTTACGCTGCGCAATGCTCCGCTAACTCGTCGTGCGGTGCACTCCTCACGAACTCGCCGCCCCACCAAAAGGCAAAATCAAATCGGTTGCGCTTTCTGCATGAAAGGCGAGATTCGTTTCTCTGTGCCGTTACGCTACGCGATGCTCCGCTAACTCGTCGCGTGCTGCGCTCCTCACGAACTCGCTGTCTCTCTGCACGCGCAGCCAACAAACGATGCTTTTTAGATATGATTTGCGAAATACCGAAAGTTAGCGCGGGCAACTTGTTGACCGGTCGGAGAGTTTATCATAAAATGCATACGTAAGGACATAAAGTTCTTATTTTTTCGACAGACTGGTTCGCATATGCGAACTTGAAAAATCAAGCATTGGACGGACTGCGAATGAGCGAAACAGAATACAGATTGTGCAGGAACTGTTGCCTTACTTTTGGCGGATACAAGGCGGGAAGTCTTTTTGCTTGTTGCGACAGCAGAAGAGATCACACTCTCAGATGTTTGAACGAATTTGTCAAAAAAGGGATAGGTTGCAAGGAAATTGTCTGTGGGCAAAGAAAACTTCTTTATGTATACGACCGACTATCTCTAGCCGATATGCTTTTTGACAAGGAAGTAAAAGCCTTTCTCGAGGCGTTGGGTTATGAATATTCGACTGTCGAGAAAGCGATAGAGCAGTTGAAGGCGCGGTTTGAAATCGGAAGGAGTTTTCCTCACGAAGTGGGTGTTTTTCTCGGATATGCGCTAGAAGACGTCAAAGGTTTTATGCAAGATCCCGCGGGCGGAAAGCTTATCAAAGGATACTGGAAAGTTTACGTTGATGCGGAAGAGAAAGGCAGAATTTTCGACAGATACAGAAAGTATTGTGAAAATGCCTGCGAGAAGTTAAAAAGCGGTCAACCACTGTTATCAATATTTTAAGGAGCATTTTTATGAAGATAAACATTGTATATTGGTCGGGAACAGGCAATACGGAAGCAATGGCAAACGCCGTTGCCGAAGGTGCGGCACAGGCGGGCGCAAGTGTCGAGGTCAAGCGCGTCGAATACGCCGACGCAAAAGTTCTCGATTGCGACGTAGTGCTTTTCGGGTGTCCGGCTATGGGTGCTGAGGAACTCGAAGAAAGCGAGTTCGAGCCGTTTTTCTCGGCTGTCGAAAATAAATTGGCGGGAAGGAAAGTAGGTTTGTTCGGCTCTTACGAATGGGCAGACGGAGAATGGATGCGTTCTTGGCAGGAAAGAACAGAGAATGACGGTGCGGTTATGATTGCGGACGGACTTGCCGTTTACGGTATGCCTGACGCTCAGGGAATTGCCGCATGCAGAGAGCTCGGAGCGCTTGCCGCGAAACAGTTATAAAGTGATAGAAAAGATTTGTTTGTGTCGAATTGATTGTACTCGGTTCGTAGCATTTGCAGAACCGTTGAATTTGCCATAGAACCTCGTTAAGAGAAATTTGTATACCCTCAAAAGCCGAACGGGAGCAGGCGTGACCTCTCCCGTTCGGTTTTTGTCCGAATGTTCGCAATATCCATGTCAATCCGTGCAACTATATTGAATTGCCGCTCAAAATAGGTTATCATTATACAAAGCAACAAAGGAGAGCGGATATGATAAACCTTAACGGAAAGTGGACGTTGAAAGAACTCGGCAGCGGCAAGGAATATGACGCTACCGTGCCGTCCTGCAACTTTCTCGACCTTACGTCCAACGGTGTTATAAAAGACCCGTTTGTCGGTACGGAAGAAAAGAACTCTCAATGGGTGGGCAAACGCGATTGGAGTTATTACCGTTCTTTCGACGTCGACGAAGAACTGCTTGCTTCCGACAAAGTTTATCTGGTGTGCAAACGACTTGACACCATAGCAACCATTCTTATAAACCGCGAGGCTGTGCGCGACACGGAAAATTGCCATATCGCATACGAAACGGAAATCAAACGTTATCTGCGCGTCGGCACAAACAGCATAGAAATCGTTTTTCAGTCGCCCGTAAATTACATTACCAAACGTAAAAACAAATACAATACGCCCGCCAATCCCAACGGTATCGACGGAATAGACCACATAAGAAAACCGCAATGCCATTTCGGTTGGGACTGGGGTCCTGTACTTCCTGAGAGCGGTATAACGGGCGACATTTTCATCGAAGGCAGAAACGCAGGACATCTCGAAGGCTTTTCCGTCCTGCAAAATCATCTCGAAAACGGCAAAGTTGTTGTGAAGTTCACGCCCGAATACGAACTCTATTCGCGCGACGTCAAAGCTACGCTTACGGCGGAACTTACCACTCCCGACGGTCAAGCTACGGGTGCGGAGCTTGCCTGCGGCGACGACGTTACGTTCTCGTTCGAAGTTCATAATCCGAAATTGTGGTGGCCGAACGGAATGACGGCGGCAAAAGAGCAGCCGCTCTATACGTGCAGAATGGCTTTGGTTGTCGACGGCAAAGAGGTTTCCTCAGCGCAAAAGAAAATCGGCTTGCGCAAAATCGAACTCGACCGCGGAAAGGACCATTTCGGAACGAACTTCCGTTTCAGAGTCAACGGAGTAGATATATTCTGCAAAGGCGCGAACTGGATACCCGAGGACTCTTTCACCACTCGCACGGACGATAAAAAACTCGAATATCTCATACGCTCGTGCGTTGAGTGCAACTTCAATATGCTGCGTATCTGGGGCGGCGGTTATTACGGGGAAGACAGGCTGTACGACCTTTGCGACAAATACGGCATACTCGTGTGGCAGGATTTCGCGTTTGCGTGTATGACTTACCCTTTCTACAACCAAAACTTTTTGGCGAATGTGCAAAAAGAGGTAGTTTACAACGTCAAAAGGTTGCGTGACAGGGCGTCTTTGGCGGTTTGGTGCGGAAATAACGAAATCGAAGCCATGAGCGCGCTTTGGATGACGCGCAAAAAATCAATGCGTTGGAACGAAGAATTTTTCTATCATATTCTTCCTTCGTGGCTTAAAAATCTCGACGCCGCGACACCGTATATCCCGTCGTCGCCTTGCGGAACGTCGCATCTCAAAGACGTGGCAAGCGACAACTTCGGCGACACCCATCTTTGGGCAGTGTGGCACGGACTGCAACCGCTTGACTATTACCGCGGAAGATACACTCGTTTCTGCAGCGAGTTCGGGTTTGAGTCCTTGCCCGATATCAAGACAATCAAGACTTTCGCAACGCCGCAGGATTACAAACTGTCGTCGCCTGTTTTCAACGCGCATCAGAAGTGCAAGAGCGGCAACAAAAAAATGGTGTATTACATCGCGTCGAGGTTCAATCTTCCGAAGAAGTTCGAGGACTACATTTATCTTTCGCAGATATGCCAGAGCGAATGCGTTCAGGACGCGACCGAACATTGGCGCAGAAACCGCGGCAGATGCAACGGTTCTTTGTTCTGGCAACTCGACGACTGTTGGCCTGTGTGTTCGTGGGCAAGCATTGACTACTACGGCAATTTCAAGTGCTTGCAATACAGGGCAAAACATTTCTTTGCCCCCGTCAGCGTGAGTATACTCGACGAAGAGGAAAAAGCCGACGTTTTCGTGCTCAACGACACAATGGAAGCCGTTGACGGCGAAGTTCTTTTCGAAGTTCAGACGTTTGCGGGCAAGACCATATATACCGAGCGTGCGAACGTGCGCGCGGAAAGCGGAGCACACCGTCCCGTGATTTCGTTCAGGTATTTCAAAGCTTCTCCCGACAAATGCGTTCTCAGAAGCTGTTTTATGAGAGCGACGCTTTTCGTGGGTGGTGAAAAAGTGAGCGTAAGGACCGCGCTTTTCGACAAGGAAAACAAATTGTCCTTGCCCGAAACGCGCGTATCCGTCAAAGTCGCCGTACAGGACGATATCGCGGAGCTCACTCTCTCGTCCGATAAGTTCGCAAGGTTTGTAAGCATTAACACAACGCTTACTACCGAACCTTTCTCCGACAACTTCTTCGACCTTGCCGCGGGCGAACGTAAGACGGTCACGCTGCGTGTACCGAACGGAACGACCAGGGAAGAAGTGCTTGCTTCGCTCACGGTTACGCACCTTGCCGAAATAAAAAAGGGCAGAAGCCGTCTGTTGCAGGATATAACGAGACTCGGCATATTCCTCATTCCCGTCAACTTCTTCTCGTATATCTATTACAAGAATTTCACCTGACGGCAATTCGCTTGACCGTGCGAGCGACAGGCGGATTGCACAGACGGGACGTAGACAATGTCGGGAGATAAATTCTTCCGTAAACGAAAAAAGAAAGACGCTTCGGCGTCTTTTTTATTTGTTGACAAATACGAAACACGGCAGTATTATATTGTTGCACCATACCCCCGTGGGGTGTTGTTATAAAGCAAAGATTTAATCAAAATTGCGGTTTTGCGATATTGAAAGACCGCAAAGAGCATAATAAACGTGCAAGCCTGTCACGTGAGACGGGCAGAGTAACAAGGAAAACAGAGGTATGAAAAAAGAAAGGTTCGGCGTTTCGGGAATGACTTGTTCGGCGTGTTCGGCGCACGTGGAAAAAGCCGTCGGGAAACTGAACGGCGTTTCTGCCGTTCAGGTCAATTTGCTGACCAACTCAATGACCGTGGAATACTACGAAAACATTCTTTCATCGCAGGATATAGTCGATTGCGTCGTAAATGCGGGTTACGGTGCGGCTCCCGAGTCTGCCGATGCAGATAACAATAAGTCGAAAAACGAAAGAGCGGTTTCCGACCGCGCAAAAAAGCGGTCGCAAGAAACGCGCGCGATGAGAATCCGACTTTCGGTGTCCCTTGTCTTTATGGTTCTGCTTATGTACGTGGCAATGGGGCATATGTTCGGAGCTCCTCTGCCTTCCTTCCTTACGGGAACGCGCAACGCTGTGTCGTACGCACTTTTGCAACTTTTGCTTTGTCTGCCTATCATCTACGTCAACAGGGCATATTATGTCAACGGTTTCAAAAGGCTGTTCAAGCTGTCGCCGAATATGGACACGCTTATCGCGGTGGGGTCGTCGGCGTCTTTGGTTTACGGCATTGTTGCGCTGTTCAGAATGAGTTACGGACTGGGTGCGGGGGATTTCGCGCTGGTTGAACGGTATCTGCACGACCTGTATTTCGAGTCGGCGGGCATGATACTTGCGTTGGTCACCGTGGGAAAATATCTCGAATCGCTTTCCAAAAAAAGAACGGGTGACGCGCTCGACAAACTTCGCAATCTTGTGCCGCAGACGGCTGTTGTAGTCAAAGAAGACGGAACACAGGTCGAAGTCGATTCGTCGTCGCTTGCCGCAGGGGATATTGTTGCCGTAAAAGCGGGCGACGTTGTGCCCGCGGACGGCGTTGTCGTTGACGGACACGCGTTTATAGACGAAAGCGCAATCAGCGGCGAAAGCGTGCCCGTTGAAAAGACGGAAGGCGCAAAAGTCGTGGGCGGTACGGTCAACCGCAGCGGATATATGACGGCGCGTGTCACGACGGTCGGAAGCGAAAGCGTTTTGTCGAAGATAATCAGACTTGTCGAAGACGCGGCGTCGGGTAAAGCGCCCATTGCAAAAGCCGCGGACAAAATCGCAGGCGTATTCGTGCCGGTTGTTATGTCGATTGCACTTGTAACGTTCATTGGCTGGCTTGCGGGCGGAGAGAGTTTCGAAACGGCGTTGTCGTGCGCGATTTCCGTACTTGTCATATCTTGTCCGTGCGCGCTTGGACTTGCCACACCCGTGGCGCTTATGGTTGCAACGGGCAAAGGCGCGGAATGCGGCGTACTTGTGAAGAGCGGCGAAGCGCTGGAAGTGTTGCATTCCGTAAAATACGTCGTGTTGGATAAAACGGGTACCGTGACCGCAGGCACTCCCGAAGTCAGTGATATAACGTTCGGCGACCCCGATTTGCTCGGCGTGGTTGCTGCGATAGAGAGCATGAGCGAACATCCGCTCGGAGAAGCCGTAGTGTCTTACGCAAAATCCGTGGGCGTGCAGTTTGCGCAGGTGGACGAATTCAGAACGCTTGCGGGCAAAGGCGTCGTGGCTGTGTCGGGCGGCAAAACATATTCTATCGGCAATGCGTTGCTTATGGAGGAAGCGGGCGTTGCCGAAAACGAATATGCAGAAGAACTGGGGAGTGTTTCGGAACAGGGCAAAACGCCTTTGCTGGTTGCCTGCGACGGTGAATACAAAGGTCTTATTGCGACTCTCGACAAAGTGAAACCAACTTCTGCGGAAGCTGTCGCGGAACTTAAAAAACTGGGTGTCAAGGTAGTTATGCTCACGGGTGACAACCGCCGCACGGCAAACGCCATTGCAAATTCGGTAGGTATTGACGAAGTGATTGCCGAAGTGTTGCCCGAAGACAAGGAAAAGACGGTTGCCGAGCTTATGAAAACGGGAAAAGTCGCAATGGTCGGCGACGGAATAAACGACGCGCCGGCGCTTACACGCGCCGATGTCGGCATTGCAATCGGAAGCGGCAGCGACATAGCCGTCGACAGCGCGGACGTTGTGCTTGTCAAGGACGATTTGCTTGACGTAGTGACTGCACTTAGGTTAAGCAGAAAAACCGTTACGAACATAAAAGAAAATCTCTTTTGGGCGTTTTTCTACAACTCTCTCGGCATACCGCTTGCGGCGGGCGTGCTGTATCACACGTCGCTTGCGCTTAAACTCAATCCTATGATAGGTGCGGCGGCAATGAGTCTGTCGAGCCTGTTTGTCGTGCTCAACGCGTTGCGTCTTAAATTTTTCAAGCCAAGCGTTTCTTCGGCACAATGCGCGGGAGCGTGTGCGGTTATAGGCGAAAACGGGACTGTAAAAGTTGAAACGCAAAAGATTGCAAACGAAAATAAATCGGACGAATGCGTTTCCGCAGAGGATGACGGCGAGGAATGCAAGAGCTGTGACAATGCGAAATCCGCGGGAAAACAAGCTCCCGCAGACATAAACGAAAATACTGATTTAAGGAGTGATAATATGAAAAACTACGTACTCGAAATTCAAGGAATGATGTGTTCCCATTGCACGGGAAGGGTAGAAAAAGCCCTGGCGGCAGTAGACGGCGTACAGTCGGTGAACGTGTCGTTGGAAAACGCTTGCGCCGAGGTTGCGACGACGGACAATGTGACGAGCGAAACTTTGAAAAACGCCGTAACCGCGCAGGGATACGAAGTCACCGAAGTCAAAGAAAAGTAAAGTGCACGCGTTGTCCTTTGGATTTTGACATAACGGCATAAACAGACAAAAAACAATGTAAATCGACTGTGGCTTAATCAGCTGCGGGTCAAGGAGAGAATATGGTAAGAGACGACGCAAAAATAATCCGTTTGCTTAAAACGGCGGGCGGGCAGATTGAAGGTATAATCAAAATGATAGAGGACAAAAAGTATTGCATAGACGTCAGCAATCAGATATTGGCGTGTCAGGCGATTTTGTCCAAGGTCAACAAGGAAGTGCTGAACGCGCACCTGCATTCTTGTGTTCTTGCGTCCATAAAGAACGGTGACGCAGACGAGAAAGTCGACGAAATTTCGGCAATCCTCGACAAGCTCATGAAATAGTGTCAAGGAAAAAACGTAAAAAAAAGAGCGGCATTGCCGCTCTTTTTGTTTTGTTTTGCGAAATTACTTTTTGATGAAGAGAGCAGAGCCGCCTGCGATGCCGCCGAGAATGCCGCCAACAGCAAGGAGTGCCGCGCCTGCACCGACAGTAGTTTTGGAGATTTCTTCAACAACGTTTGCGTCACCGGCAAGAGATGCGGTAAGCGCGATGGTGACAATTGCCGCAATGAGTGCGAGAATTCCGGCTGCGCCCGCCACAAAGCGAAGCAGACCGATGTTGACGAACATTTTGAGTGCGTATGCGATGGTTGCGATTGCAAGAAGCAGAACGGTAATGAGAGCGAATGCTACCATTGCGGTCATTTGACGTGCATTGCTTACAAGCTCTTTTGCGGCTTCAAGGATTTCTCCGGAAAGACCGAGTTCTTCTGCCTTATCAATGCTTTCCTGTGCTTTTTTGACGGATTCCTGGAAATCTTCGTTGCTTATCGTGTCAAGTGCATCTGCAAAAGAGGAGCTTGTCTTCTGTCCGAGAGTATCGGTTACCATCCAGTCATCGATTGCAAGACCGACGATTGCGAGAATCAAGCACACCACAAGTACGCCCAGTACGGCGAAATTCATTACGCTGATTTTCTTTTTTGCTTTTTTTGCCATAACTAACTCCTTTTTCCCCCGGATATTACCGAGTTCTGATATTAGAATTTTAACAAATCGTTAGACACGTGTCAAGAAACAATATTTTTGCAAAATTGACGTGGTTGACAAGTGTCGATAAATTTGATAGTTTTCTAATATATCATCTTGTCTTGCGGCAAGTACAGGAGGTAATAATGGCAAAAGCAAAACAAAAAGCAGGAATGCTCGGAATATTGATGGGGGTAGTAGTCGTGGCGATGTGCGCAATGTCCATTGCGGGGCTGGCTATTGACGAATGGACGGTAGTCAAAACATCCTCCGAACTCATAGGCGCGGAAGGCGACACTTCGTTCTCTTTCGGATATTACAGTGATTCGGTCATCGGCGAAGACGGTGAAAAGCTCGAAGATATCACGATTGCTTTCGACTCCGATAACCAGGAATCGATGCGTACGACAATGGTTGTATTCGGATACATTGCGGTTATCGCCGTTTGTGCGCTTGCAGTGCTATATCTTCTGAAAATGGTGCTTAACTTCGGACTTATGCGTTTTCTGGTCGGATTGCTCGGAATAGTCACACTTGCGGCAGGAGCCGTACTTACGGGTGTGACGGCGTCTTATTGCGCGAATTTTGCGGGTAACATCAGTATCGGCAGCATCGTAAGCAACGAACTTATGATGGGTACGGGCGCATATCTTGCGTGCATAGGAACGATGGCGGGCGGTCTTGCGGCAATCGTAGGCGTAGCAAGAAAATAATCTTACCGCACAAAGAACAAAATCAACAAAAAACGAAATCCCTCTGCAATGCGCAGAGGGATTTTGTCATGCGATAAATCATTAACCGAAATTATTTTTATGACCGAAATGCAATTTACCGAACGTAAAATGCTGTTTGCCGAAAGGCATTACATTAAGCCGTTGATTTCGCCGGTTTCGGAGTCGATGGTGATGCGTTCGGTGTTGGGTGACGCGCCGAGTCCCGGCATAAGCAGGATTTTGCCGCTGACGACGACGAGGAACTCCGCGCCTGCGCGGGGAATGACATCCTGAACTTCGAACGTAAATCCGTCGGGTGCGCCCAACGCTTTTTCGTCGCAAGAGAAGGAGTACTGCGTTTTCGCAATACAGACAGGGTAGTTCGCGTATTCGGGATTTGCGTCGATTTTTGCAAGATGTTCGAGCGCAAGAGGAGAGTAGACGATTTCACCCGCACCGTAAATCTTTTGCGCGACTGCGGCGATTTTGTCGCGGGTGGACGCGTCAAGGGGATAGGTGAAACTGACGTCGCGGGGTTCGTCGCCGATTGTGTCGATGACGCGTTTGGCAAGGTCGATTGCACCTTTGCCGCCCTTTGCAAATCCTTCGCAGAGTTCCGCCACGGCACCGCATTCCGCGCACAGCTTTTTAAGCAGGTCAAGTTCCGCGTCGGTGTCGGTGTAGAAACGGTTTATTGCCACAACAACACGTTGATTGAATCCTTTCAGGTTGTTTAAGTGGCGTTTTGCGTTGGAAAAGCCTTTTTCAAGCGCTTCGAGATTTTCTTTTTGCGCGTCTTCTTTCGGCACTCCGCCGTTGAATTTCAAGCTGCGTGCGGTGACGACAAGCACGACGCAGTCGGGTTTCAAATCCGCCTTGCGGCATTTGATGTCAAGGAACTTCTCGCCGCCGAGTTCGGCACCGAACCCCGCTTCGGTCACGACATAGTCGCCGTGTGCCATTGCCGCGCGTGTTGCGAGTATGCTGTTGCACCCGTGGGCTATGTTGGCGAAAGGTCCGCCGTGTACGTAGGCAGGCGTGCCTTCGAGGGTCTGAACAAGATTGGGCTTGACCGCGTCTTTGAGGAGTACTGCCATGGACTCCTGCGCGTTGAGGTCGCGTGCGCGGATTTCCCCTCCGTCCGCATTGTATCCGATGACGATGTTGCCGAGCCTGCGTTTGAGGTCGGCAAAAGATGTTGCAAGACAGAGTATAGCCATGATTTCGCTTGCCGCGGTTATGGTGAACCCGTCCGTGCGGGGCACGCCGTTGGCTTTGCCGCCGAGTCCCACTTCGACGACGCGGAGTGCGCGGTCGTTGAGGTCAAGACACCTTCTCCATATGACTTCTTTTATGCCCAGTTTGTTGCCGAAATGGATATGGTTGTCGATGAGTGCGGAAAGCAGGTTGTTTGCGGAAGTTATGGCGTGGAAGTCGCCCGTGAAATGCAGGTTGATGTCTTCCATCGGGATTATCTGTGCGTATCCACCGCCGCAGGCTCCGCCTTTTATTCCGAATACGGGTCCGAGAGAAGGCTCGCGCAAGGCAAGCACGGCGTTTTTGCCGAGCAGGTTCATTCCGTCTGCAAGGCTTATGCTCATCGTGGTTTTGCCCTCTCCGAGGGGAGTGGGGTTCATAGCAGTGACGAGAATGAGTTTCGCTTTGCTCTTTTTTGTCGAAACGGGCACTTTGGCTTTGTATTTGCCGTAGAGTTCGATGTCGTCGTCGGTGTATCCGAGCTTGTGCGCTATTTCGGCAATGGGGACGGGCTTTGCCTGTCTTGCAATTTCAACGTCGCTTAACATAATTTTCTCCCTATGGTGAATTCGCGGCCGCTTGCGCGGTGCATTTTAGACAAGTATAATACATTCCGCAATTTTTTTCCACAAAAAGGGCGTTTTTGAAAATTTATTTATTGCGGGATCTGCATTCTTATAATATAATTGTCCCATAGAACGCGGACGCGTTCCGGGTTGATAAGGAGATATTATGAAGAAAGAACTTTCCAAAAAGGAAAAGGTCCAGATAGGGCTTTTCGCTTTGTCGTTTGCGATTATCGTCCTCGGAATACTTTTCCTCGTTAACGCTATGCAGGAAGACCCTGCAAACGGATTTTTCCCCGCTTTCTGCGCAATGGACAACATTCTTGCCAAGTACATAATCGTCATCGTTACTATGGCGACGGGCATTATGCTGTTCTCCAACGTGGCAATCACCCTCGAAGACAAAAAACTGCGCAACGGTCTGACAATCGGTATCACGGTGTTCTCCACCATACTGACAATCCCGCTCGTGTACGTTTTCGTGGCGATTATGCCTTATGCCGCAAACCCTCTGCCTTTTGAACAACTCAATCCCCTTGACGCACTTATGCGCACGGACAGAATACATCAGGGATTTGTCGCGTGGTTCGGTGACGGCGCGTTTATGTGGGTTGTGCTTGCCGTAATGCTCATTTTGTCGCTGGTTTTCATCACGTTCCCCATTCTGACCGGAGTTATGGCAGTCAAAAGCGAAAAAACCCTCGGCTTGAAAAAGGGCGGCGGCTTCGGAGTAATCGTCCTGCCCGTCGTCGAAAAACAGCGTGCCGCGGCGGCAGCCGCAAGTGCGGAAGACGTGGAAAGCGCGGATTTTGCCTGTGCGCCCGCCTGTTCGGTCGAAGAAACGGAAGAGTAGAACTTAAAATCGACAGACCCCAAATTTATGGAACAAAAAACCGTGTCGGTGGACACGGTTTTTTTGCACGTATTTTTTGGTTGTTGGCCGTTGAGATTTCCGAAAATATTTTGCGCGGGTGCGAGGTGTGCGGAAGTTATTTTATGCCGTAATACTTTTTGAGTGCGGTTTCCGCGGCGGGGAGAGATTTCTCGTCTATGCAGCAGGAAATCTTCGTTTCGGAAGTGGTGATTGCGTAAATCTTCGCGCCGAGTTCTTTCAGCATGGACAGAACTTCGAGGGCAACGCCGCTCTTATGTTCCATACCTGCGCCTTCCGCCGTGATTTTGCAAGCGCCGAGTATTGCGTTCTTTGCAAATTCGGGTTTGATGTATTCCTGTATTTTGGCGAAATCTTTCTGGTTTGCGGTGAAAGATACGGCGGCTGTTCCGTCTGCGTTGTAGTTCTGGCTTATCATATCCAGATTGACGTCCTTTTCCTTGATTGCGGTAAGCAGAGAAAGGAAATCCGCAAAGAGAATGGAGGGCAGAGTGACGAGTGCGACGTCTTTTTCTGCGGATACGGAAGTAACGGCGTAGAAGTTGCCGATTATGGAAGTCATGTCATACAGCCCCGCGGACTGTTTCATAAGGAACTGCGCCGCGCGGAGTGCGCCTCTTGCGAAAACTTCTTTGCTTTCGGCTTCGTGCGAAAGTTTGATGACTTCGCCCGCACCGAGGAACATCACGTCGTGTTTGCCGACAACCGTGCCGCCGCGTATTGCGTGAATGCCGATTTCGTTCTTTTCGCGTCTTTGGTGTGCGGCGTGTCTGCCGTATGCGGGCACGAGAGAATTGTCACGCACGCTGTTGATTGCTTCGGCAAGGGTCAGAGCGGTGCCGCTCGGAGCGTCGAGTTTGTGGTTGTGGTGCATTTCCACGATTTCGATGTCGTATGCTTCGCCGAGAAATTTGGCCGCTTCTTTTGAAAGGCTTGCAAGCAGGTTTACGCCGAGCGACATATTGCTGGCTTTGAAAATCGCGATTTCGTTTGCCGCAAACTGTATGCGTTTGAGCTGTTCTTCGGTGTATCCCGTGGTAGCGAGTACGACGCGGCATTTTCTTTCCACGGCGTATGCGAGAATGTCGTCAAGTGCGCTTGCGGACGAAAAGTCGACGATTACGTCGACGTCGAGGGCGGCTTCGCTGAAACTTTTGTAGACGGGATAGGGTAAATCAGTCGCGCCAAAGGCGTCGACTCCGAACACGATATTGAAGTCTTCGGAGCCGATGAGAGTTTTGTAAATGGTTCTACCAATTCTTCCGGCGGCGCCGGAAACGGCGATGTTTATCATAATGGTTGAAATCCGATCAGTTGAAATCGGGCAGAAGTTCTGCGAGTTTCTTGGTGTTTTCTTCCGTCATCTCGGTGAGGGGCAGACGGAGTATTCCGTTGCAAAGGCCTCTCATTTCGGCGGCTTTCTTTACGGGTATGGGGTTGACTTCCGAGAACATTGCTTTTACGAAAGGCAACATTTTGAGCTGCATATCCGCGGCTTTTGCGATGTCGCCCGCGAGCATTGCGCTCGTCATATCGGAAGTGAACTTCGGAGCAACGTTGCTTACCACGCTTATGACGCCGATACCGCCCATTGCCATAACGGGAACGGTGATGCCGTCGTCGCCGCTGTACACGTCGGCTTTGCCGCGGGACAGGCGGATTGCTTCCTCAATCTGTTCCATATTGCCGCTTGCTTCCTTGATTGCGACGATGTTGTCGAGTTCGGCAAGTTTGGCAAACGTTGCGGGCAGAAGGTTGACGCCCGTGCGTCCGGGGACGTTGTAGCAGATGATGGGAAGACTGACCGCTTGCGCTATTGCGGTGTAGTGCGCGATAAGTCCCTGTTGGGTTGCTTTGTTGTAGTAAGGAGTGACGACTAGCAGAGCGTCCGCACCCATTTGCTCGGCGAGGACGGACATTTCGATTGCCGCTTTCGTGGAATTCGCGCCCGTGCCCACAATGATAGGGAGTTTGCCTTTCAGCTTTTTCACGGTGAATTCGATGACGGATTTTTTCTCGTCAAGGCTCATAGTGGCGGGCTCGCCCGTAGTGCCGAGAATGACGAGAGCGTTCACGCCGTTTGCTACCTGTTGGTCGAGAAGACGGTTCAGGCTTTCAAAATCCACACCCGACTCCGTGAACGGAGTGATGAGTGCCGTGGCAGTACCCTTGAATATCATTGTTTATGCCTCCAAAGCGTTTTTGATGAGAAGTTGGACAATCTGAACGGCGTTGGTTGCCGCGCCTTTTCTGATGTTGTCCGCGACGCACCAAAGGTTTACGCCGCTGTCCACGCTTTCGTCGATGCGGATACGTCCGACAAAGACTTCGTCGTGGTTTTCAGCCATAATGGGCATGGGGTAAACGTTGTTGGCGACGTCGTCCTGAACGACGATTCCGGGGAAGTTTTCAAGGCACGCGAACACCGCTTCTTTGGTGCAGGGTTTCTTGAACTCGACGTTGATGGACTCGCTGTGTCCGTGGAACACGGGAACGCGTACGGTGGTAGCCGTAATGCGCAGAGTCTGGTCGTGCAGGATTTTTTTGGTTTCCTCAATCATCTTCCATTCCTCTTTGGTGTAACCGTTTTCGAGGAAAACGTCGATGTGAGGGAGCATATTGTACGCGATGGGGTAGGGGAACTTCTTGGGAGCTTCGCCCGCGATACCGTTTTTGAGGTCGTTGTATCCCGCAACACCCGCACCGGAAACTGCCTGATAGGTGGAATATACGATACGTTTGATGCCGAAAGTGTCGTACAAAGGTTTGAGAGCGACAACTGCCTGAATGGTAGAGCAGTTGGGGTTGGCGATGATGCCTTTATTCCATTTGACGTCTTCGGGGTTGACTTCGGGAACGACGAGGGGAACGTCTTTGTCCATACGCCACTGGCTGCTGTTGTCGACAACGACCGCGCCCGCTTTGACGAATACGGGAGCGAACTGTTTGGACGTGCCTGCGCCTGCGGAGAACAGTGCGAAATCTACTTTGCCCGCGAGAGCCATAACGTTTTCTTCGGTGAGCTCGATGACGGTGTGGGGCTTGCCCATGAAATCGATTTGTTTACCCGCGCTTCTTGCGGATGCGAACAGGTAATAATTCTCGACGGGAAGCTGTCTTTCCGTGAGTACTTCGAGGAACTTGTTGCCTACCATACCGGTAGCGCCGACCACGGCGATGTTGAACTTTTTCATAAAACCTCCAGATTTGCCCCTTATTGTAGAGAGTATATTGTCACGCTCGTAAAATGTCAATAATATTGGCAAAATTTGAGCTTATATTTGTTATT
>OHLE01000338.1_pt1 | contig 30466 bp, 30 predicted proteins | sample 1568971 | NCBI WGS metagenome assembly OHLE01 (sample SAMEA3879556, study PRJEB24766) | human gut metagenome | biome: human-associated habitat; feature: feces | place: USA | collected 1985/1987
CGACGGCAAAGGCGATGCGGCTCGGGATGTTGGCCTTCATCAGGCCCGTGATGACATCCGCGGACGGACGCTGCGTCGCGATGACGAGGTGCATACCCGCGGCGCGGCCCATCTGCGCCACGCGGCAGATCGACTCTTCGACCTCCTTCGCCGCGACGAGCATCAAGTCGGCCAACTCGTCGATGACGACGACGACGCTCGGCAGCTTTTTGAGCGTTTCGTCCGTTTCCGCCACCTTATTGTAGGAGGCAAGGTCCTTGACGTTGTGCTCGGAGAACATCTTGTAGCGCTTCATCATCTCGTACACGGCCCATTGCAGCGCACCCGCGGCCTTCTTCGGGTCGGTGACGACGGGGATGAGCAGGTGCGGGATGCCGTTGTAGGGCGCAAGCTCGACCATCTTCGGGTCGACCATAATAAAGCGCACCTCTTCGGGCGTTGACTTATAGAGCATCGAGACGATCAGCGAGTTCGTGCACACGGACTTACCGGAGCCCGTCGTACCAGCGATGAGCACGTGCGGAAGCTTCGAGATATTCCCGACGATGTTCTTGCCGCTGATGTCCTTGCCGACGGCGAAGGCCGTGGTGGAAGGATGGGTGGTGAACTCCGTGGATTCGAGCACCGTGCGGATGCTGACGGGCGAAACGAGCTTGTTCGGCACCTCGACACCCACGACGGAGATCTTGTCGGGGATGGGCGCGATGCGCACGCCGCTCGCGCCCAGCGCAAGGGCGATATCGTCCTGCAAATTTGTGATCTTCGAGAGCTTCACGCCCTGACTGAGTGTAAACTCATAGCGCGTGACCGACGGGCCGCGCACCACATCGCCCGGCTGGGCGTCCACGCCGAAGCTCGTGAGCGTTTGCGCCAAGCGGCGGGAGTTGTTGCGCAGCTCCGCGCCCGCCTCGGCGGCGTTCGTCACGCTGCCCTCTTTTAAGAGCGTGATGGGCGGATACTGATATGCAGGCGGCTGGGGCTGCGCGTCGCCGCCCTCGATCTCGCGCGTGACCTCCTCGCGCGCAGCATCGACCTCGGCGCGGCGGAGCTTGTCCTCCTGCTTGTCGCTCAGCACGGCGGGAACCGTCGTTGCTGCTGCGGCTGCGGCGACGGGTGCGCTCTGCACGCTCGGCGTGGGTGCGGCAAACGGCGTGTGCATCACAGGTGCGGGCGTCGGGACGACCGGCGCGGGCGCGCTCACAGGAGTGCTCGGCACTGTATCAAACGGCGGCAGGTCGAAGTCGTCGGCCTCCACTGTCACGGGCTTGGCGGGAGCGGATGGCGCAGCGGCGGGTGAAACGGGTGCGGCACTTCCACCCGCTAACAGCTCGTCGGGACTCTTGATATTGTCGGATTTCTTGCGGAAGAAGCCGCCCGTGGGATTCTTCCTGATGACGCGCTCCTCGCCGTCAAGCGGGATGTCGATGGCGGCGTCCGGCGTATGGACCGGCGCACTGCGGCGCGGCACATGGGTGCGCTGCGGCGGAAGGTCCTCTTCCTCCACCGGCTCATAGGGCACGCGCTCGTGCGAGCGCACGGCCTCGATCACGGCGGCAGGCGTCAAGCGGAACGCCATCATCAAGAACGCAACGAACAGCACGACGAGCAGGATCATCGCGAGCACCTTTTTCACCAGCAGCACCAGCATGATCGCAAGCGATGCAGACACCGCGCCGCCGGACTCGAGCGCGTTGCCGCTCGTCCACAGAAGCTTCAAGATGCCATCCATGTTGACATACTTCTCTTTGCAGAGGGCGATGTGCATGATCGCGCCGAACACGACCGGCAGCAGCGCCGTGCCGACAAGGCAGGACGCGATGTTCCGCCCGCGGTGGAAGAGCAGGATATAGCTCCCCAGCAGCAGCGCGGGCGCGACGAGGTAATAGCCCCAGCCAAAGAGCGACCGGCACAGCTTCGCCGGCTGATCGAGCAGCCACGCCCCCGACTGGAAATAGCTAAAGCCCAGGCACAGCGCCAGCACCAGCAGGATTGCGCCCGCGACCTCGCGGCGGATGGGGCGCTTTTGATTCTTCTTCGCCGTGCGCTTGCCGGAAGACGAGGAGCGGGACGAACCCGTCGTTTTCTTTTTCGTTGTGGTGGTTTTTTTCTTCTGTTGTGCCATGATTCACCTCAGAATCAAAAATTAGTGCAGGATCGTGAGCACCAGCGTCAGCACGCCGGCGGCCCAGCAGTAATAGGCAAACGCGCCGAAACGGCCCTTGTCGGCAACATAGCGCAGCAGGCGGATGCTCGCATAGCCCGACACCGCCGCGACGACGACACCGACGAGGTACACGGGCACGCTGGAGAAGTCGATGCCCGCGTCGATCGCGTCCTTGAGCGTCAGGATGTTCGCCCCCAACACCGCGGGGATGGAGAGCAGGAATGCAAAGCGCACGGCAAACTTGCGCTCAAAGCCCGTGAAGCAGCCCGCCGTGATCGTCATGCCGGAGCGGGAGATGCCCGGGCACAGCGCGATGGCCTGACCGATACCAACGAGCAGCGCGTCGAGCATTGTGGCGGTCTTTTCGGTCTTGCGTCCATGGCGCACGCGGTCGCTCGCAAAGAGCAGGATGCCCGTGACGATCAGTGCGCCGCCGATAAAGTACATATTATCACTCAGCTCCGTGAAAAAACGGCGAAACGGCACCATAACGAAAAGCGGCAGCGTGCCCACAATGATGAGCAGGATGAGACGGCGCGCAGGCGGCACGGGGTTCGGCGTGCGATGATGGGCAAGATCCCCGATGCCGGTAAAAAACTCCACGATCATATCGCGGATATCGTCCCAGTAAGCGACAAACACCGCAAAGAGCGTGCCGAGGTGGAGCAACACATCGAAAAAGTTGGGCACGTTGCTCGCGCCCTGCATGTTCAGCAGGTGCTCCGCGATGGCGAGATGTCCGGAGGACGAGATCGGTAAAAATTCCGCGATCCCCTGCACAAGGCCAAGGATAACGGCGGTCAAAACTGACATAAAAAACAACTCCTTTTGCGTTTTGTTCTGTAATGGCAATATTCTAACAGGATAATTATAGCACGCTTGTTCGCGGAATACCACCCCGAATTGCCGCATCTTCTTTTTCTTTCCTTTTTCGGCACATCCCTTGCGAACGCAGGGCGAATGTGCTATGATTGGCGTGGACTATCAGAAAAGGAGAGATAGAAATGACCTATAACTACCGCACCAAGGGCGTTTGCTCCAAGGAAATGCACATTGAGCTGAACGATGACCACACCATCAAGAGCGTGGAGGTCATCGGCGGCTGCAACGGCAACCTCCAGGGCATTTCGCGCCTGGTCGAAGGCATGAAGGCCGAAGACGCCATCGAGCGCATGCGCGGTATCCGCTGCGGCTTCAAGAATACCTCCTGCCCCGATCAGCTCGCCATCGCGCTGGGCGAGGCGCTTGCGCAGGACAAGCAGTAAGCCGTCATTTTTTGCCCGCGCGGTGCATCGCGTGGGCAAAAATGCATAAAATCCTGCAAAATGCCGTTTCCCTCTCTGGACAAACGGCGATAAACTGTGTATACTGTTAAAAAATAAGCATTCAACGCACTATCAACGCAAAACATTTCGCTTTTGCCGGTCTGACGGGGGAACTTCATGGACATTGATATGGATATCAAAGAGCTCGAAGCGTTCGTCTACGTGGTGGAAAATTGCAGCTTTTCCCGCGCTGCGGAGCTGCTGCACCTGACGCAGCCGACCATCAGCTCGCACGTCTCCGCACTGGAGAGAAAACTGAATATCAAGCTCATCGTCCGCACCACGAAGGAAACCTACCCCTCCGACGCGGGCAAGCTCCTCTACAAATACGCCAAGGAGATCTTACAAGTGCGCGAGAATGCGGCCATCGCGCTGCGCAACTTCTCTCAGGAGATGAAGGGTACGATCTCCATCGCGGCCTCCACGGTGCCGAGCCAGTATTATCTGCCGCACCTTTTGCAGGACTTCCGCGCCCGCTATCCGGACATCACCTTCAACATCCAGATGGAGGACAGTCCCAAGGTTGTGGAGCTCGTCGCCACGCGCAGCGTGGAGATCGGCTTCTGCGGCACGATGGTGGCGAGCCACAAATGCGTCTATCAGGATTTTGCCAATGACCCGATGGTGCTCATCACGCCGAACACCGAAAAGTATCAGGCCTTTGCGGGCAAGCCCTTCCCCATCGAACAGCTCAAAGAAGAGACGTTCATCAGCCGCGAAAAGGGCAGCGGCACGTATCAGGCGGGCAAGGAACTCTTAAATGAGCTCGGCATCGACATCGCCCAGCTGCGCACCGCGGTCGAGATCCGCTCGACCGAGAGCGTCAAGCAGATGGTCAGCGAGGGTCTCGGCGTCGGCCTCATCGCGCAGAGCGCCGCGCAGGACTATGTTCAGTTCGGAAAGCTTCTCGCCTTCCCCTTCCCTGACTCACGCTTCCGCCGCCAGCTCTATATCGTCAAGCACAAAAACAGCATTTTATCGCCCATTGCGCAGGTGTTTTACGACTATGCGCGCAAGGCAAAGGACAAAGCATCCGCCAAATAAGGCGGATGCTTTTTTACAGGGATTGCACGCTTTTTTGTCCGTTTTTTTCGCGAAATTGTCATTTACTTTTTTCCCTCTCTGGTATATGATAATGCAATAGGTCAACGGCTGCGCTGCACCGGTAAAGCAGCAGGCCTTACGGGAGGGGAAGCGATGGACTGCCGCGATTCCGCACTGTTTACAGGCGTGGACGAAGCATCGTGCGAAAATATGCTGCGCTGCTTCAGCGCGTATGAGCAGCGCTTCAGCGCAGGACAGACCATCCTCACCTGCGGGCAGCAGCAGGATATGATCGGCGTGCTGCTCTCGGGCAGCGCGGCGCTTCTGCGCCTGCACGCCGACGGCAACCGCACCGTGCTTGAAAGCATGGACGAGGGCAGCGTCTTTGGCGAGGAGCTGGCGTTCACCGGCTTTCGCGACGGCAGCGCGCTCATCGAGTGCCGCGAGGACTGCCGCGTCATCTTCATGCGCTATGACCAGATCACAAAGCGCTGCGAAAACGCCTGCGCCTGCCACAGTCAGGTCGTAACGAACCTCTTCCAACTGCTCTCGAAAAAGTCTCTGCATCTGAGCCGCCGGGTCGAGGTGCTCGCCTGCCGCTCCATCCGCGAAAAGCTGCTGTGCTTTTTCGAGCAGCTCGCCGACGAGCACGGCAGCCGGACGTTCCCCCTGCCGTTTTCCCTCAGCATGCTTGCCGACTACATCAGCGCCGACCGCAGCGCCATGATGCGCGAGATGCGCAAGATGCGCGAGGAGGACCTCATCAGCACCGAGGGCCGCAGCGTGACGCTGCTTTAGTTTTTTGCAAGCATTTTTCGTAAATGCAAGTTTTCCTGCATCGTCAGAATTTTTACATTCATTGACGCAAGAAAACTTTCATGATATAAATATAGCATCATTCCATATTCCCGGCGCTGCGTCCAGGAATCCCGCCTGCCGTTCTCCCCGGACGGCACGGCGTTGAATCTCAACAAAAAGGAGAATCATTCATGTATCGCATCGTGAAGAAAGAAGCGCTCAAGCCCACCGTGACCCTCTACGAGATCGAGGCGCCGATGGTGGCAAAGAAGGCCGAGCCCGGCCAGTTCATCATCCTGCGCGTCGATGAAAACGGTGAACGCATCCCCATCACCATCCACGACTTCGACCGTGAGAAGGGCACCGTTACCATCATCGTGCAGACGATCGGCGCCACCACCGAAAAGCTCAGACATAAAGCCGAGGGCGAGTACATTCAGGACTTTGTCGGCCCGCTGGGCCGCCCGACCGAGACCGAAGGCAAGAAAAAGGTCTGTGTCGTGGGCGGCGGCGTCGGCTGCGCCATCGCTTACCCCGTTTTGAAGAAGTTCCACGACTGCGGCGCGGAAGTCCACGCGGTCGTCGGCTTCAAGAATAAGGACCTCGTCATTCTTGAGGACAAGTTCCGCGCGGCGTCCAGCGTTTTGAAGCTGATGACGGACGACGGCTCTTACGGCGAGAAGGGTCTTGTCACCGATGCGCTCAAGGAGCTCATCGACGCGGGCAACCAGTATGACGAGATCTTCGCCATCGGCCCTGCCATCATGATGAAATTCGTGTCCAAGACCACCGAGCCCTACGGCATCCCCACCACCGTTTCCATGAGCCCGATCATGGTCGACGGCACCGGTATGTGCGGCGGCTGCCGCCTCACCGTCGGCGGCGAGACGAAGTTCGCCTGCGTCGACGGCCCGGACTTCGACGGTCACAAGGTCGACTGGGACGAAAGTCTCAAGCGCGGCAAGATGTACTTCGACTGGGAACGCCACAAATACGAAGAGACCTGCAACCTGTTCAGCAAGGAGGTTCAGTAACATGCCTAACATGAGTCTGAAGAAGAACGAAATGCCCTCGCAGGAGCCCAACGTCCGCAACAAGAACTTCCTGGAGGTCGCGCTCGGCTATACCGAGGAGCAGGCGCTCGATGAAGCGGCCCGCTGCTTAAACTGCAAGAACCATCCCTGCGTCTCCGGCTGCCCGGTGCAGGTCAAGATCCCCGAATTCATCAAGAAGATCACCGAAAAGGACTATGAGGGCGCCTATCAGGTCATCCACGAGACCTCCTCCCTGCCCGCCGTCTGCGGCCGCGTCTGCCCGCAGGAGACGCAGTGCGAATCGAAGTGCATCCGCGGCATCAAGGGCGAGCCCGTCGGCATCGGCCGCCTCGAGCGCTTTGTCGCCGACTGGCACAATGCAAACGTGCAGGAAGCGCCCGCCAAGCCCACGCCCAACGGCCACAAGGTCGCGGTCATCGGTTCCGGCCCCAGCGGCCTCACCTGCGCGGGCGACCTTGCCAAGAAGGGCTACGATGTCACCGTTTTTGAAGCGCTCCACCTCGCCGGCGGCGTGCTGGTCTACGGCATCCCCGAGTTCCGTCTGCCCAAGGCCATCGTGCAGAAGGAAGTCGACGGCCTGAAAGCCCTCGGCGTCAAGGTCGAGACGAACATGGTCATCGGCCGCGTCGTGTCCATCGACGAGCTGATGAGCAAGTACGGTTTTGAGGCCGTGTTCATCGGCTCCGGCGCGGGTCTTCCGATGTTCATGCACATCCCCGGCGAGAACCTCTGCGGCGTTTACTCCGCCAACGAGTTCCTGACCCGTATCAACCTGATGAAGGCTTATAAGGACGGCTCCGACACGCCCATCATGCCGCTCGCCGGCAAGCGCGTCGCCGTCGTCGGCGGCGGCAACGTCGCCATGGACGCCGCGCGCTGCTCCAAGCGCCTGGGCGCGGACGTGTACGTCGTCTACCGCCGCGGCATGGAAGAGCTCCCCGCCCGTCACGAGGAGGTCGAGCATGCCGAGGAAGAGGGTATCATCTTCAAGACGCTCAATAACCCCGTCAAGATCAACGGCGATGAGAAAGGCTATGTCTCCTCCATGACCTGCGTGGAGATGGAGCTCGGCGAGCCCGACGCCTCCGGCCGCCGCCGCCCGATCGAAAAGGTCGGCAGCGAACACGATCTGCCGGTCGACTGCGTCATCATGTCACTCGGCACCACGCCGAACCCGCTCATCAAGAACACCACCCCGGGTCTTGAGGTCAACCGCAAGGGCGGCATCGTCGTGAACGAGGCCGGTCTCACCTCTCATCAGAACGTCTACGCCGGCGGCGACGCCGTCACGGGCGCTGCCACCGTCATCCTCGCCATGGGCGCCGGCAAGCTCGGCGCGAAGAGCATCGACGAGGCACTGAGCAAATAATTTTCGTCAGCGAAAGCGCGCAGAAGCGTACTTCTGCGCGTTTTCTCAATACCATTTCTCACGAAGGGAGAACTATTATGAATCTTTGGCATGATATTGCACCGTCGCGCGTGCGCCCCGAGGACTTTTTCGCGGTCATCGAGATCGAGAAGGGCTCGAAAAACAAGTACGAGATGGATAAAGAGACCGGCGCGCTGCGTCTCGACCGAATTCTCTACACCTCGACTCACTATCCCGCCAACTACGGCTTCATCCCCCGCACCTGGGCGGACGACGGCGACCCGCTGGACGTTCTGGTGCTCTGCTCTGAATGCATCCGCCCGCTGAGCCTCGTGGAGTGCTACCCCATCGGCGTTATTTCGATGGAGGACAGCGGCAGTCTCGATGAAAAGATCATTGCCATTCCCTTCCAGGATCCGACCTACAACACCTATCAGGACATCTCGGAGCTGCCGAACCATGTGGCAAGCGAAATCCGCCACTTCTTCCGCGTCTACAAGAGCCTGGAGGGCAAGGAGACCGTCGTCAGCGACGTCCTCGGCCGCGAGGAAGCCATCAAGATCATCATCAAGTGCCAGAACGCTTATATTGAAAAATATTGCCGTTAAAGCAAGAAAGGGAGCACCGGATTGTTGATCCGGTGCTCCCTTTCTTGCTGTTTTTCCGTAGCTTATATCGCGTTGGACCGTGCAAGGTCCCCTTTCCGCAGCAGACATTTTCGTGCTCTCCCGCGACTTGCCCCATAACGGTAAAAGCAGGCACCCGATTTCGGGTGCCTGCTTTTGTGTTGAGTATTTGATTTTTACTTGCCCTGATAGGCTCTGTAGAGGAACGTCACGATCTCTGCACGGGTGCAGTCCGCATTCGGGCTGAACGTCGTGGCAGAAGTACCGTTCGTCACGTTGTTCGCTACCGCCCAGTTGACGGCGTCAGCGTAGAACGCGTTCGCGGGAACATCCGTGAAGCTCGTGCTGCTCTCGACCTTCTTGCCGAGGGCGCGGTACAGGAACGTTACGCTCTGGCTGCGGGTGCAAGTCGCGTTCGGCGCAAACGTTGTTTCGGTCATACCGTTCGTGATACCGTTTTCGACCGCCCATTCGACCGCCTTGGCATAGTAGGCACTCGCGGGAACATCCGTGAAGCTGCTCACCGTCTTCGGCTCGGGGCTGCCGGCAGCGTGCCATAGGAAGGTCACGATTTGAGCGCGGGTGCAGGACGCGTAGGGCGCAAACTGCGTCGCGCTCACGCCGTCGGTGATCTCCTTGCCGACCGCCCAATCGACCGCGTCGTAGTAGTAGGCGCTCTTGGGCACGTCGGTGAACGGCAGGCCGTCATCCGGCTCCGGCTCGGGGTCGGGCGTCGTGGCGGAGGCGCGGCGGGAAACCGTCAGCGTGTAGCTGGCAGAGGCTTCGTCATAGTTGTCGCTGCCAGCCGCCGTCGCAGTGATGACTGCCGTGCCGACACCAACGATCGTCACCTCGCCGGTCGCGGCATTGACCTTTGCAACAGATTCATTGCTGCTTTCATAGGTAATCTCGCCGAACGTCTTATCCTCGTTCACAGTCAACTTGTTCGTGAAATTCGCCGCGCCAATGCGCTTGCTCACAGACTTGGTCTCATAGGAAATGTCCTGCGCAGCCTTGGTGATGGTGAGCACGGCAGAGCCGGTGATCGTCATGCCGCCCTTGGTGGCCTGCCAATAGACTGTCACCGTGCCAACGTCCGTCAGTGTAATGACATCGTCGGAATACGTGCCCTCACTGCTGGTCTTGTACTGGACGTTCACACCCTCAGCGGGAGTCGTTTCGACCTTGATGCTGTGCTTCTTGCCGTCATAGGTGACGGTGAGGCTGTCCGACGTGGCGGTGAATTTGTTATTCAGAGTATAGGGCTTCGTCTGCTCACCGCTGTAGTTACCAGTAAAGGTGATGGTAAAATTTCCGTCCGCGGCACTGATCGTATAGTCCGTGCCCTTCACAAGCTCGGTGCCGTTGTAGATCACGCGGACGTCATTAAGGTCCGCCCCTGCGGCAGTGTCGTTGGCATAGCTATCGCTGACACCAACGATTTCGACGGTCTCACTGCTCATATTCTTCGCAGCCACAGTGACAGTCTTCGAATACAGCGGCTTGCCGTTCCAAGAGAAGATGATCTCCTGCTCACCAGCCTCAGTGTAAGTCAGGCTCGTGCCGTCCAGCTTGGCGTTGCCGCTGACAGTCAGCGCCGCGGGAGCAATTGCGGAGAGGAAATCCGCAATCGGAGTGGAGAATGTGCCGTTGGTGACCTTGGCCGTATCCAGAGTAATAACGCCAGCCGAATCAGCCTGATCCCCCAAGCCCTTAGTCACCTTATCCGTCTTGAGGTAAAGCGAGTTTTCACAGGTTACGGCCGTAGTAGTGGTGTGTTACCAATCCGCCAGCCGCGTAATTACCTGTGCCAGTCAGTTCACCGCCGTTAGCACAATTCCTGATTGTTGCCTGCGTAGCATTCATGTTACCGACCAGACCGCCAACATAGCTGGTAGTTGTTAGCTTGGCGAGGTTCAGGCAGTTTTCCAGAATAATCTGCTTGTTGTCGCCGGAATTTTGAATTTCGCCAACCAGGCCGCCGACGATCGTACCATTCAGTTCGGTCTTGTTCGTATAATTTTTGATCGAAACAGAATACGACACACTGGTTCTGCCGGCAATACCGCCTTCGTAAACGACACCGCTCGAACTGTTCGCCTTGACAGCGAATTCGCCCTCCATAACGGTAGTCTCATCCGCGTAAAGCCACTTATCAGATGCTGCTGTTGCGTCTGTGTTGAAACCTGCCCAGCCCCGCCAGCGTGGATAGAAGCAATAGCCTTTGCAGAGATAGTGAGCGCGCTGTCTGCCTTATTAACCAGCTTACTGCCTCTCAGATCAAGACTGCCGACGGAATTGTAACCAATCAGACCGCCAATATTGATGCCGCCGCTGCTGCTTGTATTTTCTGCATTCAATGCTGCGTTTTCGCCGAAAGTTACGGTGATCGGATCCGGCAGAGTACCACCGCCAAAGCCACCGCCTACATAAAGGTTATCTACAGCAACGGATGCAGTCAGCAGGCCATTTACTTCCGCAGAAACACTATCCATAATCACATTTTAAGGAGGAATCTATGTACGCCATGGGTTATTACAAACGACAAATTCTTCGTCCGCAACGACAGGCGGGGATGTGCAACCCCCGTCGTGGATTAGCGTCGCGCAAAGGTGTTCGATGAGCGCTTCAATGCAGGCGAATTCCTGCGCAGCCTGCCAAAGACGATGAAAAATCTCGGATACTATGTAGCCCCTGAAGATGCGGGAGCTGAAATGCGGTCCATCGCCTCGCAACATCCTGAAGTGCTTTCTGCGCCCAGACGAGATCTGGACCTGATTGAACCGGGTTACTATCTGGAATCCATCGGAGCATTTCGTGGATTCATTCAGGACATTCAAAAGGCACGACCTAAACTGGAGGAACAGCAGATCCACGCCGAAATGGAGATAGAGGATCTTCTGCACGCGGCAGAGTTCTATGATTTGGCCTGCGATCAGGGCTTTGATATCTACCAGCGCCTCCGTGAAGCACGGATACGGCGTCGTAATTGCAAAAACGCCGTCGCTTGGATTGACTTCGTTTTAGATGCCAATCCCGATGAGTTTCTGCGCCACGATCCATCACCGCGTATCAGCGGAACGCAACACCGGCAGTATCGCCCCAGGGCGCTGCCTGAGTTGTTCGAGGAACTGAGCAGTCTTTCATAAAAAAGCATCTCCAATGCGATACTGCATTGGAGATACTTTCGATTACAGGCATATTGTCATATAGGGCGGGACACAAAGGATATCATCTTTCTCAATGAGATTGCGCGGGTGAATAATATAGCATCCGCCAATCCTGCTCTTGTATTTTTCCTTGAAGCGCTTTAGAGATTCAAAGGAATACTTAGCGCTGGACTTCACTTCGATGGGATACATCTTGTACTTCGTCTTACTGTTATTGGCGATAATAAAGTCAATCTCAATGTCATTTCTGCGCTTTTCCGCATTGTATTGGGTATAGAAGAACAGGCGGTGTCCATTAGAAACCAACATCTGTGCAATCACATTCTCGTAAAGCATTCCCTCATTCAGTCCGAGCTTTCCTGCAAAGATCTGCTTGTAAACCTCGTCCTCCAGAAGTTCGTTTTCGTCAAATGCATGGCTGACAAGCAATCCAGTATCACCTAAATAGCATTTGATGTAGGTATCCGACTCTGTGAGAGACAGGCCAACATTCGGATCACTGACGCGCCTACACTCGTTTGCAATCATGGAGTTCGACAGCCAGAAGAAGGTTTCTTCATATTGATCTGCCATAGAGCCTTCTACGATTTTGTTAAAGACAACTCGTTTTTCATGTCTGGACAGCAAACCGGGGATCTGGTCGAAAATAGCCAAAACCTTGGAGCGATATTGTGCTTTGATTTTCATGATGTCATTGCGGTAAAGCTCCAGAATATCCCGCTTTTCAACATCCGATTTTCCAAAGTCTTTTTGACCTTCAAGAAAAGCAACAATGCTCATGGGCATACCGCCCACCAGCAGGTATTGCTTGAACAAAAGCATGGCCTTATTGTGCATACTTCGCTCCAGAGGGACTCTCTTCTCGAAACAATCTCTGATATATGGGATCAGCGGCGCTTCGTTAAGTGCCCAGCAGAATTCCTCAAAATCCAGCGGGTACATCTTGAGATGCCGTTCTTCTGAAGGAATCACAATATCCTTTACATTTTCTTTGATTGAGATCAAAGAACCGGTTTCAAGGAAATCATACCGACCATCTGCCACCAAATACTTAATCGCTTCGCGTGCTTTGGGGAAAAGCTGAACCTCATCAAAGATAATCGCACTTTCGCGCGGGTAGAGCTGTACGCCGTATTGAACGGACAGTAGCATATAGAATGTGTCGAGATCATTCAAATGCAGTTGAAAATAGCTCTTGACATTTTCAGGGGCCTTTGCAAAGTCAATGAGGATATAGCTTTTATATTCGTTTTTGGCGAATTCCTCGACTACGGTGGATTTTCCAATTCGACGAGCACCTTCCACCAACAGAGCTTTCTGCCCGTTAGCCTCCTGTTTCCATGCGAGAAACTTGTTATAAATCTTTCGTTTGAAAAGCATGTGCATCACCTCACAGATAGAATAGCACATCTCCCGATAATCCGCAAGTTTAATATAGCAACATTTTCTGACAATACTCATGTTTATGAAGACTGTAATTTTCGATAACCCGCAGGTTTAAGGGCGTGCAATGTAGTAGTCAAGAAAAGTAGACACGAAAAATATTTATTTTTAGTTTACTTTTTCAAAAGTAGAGATGAAGAACATTTTTGCGGAAGATGCTTTTTCAAAAGTGGACACGGACAACAATTTTTGCTGAAATCCTTTTTCAAAAGTGGACACGACGATTCAATGCCTTGTAAGGCCCTTGTTTGCAAGGGATAGTAGTTTTGGATAGAGTAGAGCGACAAAATCAAAAGTAGACACAGCACAGGGTTATTTTTCTGTATCTTTCCGCTTTTGCACGAATTTGGGTTCTTCGGTCAGGATGCGCTTTGAAAAGGTATCCTTCTTTTCAAGCTCACCTCGATAGAAACGCTTGCAGTAGTTATCCGGTGTGTCATAGCCGATTGCAAAGCAGGGACGCTGCCGGTTATAAAAGTCAACATAGCGGCACAGGACATCTTTCACGGCATCTCTCGTACGGCATTCTTCTAATCGAAAATCGATGAATAGTTCTTCTTTTATCCAACCGTTTAGAGCCTCATTGACAGGATTATCCGTTGGTTTACCTGCCTGCGCCATGGAGCGGACAAGGTTGCTGTCCTGAATCAGTTCGTTGTACGCTTTTGAGGAATACACAGAGCCTTGGTCGGTATGGATAATGGTTGGTTCTTTCTTTCCACGCAGCATCTCAACGATATGGGCAACTTTATATTCACACAGGGATTGCCCATTTTTTACGCCATTTATGATGCGTTTTTTCACACCACTTTTCCCACCTCAAACGGGCTTTACACCACTTTTCCCACCTCAAAAATAGTGGTTAATTTTTTCCAGACCACAACATATTGTGGTCGATTTCCTCGAAAATCAGACCCCACAGATTTAAGTATCCGAACAATAGGTAAAGAAAATCCCCGGAAAACCGAAGTTTTCCGGGGAAAATAGAACTTTTTTAGCGCTTGGAGCGTTGAACCCATCGTGTCAAAGTACCTCAATGCGTCGGAAACTCGCTATATCGTTGGATTTCGTAGAGGGGAAAATCGGGCATCGTGGGGTATCGTCGAGGGGTGTTCTGTATCGTCTTGCGTCCGATTTGCGTCAAACTTGCGGCAGTCAAAACGGCAGAAATAGAGCAAGCGGCAGGGTCAGCCTGCCGCTTGCTTGTTGTTCAGAATATTGGAAATCGTCTTTGCTGTCCGCTGTTTCGCTTCGGGGTATACATGAGCATATACACGGCTTGTAATGTCGCAAGAAGCGTGTCCGAGGTTCTCGCTGATTACCTGCATCTGCTCTCCGCTATAAACCAGCAGGGAGGCATAGGTGTGTCTTAACTTGTGAGCGGAAATCTCCGGCAGTCCGTTTTGCTTCATCAGTCGCTTCAGCCGCTTGTTCAGTTCGTTTCGGTCAAACCACTTGCCCGTTCCAGTCGTGAAAACCATTTCGGGCTGTTCCCATGCGTCGCCAAACGCTTTCTTCAGCTTGTCCTGTTCCTGCTTGTGCCGCTTCATCATTTGAATCATATCGTCATCAATACAAATCGTTCTGCGGCTCTTAGCCGTTTTTGGCGGGGAAAGATAGGAATGGTCTGTATTACACTTGGTGTATTTGATACAAATGGTTTTGGCTTCAAAGTTGATACATTCCCATTTCAGCCCCAGCAGCTCCCCGCTCCGCATACCTGTATGTAGGAGCAGTTGAACCATTGTGTTGAAGTTTGAATATTCGCTTGTCAGTTCCATTAGTTTTTGTGCGTCAGCGATAGAAAGGTATTTCGTTTTGTCGATGGCGAGACCGTCCGTGTCCTCTGCTTTCTTTTTCACATAAGTTCCCTTACATGGGTTCTCCTTAACGATTTTCTGCTCGACCGCATAATTGAAGATAGATTGAAGAACGGTTTTTGTCTTTCGTGCTGTCTGCGGTGCCATGTCAAGCGACAGGAGGAACTTGGTGATTTTGGCAGTGTCCATATCTTTGAGCCGGGTATTTGCGAAAACCGGGTTAATACGCTGGCGGACATTACTCTCATAATTGTATTGCGTCAGTTCTCTGATATGATAGGGAGCGTATTCCTTAAAATACATCTCCGCCAAATCTTTGAACTTCATGTTTTCGTTGAACGCCCTGTTGCCCTCGGCCTTGTTCCGAAACTCATTGTATGCCTCTTGAACCAGCTTGTCCCGCTTTGTTTCGCTGATATTGGCGGGTGGCGTATAGGTCATATAATGCCGGACTTGCTTACCGTCCCCGTCGAAACCGACGGAGACGGTAAATTGATAACTATTGCCACGCTTGCGAATACCTCGCAGAATGGTCGCATTGTCCCTCATTTCTTTAGTTATCTCCTTTCCTTAAGCGATAATGCCTAAACTATTAAATTGTTCGCACAGCAGGTCAAAATTAACATATACAATGTTGCCGACCTTTATGGACGGGAGCCTTCCCTGCTTCTCCAGAGTTCTTAAAGCGTTCTCGGGTAAAAGGCCCGTTGCGGCAACCTGTCTAATTGTCATCATGCGGGGCTGTCCATGCGTCATAGGCGATTATTCCTTTCTGTTTTTAATTTTATTGTCTCACCTTGCTTTTTGCTTGGGTGGTGAAGTCAATACTATTATAACGCATAAAACAGCCGAAAATGGAAATTAGCAGGTTTTTCTCAACTTTTGGCAGAATGAAGCAAATATGCTTTCATTTTTCGTTAGACTTTCCCCTTGATTTTTTTGATTTTTTGCGACAGGTTTTCCGCTCCCCACCCATGCGGAGCAGATTTTGAAAATACAATATTCCAAACATTCTCCGGTTTTGCTGATTTTCGCCTTGTTCTGCTAAATATTACTGCTTTTGTGCGGGAAATATTCAAAAATTGCCGTGAGCGTTAGATTTTCAAAATATAAAAAATCTAACGGGCAAAAAAAGACGCTTGGCGGCAATTCCGTCAAGCGTCTTTCTTCTTCACCTGTTTGCTTTCTTTCGCCTTTTGTCATTCGGGCGGCCATATTACATTCCTGCCATGGTTATTTGTGTAGCGAAAACCTCTCCGCTCGGAGGGGGAGCGGCTCAACGCCGTTCCTACTATAATAGTATGCGGTGCTTCGGCAAATATAACTTCTTTTTGCGGAAATCAAACATTTTTATTCCCTTTATGCGTTTGGAGAGAGAATAGAGTATAGTATTCCTTATATTTTTTTAATTTTTAACCCCATGCCTGAAATTGAAAGGCTTTTCGTCTATCATCGGGGTGGTAAGGTGGTAGGTCAGAGCCTGTGCCAAACCGGCAGGCCATTTCAAAATCGGGGGAATAAATCTGTTCCCTCGATTTTGGCCGTTCAATTTCATTCCCCCCTGTGCTTATTAAAAATAAAAAATAAGCACAGGGGGAATGAAAGAACATCAAAATGTTCATCAGGTTATCAACCAAGCTCCGACGGTCTTAGGTCTGTCGTTATACCGTAAGGCTACCACGCCTACTCACTCACCCCCCACAAACAGGACGGTCTCGCTCGCCGCTCGATGACTGCGGCAGCCTCTCTCGTGGGATTCACGGCTCGCACTTTTCACGCCCCGAAAGCAAGGGACGGTACTCAGATTTTGAGCAAGAAAAGAACGCCACCCTTTAACGTCCGCGTAAAGGGTGGTTAGCCCTCCAGTTGTTTTAGCGTGAAACTTTCAACACGGGCGACGCTTCCACTCTTTCGTGCGGGCGTCGCCAGCCCTGTGTTTAATTTTGCTTTCATTAAATAATAAGCAGGGCTGTCCGCAATATTCCGTTTTGGCGTTTGACAGAAAAAAGCAGATGAACGGCGGAGCGTTCATCTGCTTTTTATTTTTACAATTTTACAAAATGAGATTTACTCACTTATTCTTACACGCTTTACTGCGTCAGAGAGCAAAAGACTGATTAGTTCATTTCTTGAACGATTGCTTTGTGCCGACAAGGTGTCCAACTGTTCAATCAATTCGTCTTTCAAGCGAACAGAAATGACCTTAGTCCCGTCCTCGCCTTTTAATTGTTTCTTCTTGATGTCAATGAAGTCATCCATTCCATTCACCTCGTAGTTAAAGTATAACTTGACAATTCACTTTCAAGTATGCTACAATTCGGTGCGTAGTAAAACTACAATATAAACTACAAATAAAAATACAAGGAGAGAGAAGAATGGATGGTTTTAATGTTGGTCTTATCGTTGTAGTCATTTTAAGTATTGTGGCGTATATCGCCCAAAATATCATGGTTAAAAAACTGTGGCAGACAAAGGGAATTAACCTGTCCTCAAATCGTATTATTCTTGGCATGGCGGGACTCGGTTTTTTCATTCTCTGCGTATTCATCTATGGTAAGTCCCTTGGTATGAGCCTTGGCTCCGTGATGGGAGACCTCGGTACAATCGGGTGGGTAATTGCCATTATTACGATTGCTTGCTTTGCTTATGTCCTTATTCGCAACATTCGTGGTGCTGGGGCTGGAACGGGTATCGTCTTAACGGTCTTACAGACTTTGAGCGGTGTTCTGATTTTGGTACTTGGCGTGGCAAAGGTGAGCCTCGGTGTTGCGGGAGCAGACATGACCGGCACGGTCGGCAACGGACAGAAAACCGCCGAAGTCCGTTCTGACGAAACCGCAAGAAAGCATGGGTATAAAAACGCTCAAGACGCTTGGGCGAATGGTTTTGACGCTTATGCTATCGGGGACAGCAGACGCCCCGTAAGCGGCGAGAACAAGACAAAGGTTGAATGAAGCAAAAGAGAGCCGAGCGGTCAGCCGCTCGGCTCTCTTTTACAAGATAAGCCCCGCCACTTCGGGACAGGCCAGGGTGGTAAAGTTCAGCCGTTCCATTATCCACCAGTACCGCCCGTCTATGCGGCGGAGAATAGCGGCTTTCGCTCTCTCGCTGGGGACGCACACCGTCAAGCGTGGTTCTATCTTGTCAATGTCCTCGAACTCGCTTTCGCTGTCAAAGAAGCCCTTTATGCGTTTGGCTATGGTTGCGGGGTTTGTGGACTGCGGAAAATAGGCCATGAGCCGAACGCCGTGCTTGCCGTCGTCCTTGGGGACGATACCCTCTGAATAAAAGCCCTGTGCGTGTAGGCGGGTGAGGTAGCCGCTCCAGTCGGCTTTTCGGTGCTGGCTCATTGTCCCCGCTTTCAGCCCGTCCAGCACAAGACCACAGTGTAGGGGGACGGTCGGGAACTTCGTTAGCCAGTATTCCGCCAGCAGAGCGGACTTCTTGAGGTTGTAGCCCGTCAAGGTGAAGTTCCTGTTGGAGTTGCCTATCAACTTATAAAAAGCATGGCGAACGATGAGAAACCGCAAACCCTCCACCTCATACCGCTTCAGAAAATTCTTTTTTGCAAGTTCGTCTATATCGTCATGGGAAACATCACTGAAGGCAAGGAGCTGCCGCTCCAAGCAAGCCCCGCCGAAAGCGTCATAGACAACTTCTAAGATTTGTACCTCTTTTGCTGTCAGTTCTTTCATACGCTCCCCCTCATGCTCTCACAAAATGAATACTCGCCCCTATGACTTGGGCGGTGGCTTCTTTTAGCTCCAGCTTTTCCTGTGTGTAGTTGCTGGTCGTGATTTCGACAGCTACCAGTTCGCCCGATGTGCTGGTATAGACCATATCGGGCATGGAGTGCCGCTGACTGTCTCCGTGGCCGCTCCCGTGTAGCGACTCGCGGTATATGTCCCGTGTCTCTGTCTCCGAGTTGGCGGTCATGCGTTCAGTGGGCGACAGGCCGACATACTGGCGGAAAAGCGTGGTATCGTGTTTCACGGCGTTGGGCTGCTTCGGGTAGAATGTCCGCCCCTGTAGCGTGTCTATCTTCTGAATGAGGTTTTTCCCCTTGCCCGTGTAGGTCAGCACAGAACGCCCACGGCAATCTACACGCTGTTCTAAATAGCCCCGCTTCAGAAAGACTTCTACACGGTTGCGGCTGATGATTTTCTCCATATCTGCCCGCATAGCGTAGCCACACACCCGCAGTCCGTTTAATGCTTGAATGTCTCGGAAGTTCAAACGGTTGATATTACGCATAAACAAAAACCTCCTTTTTTGACATACTACGGCGATTGAACGCCGTTTGACACGGCCCCGCAGGGCTGTGAAGCCTGCTCCCGTCCCTCGTCCCCCGTCTTTCGTCCCCCGTCTTTCGTCCTCCGTCCCACCGCCCGACCAGAGCAAAGGCGGAAAAAAACAATGTCCGCCCATACTCTGCAGAGTAGGACGGCATTGTGGTCTGCCACGCTCCGCAGAGCGTCGGCAGATTTTTTCGGCGGTGTCCTGCTATTTTGCGATACCAGCAAAATTGCGGGACTTGCGGCGGGAGGGACGGTGCTATTTTCTCGTTTCTTCTTTATTTGCGGCAGATTTGCGTCAAAGCAAAAAGAAAGAAGCCCGAAACCGTTGCGGCTTCGGGCTTCTTGAAAAAGCAATTTATCTCTTGGAGAACTGAGGCGCGCGACGGGCGGCTTTGAGGCCGTACTTCTTGCGCTCCTTCATACGAGGATCGCGCGTGAGGAAGCCGGCCTTCTTCAGGACGGTGCGATACTCGGGGTTGACCAGCAGCAGGGCGCGGGCCACGCCGTGGCGCAGAGCGCCGGCCTGACCGGACACGCCGCCGCCCTCGACGGTGGCAACGATGTCGACCTTGCCGAGCTCCTCGGTAGCGGCGAGAGGCTGACGGACGACCATCTTCAGTGTCTCGAGACCGAAATACTCGTCGATGTCGCGGCCGTTGATGGTGATAGCGCCGGTGCCGTTCTGGAAGAGGTGAACGCGGGCGACGGAGGACTTTCTACGGCCGGTGCCGTACAGATAAGGCTTCTTGGACTGATACATTCTTCTCTTCCTCCTTAGACTTCGTAGGCTTCGGGCTTCTGGGCCTGCTGCTCGTGGGTGTCACCAGCGTAGATGTGCAGGCGCTTCAAGGAGTCCTTGGTCACGGTGTTGCGGGGCATCATGCCGCGCACGGCCACGCGCATCGCAAGCTCGGGCTTCTCCTGCATGAGGATGCGATACTTGGTCTCCTTCAGACCGCCGACCCAGCCGGAGTGCGTACGATAGTACTTCTGCTCCATCTTGTTGCCGGTGAGGATGGCCTTGGAAGCGTTGATGATGATGACGTTGTCGCCGCAGTCGGCATGCGGGGTGTAGGTGACTTTGCGCTTGCCGCGGAGCAGATCAGCCGCAGCAACGGCGGTCTTGCCCATGGGCTTGCCGGCAGCATCGATGACGTACCACTTACGCTCGATGTTGCCCTTGTTCGCCATAAAAGTGGACATGGTGTGTTTCCTCCATTTGATCTATGAATGAAAGCTCATGCTTTACATTTTCTTTGTCCCTTGGTAAAATCGGAACGAGTCTATTTATAGCATTCCGGCGCGGAAATGTCAACACCATTTTAATTTAGCGCAAGCAATGCTCGCAAATTCTCTCGTTTTCTTTGATTATCTCTCAATTTCTCAAATCGCAAAATCGAAATTCTTTTATTTTTCGCAAGGAGCTGTACCTATGCAGGAAATCTTGGGCCTCGTGCGCCGCTGCGTCACGGACTATGACATGATCGAATCCGGCGAGACCGTTGCCGTCGGCGTCTCCGGCGGCAAGGACTCGCTCGTCACGCTCACTGTGCTCGCGCGCCTTTCCAAATTCTACCAGAAGCCGTTCAAGGTCGCGGCCATCACGGTCGAAACGGGTGTGCCGGGCATGAGCTTTGATGCCGTGGCCGACTATTGCGCGGCGCTTGGTGTCGAGTACATCCGCGTGAACGTGCCGATCTACGAGATCGTGTTTTTGGAGCGCAAGGAGAAAAATCCCTGCTCGCTGTGCGCCAAGCTCCGCCGCGGTGCGCTTTCGACCGCGATGAACGAGCACGGCATCAAAACGATCGCGCTCGGCCACCACTACGACGACGCGGTCGAAACACTTTTGATGAATCTCCTCTTTGAGGGCCGCATCGGCTGCTTCCAGCCCGTGACATACCTGAGCCGCTCGGACGTGACGCAGATCCGCCCGCTGCTCTATGTGAAGGAGCAGCAGGTGCGCAATGTCACGGCAAAGCTCAATCTTCCCATCGTGCACAATCCCTGCCCTGCCAACGGTGAAACGCGCCGTCAGGAGGTCAAGGAGCTCATCGAGTCGCTCACCGAGCGCTACCCAGACCTCAAGCAGAAGCTCTTTGGCGCGATGCAGCGGTATCCGCTGTACGGCTGGGATGTAAAAAATTCGGAAAAGTGACGTTGTCACTTTTCCGAGAATATTTCACTGCGCTTTGTGCCTCGGTTGGCCGCTGAAAGAGGCCAATTCGACACACGCTTCGCGCAAAGTGTTTTCTGCCACGCGCATGTCGCGGCAGAAAACGATTAAAATCTTTTCGTGCCTATGGGCACGAAACTCTACGAGGCTTTTGTCCTATGTACATTAAATAAACACCAGCCTCAGCAAGATCAGCAGCGCGAGGCCCGGCACGCCGAGGACGGCGATGACGAGGGCGTTGAAGAGATTCAGCCCCAGCGAAAGCTTGGCGAGCACGCCGAGCGCGCTTAGAATGCCGAGCAGCGCAAATCCGAGCAGCGTGTTGACGAGCAGCTTGCCCGCGAGCTTCAACGGCGCGGCGAACAGCCTGAGCACCGCGAGCAGCGCAAACACGGCAAACAGGACAAGCAGTATTTTTTCCGTTATCCCCATTTTGCGACCCCCTCGCTGCACGTTTTGTACACGGCTTCGCCGCTGCGCTCCTTGATCTGGCGCAGCAGGTAGTTGTAGCGCGAGAGTTCCGCGTTGATCTCATACACGCAGGCGTCGACGAGCTCCGGCGCGCAGACCGCGTTGAAGCGCGCGTACGCCTGCGACAGTGCGACACGCGTGTCGCTCAGCTCGCTGAACAAGTCCTGCATGGATGCATCGCGCGCGACGTCACAGCGCAGCAAATTGACCTTTCGCATGTTTTCGCCCTCCCATACCTCTGCAATGTCAGTGTATGGAAAGTGTGGACAAATATTCCTCTTTTCAAACAAGGAGCCAAGTATGGAGCATGAAGATTATATGCGCGAGGCGCTGTCTCTCGCGCGCGAGGCCGCACAGGAGGGCGAGGTGCCCGTCGGCTGTGTCATCGTCAAAGACAGCGAGATCATCGGCCGAGGCCGCAACCGGCGTGAGGAACTGCAGCGCACCTCCTCGCACGCAGAGATGGAAGCCATCGCACAGGCAAATGAAGCACTGCGCTCCTGGCGGCTCGACGGCTGCACGCTCTACGTGACGCTCGAGCCCTGCCCGATGTGCGCGGGCGCGATCGTCAACGCGCGCATCCCGCGCGTCTACTATGGCGCGCGCGACGAGACGATGGGCGCCTGCGGCGGCGTGCTGAACCTCTTTATGGAGCGCTTTCCCTTCCGCCCCGCGCTCGTGGGCGGCATTCTGAAAGACGAATGCCGCGCCGTGCTGGCCGATTTTTTCCGCACGCTGCGGTGATTTCAATTTGTTCACATAATGCCCGATTCATTTAACACTTTTGTAACACTTTCCCTCGAACTTTGTTAACATGCGTCCTTTATCTTAATCCTTGCAAGAGACAATAGCTTCTTTTCATCCAATCTTCCATCTTATAAGAAAAGGGACGCCGTGAGGCGTCCTTTTTCGTTATATTCTGATGTAGGATGGCGTCACGGATCGAAGTCCGCCGCCGCGCCGATGCCGAGTGCAATGCACGCGCCACCGGCGTAGAAGAGAATTTCGGCCAGTGAGGGACGCGCGGCCAAGGCTGCCGCACAAAGGATGACGCTCATCGTGCTCGCGGGAATCAGCAGCCGCGGCGCACCGCCGCGGAACGCAAACGCCGCAAATTCGAGCAGCAGCACTGTCAGCGCCGCGAGCGCCAGCGTTTCGACATAGTAGTGGCGCAGAATCGGGTCTGCCGCATGCTCGCGGTAGAAGAGGATCAGCGCAAGCACCATCGCGCATACGGGCACAAGCAGCGCGATGCCGGGGAATTCCACCTTGCGGCGCAGCGCGGTCGTGGCATACAGCAGGCATGCCGCGCCGACCGCCAGAAAGACAGACAGGATCATCGTAAGCGTCGTGCGGAGCGAGAACACCAGCGAGCACACCGCCGAGCCGATGAGTGCAAAGCCGCCGAGCACCATCAGCAAGACCGCAAGCGTCGAGCGGTCAAAGGCGAAGTAGAGGTCCATGCTACCGCACAGCTCGCGCTGGGCGGGATAGCGCCGCGCCATGATGAGCGCTATGACCGCCGCAACGATGAGCACCGCGGGCAGCGCCATGGTGTTTAAGTCCATCGGAACGGGAAGTCCGTCCGCGTCAAAGCCGACTGCCAGCAGGCGGAGGCGTGCCAGCGCCGCTGCCGCAGAAAAAAGCGCCAGCAAAAGCCAATGAAGAATTTTCACAAAACCGAACCCTTTCTTTTTCCGGAATACGGCGCGCACAGCGCCGGAAAACATCTATTTATTGATGATAGCACACTCATCCTCGTTTGTCCATGAATCATTTTGCGGACAAGTCGGTCATACACTGATAAAAACACTGTCACTTAAGCATCGCGGCCGTGGGCCGCAGGGAGGAACACGCCTTGAAACAGCTTCTTCGCATCACGATATTATTGATTGGCCTCATCTGGATCCTCGCCTGGGCGGCGGCAGGCCGCTTTGACGACACGCCGAACACACAGGACGGCTCGGAATCTCCCCTGCCGAGCGGCGAGATCGCCGCCCCCAGCGAGCGCGACAGCGCAAAAACGCTGCGCGTCCAAATTCAGGGCGAGGTCCAGGAGATGGACATGGGCACATACCTTCTCGGCGTGCTGCGCGCGGAAATGCCCGCCTCGTTTGAGGAGGAGGCGCTCAAGGCACAGGCCATCGCCGCGCGCACCTACACGCTCTATCGCATCCGCGGCGGCGGCAGCGCGAACCACCCTGACGCCGACGCCTGCGACGACCACACCTGCTGCAAGGCGTATTTGAGCGCCGAGCAGGCCGCAGCCAACTGGGGCAGCATGGCTGTCTACTACGAGGAAAAACTCGCACGCGCCGTGAGCGAAACGGACGGCGAGGTCATCTTGTACGACGGCGCGCCCATCCTCGCCGTGTTCTTCTCGTCCGCCGACGGCAGCACGCAGGGCGCGGGCGACGTGTGGATGAACGACCTGCCGTATCTCCAAAAGGTCGATAGCCCCGAGACGGAAGAGCTCGTACCGAACTACTACTCGGTCGCGACGTTCACGGCGGCGGAATTCAAATCCCTCGTCCTCGCCGCCAAGCCGGACGCCGACCTCTCCGGCAGCCCCGAGGGATGGATCCGCGATATCGTGCGAAACGACTCGGACTATGTCGCCTCCGTCACGGTCGGCGGCGTCAAGCTGCGCGGCAATGACCTGCGCACGATTCTCTCGCTGCGCTCGCCGTCGTTCACCGTGGAATGCAAGGACAATACCTTTACCTTCCACGTCACAGGCTACGGCCACGGCGTCGGCATGAGCCAGTACGGCGCAAATATCCTCGCCAAGCAGGGCCTTTCCGCCGAGGAAATCGTGCAGCACTATTTTTCGAACACCACCGTCGGCTATTATGACGGCTGAGGCATCGCGGATATTGCAAAGCGGCGGAAAAATTGCTATAATATTAAGATAAAATACGCAAGGAGGCGGGAGAAATGAAGAGCAAGCGTTTTTTGTGTCTGCTGCTTGTATTGCTGATGGTCTTCTCCCTCACCCCCAGCGAAACGAGGGCCGAGACGACTGTCTATTTCACCGCCGTCAACGACCAACTTTTGCCCGATCTGAGCGATGAGACGATGCCGTTCTGGTCGGGTGGGCGGCTGTATGTCCCCTCCACGGTCATCACCGGCACGGACTTGGGCCTTTTCTACTCCCGCAGCCGCGACAAGAGCACCGCCGTCGTCTACCGGCAGGGCAGTGCGCTGACATTCAACTTCGCTGCCGGCACCGTTGCCGACCAGAATGACCGCCAGTACAGCGGCCCGGCCATCGTGCGCAGCGATGTTGTGTTCCTGCCGCTCGACCTTTTGACACAGTTTTTCTCGCTCGATTATAGCTACACGCGCGTGACCTATGGTTACCTGGTCCGCGTCAAAAGTGATACGGTCGTGCTTTCCGACGCGAAGTTCATCGACGCCGCGGCTATGTCCATGGAGCAGCGCTACAACGAATATATGAAGACGCACAGCGAGTCGAATGATCCCGGCAACACACCGAATCAGAACACCGACGGCGACCGCGACCTTGTCTGTCTCGCGCTGCGCGTGACGGACGAAGAGAGCGCAAACGTCCTGCTCGACGCGCTCGCAAGCAACAACGCGACGGCGACATTTCTCTTCTCGGAAGAGCAGCTTTCCTCGCTCGGCGATCTGCTGCGCCGCGTCGTCATCAGCGGCAACGCCGCCGCGCTGCGCATCGACGCTTCCGGCGGCAGCGCGCGCACTCTCAGCGCGATCGAGCGCGCAAACAACGCGCTCTGGGCCGCGTGCAACGAAAAAGCGCGGCTCGTCGCGCTCTACGGCGCGTCGGACAAGACGCTGCGCGCCGTGCGCGCCGCGGGCTACTGCCCCATTGACTTTGACCTGGATTACAGCGGCGGTCTTCCCACCGCGGCGCAGGCCGCCAGCAGCATCGCGCGTCAGGCCCGCTCCGGCGGGTGCATCGCCTATCTCGGCGCTGACACCGCCGTGCAGGCAGATTGGAGCACGCTGCTCTCTCGCCTCCGCTCGTCCTCGCGCCTCATCACGGCGCTCAACGAGCTCGCGGTCACAAAGGACGCGTGACGGTTTTACAAATTGTTCAGGAAAAGCGCACTATTTCGCGTATAATAAACAATAACACAGAAGAAAGACACACGCTTGTGTGAAGGAGGAAACCAGCATGGCACGCAATATTCTTGTCGTGGAGGACGACAATAATATTTCCAACCTCATTAAGATGTACCTCGACAAAGAGGGCTTCGACGTCCGCATCGCCGCCGACGGCGGCAAGGCCGTGGAGGAATTCAAGGAAAAAGAGCCCGACCTCGTGCTGCTCGACGTGATGCTCCCCGTGCTCGACGGCTGGGGCGTGTGCGCCAAGATCCGCGAGACGTCCAAGTGCCCGATCATCATGCTCACCGCCAAGGGCGAGGTCAATGACCGCATCCACGGCCTTGAGATGGGCGCGGACGACTATGTCGTCAAGCCCTTTGAGATGAAGGAGCTGCTCGCGCGCATCAACGCCGTGCTGCGCCGCAGCGAGATCCCCGAGGACACGCACAAGCGCCTCACGTTCGACAAGCTCATCATCGACCTCGACTCCTACGAGCTCATCGTCGACGGCAAGAAGATCGACACGCCGCCCAAAGAGCTGGAGCTTCTCTATCACCTTGCCGCCACGCCGAACCGCGTCTACACGCGCAATCAGCTGCTTGACGAGGTGTGGGGCTTCGACTACTTCGGCGATTCGCGCACGGTGGACGTACACGTCAAGAGGCTCCGCGAAAAGGTCGAAAACGTCAGCGACCAGTGGGCGCTCAAGACCGTCTGGGGCGTCGGGTATAAATTCGAAGTGAAGTAATTCAGTATGCCGGAAGAAAACAAAGAGAAAACACAGAAAAAGCGCTGGACGCTCAAAAAGGTCAAGACCCGCTGCCGCACGATCTACTGGCAGAATTTTCTGCTTACGGCAAGCGTCGTCATGCTGACGCTGGCGCTGCTCGGCAGCGCGTTCTTCGCGCTGACGTATTCCTACGCCATCGATGAGCGCAGCGAGCAGATGCAGAGCAAGGCGACGGTCGTGTCGCACATGGTGTCGTCCTACATGGAAAATGTCTCGCTCACAGGGCTGCGTGAGCTGGCAGACTTTGCTTCGAACGTGACGGATGCAGAATTTCTCATCTGCAACTCGGACGGCAACCTGCTGCTGACGACCGATACAACTCTCGTCAACCGCGTGCTGACCGTGCCGCAGGACGTGGCCGAGGGCGCGATGAGCGATGACACCTACGCCGTGCGCACCACGCTCGGCGACATCTATGAGGACACGCACTTCGTCGTCGGCGTGCCGATCGTGAGCGAGGGCGCAACCGTCGGCTTTGTGCTGGCGGTGACCGGCGCGCGGGCGCTGACGACGATGTGGCGCACGTTTATCGGATTATTCTTCATGACGGCGGTGACGGTGCTGCTGCTTTCGTTTGTCGTGAGCGCGTGGGTCAGCATGCGCCAGTCGCGCCCCATCCACGAGATGGCGGAGGCGACGCGCCGCTTCGCCGAGGGCAACTTCGACGTGCGCATGCACAATTACGAGGGCGTGACCGAGATCACAGAGCTGGCAGAATCTTTCAACAACATGGCGGACTCCTTGCAGGAGACCGAGCGCCAGCGCCGCGAATTCATCGCAAACGTCTCCCACGAATTAAAGACCCCGATGACAACCATCGCGGGTTATACCGACGGTATTCTGGACGGCACGATCCCGCCCGAGCAGGAAAAGGAGTACCTGCGCATCATCTCGGACGAGGCGCGGCGGCTTTCCCGTCTCGTGCGCCGCATGCTTGAGGTCTCGCAGCTCCAGTCGCGCGACTTGACGCGCACGAAGGCGCCGTTCGACGTGTGCGAGAGCATGCGCCGCGTGCTCATTTCGATGGAGAAGAAGATCACCGACCGCGGGCTTGACGTCGACGCCGACATTCCCGACAGCGGCATCATGGTGCTTGGCGACAATGACCTCATCACGCAGGTCATCTACAACCTGCTCGAAAACGCGACAAAATTTGCCCGCAAGGGTTCGGCGCTCTATCTCGGCGTAACGACGCTCAACGGCAAGGCGCTGATCTCGGTTCGCAACGAGGGCGACACCATCCCCGCCGAGGAGATCCCGCTGCTCTTTGAGCGCTTCCACAAGAGCGACAAATCCCGCTCGGAGGATAAGGACGGCGTGGGCCTCGGGCTCTACGTGGTCAAGACCATTCTGGACCAGCACAAGGAGCACATCGCCGTCACAAGCGAAAACGGCCTGACGACGTTCACCTTCAGCGTGACGCTCGCCGGCGGGCAGAACGCGCAGTAAGCCTCAACAGGAGAAACACGCTATGGATCACGAGAATCAGGAGTTATCCCCGACGGTCAGCCAGAGCGGCGAGCCGCGCGAGGTCGTGCTGCGCTATGAAGCACCGGTCACGCCCATCGTGGAACGCTACATTCAGCCCACACCGCTGCCCGGACAGCCAAAAAAGGACCCGCCGCGTAAAAAGCGGAAAGGACTTAAAATCTTCCTTTTCTGCATGCTCGGGCTGCTCATCGTCAGCGGCATCGTCACGGCGCTGTGGCTCGGCGGCGCGTTCGACGATCACCGGTCCTATCACGACGATGATTTTGAGCAGCACCATGACGAGGATTATTACGATAACAGCGAGCATGGCGAAACGACCATCAAGCGCCTGCCCAACACCGATCAGATCAAGCTCCGCTACAACGAGAGCCACGGCGAGGCGCTGACGATCCAGGAAATTTACCAGAAAGTCAATCCCTCCACCGTCACGGTGCTCACCGGCAACCGCGACGGCAGCGCCATGGTCGGCACGGGCGTCATCTTCACCGAGGATGGCTACATCCTCACGAACGCCCACGTCATCGCGGGCGGCTCGGAGTGCTACGTCGTGCTCGACACGGGTGAGGATTACCGTGCGTGCCTTTTGGGGCTCGACGAAGAAAAGGACCTCGCCGTCATCAAGATCGCGGCCAGCGGCCTTCCCGCCGCGGAATTCGGCGACTCTGACGCGCTGACGGTCGGCGATCCGGTGTACGCCATTGGCAACCCGCTCGGCGTGGAGCTGCGCGGCACACTGACCGACGGCATCGTCTCCGCCATCAACCGCGACGTGTACGTCGACGGCGTGACGATGACGCTCATTCAGACGAACGCCGCGCTCAACAACGGCAACTCCGGCGGCCCGCTCATCAACGTGTACGGACAGGTCGTCGGTATCAACACGATGAAGATGGGCTCGTCCTCCACCACGAGCGTGGAGGGCCTCGGCTTTGCCATTCCCATCGCCTCGACTGCGTATATGATCAATGACCTGATCGCCTACGGCGAGGTACATGGCGAGGTGATGATCGGCATTTCGGTGCAGCCTGTTCCCGTCACGGCAGAAAATGGCGAGAGCGCGCTTCTCGTCATGGAGGTCACGCCCGGCGGCCCCGGTGAGGAAGCCGGCATCCAGAAGGGTGACCTTATCGTAGCGGCCGACGGCGAAGCGTTGACAAAGTCCACCGACCTTCTGCGTGTCCGCCGCCGCCATGAAGCAGGCGAAACGCTCAAGCTCTTAGTCGAGCGCGACGGCAAGCGCTTCACCGCAGACGTTGTTTTACGCGAAAGCGACACATGAGGAATCACCTATGAAGAAAAAGCAATTTGCGCTCGGCTCGCTGCTCCTCGGCGCCGCCTCCTGGCTGTGCCTGTGGGGATTGCAGCACATTGAGCGCCGCATGAAAAAGAAACAGGGAAAGTAAAGAAAGCTGCTCTCAAAGAGGGCAGCTTTCTTTACTTCCCACTTCACACACAGCTTTGGATGGAATTCACGCGAGCCTTCAGTTTGATCACATTTCTCACTGTGCGGACAATCGAATTGATTACTGCATGCAGATGTGGCAATCTTCCCAAGAATTCCCATACTTACTGTTCCGCCAGTCTTGATCACGTTTTTTGTAATTACGACATCTTTCCCTGCACTCGCACAAAAGTAATACTTGTCAGCCACTTTTCTTCTCTCCTTTCTATGAGTTTATCAACTATAGCAGCGAATAAGCATCCAGCACTGATATAATTGCTGACTTATCTGAGCTCTTGACCGTCAAATCATAGTGATAATCATCACCTTGGAAGCGGACAATCGTTTCTTTAGAAGCATCGATTGCCCTTAACATATTGATGTCCGTGCCGCTCGGGCTAATGTCTACATATTCCCAAACATCCCCGCTGCCGTTATCGCGTGACACCTCAAAATAATCAAAATCTTTCACATAATTCTGTCCGTCCACTGATACCGTAATTTTCTTAAAGAAAATCCAACTATCGCCAGTATAGTGGAACACCAGCCTCAGCCATGCATTCCCATAACTGTCCACTCCTATGTACGGCAACACATAGCTTCTGCTGTTTGCATAATAAGGATATGCTTGCGGCTTATACCATGTAATGTTCTCTACTTTATCATAGTCCTTAATCGTTGTCACGCTGACCGGCTGTCGAAAATCTCTCCGTCGCTCTGGGCAATTCATTTTCTTCGTTCCGTCATTGCAGCACACCGTATACTTTCCTCTTGTCTGCAAATCATTGATATAGCGACGGATAATTCCCTCAGTCACCTCCGTTACATTCTCAATCCTGCCATGAGCAAAACTCCAAAAGAGTAGTAATTGCAATGGTTCCCGGCCATGG
>OHLE01000352.1_pt1 | contig 29460 bp, 39 predicted proteins | sample 1568971 | NCBI WGS metagenome assembly OHLE01 (sample SAMEA3879556, study PRJEB24766) | human gut metagenome | biome: human-associated habitat; feature: feces | place: USA | collected 1985/1987
CCGAAGAGACCAATGCGTCCGAGGAAACGCAGGCCGAAGAGACCAATGCGTCCGAACAAGAAACGAACCACAGTCGCCCCCTGCCGAAAGGTATGACGTGGCATGAACATACAATTAATCAAAAACCAAAATCTTTCAACATGGACAAGACTTTTCGTGAACTCAACTGTGACGTTGAGTTCCAGCGTCGTCTCAACGTTCTGAACGCGGCTTTCCGGGCCGGGGGTACGACGGCTGACAACAGCCCCGAGAACGTGGAGACCGTTCGCATGATCGCGTGCTCTATGCTCGCCGATCAGAACATGGTGGTACTGGCGAACGCCTGCAACTTCACCAACTCTGTAACCAAGGAGCGCAAGAACGGCCTCGGCCTGCTCGTAGAGTGCGCCGCTGGTGGGGCCGCTGCCGCCACGCTGTCCGCCGCTGACCTCGGCGTCATCAAATGGATGTCGTTGTTCTACGAGAAACTCCTCCCGAACAACTCGTTCATGCGTTCGATCCGTTTCGTACCGATGTCCGACCGGGAGGGTGCGATTTACGTGGAAAGCGGCATCAACCCCGCAACGTACACCGGATCGGTTACGCCCGTCAACGCGCCGCGGTACTTCTACGACGACATCAAGCGTACCATTGCGCGTGAGGTGTTCTCGATCCAGCCCGTGACGTTCCAGAACGCGGACATGGCCATCCTCGCATACGACAAGCAGTCGTGGGGTTGGACCATCGCGATGGATTCGCTGATGTCCGACGTGTGCACGTACATCTTGCAGGTCGTCGCCAACACCCCCGGCATCGCAAAGGTTCCGACCACGGGTGCAACGTTCTCGTCGAGCGGCCTGTTTCCCATCGAGGCCCCGAACTCGAACGTGAACATCAAAGGTGTGTCGTCGGACGACATCACGATGGCCGTTGGTGCGTTCCTCGTACAGAACTACAAACTGAACGGTCGCCGCGTCGAAGCCGTCCTTTCGTCGAACCTGTTTACGAAACTGGCCACCGACCCGACGTTCAAAACCATCCTTACCCCGCAGTTGTCGGGTGCCGTTGGTAGCGAGTTCCAGTACAACGGTGTCACGATCTCCGGACGTAACCCGGTTGCACGCTACAACACGACTTCCGGCAAGCCCGAACTCGATCCGGCCATGTACACCGACGGTACGGTGGGCGGCGACGGCAAGATTACCGACGTGACCCCGGCAACGACCACCGCCAATCACGTAGGTGCGGGTCTCGCATTCGTCGAGGGCGAGGTGGTCGCAGGTGTGGGTACAATCGACGTGATCGTCATGCCCGACCCGACCAACTACGGCATCACGATGTCCGGATGGATGTCTACCGGTGCAACCGTGGCACGTCAGAACGGCAAGGGTGTTGCGCTGATTACCCCGACCGTCGTAACGGGCGCATAAAGTTCAATCGACACGTAGGCACATTAATGTGCCTACGTGTTACTTAACTCTTTAAATCGTATGAAAGTAAACTTTGTAAAACAGCAGATTCTGTATATCGCTCTCGCCGTACGACAGTACAAGAAAATGTACGTGCTGACGAACGGTCAGATGTTTCAGAAAGAGAGTGATGCGGAAAAAACCGCGCGTACCCTCAATCAGATTATCGAAGACCCGATGCTTCACGTCGGCATTAAGGTAATCACCGAAGACATGGTATCGGAGGCCGATCTTCGGACGTACGGAAAATCCCCCGAAAAATTCAACGAATTGTTTGACGACGCCATCATCCCGCTCGTACGTGGTACCCGTGACTACGAGGGTCGGAAATACGAGGCGCCCGTTGAGCAGGACGAGGACGAAAAGGCACGTTTGGCCGCCCTCCTCGGCGACGACAGCATGGAACCCACGAAGGAGCCGAAGCAGGTCGCCGAACAGGAGCCGAAGCAGGTCGCCGAACAGGAGGCCGAAAAGGCTGTCAAAGACGTGGAGGCTGAAAAAGCCGCCGCCGAAAAAGCCGCCGCCGAAAAAGCGCTTGCCGCCGCGTCCAAGTTCGCACCCAAGAAAAAATAACAAACTATGGCACGAACAGGTTTCAGCGTAAAGGTCAGCAATACGGTTATGGGGACGCCCCCGTCCGTAAACGCTAACACTATGCTAATCGTCCCCGGTACCGCAACCACCGGGTCAACGTTCCCGATAGCCCTCGATACGCCCGTGTTGTTCAAATCCACCGACGATCTCGCAACCCACGGGGTCACGGAGGCAGGCAATCCGGAGGTGTATCGACACGTTACGGGTTTTTACAACCCGACCGCGGAGGTTGATAACACAGGTACGTATCTGTGGGTGGTAGTGGTAGTGGTAGGTACGAACGGTACTTCGACTATCCCGACAAAACTTCCCGGCTACGTACGGGCTACCGTCGTAAACGGGTTCCAGTATCGCCCGCGTCAGATCATCATCGCCCACCCGATCAGCAAGTCGACGTTGGCTGACTACCAGTCCGCGATCATGTCGATGTATGACGAGGGATTCTCTACGTGCGCGATCATTGCGGGCGATAACTTTATGCCCAAAGGTGCTATCGACACGTCGGTGAGCACGTTGGACGATCTGTCCACGAAAAAAGCAGGTATGATCGGCGTCGTGATCTTCACGGACAAGCAGAACGCCGTTGCATGTACAGGTAAGGTAGGCGGCTGGATGGCTTCGCTGTCCGTCGGTACGTCTATCGGCGATACGTCGCTCCCCGCGTTCGGTGAATCGCTTTACATGGTGGACCAAGGAAGCGCGAGCGAGTACATCAACACCCCGTGTGCGCAGCTGTCGCTTGACACGATTAACGCGTTGGGGGACAAGCAGTATATCTTCCCGCGTACGAGGCCGCCCAAGAACGGGTTGTGGCTGAACGACGGAGCAACTGCCGAAGACCCGCTTACCGCGCTCTCTACGCTGGAGGCCGCCCGGACCATCGCCGCAATGGTGGACGATCTGCGTGCGTTCTACACGCCGTATATCAACGGCAGAGTGCCCATCGACGCTAACGGCAGAACGCAGTCTTCGTACGTCGATGTGGTAACCTCCCTCGCACGTGAAAAAGTCATCGTACCTTACATCGACAGCGGTGACATTTCGGACGCCCGAATTACGCAGACGGACCTCGACGACGATTTCTCCGGAACTCGTACGTGGCAGGTATCGCTGGAAATCCTGCCCGCACCGACCCTGCGCTGGGTGAACTCTTTCGTGTTCTACGTTAAAAAACTCAATTAAGGTATGGCACAAAAAGTAATAGCCGCAAGAGATTTTGATCTCTACCTCAACTTTGACGAAATAGGCGTTGCCTACAAAGTTGAGACTGGCGCCAATTTCAGCGCAAACATCTCCGGAACGACCGACGACATCGGAGCGTTCTCTACTGACGAGCCTATCGCAACGGACAATGGCGGTAACACGTACGACCTTTCGTTCTCGTTGCAACAGGCCGAAGCCCTCACGATTCTTGCCGCGCTTGCCGCAGCTACGCAGAGCCGTGCAGGGGGTCCTATCTGCCACATCCGTCAGATCGTCGAATCAGCGACCATTACGGCTGTATGGCACAAACGTCGCGACGTACCCGCGACGTCCACTACCGAAACGTACGGTCGTTGTACCGGCGTTGAGGAATCGGACGGCGTAGAACGTCGGGGCACCGAGACGCTTAAGTCGTGGCGGTTCCGCGCCCGGAGTAAGAGCGTCAAAACGTCGGTATCGGCGTAAACACAGGTATGCGGGCTTTGATCGGCCCGCATATCACTACATTTTTAAACAAAAGCAGGATGGAAAAGGAAATCAAATTGCGTAAAGTTACGCTTAAAAAAGTGCTGACGCCAGAGAGCGAGCAGGACCTTACCGTAGAGGTAGTACCGTTTAACCGTCGGAACGACGATCATGTGAAATTTGCGTTCGACTATATCGACATGCTCGGACGTAAACCGTCTCCGTTCGAGACAGAGAGCGACGCCGCGCGTGCATACGTTACGATTTTCATGGCACACAAAGCCGACGACCTCAACGATCAGAACAGCGCGATCTCGTGCGTACTGTCTGATATTCGTGCGTGTCGTGTGCTCCTCTTTCAAGCCGAGACGCAGAAAGAATTTCACGATTTTTTCGTCAACGACTAACATACCCTATCGGGAATGTTGAAGGGATCGAGGAGGACAAACAGGAAGAGGCAAAACGTATTGCTCAAAACTTTAAGATCATCAAACAAGCGAAGGAACGAGACCCGTATTTTATCAAACGGGTGTTCGTTTCTCACTACTGTAACATCCCGTATCACCTTATGTTAGATGGGGACTTATACCCCATGACGTTGTTAGAAGAACTTTTCGCGGCATCATATTATCTTATACGTAACTTTGAGTTGGCTCCGTGGGCCACAGGTAATTTAGAAGACCGTGTAGAAAAACTGGTAGAAGATGGCAGGGTATAATATAGTACTGGATATAGGGGGTAACGCGGTTTCTCGATCTGAAAAACTGGCGGCAAACCTTGGTGTGGCCGCGGCAAACGCGACCACATTAGCCGCGGCATTACGTTCAGTAGGGACAGCCGCGGTCGCTATCCCCTCACGTACTATACGAGTAGGGGCCGTACCTACGGGGTCTTCTATACGCGGACGATCCTATGCCGCTGACAACGGACGGTTCCGGGAGTACATACAAGGTATGACGCGACAAAGCGACGTAATGCGTTCGATGTCGCGGTTCTATCGTGAGCAGGAACGAGACGCACGCTCGCGCTATACACGTCACCGTAATACGAAGATCATGTCTTACGGTACGGGGTTCAATGTTGGAGGTTTCAGCGGACGTTTCTCTACCATACTCCAACCCGACGCAAACGGTAACATTCTCGGCATGAACGCAGAGAAATTAATGCGTGGTGTAAATGTTGGGGCCATAGCTACGTCTATGGTAGGTATGATCGGCAAGGCCGTTCTTAAAACGATGGCTTACTCGACTGCGGTACCACTCGCGGTTGGCGGGTTAGGTATACGTGCCATGATAGGTATGTTGCAGTCCGAGGGCTTTGCTTCGGGCGTACGTCTTATCTCACGCCGGCACCAAGCACGTGCCGGCCTCGGTGTTGGGTACGAGCAGGCCAACTCAAATGCAGACTTTTTGGCTGCAAGTTATGGTTTGGACCGTAGTACTGCGTTAAGCAGTATAAACGTTTTGACGGGGCTTGGTGTAGGTGGCGCTGGTAACACAAAGGTATCACTTGCGCAGGCGACAAACCTTACCAAAGTAGGTGGTCTTATTTCCCAACAGGCGGGTGTACCGTTTGAGCGTGTGATGACCAACATACAGCAGTTATTGGTGCAGGCAACGCCGAACATCCGAGACATACGCGAATTACTTAACCAAGCCCCCGTACTTGGTAAGTACGCGCTAAAGGAGATGGAGGAGCGAGGCGTGAAGGGGGTAGACGTACGTACTTTCCTTAAAGACCAAAGCGCTCTTTTGGCGGTCCTCCGTCGTTACGAGTTGGACAATGCGTCAAATGCAGGTATGCGTGCCCGCGGTCAGATCGCACTTGCACGACAGGACTTTTGGGCCAAGATCGCTGGGAATAACGCTGCATGGAGTTACGTCGGCGGGGCTGGCGCGGGCCTTATAGGCGCGGGAGGTAATGCGGTGAATTCCCTCCTTTCTACCGTTACCAATAATGACGCTTTTCGCGTAATGGTTAAGCGCGTGGAGAACCTGTTCGAAAATTTCGAGGATAACGGGACACGGCTCGTCGATAAACTTATTACGTTTATAGAACGTGCTGGAGAAAAACTCGGCCTCGATCTCGGGGATTCACAGAAAGCCAAAATAGCGAACGACAAAGAACGTGCATTGGACGATCTTCGCTATAACCGCACTTTTCGTAAGAATTTCGAAACTACATTGGATAGTGCCGGGCTTCTTAAAGACGTATCGCCGAGTATGCGTGGCAAAGCGATCAATGACTATCTGTCGCAATACCTCGATGCAATAAAACGCGACGAGAATGTGCTTAACGCAGTACGTGGTATAGGTACGTTGCATGATGCAAACGGCCCGTGGACACCGCACCAACGTAGAAAAATGAACGAAAGTACGCTCGATTGGGCCGCGGGACTTGCGTTTAACTCGGATTCGACCTCTGTCTACTACCCCGTAACGGGTAGCTACAAAGGTTATTCGGGTGTTAAGCATTCCGGAGTGTGGGACAGAGCAACGTTGCGCAATCCAATGACTGCGAACGCGGCGTACGCTATTGACTACGCGGACCTTGGCGAATCGCTCGGAACGTTTATTAAGAAATTAACGGACATCGCCCCGGGCGCATTACCCGCGATAACAGGTGCGGGGGCTACTGGGTCGGACCTTTCGGGTTTTAACAAAGACCGTCGCAACCTCGAAATTCATTTCCACGACGCAATCGTGAAGTGGACTTCGAACATAAGTACCGACGACCCGCAGGAGGTCGTAGCAGAAGTTAAACAGAACATCGACCAAATAGCGTCCGAAGCAATCCAAAAGGCAATGCTCGCCGCAACCGGGAAGATGGGAACACGTTGGATATAGGTATGGGAATAGTCAGAGACGCAATAGAAACCACCACCGAATCGGTCCGGGGCGCTATACAGAACTCCGGACCGTACAAGGTGGCCAACCGTGTGATCGCCGAGACACTCGACGCGCGCGACGCAATCCGCAATACTACCGTTCTCGCCTTGTCGAAAGCGTGGATTGGGATAAGCCGCTTGGCCCCCGCGCAGACAAACCGGGAACAACAGCAACAAGATATACGTAACATACCCTTTGTTCGTAAAGAACAAACAGTAAACGGCATAGAACGCAGGTCCGGTGCGGAGTTGGATCGTTACGACTACACGAAACTTTACTCGTTGCAGATCGGCGACTACTTCATGCCGATGTCGCAGACGTTTAGCGTGAAAGCGAGAAAGCGGTTAAACGTCTCGGCTCTCGTTGACGGGCCGGACATTATCCAGCAGACACGTAAAGAGGCCAAGACGATAAACTGTACGTTACGTCTTACCCTTCGAAACAACCAGCCAAACCTCCAAATCATGGAGCGGCTGGAGAACGAAGCAGAGGCAAAGATAGCGGAACTGTCGAAATTTCTCAACGAGTTTTACGAAAAGGACCAGATTCTGCGCATACGTAACCAAAAAATTAACGAAACGCACGGTATCGAATACGCGATAATCACCGAATATACGGACACGCCCCGAGTAGGTATGGGTACGTATCAGTTCGAGTTTACTCTTACGGAGGTGAAATACGGGGAGAACGTTGTTACGTTCAACCTACGCGAGGTCGATTCGGACGCTGGTAACTATTAATTATGAACTCGAACTATCTTATCTGTCGCAACGAGGTATACATAGAGGATATTTGGGTAGGGCAATTTGAATCGTTCGTGCTTACCGGTAACGACAAGCAACTTGGCGGTTCGGCTGTTCTCACCTTACCCTTGTATGCTATCGGTATTGAGCAACAGGGGGAGGCCCGCTCACGTATGCGTGAGGTCTTTAAACCCAATGTTATCAAGCCGTTCGCGCACGTTGAGGTATATATGTGGTACGAGGGATACAAGAAAATGCGCGTATTTAACGGATTGATCGAGCAGGTTGTAGAGGGCTTTCCCACGACGTTATACCTGCGCGACTTTACGTTGATCCTTAAATTTGGCCGGGTCCAAAAGGTATGGGGCGACATTAAGATGACGCAGATCATGCAGGACATCCTGCCCATCGCAAACGAAGCGTTCGCAAAAGAGCGCGAGAACATGGGTTTTGATATAAACCCGAACATACCGGAACTGACGTATACGACCGACGGACCATTTGTACAGGCTACGACCAGTACGTTCCCGTTTAACAATCCGGTCGACTTCAGTCCGTACGATACCGTACAGCGACTTATGCAATTGATGGTTTTGTACGGGGGTGTGACGGACGACGGGAAAGTGTACATAGGAGGTTTGACGAAAGATAGTACCGCCCCGATTGAGAAACTCAACACGAAGTATAACGTTTTCGGGGCAGACCTTATTCGCGAAGATTCACGTTTTATTAACTACGAGGTTAAGGTCACAGGCATCCTCAAAACGGGCAAGCGATACACCGCAACCGGAGGTTTGCGCACGTCGCGTAGCACGAAGCAAAAAAGTGAACTGGACAAAAGGTATGCCGAGACGATACGTAGCTACTCTACGTTGGATAGCGTAACGGAGTTGGATAAGTTTGCGGACAAAATGTTACTGTCTTTACAGGGACGCAGGAACAAAGGTAAACTGATCCTTCCACTCTACCCAAAGGTAGACCCTTTGCAGACGGTTGAATTTACGCACACACTATTCCCGGAATTATCCGGACAGTACTACGTATTAGAGTATCAGCTAAAAGGGGACGTTAACGGTTTTTTCCAGACGTTAACCGTCACCGATAAAGTCTTTGCGATATGAGTGTTAAACGTGTTAGCTACGACCCGGCCGAGGAAGCAGGGGGAGCTTTCGGCGCATTCCTCGCGCAGATGTTCTACACCGTTCGTACCGTACTTGTCACCGTCAAATCGGTAGACGAGGCGAATGGGGTTGCGCAGGTTTACCTGTTTGAGGAGGACAAGACGTTCCCCGTACCTCTGTCTTTATACGGGACGGAGGAGTACGGGACGGTGCACGTACCTACCGAGGGGTCCGCCGCTCTTATCACATTTATAGATGGCGACATTAACCGTCCGGTATTTGTGGGTATCTCGGAGATAGATAAGTGGGCGTTTAAACGTAACGAGACAGCCATAACCTTTACGACCGATCCCGACGAAGTAAACGTAACGGTTGGTAACTCAAAAGTACGTATAACACCGGACTTAATCGAAATGAACGAAGGTTCATTAGACGGGCTGGTGATTGTAGGGAAACTCACGGAGAGACTGAACAGGTTGCAACAGCAGATCGAAGCCATCCAATCGGCTATCGCATCGCATTCGCATCTCGTGGCTACCTCCGGTAGCGCGACACAACATGTAGGTAATACCACTACTACTACCTACGCAAAGGTAAACGTCGATTCATTCGATAACAGCGATTACGAGAACGAAAAAATTAAGCAGTAATGAAAGGCATAGTGTACGATTTTAACGTCGGTGACGTTGTTATATCGGAAGACGGACCTTTTGTAAAAGGTACCATCGACAACCAAAACGTCGCGCTTATCGCCGTGTCACAGGTATGCCGCATCACCAAGCCCGAGATAGGTGCGCAGATCGGGGCGCGGATTATCAATCGGCGTGCGGGTGAGGTCGCTGGGGTACTGGCCGATGCAAAGAAGCAGGCACAGAAAGACGGTGCGACAGATGTCTCTATCGAACTGATCGACGAACAACTTTTATTCACGGGACGCTATGAAGATTAAAGAGAATACGACTATTGTCGACGTCGCGTTTAACCTATACGGCTCGCTGGCGGGCATCCCCGCCATCCTGCGACAACTGCCCGTCAGCGAACGTATTGGTTTCGATACGCTACCCGGTATGGGTGAGGATGTTGCAGACATCGGCCAAACGTGGACGCCGAACCTTGCAGGTAAGGACGTAACTATTAAGGTTGAGAAAGTGTATAACACGCTCGGCGTTGCGAAAGCCCCGTACTCCACAGACCTTTACCGGATCGGGGCCGCTGTAAGGTATGGGGAAGGGATTATCGAAACGCTTTTAAATACGTAATATAATGGCAGAGTTTTTTACCAAGTCGGAACTTACGCGCTCCGACACAGCACGAATACGAGGGATCGACAATACCCCTACACCCGAAGCGTCAGCCGCACTCGACGCTTTGATGTGGAACGTACTGGACCCAATCCGTCGAATGTGGGGAAAGCCGATCATTGTCAACTCCGGTTACCGCTGTCCGAAGTTAAACGCGGCGATAGGCGGCTCCGCAACGTCGCAACACATGAAAGGCGAAGCAGCGGATATTACGGCTGGCGATCCGACCAAGAACAAAGAGTTGTTCGACATGATCGCACAGTCCGCAATCCCGTTCGATCAACTGATCGACGAAAAGAACTACCGTTGGATTCACGTTTCGTATCGCCCTAATGGTCGGCGAAACATCTTACACCTTTAGGATATGGGTGCAGTAACAACTATCACGAACGCGCTGAAAGCCGTGTTACCTACGTTCGGTACAACGGACGCAGACATCGAGAGTAAAATCATTGATGTAGTAGGTACGTTGGCCGACAGCGAGGCGATGGAGCGTAACAATACGTTGAATGTCATCAACGAAGCGCTCGCAAATCAGAAGATCACGACGGTGGAATACTACCGTCGGAAAGCCGTTGCGTTCCAATACGGTGATTCGTTGGTCTACGATCCGATCAACCAAGGCGGCTATTACGCTACGCTCGATACGGAGAAACAGATCATCAAGCAGGCATACGTTGTCGGTGCATATCCGAACTGGACCCTGCTTGCCAACGCACTCGGCACGGATGGTCATCTGCGGAAACTCACCGCTGACGAGTTAACCTCGTTGCAGACCTATTTCAAAGCGTTCCAACCGATGGGACTGGAGTTGAACGTTACGTCTATGGACGTTGCGAAGATCACCGACCCCGGTCTTATCATCTATGTACAGACAGGTACGGACGCACAATACGCCGCCGATCAGATCACGGCAAACCTGTTGGCCCACGAAGCGACCCTGCGCGAGACCAATACCGTTACGTTAACCGAAATTGTAGACGTAATACAGAGGTATGAAAAGGTACGTGCGGTAAGTTTCAGTAATCCTATTGCAACAGAAACGGGGTTGGATGGTAGCACACGTACGGTCAAACCTGTTGACGGTATTTTCAACCTCACAAACGGCGCCTTTACGTTTGCTACGCCGATCACAACTTCACTCATTAAAACGCTTTCGTAATGTTCAGATACATTGACATGCCTAAGTTGGTTGCGTTCTACCTGCGAGAGTTTTCATACGACGCAGGCGGGAACGCTTCCAACTTATACAAATTCATATTCTGCCTTTGCCTGCCGTTCGTCTCTCGTACGTTCCGTCGCGCGAGATTGATTGCGTTGGCCATAGCAGAGTGCACTAACAGCCAAGACCAAATTACGCGCGTTTTGGAGAAAATTACAGGTGTGTCTGTTGAGTATACGTCTCTCGACGACAGTTATTACATGTCGTATAATGGTACTGGTAACGCTCCGGAGTTCCCTTACGGCGTGTTAAGCGAACCGTTGGTACCATACGTCGAAACACCTAACCAGCTGTATATGTACATTTCTCTTAACGGTGCGTCGGAGGACGAAGTACGTGCATACCTGCAACTTCTCATACCTTTTTACGTAAAAATAAATTTAGTTTTTGGTCCTAAACCTTAATAGTTATGGCTATTCTCAAACTCAATTCTGCAAACCCGGGCGTAAAACGCCCGTTAAAAGTCCAAGACCTTGCGGACCTATGGTACGGTCTTAATACTGCGTTAGCGCAGGGGACCGAAACTTCCCCCCGTATATTGTGCGGGTTCAACGTTGGTAATGATGGTAATTCCTTTACTTCCGGAGTTATCGCGTATGACGGACGCCTTTATCTGTATGATGATACTGACCCGATATATTTCGAGGACAGTATATACGGTGCGGAGATTTCAACGGACGACAATCGTGTGATGGGGGACGGCACTACGCAGTTATTTTCTTACGCATGTATCGCGACGAACGATTCGACCCTACCGGGCGCCGTCTTCATTGGCGAGGCCTCACCGAGTAATATCGAAGCGTGGAGGGGGCCTCTCTCGATCCCCGCCTTCTCCATTGTCGAAAAGATGATCGCGGGGCTTGCAATCTCAACGTCGAAATTGGCGAACAGCGCTGTAACGACTCCAAAATTGGCGTACGCGTTGCGGCCTTGCGCACTCTCGTCTTTGATGTACAACTATACCGCCTCGTCCACCTCTTTGGCAATCTCTTTGGTCGATCTTATTGTCAGTCCCGGAGCGACCGCGTCGGGGTTATGGGAAATGAAAACGGCAAAAGTAGCGTACAATAGGACGTTATCGCCGTTGGTGGTGACTATCCAAGCGTATAATTTAGGCTCTTCTTTCTCGGATTGGCCCGCGGTTCTCCCGCTTATGCTCTTGTACTCGTCCGATACTGTGACTACGGTCGACGTACGAATAGAGTACCCGCTACCGTTTGCAGACCAAGCGGGTTTGCGGTACTCGAAAACCTATACCGTCAACTCCGGAGATACCATTCAATTCATGTTAACGAAGGTCCCGTCGAAACTCGGTTACGTACCTACGTCTGTAATATTTAACGAATCGTAATACTTTATATGGAAACTATGAAAAAGATTATCGCATGGCTTAACGCCATTGCCAAAGACAAGTACCAGCATTTCGCCGTAGGAGCGGCTATCGCGTTTATCGTACTGATCGTAGCCATGCCTTTAGGCAGTTGGTGGCGGTGGGTACCGTTACTGCCGTCGGTAATTGCTGTCATGACAGCCGCCGTTGTGAAAGAACGCAACATTGATTCGAAAGTCGATATGCAGGACATCCTCGCAACACTCGCGGGTGGGGCCGTCATATGGGCGGCGTTCGTCGCGACTGTATTAATTAAATAACAAAAAGCCCGACTATTTGTCGGGCTTTTGCCGTTTTAAACGTTTCTGTTTGTCCCACCGTTTCGCTCGTTTTTGCTTACGGATAGGTATGTCGTCATCTCGCAATCCACGACCGCAATCCATACAATCGTAATCTCTGTACTTTTCTCTCATACTTGATAAATTACGTAAAAATCTTTCCATGTAAGTTCACGACATCCGGGGCGGCTCATGGGTTCATCCTCCCATCCGTACCAAGTAGGTACGAGGTCTGCGTCCAAACGCCCGCACCAACATTCGTTGTGTCGCTCAACGTAAACCGTATAGACACCGCACGACGCGAAACCAATGTCGCCGCGTGCCAACTTCTCGTTAAGTGCTTCTTTGACCCAATCGGGTATTATCTGTGCCATACTATAAATCTATTATCCATTCGAAAATAATACACACCAGTTTGAGAAGGAAGCCAATGAATATTATCGCTCCTACGATCACGAGTAACGCGATCATAATAAAAACAATCCAATCCAGTATCATTACATTGAAGTATAAAAGGTCTCTGCGTCGCGTTCTTTGCGCTGTAAAATTTTAAGCACTTTCTCGTCGATTGTTCCACGAGTGATAAGATGGATGATACTCACAGTTTCGCGCTGTCCACTTCGATGCAGACGTTTGTTCAACTGTGCGTAAAGTTCGGCATCATAGGTAAGGCTGTACCAAACAGCGACCGATCCGCCAAACTGTAAGTTAAGCCCGTGGCCTACACTCGCCGGATGGACCAGCGCCATGTCGATCTTCCGGGCGTTCCAATCGGCAATGTCCTGTGGCGTATCGAGGCGTCGGGCCGTCGGGAAGGCTTTTTTTAACTCCTCGTACTCGCTCTTAAATCCATAGGCCACGAGCATCCCCCCGTCATACGATTCTCGGAGGTCTTTAAGAGCCTCTATTTTCTCGGTATGCACCACGTCATACGTTTCGTTCGTATCGTCCAAGTACACGCACCCGGATGCGAATTGACGTAGTTTCATACCGAGCGACGTGCGAGAGAACGCGAGGAACGTCTTCTCGTCTCCCCCATAAGGTTTGCCCCCATTCTCTTTTTCGAACGCAAGTACGTTCGTCTCTTCGAACGTTTTATACTCCGTCATACGACGTTTCGGCAGATCGACGTACACATTCTTATAAAGACACTCCGGTAAGGCGACACTATTTTTGACGATGTACACCAAGTGTCGGCAGTCGTTCATCAGTTGATCCACCTGCGACGGGTCTACCTCGTAAATCGACACTACGCCGTTCACTTGGTATTTCACACGACAGTAACGGCGATAGAACTCTCCGAGCGTACGGCCCAATGCCGCTCCACCGTCTAACAGGAAACATTGATGCCACAAGCCTATATACCCGTTGTGTACAGGTGTGCCGGACAGCAGGATGCGTCGCGGTACTTTATTACAGATACGTCGGGCTTCGCGACTACGTAACGATTGCTTATGCTTCATTAAGGTAGATTCGTCGATGATGACGCAGTCCCAGCAACCGTGCGGGATTTCCTTAATGCGGGTCACACTACACACGCATACCTTGTGGGGTTCCGGGGACATAAGGAACAACTTCACGTCCAACGCTTTTTCACAGTAACGTACGTTTAGGCCCATGTTAAACGTAGCCGCTTCCTGCGACCACACGCTCGATGCTACACGTTTTGGGGCTATTATAAGTATGTTCTTTAAGCCCTCTCGTACGATCAAAGCGGCGGTCGCAGTCAGCGTTGCCAACGTTTTACCAGCACCCATCGGCGCGACAATCAGAACGTTCTTACGCTCCATTTCCACACGCACGATGTTCTTTTGGTACTCTCGTAATTCTACCATACATCGTCCATTTTTTGGTTGTAGGTAAGCACGCAAGCGAGAAATAGCGCAATATCTATTACGATAATAACTACTACCATCTGCTACGTTTTTTGTACTCGTTCCATTCGCGTTGCTTTACCACGTTACGGTACAGGATATACACCAGTATCACGAGTGGTGCAACGATCATGGCGAGCAGTATCATACACACGAGGTAGATCATACGGCCGCCGTCCAGTTTTCGAGGAAACCGTCGAGGAACAGGATGTGATGACGGAGCGCACTCGAAATGTTCAGTACGTCGTTCTCGGTGGTGGGATCGAAAAAGTCCTCCCGCACTCCGCTGTGAATGCTCTCGATAAGCACGTTGAGTTCGTTGCGTGTACGTTCAACCATCAGTTCTGCCCCAATTGCGATTTGCGGGTCTTCCGCAACGATTGACCTTTCGACAAATTCGGACAAACCAATGTAAGGCACGCCGCCGATTACACGTTGCGTCTCGGCCACCTTGTCGGCGGCATCGAGGAGTGTCTTCCACACGTCGTCGAACTCCAAATGAAGTGAACGAAAATGCGTTTCCGACACCAACCAATGTCGGCCTTTTACATTCATCGCTACTACTTCGATAGTCGCCAGCAGGACGTTCAATGCATACTGTTGTTCATCATTGTTCGTTCTCATAATTAATACGTTTTGTAAGATAATGTTTGAAGTTCTTTAAGAGTATGTACAGGTACGTCCAATACATACGTTTCGATTCCTTGTTCTTTGAGCATTTTGTGAAAGAATACTTGCGCTTCTGTGCATACCTTTCCTGTGGTCTTGGTCTCCACATAAAAGGTATGTCCGTTACAATGCACGAGATAGTCCGGTATACCCTTGTTGGTTATCGGGTGCATCTTAAAGATAAGGCCGTCGGCCTCCTTTATTACGTTGAGTAGGTATTTCGCAACGAGTTTTTCGCTATAAATTTTCTTACTCATAGTCGTTAAATTTATGCGTTCCTGTGTCCGGGTTAATCGTCACATCCAACGTGACGACCCGTGTCAGCCGATCATCAACGTAATTAATCACGTCATTTGCGAGCACAAAATCCTCTTTGTCCACAATTACCGCTGTGATAAGGTACTCGTGTTTATCGTACGCATCGCAAAATGCAGGGAAGGTTGAGGGATTAACCTCCACAACGTGCGCCCCGTTAAGAGCAAGACGCTGCACAGCGGAGAATTTAGAGTAGGGTTTACTCGAAAGGTTGATTATCATGGTTTCGCCAGTTCTTTAAGTTTATCTTTAAGGTATGCACTACGTATTTTGTACACCATAGACTGACGTACCTTTAATTGAGACATGACGTCCTTCGCGCTCAAACCTTGTTCGAAGAGGATGATAACGGCCAGTTGCACACAATGCGAGTAGTTATATTGTACAATGTCATCCCAAAACTCGGGAAATTTGTACTCCTTTTTTACCACCCCCATCACCGCTTCATAGTTGGGTAGCTTTTGCAACTCCTCGATAGGTTTGGTTTCGAAGTTATAAAGTGCGTAGCGTATACGCGACAGCGGTACAGTCTCGTCCATAAGCATAGACATAGCCAATATCGAACCGCTTTTATCCTTCCGGTCTACCAAACGCCTTGTCGTCCATGCAAGATAAGGTGTGTGGCCAAATTTGGCGAGTTGTTCACACAGAGCATACGGCACCTTGAATTTCGACATCTCTATGTGGAAAAAATCTACTATCGGATTCATATTATTTCTTTTTCTTTTCGGGGTTTCTTATCCACGCAAGCGAGGACCCATAAATACCGAAGATACGTTTTTTACCCGTAGGACGATATACTTTAGTCGCACGTATCGCGTCTGCTACTTTACGACCTATGGCCGTATTCATCTCTTTACGATCATACCCGTAAAACTCTCTTGCTACCTCCTGCGTACAAATGTACTCCCGGGGTTTACCTGTCCATATCTCTTTTTTGTCTTCCCAATAATCTTTATGTTCGAACGTTGACATCTCGTCCCAGTTATCGGGTACGGGCATGTTAAGATAATCGAGCAAAGAACCGAGGTCCAAATCTTCCGCACGATGCACGTTACGTACCTCTCGTGCTTGCTCCTCCGCCCCCTGCGACAATACGGGCAACACACCTTGTAAATAGTAGTGTACGGCTTCGGCCCAGTATTTGTCCACAAGGTCGAGGAACGCATCGTCGTGCACGCTGATCGTAATACGTTCCGGGTTGCACATCAAACCCCACCAACGCCGACCGTCCTCCGACGGGTCGTCGAGAAAAACGACGTCGTTCGACGAGGCGATAAACACGCATTGACGTTTGTACGTCTTTGTGTATTTAAGGTATGCCGAGCGATAACGGTCCTCACCTTTGGTTACAAACGCTTTACGACTGTTGGTGGAGCGATTCTGCACACCGTTCAACTCGGGTATCTCCATGATCCACACGCCGCGCAACTGCTCGTACGCCTCCTTACTGCCGTTAAACGTATAGAACGTATCGCTACCCCATAACTTCGCCATACGTCGAATGAAGCGTGACTTACCAAGGCCCTCCTCCGAGACCAACACAGGTATGTAGTCCATCTTCGATGCGGGCATGAACACACGTCGTACCGCTCCAACGAAAAACTTTATGCCTACCTCGCGTGAATACAACGTATCTGCCACACCGAAACAGTCGATAAATATCGTCTCCAAACGTTTCTCGCCATCCCATTTGAGCGAGTTAAGGTAGTCACGCACGGGATGGAAAGCGTTCTTATGTTCGACGATATTCAACGCATCGTTCAATACGATACGCGAATCAAACTCATACTTCTCCTCGAAATGCAAACGTAGATAACTCTCGTCCACATCCTCCATGTCGATGTACTCCTGCAAGTTCTTACAGTCCTCGTTGTCTATGCGTACCTGTGAGGTACGCCAGTAAGGTAGTCTTTTCAGCACAGGCATCTCGGAGAACTGATCGTACCCAAATACGTCCCGGACGTCGGGATCGTAGGTTAGGATCAGTTCCGCGTTTTTCAACGTTTTCGTAAGATTGCCCTTATTGTCCACCTCCAAACGTTCGTTAAGGATCGCTTTGGCCTCCTCGTCAGACATACTGTCCAACGTAAGTCGGTGCGCTTTCCCGCTGTCCGGCTTAATGCCGAGCGAATCGCAAAGCGCGGCCATCGCCGCTTCACCTTGCTTACCCTCTCCGAACTTATATAGACGCACGGCGTCATACGCATTGTGGCACCTACCAAGGAACGGGTCAGAGGAATGATTAGAGTACAAATATTTGTCCTCATAAATCACACCTCCCCCGTATGTCGTCGCGCCTGCTAACGTATAACGTCCGCTATTAGTAGGAATCCACACATCAGACAGGTATGTTTCGATTGCTTCACGTATCGTATACTTCGAACAAAAGCCACCGATAATGCCGCCCTTGAATTTAGGGTCCTGTACACGTACCTTTGCGGGTACTTCAATACCCGATAAGTCCCTCCAATCTTTGCGTTGTCCGAGGATTTCGTCTACGTCCAACGGTTCGCCGTCCTCGTGCGCATCGAAGTAGTACTTTGCGTCTTTTGGTACGGACGGGAGGAACATTATACGATTAAAGTCGAACGTAGACGTGTCGAGGGGCAGATTGAACTGGTCGTGTAGTATGCGCATCATCGCGGCGTACTCGTCCGCAACTACAATACGAGACAACGGCGCGACTACACGATAACGCGGTTCTGTCGGTGTCGAACTGTGGGTCGAATGTATAATGTATTGACGACCGTACAGCCATTCGTGTAGCTTTTTTAAGGTCTGCACGTCGGCTTCGTCTATGTCGATAACAAGTAATTGACGGTACGATACTTTACGTTTGGCTACAAGCCCTCCGATAAAAAAACCTACATCCTTTACTTCGACACGCTGGGCTTTCGTCATGTCCGAGTACTGCCGCATAGTCTCTTGCGTGTATACGACGTCCTTTAGACGTTTGACGATCTCGGGCCACTCCCATTGGTATTGCTGTTGTACGCTTGTGGCCGTACGTTTTGCTCCTAACGCTATGTCATAAACCATAGTTGTTTTTTTTTTACAGCACCCGCTCAAAGTAAAACGATTTGTCGAGGTCTGCCTCGCTCAATTTACAGATCGGATCGGTCCAATCGTTACACACCAAACTCAACGAACACAGATCGCAGTCGTGCGTACCGTCTGATTCGGTATATACGAGTTTATGGGTCTCACCGTCAATGGTTATAGTTACGTCTTTCATATCGGTTAGTTATTTAATGTATCGGTCAGAATAGAACCCGTCGCCTGTCGTAACAAGACCCGGTGCCCACTCAATGGGCCGCTCCATCTCTTGGATAAGGTTTGCGTATGCTTCGGCGCCATCATCAACAAGATACCACACTTCGTCATGTACGGTACCTACGCACATATAAGAATATGTGTTTTGTACGCGACGCATAATATCGACCAGTATATCACGTGCTATCGCCTGTACAATGTTCTCCGTCAGTACGCCGCCCCATATCTTCGTCCGCACGGCGTGTTCTCCGCCTCGGGAGTAATCGAGGTAATACAAATCGTGCCGTTCGTCCATGTGCACGCCTTTATAGTATAAGGCACGCCCGCTGGGCAGAGTGATCGAAGCGGTCCGCCCGTCATACTTAAAGACGAGACGCACGCTATCGACAACGGTTACACGACATACGCTCGATCTTAAAGATTCACGGAACGCACGCTCCAGCCTACGCCACAAATCGCAAATCTCGGGATTTGCTCCACGCCATTTACGCACGATCTCCGTAACTTTTTCAAGCCCTACCGTGCGGAAAAAGTCGGGTGCAACGCGGTCGATTGCGTTCGGACCGCCGCCAAACCCCAACCCGAGTTCCGCGCACTTACCCATCTGTCGCTCCGGCATACCTTTGTGGACCTCCGGGATGTTGAACATACGTTCAGCCGAGCGTGAATATATGTCCTCTTTGTTGGCGAATGCGTCCATGCGCCACTTGCATTGCGCAAGCCATGCCGTCACACGCGCCTCGATCTGCGAAAGGTCTGCGCACACGAAATCCTTACCCGCTCCGTAGATGCACAAACGCAGATGCTTACGCAAGTGATCGTAGCTTTGTACTTTAGACAAGTCTGTCGACGTGTCGTCTCCTCCATGTGCAAAATTTTGCAACTGCACGCCGCGACTACTCCAGCGGCCCGTGTGGGCGCCGTGTCCTACGAATTCACCATGCAGACGGCCGTCCGGGCAAATTCGCTCGCGGGCCGTTTTGATCTTCGAAAAGGCAGCCCCGGTGGCTTGATCGCGCAACTCCAAAATAGGGTGCGTGACCCCCTCGCGTGCCTTTTTGTTGAGGGACGAGAGTGTCACCCCGCACGAGGCTAAAGCGGCCTGCACCTGTTTCGTAGAGCGTAAATTCTCCACGCCGTACAGTCGTCGCGCCTCCTCGCCCGCATCCGTTGCGTACTTATGCGCGAGTGTTTCGATCTGCGTGGCGAGGTCCATGTCGAACGGTACGCCGTCGAAGTTCATGTAAAACGTAAACTGCATTACGAAACACTCGATGCTCGGAAGCGGAGACATAATATTATACGCCTGCCGCATCACCTCCACGTCCGAAACCGCGTACAGTTTGAACAATAAGGTACGTTCGATTTCGATTAACTCCTGTCCGTACTGCATGACGGATTTTACCATAGGACTGTTGCGCAGACCTTGTACATATTCGAGACATTCGCGCAGATGCTCCGCCGTTTCGACGATCCGCACGTCTTCGTTATACCTACCTACACATACGGACTTCTCGAACGATTCTGAAAAACGCTCCTTCATTTCGTTGTACTCGGTGTCAGTAGGTACGCCGAATAAATCCATCGAATCAGCAGGTGCGGCTTTCTTTACGGGCTTTGCGTAATGTAACATCTGCTCCGGCGAGGCTTTGGCCTGCGTTTTGAGTACGTTGGCAAGAAAGCCCAACTTACGGGGCAAGCCGTAGTACGCCGCAACGTATGCGGTATCGTACCAGTCGCACAAACGTGTGTCGATACCTAATACATGGATCGCAATCGCCGCATCGAACTCGGCGTTGTGCGCGACTTTTAACGTATCGGTGTCCTCGATTGCTTTGTATACCTCCTCCAGCATTTCACGAGACGTACACGCCGTCTCGTAATTAAACGCCCACGAGATAAGCGTCATTTCCGTAGACGCATGGCGAGCATACCTGTGGGACCCGACGTCCTGCACGTCCAACTCCGAGCGTGTCTCGAAGTCGAGGAATAAAACTTGTTTGTAGTTCTTTCGTATCATACTTTTAATAAGTTGAAAATTTGCACGTTGTGCCGTCCCGCCCGGCGGGGCTTTAGCCCCTCTATGCAACGTGTCCCTTTTAAAAAGGTAGGTCACCGTTATCGTCTTCGATAGGTGCGCACGGCTTTCATTCGTACTCTCCGAGGTCGATATAGTCTTCGACGTTGTTCGACGCTCCGGCGATACGTTCACCGTCGGCATACTTCACCACAGCGTGAACATTGCAACCGATGCCCTGCGCGGTGGAGTTGTAATACGTCCAGAACGATACGTTTGCGATGATGTAGTCACCGTCCTCCAAACGTTCGTCGGAAAGATTTTCCACCGACACGTTCGGCATGGGCACACCGTTGATAATCATACGGCGTTGCATGTCCGATACCAACGGGCGGAAATTCTTGGACGCTACTTTGAGCATCATATATCCCCGGAACGCTTCTTTGCCGTCGTTCATATCGGCGAACTCGTCACCGTCGACCCAGCAGTTGTTTTTCGGGTTGATCGCTTTCGCGTTCTTGCCTTTGAACCCTTTCGACTGGAGTTCTGCGAACGCTTCGGCGAAACGGTCGTTAATTTGTTTGACTTTGTCCTCGTCCGTTTTGGGTACGAGGATGATTGCGTTGTACTTGGGGTCACCCTCCACACCTTTTACTGCCTTCTTTTCGAAAAGGCCTGCGGGGTACACGACACGGCACACGGGTGCGCCTTTAATTTGGAATCTGTCCATACGTTTAAATTGTTTAATTGGTTTGAAATGTGTTATGCGTTTTTGAGCGCGTTAATGTAGTACTCTTTGAGACGTTTTACCCCATTTTCGTCACCCTCCAAAGAGAAAAGGCAAGCGAGGGTAATCACGTTTTTGTCCGTAACGTTCAGCGTTACGCCGTTGCTTACCTCAAACCGCCACGACGTATCCCGCGCACATATCTGTTCGCGTAAGTCCATGCGGTGTTTTATATAGTCGTGCAGGTCTTTGAGTGCGTTGGCCTCGTCCGCCTCCCCGATCAAAGCCTCCCACAGACCCTTTGACTGCTTGATGGTTTCGATCAGTCCGATGACGTGGCAGGCCGTCGATACGTCGGGATTCGGGAATTTTTCGACCGTGTTCCCGATCTTAACCTCCAAAGCGCCACTTTCGTACTCAACGAATTTTGCGCTCATAAGAGTGTTCAAATCATAATAGTTTTTCATACGTTTAATTAAATTAAAGGATTTATAACGTTAGCGAGTTTACATAACTCGACAATACGTTCGGAATGATTTAAGTAGTAATACGAACTCTTATGCAACAACGTAACCGGGAGTTCGTACCGACGGTCCGGTGTGTAACCCGCACGAGTAAAAAGACCAATAAGATACTCTACGTTGCAATGATTTTGATAGGACTTACGTCGGTGGAACTCGTCACGCGGTACCTCGTCCGTGAAAAATAAGTCCATCATGTCGCCCGTTGATAACGTATTATTGCACTCTATATAAATATGATCGAAACGTTTGTCTCTCAACGCACGAATGATGTACTTTTCGTCCACGATCTCGTTAAAGTCGGTAAGCCAAAGGATCGTTTGCGGCTCGGCGTACTCCGACCGTACGCACCTTTGTATCTCGAAGCCCACGCACGGGACGTCATGGCGCAAGGGAATGACCTTAATGGTGTATTGGAACTCATTGGAACACAGCACTTTAACGTCACCGGGGACAAGACTGGAGAAAGCCAGGAAAGGCCACTTTTGGGCCAATTTGTCGGCTGTCTCGGGGGTGCAGTAGGTAGGTAGGCCCCCCACCTTATCGAGGCATTTTGTGTGGTCCGTGTGGTTGTGAGTAAGTAATACATGCTCCCCTTTGGGCACCTCGGGCCACCCTACGTCAATAATCAGAAAGTCGTCGATTGATGCGGTGTTGCCGCTACTACCGGAGTGTACAATATTTACGTCCATACCCTACACGTTTAACTTCGCGCCGCTCGCGCTCTCCAATGCTTTCAGCACTTGATCCACTTTGTCGGCGTCGCGTTCGGACAAAGCCGTGAATAGGTTTGTCAGTACCTTACGCCGCAGGGCACGGAATGTAGGATTTGCGAACGCATTCACGAGGTCACGCCCGCCCCGTTTCTCGTGCACAACGCGAAACTCACGCACGTCGAACTCGTTCATGTCGTCCCCGTTAGGGAACTCGACACACACGGTAAACCAGCCTTTGAATCCGGGCAGGCACTCGTCCGGCGACTCGATCCCGGATGAAAATACGTTGCGTATCAGATCATTGATGCCCTCGACACTATCGCATTCCATGATGGCGCGGGGGATGTCGGCACACCCGAACCCGTACCCCACATATTTTAAAGATGTGTAGTACTTGCGCACGCTCGTTTGGATATAATTCGCATGCACCGTCACCGTTAAGACGATGATGTTACCCATAGTTAATTATATTAAATTATTAGAACCTGGCGGCCCGATCAAAGACCGCCGGATAAGACGCGCTATTGTAAACCGTGTGTTTTGGCTAAAGCACGCAGGCGGGCTGTCTCCTGTGCTCTTTGGTAGAGTGCGTCCAACCGATCAGCCACAGCCGGATAACGATTGTACGCGGGTCCGAGGCGGCTCTGCGTGACGAAAGAAGAGTAATTGCCATACTTCAAACAATACCCACCGTCCTCCGTCGTGATCGTCGCACCTTTATCGACCAGTTCGTCCCATTGCTTTATGATGTTGATAAAGACACGCGGCACTTTTTTCCATTGTGCCGCTTGGCTGATCGCTCCGCCCGCACTTGCCATTTTTTGCAAAAGCCAGTTAATAGTAGGCTCTTTGGGATATTGATACGTTTTACTCCCGTCCCTTGTTTCGATCTTTATGCCGGATCGTGCCGCACGCGGGAAGTTTGCATACCAATCAATGTATTCCGGCGTACCTTTTGCAGGGAAAAGGGTCACGTCTACGCCGTACTCATCGGATAGCTTTTTAAGACGTTCGTACAAAGCGCGTGATTCCTCGGACGTATCCGGGATTATCGGGTTACCGATCTTTGCTATAACCATGATATAAACGATGCTACGATTACTATTATAATAATTACATACAGCAGACCCCCGCATATTGCGAACAATATCGCCATGTCATTGCGTTCCTCTTCCATACCTTTAAAGGTCTGCTATGCGTTCCCACCTGTTTTTAACCGCGTTGTGTTTGCTGTACTTTGTTGCCGATAAAAATTGGAACGCCGGGTGGGCCTTCTCGAACAAACGTTGTGCGTGCTCCTTGTCCGTAGCTATTACATCCATCGTGCACCTCTCGTAGTGGCCCGGATCGTCTCTTAAATAAAGAATTTTGTATTTGAATTGATCGTACACCCGCCCGCACGTTTCGTAGTGCTCCATTACGATTTGCCGCGCGGCTTCTTTAAGAATACATACGCGCGTTGAGGGTGTCGAACACTCCCCAACCGCGTCCAATAAGCGGGGGTCTACCGGGCAAAATATCTTGTCCCACTCCCTAATCGAAGTAAGCCACGTGTTAAATGCTTCGTCGTTCTCCCATGCCTTCGCTAACTCCTCTACTTTCCAACGGGAAAGAATCATACGCTTTTGCATAACGTTCACGAACTGTGCGAAATATTCGCGGTGCGTGCATTTGTGGTTAATATAGTCCTGACGTGTGTACATAGTTTTGAGTGTTTAAGTTTGCGGGCAATATCGCCCGGTTCGTGCGTTACGTGGTTTCGCTCCACCGTGTTACGTCTTACGTAAGTAACGCTACCCCTCTACTCTCCGACGGTGAAACGTATTACGTTCCTTACGTCGTCGAGGCCCTGCACGCTCTCGGCGTTGTCGATGATGATCGGAATTTTGTCTACGGTATCCGTCATCACCCGCGCCGTCTCCAATATCCGCACGCATATCTCTACGCGCTTGGCTCGGTTGACGCTTTTAAGGGGCACACCTTTATAGGTGAGTGTGCAGGTGGACGAAGTTCGTCCGGTCGTTTTGGCCGTCGTCTCGGTAATGATCTGCACGTCGTCCGGCAGGGCGGGACGGACTGCCGCCGCATCAGCGGCCCGAATTTGTTCCTCCAGCGCGGCCATCTGCTCGTCGATGTCCTGCACGCGACGGCGTGCACCGGACGCTCGCGATATGATCGCTTCGGCCTCCTCGATTGCGGCAGTCTCGGCACTGTAGGCTTTGAGCCGCTCGGTGATCCGCTCCACCTCCGCCCGCATACCTTGATAGGCTTTGGCGGCGGCGTCCCGCTCGCGGCGCACGGCGTCGATCTCGGCGGCGGTGTACTGCTTGCCGCACGTCGGGCAGACGGTCGGCAACGTCTCACCGATCCGGTTGAGCGTCGCAACGTGCTCACCTGCTCGCGCCATGTAGTCCGTTTCGGCCGTTGTCAGCGGCTCGACGGTCCGGGTAGGTACGGCCACGGTGGTCAACGCATATTGCTCGGCTATTTTGCGTGCTTTGCGCAGGGCATCACGCTCGCGTCGGAGGCTTGTCGCCTCGTCGCTGTCGACGAGGGACGCACGCACCAATAAGCGGCGTAACTGCTCGGCGGTAAGCGCCGGATCGGTCAAAAGGTTTGCGTCAGCACATGCGACTACCAAGTCAATAGGTATGCCGAAACGCTGGGCGAGGATGTCGGTAAACTCGGCTTGCGTGGATAGATTGCCGTTGAGGTAAAGACAGGTCGAACCTTTGGGTGACAGCGTGCGACGTACCTTTAGGCTTGGTGTGGGCCACCCCCCCGCCGTTACCTCGGTAAACTCATTATCCGGGGCGCCTACTCGCCGGGGCTGGAACCCCGTTAGACATCGCCCCGTTAATGCGAATAGATACGCATTGACAAGCGTCGTTTTTCCTGCACCATTAGGCCACGCCTTACTCTCGAACTCTATTACGGTCTGTTCGAACGCTCCGAAATTAGTTAAATGCAGTTTCATACGTTTAAATGTTTAAAAGACCCCCGGCCCGGCACCTCCAAGCCGTGGGTATAGCAGGTGCGCACCTTGACTACCCGCAGGGCGTGCAGTTGTATCTTATTGAAATTCTACATCAAACCACAACCACCTTGCCTGCGAAAGCGAATGATTTTTGTACGTACCTATTTGCCTCTCTACTGTGCGTCCGGGTCGATACCCGCGGCGATCAGCATCTGACGCAGCCGCTCGGCCTCGCTTTGCATCTTGGCGGCTTTGCTCTCGACCTCGGCCAGCCGTGCCGATACGCTCGCGCGGCCTGCGCTCTTCGGCAACTCGAACGACATTATGACCTCTTTTGCGGCTTCGACGTCGGCGTCGAACTGCTCGGCCTCCTCTTTGCAGGCCTGCAACTCGGCTTCGAGGCGGGCGATCTCGGCGGCGATCTTCTCGCGGTTCTTTTCCTCGGCCTGCACGAATGCGGCGGCACGTTTGGCGGCGATCTCGGCGGCACAGTCGGCGGGGATTTCGCTGTCTTCGACTACACCGCGCACGAGTTTCTCCGTCCCGTCTTCCTGCTTGACGAGCGTAGCGCGGAAGAAGTTCCCGGTTCGCTTCTCGAAGTTGAGAGCGGCGGCGCCCAGCGCGGGCAATTTTGCGCGAAGGATCGCGGTGGCTTTCTGCACTTCGGGCGTTGCGTCTGCGGCGGCCTCGTTTTCAGCGTGTTCTGCGGGGATCGGCTCGGTCTGCGGCATCATCTCCTTTTCGTTCTCTTTTTTCATACCTTTAAATGTGTTTTAATTGGTTAATAATAGACGTCTTTACGTCATTGTGGCGGGCCGAGGTGTTACTCCTCGCGTGACGGTTTGCCGTGACCCGCCGTACCTTATTTATATAGGTGTTTATCGGTTGTACTCCCGGTCGAAGGCACGACGTAACGCGTAGTCCTTTTTGTAGTACTTGCTTACGACTAATACAGTACGATCGGTGTTGAGGCCTATCGCGGTGCCGTTAGCACCTCTTACGTACGTGACGAGTGGCAGACAATTGCGTATTGCATCGGCGCATGCGTCGTCGTACGTGCCGTACGTCTTGAAAAGTACGCATTGACTTGATTTACTCCGCACCACAGCTGCGTACTCTCCCGATGACAGTTTTATGATCTTTGCCCGGCGCAAAGGCTCATATCGTTGTTTGCATCTCTTTGTGAACTCTGCGAGCGAAAGATGCTCGATTTGGTTGTCCACCGTGTCCATTACTTCGTACGTCCGTTGTGTCGTGTTGTACGTTACATGCACGAGCGTGTGATACTGCTTGTTAATATAATATGTGTCTTTCATCACATGCAGGATTTAATTAACGTCCAAGCCTGTATATACGCTCTTACCTGCACATCCATCCACGTTTCACGTGAGTTGGGAGCCTTACGCCCGTAATCTGTACGTCTCAACTTGGACGGCGTGCAAAGAGTCCTGGCTATCACTGTACTGTAGATCATTGCGCTACCGCCATAGCAATATTGTTCCCAGTCATTCGCACCGTTAAGTATAATTTTTTCGGTTAGCGGGGGCACCGGGTCTGACCCCTTCCAGTATCGTATTATCTCCTCGTATTTATCTAACAGACATTCGGCGATCTCTTTCACGCCCTTGTCCCATGCCGACCGGGGTTTAGTAGCCGCCAGCCGTTCCCGTATTTTCTGCATCTCTTTCATAGTTGTAAGTGTTTAAGTGTTTAAGTGTTTAAGTGTTTGCCCGGCATACCTATTTGAGCAGGTAGCAAAGGTACGTACAAATGGGCTGTCCGACCTCGTCGCGGATCGCTACCACCGCGTCGGGCATGTAGCCGCGAGCAGCGAGACTGTCGCAAAACTCGCGTGCCTCTGGGTCGTTGTCGCCGAAACACGCCGTAGGCGCATCTTTCCCCGAACGGAGGGCGGCGGTCATTGCAGTAGTACACGACAGCGTTACGGGTGTCTCGGTCGGGGCGGCCAGTATGCACAGGCCATCGATAGCGGCGTTAATCAATGCGTACGACCCGTAGCTCTGTTCGTACTCTTTAGTCATGCGAAGGAAATCAATCGTTTTCATAGTGTTTAAGTGTTTAAGTGTTTAAGTGTTTAAGTGCTTTATTTGTCGCGTGCTTCCTCGCGCGCTATCACACGGTCGTACTCCTCTTTAACCTCCGCCCATGTAAATTTATCCCAGTAAATAACCATAGGGTTACACGATTTAATCCTCTCTATTGCCTTTGCCATCTCGAATTTGGTCATACGTTTCATAGCGGTCAGTTTTTTAATTTTTTTAATATTATCGGGGTGTCGTCCTCTCTCCCCCTTTCGTTACACAAATATAATACGAAAAAACGGAATCACCAAATAAAATAAGAGAAAATCGTAAAATAAAACGTTTTTGTTTATACAGACCTTTTTTGTTTACTTGCCCCGGCAAACCTCTTGCATACCTTCCGGGACCCAAAACTCGGGAAAATGAAGTCGCTGTAAATCAAGAAGTTAGACCACTTTTGGAAAGAGCTAAAAAACCCCCCTTGATAATCAGCGAGTTACACGGGAAAATGAACTCGCTGTAAATCAAGCAGTTAGACGGTGTCAAAAAAATCCCTCTGATAATCAGCGAGTTACACGGGAAAATGAACTCGCTGTAAACCAAGCAGTTACAAGGGTCATTTTGTAACTAACTGATTGAAAGACAGTTATAAGGGAAAATGAACTCGCTGTAAATCAAGAAGTTACAACTGTTCGATTCTGCGGAATCGAAATTACCGCCGCAAACCTTTGAAAACCAAAGGGATACGTAAGGCCACAACCCGGCCCCGGGAAAATGCAAATTCCTAACTTTTCCACGACTTTTTACCCCTCCGAGGGCCGTTTTTCACGAAAAAGTTAGGAATTACATTAAATTTTTACCCTTAAAAACAGGTAAGTGCTTGAATAACAAAGGTTTGCAAAGATTTTATCTTCCGGAAGATGACGAAAAATCGTTGTAAAGGTCTGTAAATCAATACGTTAATCTTCCGCTCTAACTGCCTATCAATCAAGGGGTTACAAAACACCCTCTAACGCGCTGATACACAGCGGGTTAATCTTCCGCGGCAACGCTCTGATAATCAAGTAGTTGAAAAATGGCCTCTGTAATTTGTTGTATTTCAGCGGGTTAATCTTCCGCGGTAACGCTCTGTAAATCAGTAAATTAGAGAGACTGATAATCAGCACTTTAAACTCTCTGATAACCAGTAAGTTACGGAAAATCGCGATTTTGAATTGGCAAACCAATTCGACCGAAGGGTTAAGTCACTGATAACCAGTTAATTACGTGAAATTTCATTTTCCACGGTTTCGTTAAAACCTTGTAAGTCAAGACGTTACGACGGCCCGGCGGCCCGGCGGCCCGGCGGCCCGGCGCGAAGGGTCCGCCGCCGAGACGACGCCCCTTGTTCCGATTTTGAACAATGGCCCGTGTTTTTGACTAATGATTTTCCGTAGTATCGGAAAATGATAATACAACGTATCGACGTATCGACGTATCGACGTATCGACGTAACGTGTCTCCGATGGCGTTAATACGTACAGACGTTACGGCGTAACAATGTAACAACAAGGTGTTAATACGTTACGGCGTAACGTTGTTCCACGTGGAACAACGCGTAACAGTATCGACGTATCGACGTATCGACGTATCGACGTATCGACGTATCGACGTATCGACGTATCGACGTATCG
>OHLE01000391.1_pt1 | contig 27291 bp, 15 predicted proteins | sample 1568971 | NCBI WGS metagenome assembly OHLE01 (sample SAMEA3879556, study PRJEB24766) | human gut metagenome | biome: human-associated habitat; feature: feces | place: USA | collected 1985/1987
TATATGATGATTATCTACATCGCTGGTATGCAGTCGCTGCCGACCGACGTGCTCGAAGCGGCTTCCGTGGACGGCGCAAACGGCACCCAGACCATGTTCAAGATCATCATTCCGCTGATGATGCCGTCTATCACCGTATGCTCGTTCCTGTGCGTCACCAACGGCTTCAAGCTGTACGATCAGAACCTTGCATTGACCAACGGCGCTCCGTCGAACATGTCTGAAGGTCTGGCAATGAACATTACCCGCACGTTCTACGGCCGTATGGGCTGGGAAGGCGTCGGCCAAGCGAAGGCAGTGCTGTTCTTCATTCTGGTGGCCATCGTGGCGCTCATCCAGAACAAGCTCACCACGAGCAAGGAGGTGGAGGCATGAACTCCGGAGAAAAAGTCAAGCACGGCGCACTGTGGTCCGTACTGTTCGCGGTGGTTTCGCTGGCGTGGATCTTCCCGATCGTGCTGGTGATCATCAACTCTTTCAAGCAGAAGGCGTATATTTCTCGTAACGCGTTCTCCCTGCCGACCGGTAAGGCGTTCGTTGGACTTGAAAACTATACGCGTGGCCTCGATACCACGAACTTCTTCGCCAGTTTCGGCTGGACCCTGCTCATCACTGTCGGTTCCGTGGCGCTGATTCTGGTGTGCACTTCGATGTGCGCATGGTGGATCGTCCGCGTGAACAACTGGGCTGCAAAGCTGCTGTACACGTTGTTCCTGTTCAACATGATTGTACCGTTCCAGATGGTCATGTTCACCCTCTCCAAGCTGGCCGATATGCTCAAGCTCAACACCCCGTGGGGTCTGTGCTTCGTGTATCTGGGCTTCGGCGCTGGTCTGGCCGTGTTCATCTTCACCGGTGTGGTTAAGGGCATTCCGGAATCGCTGGAAGAATCCGCCATGATCGATGGTGCTTCCGTGCCGCGTATCTTCTTCCAGATCGTTGTGCCGATCATGAAGCCGTCCATTGTGTCCGTGGCTATTCTGCAGGCCATGTGGATCTGGAACGACTACCTGCTGCCGTACCTGACGCTCGACCTGGGCAAGTACAAGACCATTTCCGTGGCGGTGCAGTATCTGAAGGGCGGTTATGGTTCCGTGGATATGGGCGCCATGATGGCATGCCTGGTCATGGCCATCATCCCGATCATCATCTTCTACCTGATCTGCCAGAAGTACATCGTCAAGGGTGTTATGGCTGGAGCCGTTAAGGGCTGATCTTCGATCAGCCCTTAGGGAACAGCGCAGTGCGCTGTTCCCAGGCTCCAGCCCGAGCGGCTATGCCGCGAGGGTAACGTTGAGCCCGCGCGTAGCGCGGTCCTTAATTGCAGGGCCGAAGGCGGCGCGGTGAAGGGCTGATTTTCACCCAGAAAAATTTAAGGGACTGATGCGAATCAGTCCCTTTTTTCGTGCCTAATTACTTGCTGATGTACTTGCGGAAGACATGCTCGAGGATCGGCGAATGCAGCATCAGCATGGTGCCGTAGCCGAGCACGAGCAGCAGGAACAGGCCCTGCGGCATGTAGAACCAGCTGGCCACGAGCAGCGCGACGTACACCGCGTCAATCGCAATCAATGCCAACGTGTGCCCGATGTTGCTCACGCCGAACACAAAAGCGTTGCCGAGCGTGCGCCAAAACGAGTTTTCGAAACGTGCCTGCAATGCCCAAACCCATTCAAAACCGATCAGCCATACGATCGTCAGCGCGAATTTCGGAATCAGCAGCGGCGTGATCTGCAGCACGATCCACGAGTAGACGCACAGCGCGCCGGTCGTGCCGAAAATCAGCCAGTAGCCGGTTGATTTCGCGAAATTCGAGCGGAAGGCGGCGAAATAGTTGCGCGTCGCCGTGCCTTCGCCGGACAGCGTGCGGCGGGTGGCGTCGTGGCCGGCGGTCAGCGCCGCGCCGATCGTAATGATCGGAATACTGGTGATGAGCATCAGAATGTTGATCCAGATCGCGTCGACGGCGTCGCTCAGGCCGCGCATAAAGCCGGAATCGGGGGAGAGGAACTTCATAATCGCCTTTCGTATGGCATCCGTATAGCAACGTATGCAAGTCGAATCTTCTTGCGATTCTACTCGACGCACGTCATCTTGCGATTGGCCGGTTTGCGCCGTGCGGTCGATCGTGTGGTCGGTCGGTTTGTGCGGCGCGTTCGGCTGTACGAACGGCGATGCGGCTGACCGGTTTGTGTGGCGCGGTCGGTCGTGCGGTCGGCGACACGATCTGCTGGTTTGCGCAGCGCGAACGACGGTACGAACGATCGCACCGCCGGCCGGTCTGCGCAAACGGAAACGCGATTGCCCGCGCGCCCCGCGCGCCCCCGCAGCGGACGCCCTGCAATGCTATCGTTGTCAGCGGTACAACGGTTGCAGGCACAGACGAAAGGGGCATAATGACCGCGAATAACATGCGTGACGATTGGTGGAAGCAAGCCGTCGTCTACCAGATCTACCCGCGCAGCTTCAAAGACGTGAACGGCGACGGGTTGGGAGACATCGCCGGCGTCACCGAGAAAATGGATTACCTGAAGAATCTCGGCATCGACGCGATCTGGCTGAGCCCGTTCTACCCGTCCGACCTGGCCGACGGCGGCTACGACGTGATCGACTACCGCAACGTGGACCCGCGCCTCGGCACCATGGCCGATTTCGACGCGATGGCCGCCGCCGCGCATGAAGCCGGCATCAAGGTGATCGTCGACATCGTGCCGAACCACACGTCCAACAAGCACAAGATGTTCATCGAGGCGCTCGCCGCCGGCCGAGGTTCGGCCGCACGCGACCGCTACATCTTCCGCGACGGCCGCGGCGAGCACGGCGAGCTGCCGCCGAACGACTGGCAGTCGCTGTTCGGCGGCCCGGCGTGGCAGCAGGTCGATGACGGACAGTGGTACCTGCACATGTTCGCCAAGGAGCAGCCGGATCTGAATTGGAAGAATCCGGACGTGCACGAGGAATTCAAGAAAACGTTGAGATTCTGGTCCGACCACGGCACCGACGGCTTCCGCATCGACGTGGCGCACGGCTTGGCCAAGGACCTCGATTCCGTGCCGCTGGTCGACATGGATCCGGCCGCGGTGCAGCATGTGCTGCCGGCGGACGGCGCGTTCAGCCCGCTGTGGGACCGTCCGGAAGTGCACGACATCTACCGCGAATGGCGTCAGGTGTTCAACGAGTACAATCCGCCGCGTTTCGCCGTCGGCGAGGCGTGGGTGAAGGCCGAATCGCAGCATCTGTACGCGTCCACCGACGAGCTCGGCCAGGTGTTCAATTTCGAGTTCGCCGAAGCCAACTGGTTCGCCGACGAGTTCCGTACGGCCATTGCTGACGGCTTGCGCGCCGCCGAGGAAACGCACGGTTCCACCACGACGTGGGTTATGAACAACCACGATGTGCCGCGCAGTCCGTCGCGTTTCGGTCTGCCGCAGGTGAAGGACGCTCCGTACCACCAGCTGGCGCACGATTGGCTGTTGCGTGACGGAGAGACCTACCGCGAGAATCGTGAGCTCGGCACCCGTCGCGCCCGCGCAGCCGCGCTGATGGAACTGGGCCTGCCGGGTTCCGCCTACGTGTATCAGGGCGAGGAACTGGGCCTGTTCGAAGTGGCGAACATTCCGTGGGATCGTCTTGAGGATCCGACGCCGTTCAACACCCGTCGCAACTTCACCGACAAGGGTCGTGACGGCTGCCGTGCACCGATGCCGTGGAAGGCTGCCGATTGCGGCGAACCGGCTTCGTGGAGCCCGGACTTCATCACCGGCGGCACGTTCGGTTTCGGCCCGGAGCAGGGCGATTCCGCCGACGCGCACCTGCCGCAGCCGGCCTGGTTCAAGGATTTCGCGGCCGACGTCGAGGCCGATGACAACGGTTCCATGCTGCACTTGTACCGCAAGCTGTTGCAGTTGCGACAGACGGTGCTGACGGCAACCGGAGACACGTCCGCCGACCTGCTGGACATGGGCGATACGGTGGTCGCCTACTCGCGTCCGGCCACGGAAGGCCGTCGATTCCTGTCCGTCACCAATTTCGGCGACGAGCCGATCGCCCTGCCGGACGATGCGGTCGCCATCGCCAATTCCGTGCCGTTGACGGACGACGGCAAGCTGGATAGCGATGCCTCAGTCTGGCTGCTGCTGGGCTGATCGACCGCTGAACCTGGCCGCTCCCAAATCGCCTTGCATATATGAAAAATTCCGGCCCTCCACAAGGAGGACCGGAATTTTGGTTTGTAAGGAAAGGGGAATGGTAAGTCTAAACGCTACTTCTCGCCGTTTATGATGGCGGCAAGCGATTGCACGCGCGGCAGATCGAACACCTCATCGGTGTGCACCACCTTGAGGTCCGGGCCTGCCAGCGGCACACGCCAGTTGGAGTATTCACTGGACGTGCCCGGCTGGTTCTGCGTGCGCGTCTCGCCCACGCCATCCACCAGCGCGGCCTGCAGCAGCACGGACGGCGACTTGAGCAGCATCTTGTGCATCGCCTCGACGATTTCCTGGATGTGGCCTTCCACATCGCCCGCCACTTCCGGCGTGATCAGGCCGGACTCCACGAGACGGTCCATCATCGCGTCGCGTTCGGCGGTGGCGGAAGCCTGGAACTCCTCGACCGGGCCGGACAGCAGGTGCAGCTGTTCGCGCAGCTTGACGTGCTCGAACTGCAGGTAGCCGGCGGTCGGCGGCAGGTCGTGCGTGGTGACGGAAGCCAGCGCGTACTTGCGGTACGTGGACGGATCGGCGTACGGGTCGCCGGCGTTGGGGGAGTCGTCCACGCGGGCGAACCATTCCACCATGCAGCCCAGCAGGCCGTGCTCGCCGAGTACCGTGCGTACGTAATCAGGCACGGTGCCCAGATCCTCGCCGACCACCAAACCGTTCACGCGGGACGCTTCAATGGTCAGGATCGCGATCATCGCCTCATAGTCGTACGTAACGTACGCGCCACCGCGCGCGCCTTCGCCCTGCGGAATCCACCACAGACGGAATAGGCCGAGTACATGGTCGATGCGCACCGCGCCCGCGTGCGAGAACATGTTGTGCACCATCTCGCGGTACACGCCATAACCAGTTTTGGCCAGATAATTCGGATTGAACGGCGGCTGGCCCCAATCCTGACCCTGCTGGTTGTAGAAGTCCGGTGGGCAACCCACGGTTACGCTGCCTACTGCGAAACGTTCCGGATTCCACCACACGTCCGCGCCGAGCGAGTGCACGCCCACGGCCATATCCTGCATGAGGCCGAGTGCCATACCGCTGTCACGGGCGGCGTTCTGCGCGGCTGTCACCTGCTCGTCGGCGATCCACTGCAGCCAGCATTCGAAATCGACCATATCGGCGTGCTCGCGCATGAGCTCCACCACTTCAGGCGAATCGCGGTTCGTGTCCTTGAACCACGTGCCTTCCCACGGCGCGCCCCACACCTGGAACGCCACCGACCATGCGGCGAACGCGCGCAGATCCGGACCCGCGGCCTCCTTGAACGCGTCGAACGCGGCCTGACGCTCGACGGAACGCGGCACGTTGTACACAAGCTGCAGCGCCTGGCGCTTGTGCCACCAAGCGGAATTGATGTCGAGCGGCTCGATACTGTCGTTGGCTGGCGAGGCTTCCGCGTGCAGACGCGCCACTTCGGCCTGGTCCGCCTCGTTGAGTTCCGCATATTCAGCGATATCCTGCGGACGGATGTACGTCACATTGAGAAAACGACGCGATTCGGGAAGATACGGCGACGGCTCCAGCGGCGGCACCGGCGCGGTGGCGTGAATCGGGTTGATAAGCATGAAATCGGCATGCGATTTCGTTGCCGCGTCGGACAGCAGCAGCTTCAGATCGCCATAGTCGCCCACGCCCCAGGATTCAGCGGAACGGATGGAATACATCTGTGCCATCCAGCCCCAACGTTGCTTTTCCGCTACTGCTGGCGGCAGTTCGATGCGTGCCGGTGCGCAGATCAGCGCGGCTTCGGCGTGCAGCGGGCCGGCATCGACGGCCAGCGTGTGGTAGCCGGCGGGAATATCGTCCGGCAGCGTCAGTTGCAGCGAGCCGTCATCTGCGTTCGAGCCCGTCAGATACGCGGTCAGATCGCCCGCATATTCCGTGCCGTCTTCCAACGTCAGCTTCAGCGCCACGTCGTTTCCTTTCGCGCGGATTGGCGTGACGGCTTCCTTGCCGATGAACTTCACGACGGTCGGCTCAACAAGTGTGTCTGCGATGCGCTGCTGGGTCGCCGCATAGGAGGCGGTGATCGCTTCGTCGCTGGATGCGTCCACGCCGAGTGCGGCCAATACGGAGACGAGCACTTCGTCGCGGATTTCCACATAGGTGCCGAGCTGGTCGATATACGACGTGGAAATGCCATTGAGCTTGGCGAGCTGGATAAGAGGCCGTGCGATGCGTTCTGCGCTTTCGGTCTGCTGGGTCTGTGTCATAGGTCCCTTCTTTCCGCGCCGTTTGTGACGGCTGACATGCTACATTGCTTGCGATTGCCGCAGCTTCGATGCTGGTGGCATTCGCACCAAAGATAACTATATCACGGTATGATATCGTTTTCAAAGCGTGTTTTGCGGTAAGAGAGTGTTGCTATATTGCGATTTTGCTCTAATTTCAGGAATATAGATAACCGGAATTGTTTTTCCATATTGACTATCGTTTGCAATACGAAGGCGCAGCGCTCCGCATTGCAAACGATTATTCCAACGGGGCATTGCTCGTCTGCTACTCGGCTTCGAGAATTGCAAAGCTTTGCAGACCTAGACGCAGCGAAGTGCCGCTAATTTCGTTTTCGCCGATGCTGAAAATCGTCCGATAACTACCATCTGGTAACTGCAAAGCTTTGCAATCGCGGCTTGGATTGACGGCTATGATCAGCTTCTGCAGGTGGGTGGAACGCTCGAAAACGAACACTCTATCGCGTTCGATTGCATGGAACGTAGCCCCCGACCGCAAGGCGTCGCATTCCCCCTTGACGTGGAGTATGGAGCGCACCGTATGCCACAGTGATTCGGCGTCGGCCTGCTGTGCGGCGACGGTCGGGGCGTCGGCGGACGGGTCGGCGGGCAGGTAGCTGCCACCGGTCACATCGCCAGCCCGAGTGTCCGATTCTGCAGAATCGGACACGTGAAGTGCTCCGGATGCGTCGTTCGCACCCCACTGCATCGGTGTGCGCGAACCGGTGCGCACGTAGCCGCCTTCTTTGCCGGGCAGTGCGCGGTATCGCATGCCGATTTCGTCGCCGTAATACAGGAACGGCACGCCCGGCATCGCGAACAGCGTGCAGTATGCCAGGGCGATTTCGCGCTGCGACAGTCGCGGCGCCACGCGTGCGGTGTCGTGGTTGCAGGTGATGAAATTAAAATTTCCGTCGGCCGTTTCCGCTTCGCGCAGACGCGGCTCGTACTCGTCCAGGAATTCGCTGATCGGCGTGCCGGAATCGGCGTTGAAATAGCTCTTGTCGCCCTTGCGGCTCAACGGGTCGTCCACGTTGCGCAACAGCATGTTGTAGCCGTTGGGAACGCCGTCCCAACGCCAATCGAGATAAAAATCCATGTCGAAGCCGGCGGCCATCGACTCCTCTGGCCGTCCCCATTCCGAAACGAACGCGGCTTCGGGGAAGGCCGGGCGGATCCGGGCGAACATGTACTGCCAGGTGCGGATGGTGTAAGGCTTGCCCTCATCGTCCTTTTTGACGAGGCTGTCGGCCATATCCACGCGGAAGCCGTCTGCGCCACGGGAAAGCCAGAACCGCATGACGTCCACCATCGCGTCGCAAGTGGCCTTCGCGTCCGGACCAAGGGCTGGCTTCTGCCAGCTACGTTCGGGGTGCGCGAAACCGTAGTTGAGCGCCGGCTGGCATTTGAAGAAGTTCAAGATGTAGGTACCGTTGCGGGGCGATTCGCCGCCGATGAATGGCAGTCCGTCGCCACCGGAGATCCATGAGTCTGTCCAGATGTAGCGGTCGGAATAATTGTTTCGTTCGACCTTGCAACTGCGGTGGAACCACTCGTGTTCCTCGCTGGTGTGGCCTGGCACGAGATCGAGGATCACGTGCATGTCGCGCCGGTGGGCGGCGTCGAACAACGCAATGAGATCGTCGTTGGTGCCGTAGCGTGATGCCACCTTTTTGTAGTCGCGCACGTCGTAGCCGGCGTCTTTGAATGGCGAGTCGAAACAGGGATTGAGCCAGATCGCGTTGCATCCGAGATCCTTGATGTAGTCCAGTTTTAAAGTGATTCCGGGGATGTCTCCGATGCCGTCGCCATTGGAGTCGACGAAGGACTGTGGATAGATTTCATAAAAAATTGCGTCGGCAAGCCATTTGGGGTGGGGGTGTTTCGCGGGGGAAAGCATGAGGGTGTGTCTCCTTGATATTTCGCGGTTTGCGGTGTTTCTTTGAAACAATCATAGCGCTGAATTGCAAACGTTGGCAGAAACGTGCTACGCTAACAAGCACTGATGCATTTTCGGTAGCCCCAATGCGGTCGGCAATCATCCGAGAAACGATGATGTGAACGTATGCAGGGTTTTGGTCCATACCATCCAACCGGAGATGTTGCAGAGCACAAGGATATGTGAGGAAAGGAAGATCAATGAAGATCGATTGGAAGAAGGCAATCGGACTTACTGCTGCTGTTGCCATGCTGGTTCCGCTCGCTGCGTGCGGCGGCTCCTCCGACGGTGGCGATAAGAACGCTTCCGGCTCCACCGAGGCCGTCACGCTGAGCGTGTGGGCCCCGCAGGAAGACCAGGCCAAGGACACCAACTGGCTGGGCAAGGTCGAAGAGAACTTCGCCAAGGCGCATCCGGAATACAATATCACGTGGAAGAATGACGTGGTCTCTGAAGGCGATGCTTCCAAGCAGGTCAGCACTGATCCGTCCGCGGCGGCCGATGTCTATATGTTCGCTTCCGATCAGTTGGGTGTTCTAATGGATGCCAAGGCCATTGGCCAGCTGGGCACCGACGCTGAGAAGCAGGTGAAGGAACAGAACGGTGACCTCGAAGTCAACTCCGTCACCGGCACCGATGGCAAGCTCTATGGCGTGCCGTACACCGACAACACGTGGTTCATGTACTACAACAAGTCCAAGATCACCGAGGATGAGGCCAAGGACTTCGATACCATCCTTTCCAAGGCCAAGGTCGCGTTCTCCCTGCAGAATTCTTGGTACATCAACGGCTTCTATGATGGCCTGAGCCTGTTCGGCGAGAAGGGCAATGATGCTGACGCAGGCATGGTCTTCCCGAAGGACGGCGCCGATATCACCTCTTATCTGGTTGATGTGGTCGCCAACCCGAACTTCTCCAACGATGATGGCGCTTCCGGCCTCGCAGCCATCAAGGATGGCTCCGCCGACGTGCTGTTCTCCGGTACCTGGTCCGCTAAGGACGTGAAGGAGGCCCTGGGTGACAACTACGCCGCCACCTCTCTGCCGACCTTCACCGTGAACGGCCAGAAGAAGCAGATGAAGTCCTTCGCCGCCACCAAGGCCGCTGCTTACAACCCGAACGCCAAGAACCCGAAGGCCGCCGCTCAGTTCGCGGCTTACCTCGGCTCCACCGAAGCTCAGAAGCTGCACTACGAGATGCGCGCCATCCCGCCGACCGACAAGTCCCTGTCCGACCTGACCACCGACGACATCGCAGCCAAGGCCCAGGCCGACACCATGGCCAACACCGCCCTCCTGCAGTCCGGTCTGTCCGGCATGAACGATTGGTGGACTCCGGCCGAAACCTTCGGCAAGGCCCTGGTCAACAAGGAAATCACCAAGGACAACGCTGCCGCCAAGTACCAGGATTGGGTCAAGCAGGCCGGTGGCAAGATCGCTGAGTGAAATCAGTAATCCTAAAAATCCAATAACTGAAGAATGCAGGTGGTTGGCACTGCCAAATCCCCCCAGCCATCCTGCAGCTTTGAGAGACGCTTCGAGTCGCGGTGTCTCTCTCCACTTTGCATAGTGGCTCACTCCTCCTCCGAGCTTTGCATTCCCGGGCAAGGTTTTTAAATTCTCCTTCCCCTTGTCCGGGAGCAAAGCTTTTTTTATCTTTCAATATCCATATGAGAGGGCAGTCGAAATGACAGCAACAACTCTTTCCCCGCGGGAGATGAAGCGCCTTCGGAAGCAGGGTGCTGATTATGTTTCTCCGTCGCCTTACACGGTAAGGGCGGCGTTCCGGCGTGGTGACCTGTTCACTAAGCTTTCCGCAGTGGTGTTTGGTCTTGGCGATATCGTGCGCAAGCAGTATGTCAAGGGCATTGCCATGCTGGCGCTGGAAATCGCATACTTCGTGTTCATGGCAATCAATGGTGTGGACTATCTTTCCAAGTTGCCGACCTTGGGCACCAATGCAGGCGGCAAGAAGCTGGTCGACGGCTTCTGGGTCTACACCGAACCTGACCGTTCCGTGGTCATCCTGTTGTACGGTGTCGCCACTCTGGTTATCACCGCTGCCTTCATCGGCCTGTGGGTCATGTCCGTGCGCTCTGCATACAAGTCCCAGGTGCTGCTCGAGGAGAACGGCAAGGCTCCGAGCTTCATGGACGATGTCCGCGAGCTGCTCGATGCCAAGGCTCACGTCCTGCTGATGTTCCTGCCCACGCTGGGCATTGCCGTGTTCACTGTGCTTCCGTTGATCTTCATGATTTCCATGGCATTCACCAGCTATGACCACAAGCACCTCGTGCTGTTCCACTGGGTCGGCTTTGAGAACTTCGCCAAGGTCTTCTCCAACAGCGGCGGCACCGTTAACGCCGCACTGTTCGGACGCGTGCTGGTGTGGACCTTGGTCTGGGCCTTCTTCGCCACCTTCCTGAACTTCTTCTTCGGCATGTTCGTGGCCATGATCATCAACCGCAAGACCACCCATTTCAAGGGTTTCTGGCGTGCCTGCTTCTCCATGTCCATCGCCGTTCCGCAGTTCGTGTCCCTGCTGGTCATGCACACCATGCTCCAGCCGCAGGGTGCGGTGAACCGCATGCTGCAGACGTGGGGTTGGATTGACGGCCCGCTGCCGTTCTTCACCGACGCCACTTGGGCCCGTGTCACCGTAATCGTCATCAACCTGTGGGTCGGTATTCCGTACACCATCATGCAGATCACTGGTATTCTGCAGAACATTCCGGCCGATCAGTATGAGGCGGCGAAGATCGACGGTGCCAACTGGTGGCAGATCTTTACTAAGATCACCATGCCGTACATTATCTTCGTGCTCACCCCGTATCTGATCACCACCTTCACGGGCAATGTGAACAACTTCAACGTCATTTACCTGCTGTCCGGCGGCGATCCTACGCCATTGGGCGATTCCGCAGGCTCCACTGATTTGCTTATCACCTGGCTGTACAAGCTGACCGTGGACAAGCAGGATTACAATCTCGGTGCCGTGATCGGCATCATGACCTTCGTCGTGTTGGCCATCGTTTCGCTGATCACCTACCGCAATTCCGGCTCCTATAAGAATGAGGAGGCATTCCGATGAGCAACAAGCATTCCGCAACCAAAGTGGAAAGCCACGGCCTTCTGCACGACCAGAAGATCCGCCGTATCACCGGCGACGTGTTCGCCCACTTGTTCCTGGCCATTCTGGCCGTCATCTGGCTCGTCCCAATCGTATGGGTGTTCGCGGAGTCGTTCAATAAGAACACCGCCCCGTACACCAGCTCCTTCTTCCCGAAGGAGTGGACTCTGGACAACTATAGGGTGCTGTTCACCGACCGCAACGTGTTGGACTTCCCGAAGATGTTCGGCACCACGTTCATCATCGCCTGCTTCACCTGTGCGATTTCTCTGATCTTCGTGCTCTCCGTGGCATACTGCATGAGCCGTATGCGTTTCCGTGTGCGCAAGACTTTCATGAACGTTGTGCTGATTCTTGGCATGTTCCCGGGTATCATGGCCGTCACCGCCATCTACTTCATCTTGAAGGCCTTGGGCCTGTCAAGCGGCACCATGACTACCGTGGCGTTGATTCTCGTGTACTCCGCCGGTTCCGGCGCTGGCTTCTACGTGATGAAGGGCTATATGGACACCATTCCGACCTCGCTGGACGAAGCCGCCCTGCTCGACGGTTGCACCCGTTTCCAGGTGTTCCATAAGATCATCATCCCGATCTGCAAGCCCATGATCGTCTACCAGGCCATCATCGGCTTCCTGACCCCGTGGCTCGACTTTGTCATGGCCAAGGTGATCTGCCGTACGCAATCCAACTACACCGTGGCATTGGGCCTGTGGCTCATGCTGCAGAAGGAATATATCCAGAACTGGTTTGCCCGCTTCGCCGCGGCCGCGGTCGTGATCTCCGTTCCGATCGCCATCCTGTTCATTGTGATGCAGCGCTTCTATCAGGAGTCCATGTCGGGCTCCGTGAAGGGCTAAAGAAAGGCAAAGGATATGACGCTCGTAGACAGCTTCGCACAGCCGAACACGAGCGTCGCCGAACCGTTCCCGCTGTGTCTGGAACGGCCGCTGGGTGCCGTTGTTACTGAAACCGGCACCCAGTTCGCTCTCTGGGCTCCTTCCGCACAGAAGGTGACCCTGAGACTGTTCTCGCGTGGCTCCATGGGGGAAAGCGGCGACGCTCTGATTGGACAGTACACGATGCGTCCGGAATCCGATGGTTCCTGGACGTACGATTTCGCCGACAACATGCACGGCGTGTATTACGACTTTTTGATCGAACGCGATTGCGGTTCCGTCGACCGCATCGCCGACCCGTGGGCGCGCGGGGCCGGTGTGAACGGCCGGCGCAGCATGGTCGTGGACTTCAGCCGCACCAATCCGGATGGTTGGTACCGCGACCATATGCCGGACGTGCCGCTTGCGCAGACGGTGGTCTGGGAAACCCATGTGGGCGATTTCAGCAATGATCCCGCCGGCGGTTTCCCCGAATCGCATCGGGGCAAGTATCTGGCGTTCACCGACGACGGTACGTCTCTGGACGGGCATCCCGACTTTCCCACGGGCATCGCATATCTCAAGAAACTTGGCGTCACCGCGGTGCAGCTCATGCCGATTTACGATTTCGGTTCCGTGGACGAAGAGACCTGCGATCGCTACAACTGGGGGTACGATCCGGTCAATTACAACGTGCCGGAAGGCTCGTATTCCACCAATCCGTTCGACGGGTCGGTGCGCATCCGCGAAGTGAAGCAGATGGTGCAGGCGCTGCACAACGCCGGCATCAAAGTGATCATGGACGTGGTCTACAACCACATGTTCTCGCCCGATAATTGGTTTGAGCGGTCGGTGCCGGACTATTTCCTGCGCCGTAAGCCCAACGGCGCGCTGGCCAACGGATCCGGCTGCGGCTGCGATATGGCCACCGAACGCAAGATGTTCCGCCGGTTCATCGTGGAATCCGTGACGTTCTGGGCGCGCGAATACCACATGGACGGCTTCCGTTTCGACCTGATGGGTCTGATTGACGTGGACACCATGAACGCCGTGCGCGCCGCGCTGGACGAGATTCCCGGCCGTGGACGCGACATCCTCATGTACGGCGAACCGTGGTCCGCGGGCGCCACCGCGCCGCTGCCCAGCGACACCGTGCTGGCTGACAAGTCAGGCCTGTCGAAGCTTGACAGTCGCATCGGCCACTTCTGCGACACCACGCGAGACACCATCAAGGGCCATGTGTTCTTCTCGGACCGCCCGGGTTATGTGAACGGTGGCATGCACGAGAACGTAGCGGCTGCGCGTGAGGCCGTGGACGCGTGGCGTCGCGGCAAACATTCGGAAGGAGTGGCAGGCCAGGTCATTCAATACGTGTCCGCGCACGACGACCTCACGCTGTGGGACAAGTTGTGCGCGAGCTTTGCGGCTGGTTCGTTGGGCAGCACCGTGGCCGAAGGTGTTAACGAAAATACCGTGGATGTGCCAAAAGTCATGTATGACGCCGATTTCTCGGCGGAAGGGCTGGCCGGTGTCGGTCCGCAGATTGCGGCCGCGCTGACCGACGTGATGGACGCCAACAAGCTGGCTGTGGGTATCACGCTTACCTCCGCTGGCATCCCGTTCATGCTGTCCGGCGAGGAGTTCGCACGTACCAAATTCGGCAGCTCTGATTCTTACGATTCCGCCAAAGAGCTTAACTGGCTCGATTGGAACCGTGCATGGCAGAAGCGCGATTTGATTGAGTATTACGCGAAGTTGATTGCATTGCGCAAGTCTGATCCACAGTGGTTCGACGGCAATCGCAATATCGTCGATACGGAAGGCGACGAACTCGTGTTCCGCGTCGGCGATTATCTGATGGCCGCCAATCCAGGCAGACACGTCGGCGTTATTGACGTGGCCGTAACGGGTTTGGAACCGATTGGCGGAATACGGAGATACTGGTGTGGTCTCGGCTCGTCCGTCAGTCCGGTGGAAGGCAATGTGAGCGCAGGTGATGGCGATTATTTGATTGTTCCACCGCATACGTTTGCAATCTGGCGGTTGCAGTAATACTCTCAGTAGGGAAGCTACAAAACGGCGACCGCAAAGCTGCGGTTGCCGTAACAGATACGGCAATGGGGCAGGAAAACCAGAAAGGATACGACAGTGGGAATCGGAGCGCGCAATCCGCGGTACGAGGTGGTGTTTTTCGACCTGTACGGAACGCTGATCGACATTCGTACCGATGAGCAGAGCGAGGCCGCATGGCAGGCGCTGTACGATTGCGTGACCGAATTGGGCGCGCAGTACGAATCCGTCGACGTGATGCGCGACCAGTTCGAAAAGCTCGAAGCCCGCGAAATGGTCCACCAAGCCGACCGTGCAATCGTTCGCAACGGGTGGGACGAATTCGACATCCTGCCGGTCTACCGGTCCCTGCTCATGAATCGCAGCGAGGAAGCGGAAAAGAAACTCGCGCTACCGCAGGCCGCGCTGAAAGCCGCATGGGCGTTCCGCCAAGGCAGCACCAGCCTGTTCCGGCTGTACCCCGGCGCGCTCGACATGATCGAACAACTGCAGGACGCCGGCATGGTCGTGGCGCTGCTGAGCAACGCGCAAGCCTGCTACACACGCCCCGAACTGGAAGAGACCGGCCTTGCCAGCGTACTGGACGACGTGATCATCTCCAGTGAAGAGAAAATCCGCAAGCCCGCACGCGACCTGTACATGCTGGCGCTCGACCGTGAATTCGTGACCGCCAAGCACGCGCTCATGGTCGGCAACGACGAGCGCAACGACATCATCGGCGCCAATTCCGCCGGCCTCGACGCGGCATACTTCCGCACGGAAATTTCACCGGCGGACGACCCGGACGTTTCGGCACATGCGGTATGTTCGTTTACCGGAGCCGACTACGACGGGCTGCTGAAATTCGTGTTGGACGCATAAGGCGCGCGGTGGGCGCTGAGCTTAAATCGCATGGGACGTGCGGGAAGCCGCTGTGGCGTGCGGGAAAGTCGCAAGGAAAAGTCGCAAGTCGTAAAAGGCATACGTGCGTAAGGCGTGCGTAAGGTGCACGTGCCACGTGCGACGCGCGGAAAAATCGCAATAGGAGGACATATGGAAGGCTATGCCGAGCAGGGAGCTCGAACCGATTCGACCGACCAAATCGGATTCGGCGGCGCTCGCCGCAACAGGAAAAAGCGTCGCGGACTGACGGTGTTCCAACTTAAGGTCATCGGCGCGGTGGCGTTGGCCTTGTCCGCCGGCAGCACCACCATCGTGCCGCTGTTCTTCGGCTCCGATACCAACAATATGACGTCGCTGACGGCGATGGTCCTGAGCGAAGTGGTGTCCTGGTTCGCCATTCCGATCTACGCGTGGCTGCTGGTGCAGGGTTTCCGTGAAACGCACAGCCGGGTCGCGTACGGCCTGCAGCTGTTCATTCTCGCCGTGGTGTGCGAGGTGCCGTACGACCTCGCCACATCGCATAAGGCTTTCGACCTGGGCTCGCAGAATCCCGTTTTCGGCCTGTTCGTTGCGTTTGTTGTGCTTGCCGCGCTCGATTGGGTGGCGTCGCGCTATCAGAAGGTCATGAAGGTGCTGTTGTCGGTCGGACTGGTGGTGATTGGTCTGCTGTGGGACCTGCTGCTGCGTATCGGCCTACGCCAGCACATGATGAGCATCGGTTCGGTGACGCTTGGCTTCGTGCTGATTTTCGCTCTGATGCGCCAGTATGAGAATTCGATGATGTTCACGGCCGGCCTGTTCGGCGCCGTGATGATGATCGCGCCGGGCGTGGGCGTGGCGTTCGTGCACTACTACAACGGCAAGCTGGGCTATAAGCATCAGTGGACGAAATGGGCTTTTTACGCGGTTTACCCGGTTATTTTGATAATTTGTGCGATTTGTGCAACACTGGCGTGATTTTTGACAACGTTCGCAGTATGATAGAAACAGATTGAGAGAGCATCGCCGCTCAAGCGAGTGTTTCCAAGGCTGGGAACGTTTGTGATTATGATGCAGAAACCGCAAAGGGGTTGAGAGATGGATAGAGCAGGCATTCGCGAGGTGGCCAAGGCCGCGGGTGTGTCGATTTCCACGGTATCGCGCGCGTTCACGCGGCCGGAACTGGTGTCCGAACGTACGCGCCGCAAGGTGCTGGAAACGGCGGACAAGCTTGATTTCAACATCTCCCGTTCCGCCACGTCGCTGAAATCCGGCCAATCGTACCGTGTGGCGATGCTGATGAATGAAGAGATCACTAGCTGGTTCAATACGGAAGTGTTCGCTGGAATCGAATCCGTCATGCATAATGCCGGGTATGACGTATCGCTGTTCCAGCACGTCGACACCGCCGAAAACCGCCGCGACTTCTTCACGAATCTGCCGGTCCGCCGCAACGTGGACGCAGTATTCGTGACATCGTTCGGCGTGGAGCCGAAGGAAATCCAGCAGCTCAAGCGCATCCACGTACCGATTATTGGCATCAATACGCCGACGCAAAACGGCTTCGACGCCACCATCTCCATCGACGATGAGGACGGCATGTTCACCGCCGCCCAGCATCTGATCAATCTGGGGCACAAGAATATCGTGTACGTGTGCTCCGATGCGGTCGATTCCATTAATTCCTCCATCGATGCGCGAGGACAGGGCTTCATCCGCGCCTGCAAGACGATGGGGGCCTCCCATGACTTCAAGTGGCGCGTCGTCTCTGTGCCGCGTGGCAAGACCTTCGCCGACTCGGCGTTGACCGCGCTGCTTGCGTTGGACGAGTTCCCGGACGCGATCTGCTGCCAGATGGATATGATGGCGATTCCGCTGGTGTTGCGTTTGGAACGTTACGGCCACCACACGCCGAGTGACTATTCGATTATCGGCTTCGACGATTCGCCGTACGCCGACACTGTGAACCTGACCACCATGCGCCAGGATCCGTATGCGATGGGTCGCGCGGCCGCACAAAAGGCCATGAAGCTTATCGAAGGCAAGCCGCTTGAGAACGCGCATGAGATTGTGCGCGCCCAGCTCGTACTACGCGGCACCGATTCCGTGTACGGCACTGGCCGCTGAGAGCCGAGTCTCATTACCCTTCCGCAGCCCGTCAATGCCGACGGGCTGATTGTGATGGCCTGGGGTGGATTGATAAGGGATACCCCCACTGTAGTCACGGTGTGTGGCATACGTTTTCAGGAAAAAAAATGAAACAATTTGCAGTGATGTGTTTCATGACACGCCAATCGGGGGCTGATGGATGATGAATTTCATTCAATGATCAGCATGTGTTTTTTGATTTTGCAATCGTTGACAAACCGTTGAATATCAGGCTTTAAAGCGTTGTCCCCGTGAGAGGGGACGAAAAAACGTATCGGGGGAGGGGGTGTGGGTTCTTTCTGTTTCATTTTGTTTTCATAACTGCAAAGGTTATCATAGTAAACCGTAGGTCAGAGAAAAAGGGAAAACAGAGGTTTCCGGCTGTGTTGCCGGAGATGGGAACAGCGCAGAAGCTATACGTAAAACAGAAGTGATAACGGCATTATGCAAAGGATATCAACCCTCGAGTTGAGGGACTCAGAAGGGTGAACACTTTGCGGATAGGGGACAAGATGAGGCAATGGCGTAATGGTGTTGGCAACGCACCACGACACTATGCAGGAACGCGATCGGCAACCGGTCGCGTGCTTTCGCGTACCCGCTCCCTGACCGCCGCCGCCATAGCGGTAGCCATGATGGCCACCGTAGCAGTAACTTCCCTCCTCCCCACCTACAATGCCAAAGCTGACGAAAACAGCTTGACGGATGGTTCCAAGTGCACTCCGACCTCGTATACGCTGGGTGACGCCTCTGGCGTGGCTAGCGAGGATACAGGTGTGGCAACCTACGTAGGTCGTGACCTTTACGTCGGTAAGCACGCGAATAATAACACAAACATCAGCAATGATAATGATGTTGATGGCTCGTATGCGGTAGAGGCCGAAGGTCTTACCGTGGTCAACGGCAAACTGGTCATGAGGCCGCTGAAGGATTCGTGGAAAGCTCCGGATTCCTCTGGCAAGTACTACAGCGCCGGCTTCCGCTGGGGCACCGTCGGTTTCGGCTCGCAGTTCCGTCCTGGCGATGGGAAAACCGTGCTTGCGGTTGGCGGTGTAGGCTCCGGTATCAGCGGCCTTTCCTCGGGCAATGCGCAAGGCAACGTCGGCGCATACGGCAAAGGCGGCTTCGTCGGTCAGAGCTACACGGAATGGGACAAGAGTAATGGTTACCAGCCTGTGGCAAAATCCGCGCAGGGTTATAAATACAAAGCTTCCATCGCCGGCAACGAAACCAAGTGGAGCACCAACACAAGCCGTTCCTCCATCGTGGCCGCACAGGGGCATTGGAACAATGCTGCCAATAACGACGTTACCTTCAATGCATTAGAACCGCTGAAGGACGTGAACGGCACCGATTACACAAATTATACGGAAGCCTACCTCAAATCCAAGCTTTCCGAACCTTTGTCCAAACTGCAGGTCACTGGTACCGTCAATGACTCCGAAACGGCGCCGGAAGGCACTGCCACCCGCTACAAATACAACTACGATGAAACGAAGGATCCCGTCAGCTTCCAGTTCACCTATAACGGAGGCTCCACTACCGTCGATACGAAAAGCGTAAGAAATAACGAGAAGCTCATCACCTTCACCGGTGATAACCAATCCGCCACGCAGGTGTTCTCTCTCACCAGTGAGCAGCTTTCCTCCGCCGGCTATCGTGGCGTCGATTTCAAATTCGTCAATATCCCCGATAACGCCTCCATCGTGATCAATGTGTCGGGCGACAACATTGACTTCCACACCGGCTGGCGTTTCTGGTGGAACAATACCGACATCGGCGGTGGCTTCTCCAAGGCGGAACCAGAAGAAGTCCGCAAGCTGTACTCCTCCGTGGCTCAAAAGATTATGTGGAACTTCAAGGACGCCAAAAACGTTACCATTCGCGGCGGCGTGGCCAATGAGAGCAACAGCGAGATTGACGGCAACTATCAGTCCAAGAACACCACTGATGATCCTGCGGCCGCAATGCTCGGCAGCATCCTCGTGCCGAACGGCAGCTTCGAATCACACGTGAGCACCAATGGCCGTGTGTACGTCGGCCAGGACTTCATGATGTACAATCCGACCGCAATCGCATATGAGAACGATAAAGCAGGTTGGGAAGGCAAGACCGCCTCCGTGCTCAACATGGACCAGGAGCGCCACAACCTGCCATGGAACGGCCAGATGACCGCCAAATGCCCGGCCATCCAGTGGAACAAGGCGAACTCCGCTGGCGAAGCGTTGAAGGGCACCACTTGGAATGTGTACGGCACCCTTGAGGCTGCAAAGGCTGAAACATCTTCCTTGGGCACCATCACTGATGGCGAGTTCACCGATGGCAATGACGCGGATGGCACCATCAAGTTCGAAGGCGTCGCCAAGAGCGCCAAGTACTTCGTGAAAGAGTTCGCTACCAACAGCACTGAATACACGAAGGTTAATCCGTATATCTATCAGATCAATACCGGTGACGATGAAGACACTCACACGAATATTGTGCACGTGTATGACGCCGACGGTAATGAAGTCTCCGGCAGTAATGCGGATAAGAAGCTGACCGATTCCAGAGCGATTATCAACGAGAAGGAAGGTGCCACGCTGGAATGGTCGAAGGTCGACGCTTCCGACCCTACCAAGGTGCTGTCCGGCTCTGAATGGCAGTTGCAGAAGAATAATGGCTCTAACGAGGCGTATCAGATCACGGATTCCACCAAAGCCGTCGATAAGGTTACGATTCAGTACAATGGCAATGTCGTCCCGACTGAAGGTATTTCGCTAACCTACAATGTTGCTGTTGATTTGACCGCAATTGTCACTGGCACGGACGGTGGCACGGATGGCGTACCTCAGGCCGTGAAATGGAGCAGTAGCGATCCGGCTGTTGCATCGGTGAACGATGGCACGGTACTCGGCTTGAAGAACGGGGCAGCCACAATAACCGCATGCTCCGTTGCGGATAGCGCGAAGTGCGCGACGGCAACCATTACTGTCACCGGTGCTCCTGCCGATACGAAGAACACCACCACGTTCTACTTCAAGGCGGATGGTTACGCTTCCGGCAACACGAAACTGCGTTATCGTCTGTTACCTGCGGAAGGGAATGAAGGTTGGAGCACAGAGGGCACGGATCCTGTGCTGTCCAATGTTACCAATTGTTCCGGCTGGCTGAGTGTTACGATTGACAACCCTGGCCTTAAAGCTGTGGAATTCCTGTTCTACCAAGGTGATAGTTGGTATCACAGTGGCAGTGCAAGTAGCAGTTCGAACTTTACTCTTTCGGCGGGTCAATCGGCAGTGGCCGTACAGGACTATAAGGCTGTCAACGGTGCTCCTTCCGGCTGCAGTACCGGCGGCGGCTCCGGTAGCGGCGGAAGCACCACCACCGGTACCGTCACCATCTCTGGCTCTACGGAGGTTGGCCTCAACAAGTCCATCGAGTTGACGGCCACTACAGATCCGGCCAACGATACCATCACATCGTGGTCCAGTGGCGACACCAGTGTTGCTACTGTAACGAGTGACGGTAAAAACGCTACCGTTGTCGGCAGGAAGGCCGGCAGGTCCACCATTACCGTGGTGACCTCTTCTAACGCCATGGCTTCCGTCACCATCACAGTGAGGGATGACTCCACCATCAACGTGTACTTCCAGAAGTCCACGGTCAATTGGAAAGAGTACTACCTGCATTATCAGCCAAAGACCGGCACGAACTGGCCTGCGGTCAAGATGACGGATGCGGGCGATTGCAGTGGCTACGTGGTTGCGAGCATCCCGAAGGCGAACGTTGTAGCGAATCATGGCTATTACTTCCGCAATGGTGCTAGTCCGGACAGCGATGGTTGGTACAACAGCAACGGTCAAAACGCGGAAGGTGATCCGTTCAAATTCTGGAGTGGCACCTACACCGACATGTACGTGAACACCAATTCCGACAAGCAGCCAACGAAGCCGAAGAGTTGTCATGTCGCCTCTTCTGCCGCCAAGGTGAGGGCTCGCGTGTCCACTGCGGTGCTGAAGTCCAGCAAGACAGATGTGATCGCCGTCAACGATGCCGAGGGTTCCGGCACGAGTGCGGCTCCCATCGTCTCCTCCTGCGGCGACGCCAAGGGCAAGTGCGATATGGACACTAGGGCTGGCTATTTCAAGGTGGTCGACCTTGAAGACGGTACGTATACGCTCACCGAAATGGTTGCGCCGAACGGCTACAGCATCGCCGGTCCGTATACGGTGACGATTACGACCACGAATGGCGTTACATCGGTTTCGATTACGAATGGTAATAGCGGTCTGATTAACGATAACAAGATTCCGAACATCCGCAATACCGGCACGATTTCCTGGAACAAGATTTCTTCGGATTCCACGAATACCAAGAAGCTTGGAGGCTCGGAGTGGAAGCTGACGAAGACTGCAAACTTCGGCTGGGACACTGACGGTAAGGCGGTGTATACCGACATTGTCAATGACCAGCAGTCGCCGATCACGATTACGGACTGCGAGTCGGGAGCGGGTAATGCTTGCTCCGCCTCTGAAGTCCAGCCGATTTACGATGTGGATCCGGTCGAAGGCCAGTTCAAGCTAAAAGGCTTGGAGTGGGGTACGTACACGCTCGTCGAGTCCAAGGCGCCTGACGGTTACGATGTCGATTCCACCGTCCGCAAGTTCACGTTCGGTCCGGCCAGTGGCTCTGATGGCACTGGCCAGTGGAACTCGAACGGTGTTGCGTCGGCCGCTGGCGATGCTACCGGCAATTTCACGACTTCCCCTGCGAATTACGACTCCTCAGTGTTCAACTTCTCGGTTGGCGACATCAAGAATCAGCCGGGGGTGGTGTTGCCGGCGACTGGTGGAACTGGCAACTCTTGGATTTACGCGACGGCGATGGCCGTGGCGTTGATAGGTGTTGTTGCGGCTGGAATGGCCCTCAAGGTCAGGAGGCGGCAATGATGAACTCGTCTAGGGGAAAGGGGGCTGGACCGTAGCGTAGCGACCCAATGCCCACTAGGCAATAACTGAACACACATAACTGAAGATTCAAGATTTCAAACAAGAAAGAAAGGGAGAACAATGAATAAGGTTCTCAAAGGCCTCGTCGCTGTGGCAGCCACCGCGGCGATGGCCGTCGCCGGTTTCGCCGGCGCCTCCACCGCCATGGCAGATACTGCAACTGGTAGCATCAAAGTTGCTGAAGGCGACTCTCACACTTACACTGTCTATCAGGTTTTCACCGGTACTTATGGCTCTGATGGTTCACTCGGTGACGTTAAGCCTGGTACTGATTTCAATGCCGATAATGGTGCGGGTGATAATGGAACTAATCTGACGGCTGCCGCAGCTGCCGAAGCGCTGGCCAAGATTGAAAGCACGAAGTCTGATCAGGAGAAGCTTACTGAGATTCTTAAGTTTGCCAACCTGTCTACTCCGTACAACCAGACTGATCTCACCGCAAATACTCCGTTGAATAATGTTCCTGCTGGCTACTATCTGGCCAAGGACAAAGACGGTAGCGTGACTGGGAATGACGCTCAGACGCTGTATATTGTCAACGTTGTCGGTAACAGCGAAGTTACTATCACTCGTAAGGCTGACAAGCCGACCCTCGTGAAGAAGGTTAAGGACAAGAACGATACTGATGGGACAACGACTGAGTGGCAGGATTCCGCCGATTACGATGTGACGGATAAAGTCCCGTTCCAGCTGACCGCCACCTTGCCGATGAACAAGGATGATTTCGCGGCGTACAAGACCTATAAGCTGGTCTTTACTGATAACCAGTCGGTTGGTTTGACTTATCCGGAGGCTTCTGGCTTCATTGTTAAGTATGGGGAAACCGTCGTTCCGGCGAGCCAGTACACCCTGACTCTGAACCCGACTACTACCACTGCTGATAGCACGTTCACCCTCACCATCAACGATGTCAAGTCTCTTAGGAATGCTGACGGTTCTGATATCGCGGTTACTGCAGGTGGCAAGTTTACTGTTGAATATGAATCCACGCTGAACAATAAGGCTGTGATTGGCCATGAGGGCAACCCGAACGAGGCGAAGCTCCAGTACTCCAACAACCCGAACTACACTGGCGAGGGCGCAAACTCTCCGACTGGCGAAACTCCAAAGGACAAGGTCATCGTCTTCACCTACCAGCTGAACGTCAACAAGACCTTCGATCAGGGGACTCCGGCTGATAACGATCTGCCAAAGTTCAAGCTGTACAAGAAGTACTTCAAGGCTGCCGATAGTTATGAATGGAGGCAGGTTGGTGAAGAAATTGAAGTAACCAAGACTGGTGACGGCGCGGACGCTAAGTACACTGCTTCTTTCCAGCGTATCGATGATGGCGATTACAAGCTCGTGGAAAGCCATACTCCGGCTGGTTATAACACTGCTGCCGACAAGACCTTCACTATCACCGCTGACCATGTTGTTTCGTCTGAAAATCCGACGCTGACTTCTCTGAAGATTGATCAGACTGACGGTGATACGACGAATGGTACCGTTCAGGCCGACGTCGTGAACAAGAAGGGCTCCAACCTCCCGTCCACCGGTGGCATGGGCACCGTGCTGCTGTACGTGGCTGGCATCGCCGTGTTCGTGCTTGCTGGCGCGACCCTGGTGATGGCTCTGCGTCGTCGCAATGCCTGATCCTCCGGATTCCATAAGAATCTGAAGTAACCATGCGAAACCCGTGAGCCGCGTTGACGCAAGTCAGCAGCGGCTTACGGGAATCGCAATACATAATTTAAAAACTAAAAATTAAATAATAACTGAACCCACATATGCTGGGCTGGACCACCTCAATCCCTTGTACACTGCCTAATTTTCTTGAGTATCCAGCCTGGCTCCATATATTTTCCGGTTTGCCGTTGGGGGCGAATCAAACATGCTTACTTTCCAATCCACAGAAGAGGGGTCGGCAATGAAGGAACGCACGATCGCAAGCCGCGTCATCGCCGCATGCTGCGCAATCGCCGCCACATTCGCCGCGGCAGCCTGTGCATTCACTACTCGCGATGCCGTCGCGGCTCCAACAACAGACTCTGCCAGCGGCAGCATCGCCATTTCGTATCAACATAAAAGCTCGGATTCCGAAACGTCCGACGACTCAGCTGACTTCGCCATTTCGGACGCCAGCTTCAACCTCTACAAAGTCGGGCAGATTCCAGCCAGCGGCGGCGCCACCTTCGAACCCGTCGCACCGTTCACCGACTCCACCGCCTACCCCGTCGACTGGTCGAAGATGACCGGCAAGGACGCGCAAGTGTGGCGAGACATGGCCAACACGCTCGCCGGACTCATCGCGGTGAACAAACCCGACGCCACGGCAACCGGCGTCACCAACACCTCCGGGCATCTGACCTTCACCGGACTGTCCGACGGCCTGTACTTGGCCGTGTCCGACAGCGTTGACGTGAAGGTCGCCAACGCCTCCGGAAAGAACCAGACATGGACGTGCTCTTCCGGCAGCATGCTCGTCGCAGTGCCCGAAGACGGCGTCTCCGGCGGGTCGCGTGTGCTGAGTATCGAACCGAAAACCGAATGTGTGGCGCAACCGCCGAAAACCGTGGAACGCACCGTGCGCAAAATCTGGAATGACCGGAACAATTCCGACGGCAAGCGCCCCGAATCCATCACCGTGAAACTCCTGCGTGACGGCGAGCCCGTGGAAAACGTGAAGCTGAACGAGTCCAACAAGTGGACGCATTCGTGGACAGCGCTCGACGCGGACCACGAATGGACCGTGGTCGAAGCGGCGGTGCCCGACGGCTACACCACCATCTCCGATGTGGAAGGCGACTCCACTGAAATCACCAACACGCACACGCCACCCACCACGCCGGACCAGCCGCACACCGGCGCCGACGTGCAGCAGGCCGCTTGGATTGCCGTGGCCATCTTGGGCGCGGGCTTGGTGCTGCTGATCGTTGCCAAGACGGCTTTGCGGAAGCGGGCGTAGCATAAATAACGTGACGGATGAATCGGACGCCAAGCCAGCTGCGCAAGTCGAATTGGATGCGCAGGTTAAACCGGGTGCGCAGGTTAAACCGGCTGCCAAGCATAAGAAATCGAATGCGCTGCTCAATGTGATGATTGCCATTTCCGCAATCGCCATGATCGGCGCGCTGGGCCTCATCGCGTATCCGACATTCAGCGACTGGTGGAACCGCATGCACCAGTCATACGCCGTAGCAGGCTACGTGGAACAAACCAAAGACATGTCCGGCGCCGAACGCAAAGCCATGCTGAAAGCGGCGCACGAATACAACGAACGGCTCGCCGCGAACGGCGATCGGTGGCACATGACCGACGCGCAGAAGCGCGAATATGATGAAACGCTCGACGTGACCGGCACCGGCATCATGGGATACGTGACCATCCCGCGCATCAAAGTGAAACTGCCCGTCTACCACGGCACCAGCGACGGCGTACTGCAAATCGCCGCCGGACACCTGGCCGGAACCTCGCTGCCAGTAGGCGGAGCGACCACGCACGCGGTAGTCTCCGGACACACCGGACTGCCATCCGCCCGGTTGCTGACCGGCCTGGACGAGCTGCAAAAAGGCGACACGTTCGCATTCCACGTGCTCGACGAAACCTACACGTACCAAGTGGACCAGATCTCAGTGGTGCTGCCGAGCGAAATCAGCAAGCTGAATATTGAGCAGGGGCGCGACTACGCGACGCTGATCACCTGCACGCCATACGGAGTGAACTCGCACAGGCTGCTCGTGCGCGGGCACCGGATTCCGAATCCGAAAGTGCCAGACAAGACGCAATACGACGAGCCGGGCGAAATGACAGCCGTGGCGGCTGCGGTGATCGGACTGCTCGTGTTTGTGGCTGGCTGCGCTTTTGTGGGGCTCGCGCGGCTATGGCGACGCTCCTGGATTGTGCGGCACGGGTTGTGCGCCGGGTCCGGCGCGCGCCATTCGTCTGGTGTTCGGGGGTAGTGTCTAGCCTAGCGCCGCCGCAGGCCGGTGACATCGCTTCTCCGGTGTGCGGGGGTGTGCGTCTGGTCGTGCTCGGTATGTGGTGCGTGGTGTTTGTGTGCTTGTGGTACGTGTTGCGTTTCAGTGTGTGTACTTGTGTTTGCGTGCGTGTGCATGTCTGATGTTGCGCAGGGGTGTTGTTGCGGTGCGCATATGGCCTGAATCGTGCTGAAGCATGGGTTGTGAGCGGATGGGGGTATTATTCGGCCTGTTTCGGACGCTTTTGATGCCCCTTTTCGCTCATGACTTGCGATTTTGTCGGTCCGCGCGCGGTCGTGTGCATACGGGGGTGTGTGCAATGGGTCTTGCGTGGGTGTAGGCGCGCGGGTGTGCCGGTGTAGGCGTGGGTGTAGGCGTGCGGTCGTGGTTTTGGCTGGGTATCTGGCTTATAGATGGCGGATTCGGCCGGGCGTTCGGTGGTATCTCGCTTATAGGTGGCGGGTCGGTTTGGGCAATAGGTCGTTAGGGGGTAGCATGCATGCCCCCTAGATGTCTTGTTTCCGCAAGGGGCCGCCATCTATAAGCGAGATACCATCCGTCGATCCCGCGAATCCGCCATCTATAAGCGAGAAAGCGCGTGAACCGGGCGCTGCGGCGGCGAAATCGCAAAATTATGGAATCGGCTGATTGCTGCGCGCGGCAGGTGGGTAGTATCGGGCGCGGAAGACGTGGAAGGAGCTGCCATGTGTGATGAAGGGGAAACTGCGGATCAGGCGGATGCCGTACGAACGGAATCGCAAAAGATGGAATCGCGAGCGGGGGAGACGGCGCTTGACGGGTCGGCGCGCAGCATCATCGTGCTGATTGTGATCGGCATGTTGGTGGGGGTGCTGTCAGGCATGTTCGGCAT
>OHLE01000421.1_pt1 | contig 25792 bp, 23 predicted proteins | sample 1568971 | NCBI WGS metagenome assembly OHLE01 (sample SAMEA3879556, study PRJEB24766) | human gut metagenome | biome: human-associated habitat; feature: feces | place: USA | collected 1985/1987
GAACGTGCGGCGGGATTTTACGAAGACCGTCCCAAGGAAGAAGCCGACCAGATTCGCGAAGGTTTCCTCGAAATCAACCCCGACGGATACGGTTTTCTGCGCGTAAAGAACTGTGAATGCAACGAAATGGACGCTTACGTCCACGCGGCAAAAATCAAACAGTACGGTTTGCGCAAAGGCGACCGCGTGAAAGCTACCTGCAAAATCATTCAGGACGGCAAACCCGCAGCGGTTGTGAACGTAATTTCAATCAACGGAGTGGACATCGCGTCCGTAGGTAAACGTCCCAACTTCGACGACCTCGTTCCCATTTATCCCGACGAACGTCTTCGTCTGGAAATTCCGTCCCGTCCGCGCGATTACGCAATCCGCTGCATCGACCTTGTAGCGCCTATCGGTAAAGGTCAGCGCGGTATTATCGTTTCTCCGCCGAAAGCAGGCAAAACGACCTTGCTCAAAATGATTGCGGGTTCGATTGCCGAAAACTATCCCGAAATCGTGCTTTTCGTTCTTCTCATCGACGAACGTCCCGAAGAAGTTACGGATATGCAGCGTTCGGTCAAGGGTGAAGTGGTTTATTCCACGTTCGACGAAATGCCCGAACATCACACCAAAACCGCGGAAATGCTTCTCGACAGAGCAAAACGACTTGTCGAAATGGGCAAAGATGTCGTAATTCTGATGGACAGTCTTACGCGTCTCGCGCGTGCGTACAATACTACAATCCCCCCGACAGGCAGAACTCTTTCGGGCGGCGTCGACCCCGGCGCGTTGCACAGCCCCAAACGTTTCTTCGGTTCGGCACGTAACATCGAAAACGGCGGTTCGCTCACAATCATTGCAACCGCGCTCATCGATACGGGCAGTCGTATGGACGAAGTTATTTTCGAAGAGTTCAAAGGCACGGGCAATATGGAAATTCATCTCGACCGCAAACTTTCCGAACGCAGGATTTTCCCCGCAATCGACCTTGCAAAGAGCGGCACGAGAAAAGAAGAACTCCTGCTTACTCCCAGCGAACTCGCGGGAACGTGGGGCGTTCGCAAAATGCTGTCCGTCGGCGACAGCGCGGAAGCCACGGAAAACCTGCTCAACATGCTTGTCAAGACCTCGTCGAACAAAGAGTTTGTCGAACAGCTCAATTTGCAGTTCAAAATGTGGCAGAAAGAAGGTTACAACTGGCGCAAACCCAACTGATTGCAGGGTTTTGACCTGATACAAAAGAAATAACCGTCGACACGGGCGGACATTTTACGGAGGTGTGTATGCAGAACGAAATCAAAGAACCCGTAAAACTCCTGAACGAGGACGGAACGCTTGCCGTAAAAGGGTGGGCAAGACGTAATCTGTTCGAATACGAGAGGAAATTCGTCACTCCGCGCAGTCGTCTGAAAGAATGGGACTTCTACCAGATTTCCAACGGCAGACTGCTTGTGCAGATAAGTTTCTTCAACATCACAATCGCAAGCGCGGCAACAGCAACGCTAATCGATATGCGTACGGGCAAAAAGATTTCGTCCGTTTCGCTGTCGCTGTTCACGCGCCGTCGCTATCTGCTCCCGCTTAAATCCGACGAGCCCAACTTTTTCCGTTACGACAAAAACGGCAGTTATCTGGAATTCGACACCGCAAAAGACTGGCGCAAAATTCTGTTCGGCGGACTTGCGGCAGGGAAGTATATGAAAGCGCGGTTCAAGATGTATTATCCCGAAGGACAGGAAAACATCACAATCGTTACGCCATTCGACAGCAGTCCCTCGCAGTTTTTCCTTACAACAAAACAGAACTGTATGCCTTGCGAAGGCACGGTGACGTGGGGCAAAGAAACGTTCGTGTTCAACAAGGACAACACCTTTGCCGTTATGGACTGGGGACGCGGAGTATGGCCGCACAAAAACTGCTGGTATTGGGGCAACGGGTCGAAATACATCGACGGCAAACTGTTCGGGTTCGAAATAACGTGGAAAATCGGCAACGAAGAAAACGCCACCGAAACCTGCCTGTTCTACGACGGTAAGGCACACAAAATCGGAGCGGTAGACGTAGAAGAATTCCCCGGCAACAACAACGGCTGGATGAAACCGTGGCATTTCGTTTCCGAGGACGGACGTTTCGACGTCACGATGACCCCGTTTTACGACAACAAGAGCGGCGTTATCATGTTCGGTGCGCTCGGAATGAAAACGCATCAGGTTCACGGTATATGGAACGGAACCGCCGTTCTTGACGACGGTAAAGTCATAGAAATCAAAGATATGTACGCGTTCTGCGAATACGTGGAAAACGCGTGGTAAAACAAAGGAGATACTATTATGAAGTGCTCAAAAGACATTGTTTACATCGGTGCAGACGATATGGAACTCGACCTTTTTGAAGGTCAGTATATTATTCCCGACGGCATATCCTACAATTCGTACCTCATCGAGGACGAAAAAATCGCCGTTATGGATACGGTTGACAAGGCAAAAGTCGAGAAATGGCTAGACAACCTCGACGACGCCCTTCACGGCAGACAGCCCGACTATCTCGTGGTTTCGCATATGGAACCCGACCACAGCGCGGGCATTCTCGCATTTGCAATCAAATATCCGAACGCGGTTATCGTCGGCAACGCCAAAACTTTCGATATGTTTACGCGTTTCTTCAAAGCCGAATTGCCCAACAAACTGGTAGTCAAAGAAGGTGACAAACTCACGCTCGGTGCGCACGAACTCACTTTCTACACCGCGCCTATGGTGCATTGGCCGGAAGTTATGGTGAGTTTCGAAGCAAAAGACGGAGTTTTGTTCTCCGCCGACGCATTCGGTAAATTCGGTGCGCTTGCAGTTGATGACGACGACTGGGCGTGCGAAGCTCGCAGATACTATTTCAACATAGTGGGAAAATACGGCGCGCAGGTTCAGGCACTTCTCAAAAAACTTGCCGCACTCGACATCAAGGCAATTTGCCCGTTGCACGGTCCCGTTCTCGACGAAAATCTTTCCTATTATGTCAACCTCTATGACGTTTGGAGTTCTTACAGAGCGGAAGACGAGGGAACTTTCATTGCCTGTGCCTCTATTTACGGCAACACGGCACAAGCCGCCGACGCACTTGCCGAAGAACTTCGCAGCAGAGGAGAGAAAGTCGTTGTAACCGACCTTGCGCGTTGCGATATAGCGGAAGCCGTCGAAGACGCTTTCAGATATTCGAGAATGGTTCTTGCCGCTCCCACGTTCGACGGCGGAATATTCCCGATTATGGACGAGTTTATCGCGCATATCAAGTCCAAGAATTATCAAAACAGAAAAGTTGCGTTTATCGAGAACGGTTCCTGGGCGCCTATGTCCGCAAAGCTCATGCGCGCGGCTCTCGAAGGACAGAAGAACATTGCTTTCACCGACACCGTGATTACTTGCCGTTCTTCCGTTCCCGACGACCTCGAAGACGTCTGCAAGAAAGTAGCCGACGAACTCCTTGCATAAACGCGGGTTTTAACTGTTCAATCAAAGCATTCAACTCCGTTTGCGGCAGGCACTTTCCGAAGTGCGAAAATCAAGTAAAAATACTTGCGATTTTCCTCGGAAAGTGCTTGTCAAAATCGGGTAAGTAATATATAATCTTTTTCGTTGGGTTTCCCGAGCGTCAGGCTCTCGGACGACAGTTGGATAGAGTGGTTTTGTTTTCCACATCATCCAACTGCCACCCACTTACACAAACACGCCGCAAAGCGTCATAACACCTTGGAGGAGTCGCCTAGTTTGGTCGAGGGCGCACGACTGGAAATCGTGTAACCGTCAAAAGCGGTTCGAGGGTTCGAATCCCTCCTCCTCCGCCAAGCGGTACCCAACTGAACCCGTAAAAAGGTTTAGTTGGGTGCTTTTTTTATACTTTTAACTTGATTTTGACGCGATATTCTTTCGGTTTCGATTTGAAAATGTGCGTATAAACGATATAACTCTTTTCACACTGATAAAAACAAAAGTCCCAATGATTTTCATCATCGGGACTTTTCTTGTCTGTGAAATGTAAGTCAATTTCTATTTTATCGTTGTATAGTCGGATTTCTTTGACCAATAGATCAATGAGCTGTTTGGGATTTTTTCGTAAGGCGGTACTGATGTGCTTTACGATTTCGTCTTTTGTCAGAAGTTGACGTTCCTTGTATTGTTCCATCAGAATTTTCTCGGTCAATAGGGAACGCTTTTCTTCTAACTCTTCTAACCGGTTTTTTGTAGAAGCAGTGGAAATGCCTTGTTCCATACAATCAAGCAGGTTTGAAATAGATTTTTCAACTTTTGCCAGATCGTTCCGCAGCAAATTCAAAACAGAGCGGTCGTGGTATTGCTTTTTTAGAAGAAGCAAAATATCGTCCGCAAATTTCAATAGGTTTTGAGGAGTCGCAAACGCTTCCAGCACTGATTCAAGAATTAATGATTCAAGTGTTTCTTTTCGTATAGGTCTTAATAAACACTGTTTACTCACTCTTTTGCCGGAACATTTGTAGTATCGCATTATACTTCCGTTTTTAGAAGTGCCTGCATCTGAATTAACTGGTTTACCGCAATAGCCGCACTTCACTTTGTTTTTAAGCAAATAAACGATATCTGGTTTATGCTTGCCGTATTTGTTACTGTCAATTTTGCTTTTTACTGTGTCGAATATATCTTGAGGTACAATACGTGGGTACATATTAGTGAATACTTCTTCCCCGTGCCTGTATATTCCGCTGTATTTTTCATTGGCGAGCAGGTGATACACGGTATTTCTCGCAAAGGGTTTTCCTCGGTACAGAATACCTTTTTCGTGCAATTCCTCAATGATTGTTTTTACAAGTTTACCTGACGCGCATTCGTTGAACATCCATCTGACGACTTCCGCTTCATCTTCGTGGATAATGATTTTCTTGTTTTCTACACGATAACCGAATATGATAAAACCACCTGTAAAGGTGCCTTTCTGTCTGCTTTCGTTCATTCCGCGCTTGACTTTTTGCGACAATTCCGCACTGTAGTATTCCGCCATGCCTTCCAAACAACAAAATGGACATAAAGTTGTTCGGAGGGTTGTTGTGTGTACGGGCTATAAGATGCTGTCGATGTCGATCTTGTAATATATATGGACTTCTTGCGGTTTGCCCGTGACTGTTTCTTTGCCGCCGATGACAAGTTTCTCGAATAGCTCCAGACAGAGCTCTCTTGTCAGTTCGGGGGCATTGATGTGTTTTTTCATTCGCCGTATAAACTCGTCCACGTCGGTTGCCGCTCGCTGCTTTTCTTCAAGTCCCTGCGTAAGATAAGAAATCCGTTCTTTCAGTTCCGTTTGCTCGGCGGTGTACTTGTCGATCAGCTGTAAGCACACGTTTTCGGGGATCTTACCTGCGACCTTTTCTTCGAATGCCGCGCTTATGAGCTTATCGAGTTCTGCAACGCGCTGTTCCGTTCGATTGAGTTCTCTTTTGACGTCGGCTTGGTTTTTGTCCGCGAGCCTTGCGGTATGTTCCAGAAACTTCCGCCTGAATTCCCGTTCGTCGGCAACGATTTTTTGCGCTTTGTCTCTCACATCGTTCAAGACGATCTTCTCTAATACCGGAACGGTGATGAAATGACTGAAGCAGGCAGACGAGCCGCAGCGCGAACGTGTTCCGCAGTTGAAGTTGAAATAGGGAATGTCTTTCGGCATATTCCAACCCAACCGCATTTTTGCGCCGCAGTCGGCACAGTACAGCAGCCCCGAAAGCGGATGTATATAGCCGCGTTTCGTATGTTTGCCGTGACTGACGGAAGACTCCACCTCTTTCACTCTGTCCCATAGCTCTTTGGATATGATCGGCTCATGCGCGTTTTCAATCACGATCCAATCTTCTTTCGGCCGCCGTTGCCACTTATGGTTCTTGTAGGAAACGGTGGTAGTCCTGTGTTGCGCCAGAGTTCCGATATAAGCCGGATTATCCAAGAGCGTGCGGAGAACGGAAGTGTTCCATAGGTGTAGCGAAGAGGGTACGGTCGTAACGCCAGTCTTTGACAGCCTGTAATCGTTTGGCGTCAAGACCTTTTCGGCATTCAGAAAATCCGCGATCTTTCTCGGCGTCAGTCCTTGCGCCCGCATTTCAAATATCCGCCTTACGATCGGCGCGACTTCTTCGTTTACTTGCAAGGTGCGTTTCTCGTCCGTTCCGAGCGTGTAACCGTATGGGGCATGAGACATTCCGTTTTTGCCATTCTTGGCGTTTTGGATGCGCACGGCGCGAAGTTTCTTGCTTGTGGCGGCAGCCCACCATTCATTGAATACGTTTGTGATGGGCATCATATCCATGGCGGCGGTATCTTTGTTCTCGGTGTCGATGTTGTCGGATAAGGCGATAAACCGGATGCCGAAAGCGGGGAACACATAATCGAGATACTGTCCGACCATAATGTAGTTCCTGCCGAAGCGGCTCATGTCCTTTACAAGCACGGTATTGATGACGCCTTGCTTGGCGTCGTCCAAGAGCCGTTTTACGCCGGGACGGTCGAATGTCGTTCCCGAAATGCCGTCGTCCACATATATATCGTAAAACGTGAAGCCTTGCTTTTCTATGTATTCGTTCAGGATCGCCTTCTGGTTCTCGATGGACAGCGATTCGCCCGTGCGTTCGTCGTCGCGGGAAAGTCTTACATACATGCCGACGATGTAGTCTTTGTTGTTTTGCTTCGATGTCATTTCTTTTACTCCTCTGAATCGAAGCGGCTTTTTATTCGGTGTGCTTTTATTATACGGCAAAACACACAAAACATCAAGCCGCCCGTGCGGTCAGTCTGTCGGGTGATCCGTTTCTGCAAGCGTTTGTCTGAAAGCGTGATCGCAGATAATTTTTTTGAAATCCTTCTTGCCTGTATAATGACTGACAACGATATATCTTTTGCCGTCTATGAGTTCCTCACGGACGGTTGTCCTTTCTTTTTTCGAACAGTTCGATTGCATTTTTAACTCCTTTCAAATTGCTTTGTCGGGAATGAAAAACGCAGTCTTGCTGTCGGAATAAGAGCGCACCGGTTCTTATTCGTTTCTCATTCTTTGTTGCGGTTGTTTGTCAGATTATCGCTTTTCCTATGCCTATGTGAAGCCCGAGTAAAGCAGATGTATAAGCGATTTTTGCATGGCTGTTTCCTCCTTTTGCGGATAGGTTGTACTTGTCGGAATTTCCGACAGGTTGGCTATCGTTTTCTCCTTTTGTGGATAGATTACACCTCAAAGAGGCAAGCTTTCTTGCCACTTTGAAAAAGTTTTTCGTTTGTTTTTCCACATGGTACCCGTCAAATAGGAAGGATATTTTCCTATTTGAAAAGATTTTTGAAAAAGTTATGTACAGATAGGACATGGGGCTTTTTCGCTGTTATCCGTATATGGCGGAATACCTCGTGCGCATTTTCTCGAAGTATTCATATACCGTGCTTACCGCTCTGGAAAGCTGTTTCGCTATCTCGGGATAGCTCAAGCCCGACATGCGGTAATCGAGCGCAAGGCTCATATTCTCAGTAAGGTTAAGGGAAGCCGCGATCTCGTCTGCGTGTGAACAATCCTGTTCCTCGTCTGTTTGATGTTCGTATATGAGTTCCGGTTTTTCTTTCGTGAATTCAAAGCATTGACATCTGCAAAAGGCGCTGTGGCCTCTTGCCAACATCCTCGTGACAATGCGATAGCATTCTATTTTTATCGTTCTCGGCTTGCCTTTTTTGGAGATATACAGGACGTCGTCCAAATACTCTCCATAGTGGTCACATAAGAATAACGCCACGCTTTGGACGAAGTCGTAACTGTCCGAAAAGATATATCCGGGCTCGTGTTTGCCGAAAATGTCCCGGCAAAGGTTTTTATGCGCTTTTTCCGCGTAATACCCATAATATCCTATGAGCGCTTTGGTCTCGCGCATGGCTATGAGTTCCGCCATTACCGCTACATTGTCCGGAGATATTTGCTCCGTAAGGACTTTGAAATCTCTTATCACTTTCTTTTGTTCCATTTTCTTTCACCTCTTGAATTGGATTTGCCTTTTCGGGCAACAGGCGGAGGTGCATAGGACGGTGAAAAGAAAGCAAATTCTCCGTCGACTTGCGGAAGTCAACGGGACAAAGAAAAATCGTTGCGTTGTGGGTGCGTAAAACGGCGTATAAACGAAAAAAGAGTCGAGCAAGGATTTTCCTTTACTCGACTCTCGAATGGTTTCTATGGGTGTTTTAAGCGACGATTTTGCGACCGTTGACTTGCGCGAGGACTATGCTAACCTAAGCCTGCCGAAAGAGGCAAAATTCAAGAGATAACCATAACGGCAAAACCAATGAAAAGAAAGGATCGCACGGCGGAAAAGCGGCAGCCGAGTCCCAAGCGGTTTAGCGGGGACGGCTCCGCTCCGCCGCGCCTTTCGGTTTGGTTTTCCGCGTTGTTTGTTTTCGTGGCGTGTGCTTGTCGCGGCGGCGCATCAGCGCCGTCGCTCTCGTATCAAAGACAAGCACACGCCACGGTTGCAAAAGTGCATAAACAACTACAAATCAAATTGAGAGCGCAGGAAAATGGGACATATATTATATTCGAAATCGCTGATAAATTGTTGAAATTTAAGTGTACATATGCTATAATTGTTTTAAACAATAATTTGGACGGAGTGTGACCCATATGGCAGTCAACTATAACAAGTTATGGAAATTGCTCATCGACAAGGGAATGACTAAGACGCAAATGCGCCTTCAGGCGGATATTTCCACGACGACACTCGCCAAACTCGGTAAAAATGAGACGGTTTCGATGGATGTCCTTTTGAAAATTTGTAAGCTGCTCGACTGCAATGTCGGAGATATTATGGATGTTATCAACGAGGAGACAAGCAATGGCGACCAGTAAGAAACTTGAAATTATCTACCATAACGGACAGCCCGACGGCATCAGGTCTATAAGGCGTCATCTTTCAACTATGACGACCTATGTCATTCCGCGCCCTCTGCTTGCCGAGGCAAAGAAGATTACGGGCATTAACCGCCCCGGTATTTATTACCTCATCAACGAAAATGACGAAAACAAGATTGCGCAGATTTACATAGGGCAGACGCGCAATGGAGTTGTCCGTCTGGACGATCATAATCGTTCCAAAGATTTTTGGAATAAGGCAATCATGTTCCTTGCTGACAGTAAGACTTTTTCTCTTGATATGATAAGTGGACTTGAAGAGTACGCTATCATGAAGGCGCACAAATCAAACCGCTATAAGGTAGAAAACTCCGTCAAGCCCAAGTATGAAATCGACGAGTATGATCTTCCCTCCATTGAAGAGGTGTACGAGGAGATACAGTTCATTTTGGCGACGCAAGGTTATAAACTGGATAACGCAAGGGCAAGTCTAAATGAATCGTCTGTTTTCCATACGACGCGCAATGGTATAAAAGCATACGGCGTTTATGGCGGCGATAAGTTTCAGGTGCTGGAAGGCTCAGAGGTTAATTTTGCAAAACCCGCAAATCTCGAAAAGTACAACAGGCAGAGAAAAGAGCTACTTGAAAAGGGAGATATTCTTCAACAAGCGGATAAGTACATCTTGAAAGTTACGCTGGAATTCAACACTCCGAGCGGAGCTAGCGATTTTATAATCGGCGGCTCAACCAACGGCTGGGTGGAATGGAAAGACAAAGAGGGCAAAACCTTGGATGAGATTTATAGAAAGTAAGGGAGACAAAAAATTTATGAAAAAGGCTTTAATAGTTGGAATTGATAATTATTTGGAAGTGTCAGACCTTAACGGCTGTGTAAATGACGCTCACGATGTTGCAAACGTTTTATCGCGAAACGCAGATGGCTCTTTAAATTTTGATATAAAAATAATGACTTCGACTTCAGAAAACAATATTGTAACTAAATATGAATTAGAGGAAGCGATTAAGGAACTTTTCTCTGGGGATGATGAAATTGCGCTATTTTATTTTTCCGGACATGGATATACCGAAGATAATAATGGATATATCATTCCTTCTGATATTCAATTGCTTGGACGCAATGGAATTAAAATGGATGATATTATGCAATGGTGTAATAAGTCTAAAGTAAAAAATAAAATACTTATATTTGATTGTTGCCATGCAGGGGCTGTCGGCGATGATAAATATTTTAGCGGAAATTCAATAATCGGTGAAGGGGTTACAATTTTAAGCGCTTGTACAAAAGGGCAATATGCGCTTGAACACGCACATCATGGCGTATTTACACAGTTGCTGGTAGATGCTTTAAATGGAAGCGGTGCAAACATTCTGGGTCAAATTACGCCTGGAAGTGTTTATGCGCATATCGATCAATCGCTAGGCGCTTGGTCACAGCGTCCGGTTTTTAAAACAAATGTTGAGCAATTTGTTTGCTTGCGCCAAACTTACCCCTCTATCAGTAGCTCAGATTTAAGACAGATAACAAATATATTCAAAAACCCATCCGAAGAATTTGCCCTTGATCCATCCTACGAACCAGATTGCGAATATGCACAAGCAGATCACACTCGTATATTTGGCATTCTACAAAATATGGTTCATGTAAATTTAGTTGTTCCTGTAGGAGAAAGGCATATGTACTATGCGGCAATGAATAGCAAATCTTGTAAATTAACGACCTTGGGCGCACACTATTGGAACTTAGTTAAAAATAATAGATTATAAGGAGATTTACAAATGAAAAAACGTGCTTTTATTAGCTTTGATTATGATCATGATGAGGAATTAAAACAAGCATTGATAGGGCAATCTAAAAATCCTGATTCTCCATTTTCCATTAATGATATGTCGATCAAACAAGCAATTGATGGAAACTGGAAATATTATGCGAGACAAAAAATTAAGCAATGTGATGTTGTAATTGTAATTTGCGGGAAATATACAAATACAGCTCGTGGAGTAACCGCAGAACTAAGCATTACTCAAGAAGAAAAAATCCCTTACTTTTTGTTATGTGGTCGTGCGGACGGAAAGGTCGTTAAACCATTAGGGGCATATGCTTCAGATAAGATTTATAAATGGACTTGGGATAATCTTAAAGCTTTGATCAATGGGGCCCGATAATTTTTATCCATCAACTTCCGATAATTTTGTATTATGCGAACATAGGAGAGCACAATGGGCATTATAGATAAAAAGCAAATGACCGAAGAGGACATCAAGTTGAATTTTATCACGCCGGCAATTTTATCAAAGGGCTGGCAGGATAAAATCACGATGGAAACACAGCTCAAATTTACGGATGGGAAAGTAAATCTGCGTGGAAACAAAGTCAGCCGGGAAACTCCGAAAAAGGCGGACTACGTGCTTTATTTTGCTAAAAATAATCCGCTCGCCGTGGTTGAAGCAAAGGACAATAACCACAGCGTATCTTTTGGTATGCAACAGGCAAAGCTCTACGCTAAAATGCTTGACGTCAAGTTTGCGTACAGTTCTAACGGCGACGCCTTCCAAGAATTTGATTTTATTACGGGAGTTGAGCGCGAAATTGCGTTGGACGAGTTTCCTTCTCCCGAAGAATTGTTTGCCCGCTATCAAAGCGAAATAAACGACGGGCAAGGGTTATCGGAGAAAGAACTTGCCCTCATCAATCAACCATATTATACAAGCCAAAACACTTATCCTCCGAGATATTATCAGCAGGTTGCCGTTAACCGCACAATGGACGCGATTGCAAAGGGGCAAAATCGCATTTTGCTTGTCATGGCGACGGGGACGGGCAAGACTTATACCGCTTTCCAAATCGTATATCGCTTGCTGCAGAGCGGCGTAAAGCAAAAGATACTTTATCTTGCCGACCGCAACAATCTTGTCGATCAGACGATAAGCGGTGATTTTAAGCCACTTGAAAAAGTCACACACAAAATCAATTTTGCAAAAGACGACCGCACCACGATCACTTCCCATCAGGTATATTTCTCCCTCTACCAACAGCTTGTCGGAAACAAGACGATCGAAGAAGAGACGGACGAAGAAACGCTTGCGCACTATAAGCAACTGTTTGATAAAGACTTTTTCGATCTTGTTATCGTGGACGAATGTCATCGCGGAAGCGCAAAGGAAGAAAGTCGTTGGCGTAAAGTGCTGGAGTACTTCTCCACTGCCACGCAAATAGGCATGACCGCAACGCCGAAAGAAACCGCTTACATATCTAATATCGATTATTTCGGCGAGCCGATTTATAAGTACAGCTTGAAAGAAGGCATCGACGACGGTTTCCTCGCTCCATTTAAGGTTATACGCATAAAGACGGATATCGATGACGAATGGCGCCCTCGCAAAGGTCAACGCGATATATACGGCTATGAAATCGAAGACCGCATCTACAATAATAGCGATTACGACTACAACATCATCATTCAGGATCGTATAAACATGGTTGCAACTGAGATCACAAATTATCTCAAGGCGACCGACAGAATGGCAAAGACGATCGTTTTCTGTGCAACGGAAGATGCAGCAGAACGGATGCGTGTTGCCCTTACAAAGTTAAACGCAGATATGTGCGCGGAAGATCCTGATTACGTTGTGCGGATCACAGGCAGCGACGATTACGGCAAGAGCAAGCTCGACTATTTTATATCCGTATCTGCTAAATACCCGGTGATTGCCACTACTTCAAAGTTGCTTTCCACCGGTGCGGACTGCAAAATGGTCAAGCTGATCGTTATAGATGAAATGATCGGTTCCATGACGGAATTTAAGCAAATTATCGGGCGCGGAACGAGACTGCGTTATGAGGACGGAAAAACACATTTCGTTATCATGGATTTCCGCGGCGTGACCAGATTGTTTGCCGATCCCGAGTGGGACGGGCCGATCGAACAGGATGACGATTATCATCATAAGAATCCCAAAGAGCCGGGCGACGATCCGGTCATTCCTCCTATTCCGCCGATAGAGCCGAAACATAAGTATGTGGTCGATAGTCGCGGCTGCAAAGTGACGGTTTCGCAGCGCATGGTTTCTGTTTACGATACCGATGGAAAACTCTTGCGGCAGGAAAGCATTATCGATTATACCAAGGCTAATATTTACGGCACATTCTCTTCTTTGGACAATTTTATTTTGCAATGGTCTGCCGAAGAAAAGAAAGCCAAGATCCAAGAACTTTTCAATGAACACGGCATTGACTTGGAACAGATCAAAGCTGATGAAGGCATGAGCGATGTCGATGATTTTGATTTTATCTGCCATATTGCCTTCGACCAGAAGCCTTTGACGCGGAGGGAACGCGCCGAAAATGTCAAAAAACGCAACGTATTTGCTAAATACGGCGGCGAAGCAAGAGCTGTGCTTGAAGCGTTGTTGGAAAAGTATGCGGACAACGGCATCTACGAAATCGAGGATATGGACATCCTTAAACTCGATCCGTTTATCAAGTTCGGCAAGCCCGCAAAAATCGCTTCATTATTCGGCGGCAGAGAGGGCTATATCCGAGCGGTAAGAGAACTGGAACAAGAAATTTATAAGGCGGCATAACATATGAGCAACATTTCCGGATTTATTAAACGCTTGCGCGACATCATGCGCAACGATGCAGGCATCAACGGCGACGCACAACGCATTGAGCAGATTGCCTGGCTTTTGTTCTTGAAAGTTTACGACACCAAGGAGCAAGATTGGGAATTTGAGGATGACAAGTATCAATCGATCATCCCCGATCCCTGCCGCTGGCGTAATTGGGCGCACGAAGATGGCGGAAAAGGCATGACAGGCGACGCACTTCTGAATTTCGTCAACAACATTCTCTTCCCTGTTTTGAAAGGCAAGGATTATAAAGATGCGAACGGAAACATTCTCATCAAAGGCGTCCAAGTCGATCCGTCCACGCCCATCAAAAAGGCTATTGTCAAGACGACCTTTGAAGATGCCAACACCTATATGAAGGACGGCGTTCTTTTGCGGCAAGTGATCAATGTCATTGACGAGTTGGATTTGAGCGATTATGAAGAAAGCCATGCTTTCGGTGAGATTTACGAAACGATCCTTCGTGAGTTGCAGAGCGCCGGCTCTTCCGGTGAATTTTATACGCCGCGCGCCGTCACCGATTTTATGGCAAAGATGATCGACCCGCAAATCGGAGAACACTGCGCCGACTTCGCCTGCGGAACGGGCGGCTTTCTAATAAGTTGGCTGAAAGAGCTGGAAACCAAAAAGAAAAGCACCGATGATGTTGAGAAGATCTACAATTCCATTTTTGGAATAGAGAAAAAGCAATTCCCGTACATCCTTTGTGTTACAAACATGTTGTTGCATGATGTAGACACGCCTAATATACGTTATGGCAATGCACTACTGCACAATGTTTTGGATTATACCGACAAGGACAAGTTCGAAGTCGTATTGATGAATCCGCCTTACGGCGGGAACGAGAAAGCAGACGTGAAAAATCACTTTCCGGCTGACTTAGCGAGCAGCGAAACGGCAGACTTGTTTATGTCTGTCATTATGTACCGGCTCAAAGATAATGGAAGGGCGGCGGTAATTCTGCCCGACGGCTTCCTCTTCGGCACAGATAACGCGAAAGTTGCAATAAAGAAGAAGCTGTTATCCGAGTTTAATTTGCATACAGTGATCCGTATGCCGGGCAGCGTATTTGCGCCTTATACCTCGATCACTACGAATATTCTCTTCTTCGATAAGTCGCATCCTACCAAGGAAACATGGTTCTATCGTTTGGACATGCCGGAAGGATACAAGCACTTTTCCAAGACCAAGCCGATGAAGCTGGAGCATTTCGCCCCTGCAATAGAATGGTGGAACAACCGTGAAGAGATTATCGTAGACGATGCACCAAAGGCAAAGAAATACACGGCGGAAGAGATTGCCGCTCTCGGCTACAATATTGACCTTTGCGGCTTCCCTCATGAGGAAGAAGAGATCCTCGCGCCACAAGATCTGATCCAACAATACAGGGAAAAGCGTGCCAGTTTGGACGCGGATATAGACAGAGTGCTCGGGGAAATCATGGCGCTGCTCGGAGATAAGGCAAATGAATGAACTCATTGACATCAAATTTTATAGTCAAATCAAAAGCATACTCGAATCCGCGCGCGGACAGGTTTACAAAGCAGCGAATTCTGCAATGATATTGGCGTATTGGCAGATCGGCAAAAATATCGTCGAGCAGCAAGGCGGCGATGAGAGGGCGGATTACGGCGCACGCTTGATTTCCGAGCTTGCAAAAAGGCTGACGGCAGATTTCGGCAAGGGATTTGATGAAAGGAACCTTCGCAATATGCGCGCCTTCTATCTCGCTTTCCCGAATTGGAACACAGTGTGTACCGAATTGACGTGGTCGCATTACCGCACCGTTTTGCGCGTGGAAAACGCCGAGGCCCGCAATTGGTATATTCGTGAAGCCGCTTCCGAAGGGTGGTCTGTCAGACAGCTCGACAGGCAAATTTCCACGCTTTATTATGACAGGCTTTTGATGAGCCGCAACAAAGAGCCCGTCGTCGCGGAAGCCAAAGAAAAATTGGGTGCCGTTCCGACAGAAGGGTTTATAAAAGACCCTTACGTCTTGGAGTTTTTGGGGCTGAACGAATATCCCGATCTGCGCGAATCAAAGCTCGAACAGGCGTTGATAGACAATTTGCAGCACTTTTTGCTGGAACTAGGCAAAGGGTTCTGTTTTGTTGCCCGTCAAAAGCGGATGCGTTATGATGACGAAGATTTTTATCTCGACCTCGTTTTCTATAACAGCATATTGAAGTGCCATGTGCTGATAGATTTGAAGATCGGCAAGCTTACACATCAGGATATCGGGCAAATGGACAGCTATATCCGCATGTTCGACGCGCTCTATAAAAACGAAGACGATAATCCGACGATCGGTATTATCCTTTGTTCCGAAAAGAGCGAAGCCATTGTAAAATATTCGGTGCTGAACGATAAAAAGAATATTTTTGCCTCAAAGTATCAATTCACGCTGCCTACAGAGGAAGAATTGCAAAACTATATCGAAAAAGAGCGCCGCTTGCTGGAGGAGAAGATAGACGTACAATGAAAGCAGAACAATTGAGAAAATCCATCCTGCAACTGGCGATACAAGGTAAGCTTGTTCCGCAAGATCCGAACGACGAGCCCGCGTCCGTATTGCTCGAACGCATCCGTGCCGAAAAGCAGCGACTGATAAAAGAAGGTAAAATCAAGAAAGATAAGAACGATTCCGTCATCTTCAAGGGTGACGATAATCGCTATTATGAGAAGGTGGGCTCGGAAGTCAAAGATATCACCGACGATTTACCCTTTGAAATACCCGATAGTTGGGTGTGTGTACGTTTGTTTACGGTGTGCTGGTTAGGCGATGTTGCTAAAAGCACAGGAGAAAAATTGCCTTACTTGGATGCTAAAACTTTAAGAGGAAAGCCAGACAAAACTTATCTCACCGAGGGAAAAGTTGTTGATGTCGGAGAAAAGGTTATTTTAGTCGATGGTGAAAATTCCGGCGAGGTATTCGATATACCATTTCGCGGATATATGGGCAGCACTTTCAAAACGCTGGAGAAGGTATCGCAGCTTACTTTCGGATATCTTAATGTGGTGTTAGACTATTATAGAGATACCTTCCGCGGGAATAAAATAGGGGCGGCAATTCCGCACTTAAATAAAAATCTATTCAAATCGCTACTTATTGGTATTCCTCCGCTTGCAGAGCAAGCCCGTATTGTAGCGGAGATAGAAAAGTTTGAACCATTGATCGCAGAGTATGACAAACTCGAACAACAGGCGACGAAGTTAGACGAAGAGATTTACGATAAGCTCAAAAAGTCCATTTTGCAATACGCTATTCAGGGCAAACTCGTTCCACAAGATCAGAACGACGAGCCGGCAAGCGTACTTTTAGAGCGCATTCGTGCCAAAAAGAAAGCCAAACTCGGCAAAAAATATGTGGACAGTTACATCTACAAAGGTGATGATAACTGTTACTACGAACACATTGCCGGAAGAGCGCAAGACGAACTGGTCGAAGTGCCGTTTGATATCCCCGATAGTTGGGCTTGGGTTAGATGGGGCAATCTGTCATTTTCAATTCAGTACGGATATAATGCCCCAGCCAAAGAAAGCGGTCGCATTAAAATGGTGCGGATAAGTGATATACATAATAATGAGGTCGATTGGGAACACGTACCTTTTTGCGAAATAAATGAATGCGACATAGAAACATATTTACTAAAAGAAAACGATATACTCTTTGCGAGAACGGGTGGAACGGTAGGAAAATCGTATTTAGTTACAAGTGTCCCCGAAGAAGCCATTTATGCCGGATATTTAATTCGCACACAATATAGCGATCAACTTTCAGCCCAATATTTGAAATATTTTATGGAAAGCTCATTGTATTGGATGCAACTTAAGGACGGAACGATAGCAACAGCACAACCAAATTGTAACGGACAAACGCTATCTAAAATGATATTGCCATTACCACCACTTGCCGAACAAAATCGCATTGTAGCGAAAATCAACGAGATATTCGCAATGCTATAAAGTCAGATCCCCTCGGAGGTCCGAGGGGATAAATTTTTACCAAGTGACAACTTTATCTACAATCTCTTGTTGTTCGCTGGCAGTCTTGCGCAAGTATATGCGCGTTGTTTCAATGCTCTCATGCCCCATAAGGTCGGCAAGCAAGGAGATATCGTTATATTTTTCAAGGAAGTTCTTTGCAAAACGATGGCGAAAAGAGTGAGGATAAACCACTTTTGGATTTAAGCCGTACTTATTGGCATAGTTCTTTAATTGCTGCGAAATACCGCGCACTGTAATGCGGTCGCCAAAGCGATTTAGAAATAAGTAGCCGCTGGTCACGCCTTTTTCGGCAAGCCATGCTTCCGTTTCTGTCTTCAACTTTTTGGGTATGTAAAGCCGCCGCAGTTTGCCGCCTTTGGAGTATAAGTCAAAGTAGCCGTTAAAGACGTGTTCCACCTTGATTTGTATCAGTTCGCTCACACGTGCGCCCGTTGCAGCCAAGTAGCGTACTACAAAATACCATTCCCAATTTCCGTCGCGTTTCAGGCAATTCTTCAAAAACTTGTAGTCCGCGTCGCTGATGACATTTTCCAAGAAGTTCTTTTGCTGAATCTTTACCGGAGCCAGCCGCAGCTTCTCTTTCTTGATGAAGTCGAGATATTTGTTTATTGCCTGTATTCGCAAGTTTACAGTTTTTGGCTTGTAGGTTTCGATCAGATAGCCCTTGAATGCCAATAGGTTCTGCTTGGTGATTTCGCCCGATAGCTGGCGGTACATTCGTATCGTAAGCAGGTACGAGGAGATCGTGTTTTCGGACAGATTTTCCCGCCGAAGATGTGCTTCAAATTCGTCTAACATAGGTTAAACCTCCTAAAAAAGTAATACATAAATTTTACTCTTTTCAGAGGAAAACCTCGATCAAGTATGCGGTGTAATGAGAAGAGTTCTGTTATTATGAGAAGGTGGAAAATTTAGTAAAGGAAATCTCCGGCGAAATCCCGTTTGATACCCCTGAAAGCTGGCAATGGATCCGTGTGGACAATCTTTTTCAACACAACACGGGTAAGGCATTAAACTCATCAAATACACAAGGTGTCTTGCATCCGTATATCACGACTTCGAATGTATATTGGGGATGTTTCAACTTAGAGCACATTAAAGAAATGCCTTTTACTCAAGACGAGTTTGCAAAATGTTCTATTGTCCCTGGCGACCTTTTGGTTTGTGAAGGTGGTGACGTCGGTCGAGCGGCAATATGGGAAAAGGATATTCCCATGTGCATACAAAACCATATACACCGATTGCGCGCATATAATCCAGTGTGTACCGCATTTTATTATTTTGCTTTCTTTGTCTATAAAAGTATTGGCTTGATAGGCGGCAAAGGTATTGGAATTCAGGGATTGTCAAGCGGCACTCTCGGCAAATTGATTTTTCCGCTTCCACCGTTAGCTGAACAGGAACGCATAGTCAAACAAGTGGCAATAATGTTAGAGAAATTAAAAGACGAGGTTTAAGCCTCGTCTTTTAACTGTTTGCAAATGGTGTTGTACCGATCAACAATTCGGCTCTGCTCGTTAAATGGCGGTATTGGAATCACAGCTTTTAACAAATCTTGTCTGCTTATACCCGGAATGAAACTTTTAGCCTTGTTTTGCAATACAAGAACATATGACTCCAAGAAAATTCTAATATAATCCAAGCAAACGCCATCGGCGTTGATGGCCATAATTTGTCTTGCTATATGCATATCTCCTATATTGTTAAACGCCATAGTCCCTACCGTGCCTTTACAAGTGATTAACAAATCATATTTGTGCGAAATAGTAGCCGGATTTGTTGTCCACCTATTTATAATCAAAGAATCATTTTCAATGTTACTTGCACCAGTAATATAGGGTATTCCTATTCTTTGAGAATTATATTGATTTGGCTCTAAATCGCGTCCAGATAAAAGTGTAATAATTGTTTCCAGTCGAGAATATGCCCAATTTCTAGGCAGGTCAAAAGGTATTTCATCGCTGATATTAGTGACAGTTTCGCCGACCTTCTCATAATAACAGTTATCGTCACCTTTGTAGATGTAACTATCAACGTATTTCTTGCCGAGTTTAGCCTTCTTTTCAGCACGGATACGCTCTAAAAGCACGCTCGCTGGTTCGTCGTTTGGATCCTGCGAAACGAGTTTCCCTTGAATTGCATACTGCAAAATTGACTTTTTGAGTTTGTCGTAAATTTCATCGTCCAGCTTTGTAGCTTGCTGTTCCAATTTATCGTATTCGGCAATTAAGGGCTCAAATTTTTTTATTTCGTTTACAATACGTATCTGTTCCGCAAGGGGAGGCAAAGGTACGAACATTGAAGACAATTTGGAAGAATTTAAAGTCGCTCCTTTAATTGCATCCGTTGTTTCAACATATTCGACAATCAGTGAAAGTGTATTGAATAAAAAGTTTCGTGTCGCATCTTTATCCGCTATGATTGGAAAAACAGAGATAATAGCCTCATTATGTACCGCGTCGACTCCTAAAATAGATGTCCTTCCTACTGTCAGTTTGAAACTCATTAAAAGAGTCCCTTGTGGAACAAGTTTGCCTGCAAATTTTTCTTTTAACGCTACGGCACTGATTTTCTCTTTTGTGGAAGATACTATGGATCTCTCTTGAAGATCTGATATAGCAAACCAAGGATATCTACCATTGCTCCAAAATTTATCAGTATGTCTGTCTGGCGTTTTACCAAGCTCAAAAGATACAATCTGCAAAAACCTAGTCCACACCCAACTATCGGGTATTTCAAAGGGTAAATCGTCGGTGATATCTTTGACTTCCGAGCCCACCTTCTCATAATAGCGATTATCACCCTATAAGTAACAGAAAAACCTCGTAAATTTATCTACAATGACAATGGCTTGAGGCGAAAATATAATGTAGCATTCAAAATGTTTTGAATAGTATAAGTTGGGGACCTAATGGAAAAGCGGAATTCGTTTGTGCGAACTCCGCTTTTGATTTACACCGAATATAAACCGTTTCAATCCATATTTGATTTTTTATTATGTCCATTTGAGTGCTCATACCCTTCCAGCAGGCTTTCCAAGAGAATACCTTCGGGACTGTCCGGGATATTCTCCATAGCGGACAAGATTTTTATCCCGTTGTCCTTCAGATGCTTTCTGTGCATAGCCATCTCGAACTTGTTACGTGAGAACCGGTCTAATTTGTAAACCAGCACATAATCCCAAGCCTTTTTGTCGCTGTCTTTCATCATCTGCTGAAAGGCGTCGCGGTTGTCGTTCGTGCCCGTCGTGGCTCGGTCTACATATTGATTTACGATCAAAATGTCGTTACGCTCGGCATAGTCGTTGCAAACGCGGACTTGTCCTTCAATGGACTGTTCCGTTTGTCGATCACTACTGTACCTCGCGTAGATCACTGCAGTTTTCATTTTCAACCTCCTGTTTTTTTAACTTCAAGCGCAGAATAACCCTCAAATAGGAAACCTATTTTCCTATTAGAAAAAATTTTCCGAACTTTTCGTTTTCTCTTGCTCTGTCTTTCGACAGCCTCCTCCAATCAGGAAAAGGCGCAGCCGGTCAAGCTGTTTTAGAGGTTGAAAGTTCTTCGGTAAAAAAAATATTGCCGTGTAGATTTTTCCGTTTTGAGTTTTACGCCATATTTTTTTGGCTTGACAGCCAGACTTTTTCTGATACCCAAAAGAGGAGAAAGACAGTTCAAGGCTTTTTTGATGCAAAAATTCCGATCATCGGCTCATCATTGCCGACAAAGAGTCGGGCTTTTTAGAGGCGCTCGAATTGCAGATAAGCGAGTATTTCAAAGAACATCACGAAAGTGCAGATTAAAATTTGAATATGCGCATTACTTGAATTTCCTTATCTGACATAACAATTTTATTTGCATAAAGCACTTGACTTTGCGACACGCGTGTCGTATAATATAAACGACACTTGTGTCGCAAATATTGTTGGAGATTCGCTATGAGCAAAAAAGGTGATTTAACGAAACAATCTATTAAAGCAAAGGCGATAAGGCTCTTTGCGCAAAAAGGATTCAAGGATGTTACAATGAAAGATATATGCGAAGTAACAGAATTGAGCCGTGGCGGCTTGTACTTGCATTATAGCAGTACAAAACAAATTTTTTCAGATATTATTGATGATTTGATGAACGCACAGGGCGATGAGTTTTCTGAAAAAATCGAACAAGGGTTGTCAGCGAAAGAGATTTTGTTACAAGTTTTAGAACGATATAAAAATGAAATGATGGATGTTGGCGGCTCATTAAGTGTCGCAATATATGAGTTTTTCAGCTCTGAAACATCAAAACAAAATCATGTTTTATTTCAGCAATATCAAAAATCGTACTTCATGTGGAAACGCTTATTAGAGTACGGAATAAGCCGCGGGGAATTTAACGCCGTTGATATTGACGCGATTTTTGATTTGATCGTATTTTCTTATCAAGGCGTCCGAATGTATAGCACGCTTATGACGATTGATGAACGGACACCAAACCATATTATCTCTTTAATTAAAACCATTTTATTGCCCAATGAGGAGGCGTGATCAATGCCATTATTTTTTAGTGATTTTGACAGTGAAAAAAAGGCTTTTGTCAATCCCGGCGATACCGTTCAGCGGAAAGACGGCTTCCCTTCGATTGCAGTATCGACTTTTTCGGGATATATTATTGACGATTATGTCAAAGCGTGCAAACCTCCGGAAATCGCACGCCTTTATACGGCGAACGGTTCCTTGCCCGTCTATCAGGTAGAATATAAAGGTGAAAAAATCGCTCTGTTCGTGTCGCGGGTAGGCGCGCCTGCTTGTGTTGCGGGGTTAGAAGAAATCATAGCAATGGGCGCACAGAAAATTGTATTGTTCGGCTGTTGTGGTGTATTAAATGAAAATGCTACAAAAGGAAAAATAATTTTGCCCACATCGGCTATCAGAGATGAGGGAACAAGTCAATACTACTTCCCCCATAGCGAAGAGATAGAGGCAGATAAAAATTGCATAAGAATAGTAGCAGATTTTTTATCCGAATATAACATCCCTTTTGTTTGCGGGAAAGTCTGGACAAGCGATGCGATTTACAGGGAAACGCCTAAATTGATAGCCAAAAGGAAGGAGCAAGGCTGTCTGGGCGTAGATATGGAATGTGCAGCGGCTATGGCTGTGGCAAAGTTCCGGAGCGTGCCATTCATTCAATTCTTATTTGGGGCAGATAATCTGGATTGCGCGCAATATGATATGCGTGACCTTATGCTGTACGGTCGCAATGCGGGAAGCAAGTACCTTACTTTGGCTTTTGAGTGTGGCATACGGATAGTAAACAAGTAGGAGGCTGTTTTATGGATAAATTATTCAATAACATTCTCGCCTCCCATGAACGGGAGGACAACGCAATGCTCCTCTCTGAGGAAGCCTTGTTGCATGCTGTCCGATGCGAATTTTCCAATGCGGAAACACTGATTTGCCAAGCACACGAAAAGGGCTTTTCTGTTTCTGATTTCTTTTCGGGAAAAGAGCTTCCTGCTGATATGGAATTGCCTGTACGCAAAACACAATCATTTTATGTTAAGAAACATACGGCAGTGCAGCAACCATATATGCACTCTCACGAATTTTATGAATTTCTGTATGTGCAAACGGGGAAATGTCTGCAAACTTTGCAAAACGGCAGGCAAACAGAATTAAAAAAAGGGCAGTGTTGTCTGCTTTGTCCTGGCACAGTTCATCGTATTGAACGTATCGGTAATGGCGATGTTATATTGAAAGCAGTTATTCCCGGTGAATTGTTTACTCATGCGCTTTGCGACATTTCACTCCCGAATGAAAATATTATTGTTTTTGACAGAATGTCTCTCTTTGCAGAATACTTGTTTATCAGGCTTCTGAGGGAGAGTTCAATGCACAGCATTTACAATAGAACTGCAATTCAGGCACTTCTGTCTCTTTTACTTTGCGAGCTTGCCCGTGAGCAATCACAAGAAGGATGTCCGCCCGTTCAGTTCTATGGCGATTATTTTCAGACCCAACTAAAACAGGCGACACTCACACATTTCGCCAGAAAATACGGATATACACCCGCTTACGCAAGCAGATTTGTAAAACAGCAAACGGGTAAAAAATTTTCGGAGCTCCTATCGGAATATCGCTTACAGCGGGCGGCAGAACTTTTATCTTCTTCGGATATGAGTATCGAGGACATTGCTTTTGAAGTCGGTTATAAAGTGCCGTCCGCATTATATAAGCATTTCAACGCTCATTTCGGAATGACGCCGAACGAATACCGCAATGCTTTGGGTAAGCGGTAAAGAATGGAAACAGGAAAGCCAAAATCGGAAATAGATTTGTAGCTGAGGCAGCGGTATAATTAAGCAAAGAGGTAAATTACTATGAAAGTAGAGAGAATTGAAGCCCTGCCGCTCACAAAAGAACAGACGTTAGAATATGCCAGAATTGTTGTAAAACAAAAATTAGGTAAATCTGCCGTAAAGGTAAGCTATATGGGAGGCGGCTCATTCGGTCGTGCCGTCTCCGTTCAATGTAATGACGGGCAAAAACTGGTCGTTAAGTTTTTGCGTGCAAAAGATATGATGGAAAAAGAGGCACACGATCTTAAACTGCTTGCAGAGTATAGTACGGTTCGGTTGCCCGCCGTGCTCTTTACAAGGCATAGTGATGAGAAGATCCCCGTTGATTGTTACGGCATGGAACAGATCGAGGGTAAAACTTCGCTCTTTGCCCTCGGCATGCTGCTCATCAGCAAAAAACGCAGAAAAGAATTTGCCGATAAAGTCACTACTGCATTACACGCCATTCATTCCTGCAAAAACAACAAGTTCGGCGACACAATGAACGCCGATTGCGATAGCTGGCTCGACTACTATCGTCCTTTTGCCGCAGAGGTATTGAGAAAAGCCGAAGAATATTTTAAAGCAGGAAAGTTGGAAGAAAAAATCATCTTTGCCATGCGTGCAGCTTGGAAAAAATTCGACATCATATTTTCCGAAGAAGTCAAAGATGCCTGCCTTATCCACGGTGACCTCAATGTCGGCAATATTATGGTCGGAAAGGGGTATAAAATCACAGGGTTCATCGACCCTCTCAACTCGGCGTATGCCGACAGAGAGTATGACCTTTTTCAGTTCGACAATCTGACGGGAAAGCGTTTCTTCTTGCGCGAAACGTATATCAAAAAATACGGGGCAAGCCGTTATTGTATGCAAAAACTTGCCTTCTACGGACTCTGGAACGAAGTTTATTGCTATATCAAATCGGGTGTTCTGGTAAATCTTATCATGAATCCGCTCGTAAAGAATATGAATGAAAGGCTGAAAGAGTTATGATCTCTTTGGGTGCGGCAATCATACGGACGGCGCTCAGAACCTATACTTATCCGTACAGAAAGAGGTTTGCTTCATTATCCCGTTCGGTCACGTTAAAAAATAAGGCATATGAACCGCCGAAAGGTTTTACCTTTACTAAGGAAAAGTACGGCGGCGTTCAGGTGGAAAAATTAGTACCGCCCGAAATTAAGAACAAAATTATTTTGCAATTTCACGGCGGCGGTCATACGGCATCAATGAACGATATGTACCGAAAGGCGGCGGAACGACTTGCCGCAAATTGCGGTCGTGTTGTTTACAGTATCGATTACAGGTCGGGTACCGATTTGGTATATCCTGCCGTACATGACGAATGCTATCTGGCATATGAGGCTCTTTGTAAAGCCGTATTATCAAATGAAAATTTTGTCGTTATAGGAGATAGCTTTGGCGCAAATCTGCTTCTTTCCACTTGCCTGAGGGCAAGAGATAATCATCTTCCGCTGCCGTCCGCGATCGTTTGCATCTGTTCCTTCATAGATATGGCGGCTTCAGGAAGTTCATACAAGGAGAATTGTTATAAGGATCCTCTTTATGCTATGCCAAAGAGATATAGCTTTGAAAAATATGAAAAAAATATCCGCCGCATATCGCCATATTGCGCGAGTACGCCTTTGACTGATACTTATCTATCGCCCGCATATGCCGATTTTGAAGGATTCCCGAAAACGCTCATTCAATGCGGCGGTTTAGAGACATCATTAAGTGACAGTCAAATGCTCTATGCCGGGTTATTGCAAAAAGGCTGTTTCGCCAAGCTCCACATATTTAATGGAATGTGGCACGACTTTATGTATATGTTCCCTTGGCTGAAAGAAAGCAAGGTCGCCTGGAGGGAGATATTTTCATTTTTGAGTTAATAAATGGCTCTGTCACAACAAATGGTTGATTTTTGACGAGAAATAGCGTATAATAATAGT
>OHLE01000440.1_pt1 | contig 25050 bp, 23 predicted proteins | sample 1568971 | NCBI WGS metagenome assembly OHLE01 (sample SAMEA3879556, study PRJEB24766) | human gut metagenome | biome: human-associated habitat; feature: feces | place: USA | collected 1985/1987
CCCGCGCCTCCGTATGCCGCAGCCATACGGAGGCGCGGCTGTTTTTTACCGGCAGGCCCGCGTGCAAGACACATTTTTAGTCATATTTTATCCGTTTTCCTCTTGACATCTCATATTGTTGTGATATTATTTTGATATCAATTTTGGAGGTGCTTTTTATGGAAGAAAAGATCATCACCGGTCACAAAAACGGCATGCTCGTGCTGCTGCTCGAGCTTGTTCTCTACATCGCCGCGGTCGTTTTTCTGATCGTCGGCATCAATGCGGGCTTGCTGCCCCTTGTCGTCCTTTGCGTCATCCTGCTGTCGCTCGGCTGGATCCCACTGTGCGGCCTGCGCGTTCTGAAGCCGCAGGAGGCGCTGGTGCTCACGCTCTTCGGAAAGTACATCGGCACGCTCAAGGGCGAGGGCTTCTACTGCGTCAACCCCTTCTGCACATCCTTCAACCCCGCCGCCAAGACGAAGCTCAGCCAGTCCGGCGACGTAGACGGCGGCCACAAGGGCGCCAATCTTCTTGTCGCCATGCAGGGATCGTCCGCCGCAGTCGAGGTGGGCGGCAGCAAGAAGATCTCGCTCAAGATCATGACGCTCAACAACGCCCGCCAGAAGATCAACGACTGACTCGGCAACCCCGTGGAGATCGGTATCGCCGTGATGTGGCGTGTGACCGACACGGCAAAGGCCGTTTTCAACGTGGACAACTACAAAGAATATCTCTCCCTCCAGTGCGACGCGGCGCTGCGCAACATCGTGCGCATCTACCCCTATGACGTTGCCCCCGGCATCGACACCACGGGCGACGGTCAGGCCGACGAGGGGAGCCTTCGCGGCTCGAGCGAGGTCGTAGCCGCGCGCATCCGCGATGAAATTCAGGCCAAGGTCGCCGACGCGGGCCTTGAGATCATCGAGGCACGCATCACCTACCTTGCCTATGCGCCCGAGATTGCGGCCGTCATGCTCCAGCGCCAGCAGGCCAGCGCCATCATCGACGCGCGCAAGATGATCGTCGACGGCGCGGTCGGCATGGTCGAAATGGCGCTTGAGCGTCTTGCGAAAAATGGCACGGTGGAGCTCGACGAGGAGCGCAAGGCGGCGATGGTCTCGAATCTGCTCGTCGTGCTCTGCGGCAACCGCGACGCGCAGCCCGTCGTCAACTCCGGAAGCCTCTATTAACCCGACATGAATGACAACGCGAAAAAGCAGGTGCCCCTGCGCCTGTCCCCCAAGCTCTACGCCGCCATCGCCGCCTGGGCAGAGGACGATTTCCGCTCCGTCAACGGCCAAATCGAGTATCTTTTGACCGAGTGCGTGCGCCAGCGGAAAAAGAACGGCAAATACGTCGGCGAGGAGATCGACGTCCCGCCCGAGCTCGATCTCAAGTGAACAAGTGTTAAGAATGCGGAAAGAATTCGTTTCTTTCCGCATTTCTGCTCTTCATTCCATTCAGGAATGGTCATTTGTTCAAACTTTATTGATGACTTTTCCCCGCCGCTGTGTCATAATGTTCTTAAATGTTATTTGATCGAAACGAGGTATCCCGTATTGAAAAAACTCAACCAGGCGATCGACCGCTTCTGTATCCTGCACCCGAATTTTGGCATCCCCAACCTGATGCTCTATGTCGTCATCGGCAACGTGGTGCTGGGACTTTTGTCCAACTTCTCGAGCGGCAACTTTTTAAGTTTCTTTTCCTACACGCTCTCAGGCCTGCTCCACGGGCAGGTCTGGCGGCTCATCACCTTTGTCCTCATCCCTGAGAGCACGAGTCCGTTCTATCTTCTCATCACCTGCTATTTCTACTACTGGATCGGCTCGACGCTCGAGCGGCAGTGGGGTACGGCCAAGTTTACAACGTATTACCTGAGCGGCATGCTGCTCACCGTCGTCGGCGCGAGCATCGTCAGCCTGATCACGGGTTACAACATCCCCATTTACGGTGCAAATTATGTCAACTTCGCCATGTTCATGGCGTTCGCGCTCCTCTATCCCGACACGCAAGTGCTGCTGTTTTTCTTTTTCCCCATCCGCATGAAGTGGCTCGCGTATATCGACGTGTTCTACTTCTTCTTCGACATCGCCCGCTATATTGCCGCCGGCAGATGGTACTATTCCATCATGCCCATCGTGGCGCTTTTGAACTTCGTCATCTTCTTCTGGCCCGAGCTTACGCGCTTTTTCAAGCTTGAGCACCACCAGAGCAGGCAGGCCACACACTTCCACAACACCGTGCGCGCCCAGCAGCGTCAGGAGCAGTATCAGCAGCAGACGCAGGGCTTCCGCCACAAATGCGCCGTGTGCGGCCGCACAGACGTGACAAATCCTGAGCTGCAGTTCCGCTATTGCAGCAAGTGCGCAGGGTACCACTGCTTCTGCTCTGACCACATTTTCAATCACGTCCACTTTACGGACGAGCAGCCATAAGCAAAGGGAGGCCATCATTATGGCATATACGAAAGAACAGGCGTGGGAGCTGCTCACGCAGTACAACAAGGGCGAATTCCACTTAAAGCACGCGTGCATCGTCGCCGACGTCATGCGCTGGTACGCGGAAAAGCTTGGCTATGGCGACGAGGCGGACTTCTGGGAGATCGTCGGCCTTCTCCACGACCTCGATTTTGAGATGTATCCCGACGAGCACTGCATCAAGTCGCAGGAGATCATGCGTGAAAACGGTCTCGACGAGCGCCTGATCCGCGCCACCGCCAGCCACGGCTACGGCCTGCACTTTGACGGCCTTCCCGAGCCGCAGCACGAGATGGAAAAGGTCCTCTTTGCCACCGACGAGCTCACAGGCCTGATCGGCGCGGTCGCGCTCATGCGCCCGAGTAAGAGCGTCAGCGATCTTGAGGTCAAATCCGTCAAGAAAAAGTATAAGGACAAGAAGTTTGCCGCCGGCTGCTCGCGCGAGGTCATCGAGCGCGGCGCGGAAATGCTCGGCTGGGATCTTGACACGCTCATTGAGCAGACGATCCTCGCCATGCGTGCAAGCATTCATGTCGAATAATTTCCCTGCATAACATTTTACCGGTCATCTATTACCTGCGGAAAGGAAGGTGCTTTTATGAGCGATTTTACTCCCACTCCCATCCCCAGCTTCAGCGGAAAGTACCGCAACCACATGCTGCTGGTGCCCGAGTGCATCAATGAATGCAGCGGCATTCGCATCTTCGGCAGGACGCTCAAGTCCTTTGTCTTCTCCACCGACGTTGCCACCATCGCAAGCTGCAACGCCGACGCGGTCATCGCCGTCTATTCCTTCACGCCTCAGCCGCGCATCGTACGCGCCGTCCTGAGCGTAGCGGATATGCCCGTGCTCGTCGGCACTGGCGGCGGCTTCACCACCGGTGCGCGTGCCGTTGCGCAGGCGATGGAGGCCGAGCACTGCGGCGCTTACGGCGTCGTGCTCAATGCGCCCGTTTCAGCCGATATCCTGCGCGACATTAAGACGCATATCGACATTCCGGTCGTGGCGACCATCGTCTCCGCCACGCAGGACACCGAGGCACGCATCGCCGCGGGCGTCGACATTCTGAACGTTTCCGCCGCGGCGGAGACGCCGCAGCTCGTCACCGCGCTCCGCGCCCGTCATCCCGAGATCCCCATCATCGCCACCGGCGGCCCGAAGGATGAGACTATTCGCAAGACCATCGCGGCAGGCGCGAACGCCATCACCTACACCCCGCCCGACAACGGTGTGCTGCTGGCTGAGATCATGCACGCACACCGCGAGCGCTACCGGTAAATGACATAAAGAATGCTGGCTCATAAGAGCCAGCATTTTTCTTTTGTCTTCACGCTTCCTTGTTCGACACAAACTGGTAGCTGCCTTTGCTGCCCTTCAGCGTGACGATCCCCTTTTCACCGCTCTCCTGCTCATAGGTGAGCGCGATAGTCCCGTCCTCGTTCTGCTCGAGCGAGGTGACCGTGCAGCGCTGGAAATTCGTATCGCCGTGGAGCAGATAATAGGCGTCGTACTCCTCGAGATAGATGAACTGGTCGAGATTCTTTTTGTTCGTCTCGTCCAGTGCCACGCCCAAATACTCCTGCAAAAAGGCGTCCATTTCCGTTCTCTGCGTTTTGATGGGATAATGCTCAAACGCCACCGGGCCGATCGCTGTCTGTTCTGCCTCAGTGACCTCTTCCTGTATTCCTGTCGGGCCATTATAGAAGAGCTCATAGAGGTCGATGTCCGCGGCGGTGTCGTAATAGCTGCTGAGCAGCATATTCGTCATGCACACGCCGCTGCCCACATTGAAAAATTCCGTGTTGAACCATTCGATGTCCACCGCAGACGTCTCATCATCCGGCGGCGGTACATCGTCCGCGGGCTTTGTGCCGCAGGCATTCAGTGCGCAGCACAGGGTAAAAAGCAGCAGAAAGATTTTCACTCTCTTCATTTCTCTCATCCTCCGTAAAAGTGGTCCTATCGTGATCGCTTCTGCGGCACTGCCGCGCTTTTTACGCCATGGGACTCTCCTCCCTCTCTTTTACTTTCTCAGTACGGATACGGGAATGCGGAGAACACCGCGTGGCCGTCGACAAGGGTAAAGGGATATTCATAGGCTTCCGTCTTGCCGGTGTCTGTCCACGTCTGCGCGGTGTCGTCCCACGCAAGCAGCACGACCGTCTGTGTCAGCACGCCGCTGTCTCCGTCGAGCGCAGCCGTGCACGTGTATCCGCCCAGGCTCTCGTTGCCGCCGCGGCCCGCGGACATGACATAGAGTCTGCCGTCAATATCACGGTAACGCTGCTCAGTGCTGCCCAGCCACTCGTCGGCAAGCTCCGGCGTGACATACCGCAGCAGCAGCGCACGGAGGCCCTCCAGCGTTTCCACGCCCTTGATGTCCGCCAGATCATAAAGATCGCCGTCGACCTCGGCTGTCACATTGTAGTCCATCGGCGGATCGTCCATATAAAACCACGACCACAGTATCGCCGCCGCCTTGAAATCCGCTGTCACAGTCTGCTCCTGCGACACGCTCAGGATCGTCTTCGCGTGCTCACTGAGCGCGTTGTAGAATTCGCTGTACGGCACCGAGAACACCTGCGGCCCCGCCGCATACGGCGCGATGACGTACTGGTCGAATGTGACCGTCAGGCCGTTTTCCGTAAAGTTCAGCGTCGCGAGCGTGGGGAAATCCTGCAAATAAGAGTCATAATCGTCAAAATATCCTTCGCTGAGGCCCTTTTGCGCGATCTGCTCGTAGATATTCCAATAAATGCTCTCCTGCAGCGAGTTTCCCTGCAAATCGCCCTCCTCCGAGGCCAGCGCGTCCAGCGTCAGGAATTCGCCCGTCGTCAGGTCAAAGTTCCACGCGCGAGTGGCGGAATTCGGATGCACGCCGCCGTAGTAGGTGTAGTTCTCCGCCGCGATGCTCAGGAGCTTCCCCTCGGTCATGTAGGTCTGCGTCAGGCTCAGTTCGTTCGTCCAGTAGCTTCCGTTCAAAAAGACCGATGTGCCGTTTTCCGCGTAGAGCTCCTTGGCCTCCGCGGCCATCTGCGCCGCCTCGGACTCAAGACCCGCGAGCACGTTGTTCATCTCCGTGTTGAAGGCGTTCTGCGCCGTGACCTGCGCGGGGTTGCCCGTGCCGCCGTTCGCCGTCACGTTCTCCGCCAGCGTGTAGAGCTTGCCGTCCTCCGTGCGCAGTTCGAGCACCGGCAGTTCGTAGCGCTCCGCCAGAAGCACCGTACCGTCGTCGGCCTTGTACTCGTTTTCGTAGATCTGCGTCGCGACTTCAAAGTGCAGCGCGCTCGCCTGCGGCGGCGCGTTGTCCTCCGGCCCGCCGGGCGCTCCTGCGCCGCAGGCGGTCAAATTCAGCGCCAGCACGCAGCAAAGCAGCAGTGTCATCCATTTTTTCATTCTGTTCTCCTTTCGAGGTCTCGGTTCCTTGCTCAAACGATCACAGGCCCCTCCGTCCACGCGCTGCTGCCTCTGGCCGCGCGCAGCTCGGGATAGGCGAGCACGTATTGATCCGCCGCGCGCGCCGTCAGAGCGAAGAGCTTCTGCGCCTCCTCGCTCAACGCGCGCACATCGGCGCTCTTAGTCAGCACCGGTGCGCTTCCCGTTTTTTTGATCGTTTTGAGCAGCTTTCGTCCCCGCTCATTGCACGCCAAAACGCGCAGATACGGGATCTCCTGCGGCAATTCTGCCGCCGCTATGTCAAGATACGCCGCAAGCAGCATCCGCCGCAGCCGCGCATAGGCATAGCGCTTCGTCTTCACCGCGGAGAGCAGCTCGTCGACGCGCGCTGCGTCATAAAACCGGCGATAAAGGCCTTCATTCCCGCTGTCATAGCGGGCGAAGTCCTCCTCGCACATCGCGCGCAGCCGGGAAAGCACCGCCCGCTCCGCATTCTGCATCGTCACCGGCGCGCGGCCCGCTGCGCATTCGCTCGCATAGATGGCGGCGCTCTCCGCCGTCAGATACGCGGAGGCGTCCTCTCCGTTCGTGAGCAGCTCGCGGATGTGGCTCGCCGAGGCGAAGCCCTTCGCCGCACCCCCGTTGTGCCCGACGACCTTTCGCAATATTGCCAGCGGCGCGATGGTACTGCCGCTTTGCAGCAGCGCCTTGCAGTATTCTACGCCGAGGATATCGTTCGGCTCCCGGAGCACCGCGGCATCCTCGCCGATGAGCGCCCTCGCGGCGCTCTCCCTCGCCGCGGCAAAGGACAGGCCCTTGGCAAGCTCCTCTCGCAGCGCGTCGGGAAAATCCGCCCGCAGCAGTGACTTTGCCGCGCGCTGCAATTTCGCCGCGTTACCGCATTCGCTGCCAAAGGCCAGCGTGTCGACCACGCCCGTCGCCGCCAAAATGCTCACGCCGCCGCGGGCAAAGCCCTCCGCCGACGAAATGGCCCACGGCAGCGGCAGCTCAAGGACTAAATCTGCCCCGCCGTACACAGCGGCCTCGGCGCGCGCATGCGCGCGCTCAACGGCAAAGTCGCCCCGCTGGACAAAATCGCCGCTCATCGCGCACACGACCGTGCACTCTTCCTCGCCTGCCAGACGGCGCAATTCATCAATTTGCCACTTGTGGCCGCGGTGGAAGGGATTATATTCGCATATTATACCAAATACCCTCATGGAAGTCCTCTCAAAGCGGTTACAAAAGAGTTACGTTTTGTTAAATTTACTTGTCTTTGCGAAAAAAGTTGTTATAATATATTCTGTATCGAATTGTACATCCGATCAATTTGATTCTTATTTTATCGGAAATTCGGGCGCAATGCAAGCGCCCTCGGAAAAAGGAGTATACTTATGAATGTTCTGGTCATCAACGCAGGTTCTTCTTCCCTGAAGTATCAGCTGCTCAACCCCACCACAGGCGAGCTGCTGGCGAAGGGTCTGTGCGAGCGCATCGGCATCGACGGTCTGTTCACCTATAAGCCCCAGCTTCCCGGCAAGGAAGCCATCAAGGCCGCTTCCGTCTCCATGCCCACCCACAGCGAGGCCATCCAGGCCGTGCTGAACGCGCTCGTCGACGAGAAGAACGGCGTCATCGGCTCCATGAAGGAGATTGACGCTGTCGGCCACCGCGTCGTCCACGGCGGTGAAAAGTTTGCAAAGTCCGTCGTCATCACCGACGAGGTCATGCAGGCAATCGAGGAGTGCAATCCCCTCGCCCCGCTCCACAACCCCGCCAACATCATCGGCATCAAGGCCTGCCAGGAGCTCATGCCCGGCGTGCCCATGGTCGCCGTGTTCGACACTGCCTTCCACCAGACCATGCCCCCCGTGGCCTATACCTATGCCATTCCCTATGAGTACTATGAGAAGGACAAGGTCCGCCGCTACGGCTTCCACGGCACCTCTCACAAGTATGTTTCCCAGCGCGCGGCCGATATGCTCGGCAAGCCCATCGAGCAGCTCAAGCTGATCTCCTGCCACCTCGGCAACGGCTCCTCCGTCACCGCGATCGACGGCGGCAAGAGCGTCGACACCTCCATGGGCTTCACCCCGCTCGCCGGTCTTCCCATGGGTACCCGCTCCGGCGACATTGACGCCGGTATCCTCGAGTACCTGATGAACAAGTACGGCATGGACATCAAGGAGATGGTCAATGTCCTCAACAAGAAGTCCGGCGTCATGGGCGTCAGCGGCGTCAGCTCCGACTTCCGCGATCTCGAAGAGGCCTTCGAGCAGGGTAATGAGCGCGCCGGCCTTGCCGTCGATATGTTCAACTACGGCGTGAAGAAGCTCATCGGTGCGTATGCCGCCGCGATGGGCGGCGTGGACGCCATCATCTTCACCGCAGGTGTCGGCGAGAACAGCGCTTCCCAGCGCATGGCCATCGCCTCCGACCTCGAGTTCATGGGCGTCAAGATGGACGAGGACGCCAACAAAGTCCGCGGCGAAGAACGCGTCATCTCCGCGCCCGACTCCAAGGTCACCGTCCTCCTCATCCCCACGAACGAGGAGCTCATGATCGCCATGGATACCGAGGCGCTCGTCGGCTAAGTCATCGACAATCGATTATAAAAAATCCGCTTACGAAATTCGTAAGCGGATTTTTTTATTGCCGGTCTTCGAGCCACTGCATCGCGCCATAGGCGAGCAGTGCGCTCCCGCGCGGTAAAATGTTCTCGTTGAAGACGACGCTCTCGTTGTGCATGGGCTTTCCGTAGCGCGCGTCCTCCTGCGCCGTGCCCGCGCCGAGCAGCAGATACGCGCACGGCAGCTCGTAGGTGTAGGACGCAAAGTCCTCCGAGCCCATCCCGCCCTCACGCAGGCGGTAGACGCTCTTCTCGCCGAACAGCATTTCGGCGCAGCGTGCCATCTGCTCGGTCAGCGCCTCGTCGTTTTTGAGCGGCGGCGCGCTCGCAAGCTCTTCGACGCTCGCGCTGCCGCGAAAGGCCCTGGCCGTCGCGTCCGCGATCTCGCCGATGCGGCGCAGGATCAGCGCGGTCACGTCGCGGTCGAACGTGCGGATCGTGCCCTCGATCACGGCCTCCTGCGGGATGATATTCGGCGCGTGCCCCGCGCTGAATTTGCCCATCGTCACGATGGCGGGCGTCTTCGCGGGCAGCTCGCGCGCCGTGATCTCCTGAAGCGCAAGGTAGATGTGCGCGGCAATGTTGATTGGGTCGACGCCCGTCTCCGGCATTGCCCCGTGACAGCCCACACCCTTGACCGTGATGCGAAACAGCGTGCAACCCGCCATAAACGTTCCCTTGCCGCACAGCACGAGGCCCGACGGCGTCCCGGAGTTCACATGCAGCGCCATCGCCGCCTGCGGCTTCGGCGCCTCCAGCACACCGGCCTTAAGCATCGCCTTCGCGCCCGTGAAGCCTTCCTCATCGGGCTGGAAGACGAGCTTCACCGTGCCCTTGAGTTCGCTTTGATGCGCCTTGAGCAGCCTTGCAGCGCCCAGCAGCATCGCGGCATGCATATCGTGTCCGCAGGCGTGCATGCTGCCGTTTTCCGAGCGGAACGGCAGGTCGGTCTTCTCCCGCACCCTGAGCGCGTCCATGTCGGCGCGCAGCAGGATACAGCGCCCCGTATCCTCGCCCGTGAGCTCCGCGACCACGCCGCCGCCCAGCTCGCGCGGCTCATAGCCGAGCAATCGCAGCTTTTCTTCGACAAATTGAACCGTCTGCGGCAGGTGCGCGCCGACCTCCGGCGCGCGGTGGATCGCTCTCCGGTTCTCGACGATCTCGTCTTTCATTTCGATGGCTTCCGCCAGTAACGTCTTTCCGTTCATGCAAACTTCCTTTCTCATTTCTGCGCGGCGGTTTTTTTCGCCGCGCGCTGCTGCGCTGTCCGCCGCACGAGCTCGCACAGCGGCAGGATGTATAAAAAGCACGCAAACGCCATGCCTGTCATCGGCGCGCCGACGGTCGAGAGCGGCGTTGCCCCCGCAATCGACCACGGGATCAGCGGCGCGACGACGACGGCGCTATTTTCAAGGTTGATGGCAAATTCTTCTTTATCCTTCTGCGACGGCGCGCAGAGCTGGTGTGTCAGGATGATCGTCAACGTCTGGTTGCAGGCGAGAAGGCTCGCCAAAACCGCCGTCAGCAGCATTGAGGCATAGGGCGAGGTCCTCTCACTCAGCGCCGTCACGCGCCCGCACAGCCCGTCGAGCAGCCCCGTCTTGCGAAAAATACCGGAATACGCCGACGAGATCATCACGATCAGCGCCACGCGCACCATTGAAATGATGCCGCCGCCGTTGAGCATCGCGCCGACCTCGGCGTCCGACGCCGTGTAGCCTAAGATTGCGGTCTTGAGGATCGTCACCGCGTCCAGATGCCGCAGGAAAACGCACAGCGCGACCGCCGCTAAAATGCTGACCGACATCGCCTTTTTCACGTTCACGCGTAGGACCGACAGGATCAAAATGAGCACCGCCGGCAGGCACATGACCCAGTGAAGCGTCATCTCGCGCCCGTAGAGCGACCACAGCTCGCCCGCCGCGCCGCTGCCGCTTTTCACCATGCCGAGCGCCGCATAGACGCCGCAGCTCAGAAGAAACGGCACGAGCGCCGTCTTGAGCATGCGCTTGATGTTGTCGTAAATGTTCGTCTCCGTCAGCTCGCTCACGAGCAGCGCGCTCGTCGAGACCGGCGAGCAGCGGTCGCCGAAGTATACGCCCGAAAGCATCGCGCCGCCGAGCAGCACGGGGTCCATGCCCATCGAAATGCCGACGCTCACGCAGATGGTGCCCATCGTCGCCGCCGTGCCAAACGCCGTGCCTGTCAGCATCGAGACGCCGCAATTCAGCAAAAACGTCATCAGCAGCAGAATTTCCGGCCGAATGAGGTCAACGGCGCAGCAGATGATGAACGGCAGCGTGCCGCACGCGCGCCAGAATGCCGTCAGAATGCCGATCAGCGGAAAGACGAGCAGCACGCTTGCCGACGTCTTCACGCCCGAGCAGATCATCTTCCCGAGCTCTTTCCACGAAAAGCCCTGCTTTTTGCCGTACAGCGTGAAGATCACAAGCCCCGCCAAGAGCGCGTAGAGGATATTCGTCCTCAATACGATGCACACGAGCAGCGCAAGGCAGAATAAAACGATCGCAGCCATCCCAGTCCTCCCTATCCTTTTTAACACAGTATCGCTATCTTAGCACGAAGCGATCAAAAAGAAAACTCGTTTTTATCCCACCGCATACGCCCACAGTGGCAGCGTCAGCATGGATAAAAGTGTTGTGAACACGACATTTCGCGCGGCGAACGGCGCGTCGCTGCCGTATTTGGCGGCAAAGATGACCGCCGTCGCGCCCGCGGGCATGCCCGTCATCAGGACACTCACGCCAAGCGCCGTCGGTTCAAGGTGCAGCAGCAGCCCGACGCCCAGCGCTGCCGCGGGCAGCAGCGCGAGCCGCAGCAATCTGAACTTTACCGTGTCGCGGCTCACGATGCTCTTGAGCGGCGCATCCGTCAGGATCGTGCCGACAATAAACATCGTCAGTGCGGAGTTGCAGTTCCCGATGTACTTCACGCTGTTCAGGATCACGGACGGCAGCTGCACCTGCGTCACCATGCAGAGAAGTCCCAAGTAGATGGCGCCAAGGCAGGGGTGCGTCAGCACGTTTTTGATGAGCTTTTTCTTTTCCACCGTCTCGCCCGCAACAAAGTACGTCGTGCCGACCGACCACATCACAATGCGCATCGGGATCAAAAAAATCGAGGTGTAGGGCACGCCGACCTCGTTGTAGATGCCCTCGGCGATGGGATTGCCGAGAAAACCGCTCATCGGCACGATGGTACAGCATTGCAGCACCTTTTTCCGCTGCGGATCATAGCGTTCAAAAAGGAACCGGTTCAAAACGAGACACAAAAGCTGCATGATGACTGCGCTCACAAACAGCATCGCACAGGACTTGAGCACACCCGCATCCAGCTCAACGAGGCAGGATTTAAAGATGTTGCACGGGATGACCACATTGATACAGAGGTCGGCCAGGCACTTTTTGCCGTTTTCGTCGATGATGTCCTTCTTTTTGAGCAGCGCGCCGATCAGCATCATCGCAAAAAGCGTGAGCTGCAAGCTCCCCAGCTCTAAAATGCTCATGTTCCTCTCCCGCCATCCTTTCCGATATGCCCTGCAAGCCGGAGTGCAGCAGGCAGAAATTGCAAAATCTCCTGCTGGTGCTCCGGCTGTCAGGTTCCCCCACGCAAAGCGAACGAACGTGTGTGGATGGAGGCGCGGTGAAAAAGAAAACCCGTGCGCTTTGCCGTTCGTTCAGTCTTTCGTTGTCTTTAGTATAAGCGCGGATTTTCATCTTGTAAAACTGTTAAAATTGATATATTCTACAAGAAACAACTGTAAAAGGAGCGTTCCCATGAATTTCCATTCTCTTGACTATTTTCTCATGCTCGCGCGGGAGAAAAACTTCACCCGCGCCGCCGAAGCGCTGCACATCACGCAGCAATCGCTTTCGTCCCACATTGCGGGACTTGAAAAGGAGCTTGGCTGCACGCTCCTTGTGCGCCGCACGCCGCTTGAGCTCACCTACGCAGGCCGGACGTTTCTGCGCTATGCCGAATCCATCGGCCAGACGCGCCAGGCCATGGAGCGTGAATTCTGCGACATCTCCGAAAATCAGAAGGGCGAGCTGCGCGTCGGCATCGCCTACACGCGCGGCCGCGCCATCATGCCGCGCCTGATCCCCGCCTTTCAGCGTCAGTATCCGAATGTCGAGATCACGCTGCTCGAAGGCTCGAACGACGCGATCCAGAAGGCGCTGCTCAGCGGCGGCATTGACCTCGCCATCGCCGGCTTTCCACACCCGCTCCCCGGCGTGGTGCTTGAGGATTACTATCTGGAGCACATCATGCTGTGCCTGTCCGATGGGCTGCTCGCGCAGTGCGGCATCGACCTCGACACACACCGCGGCGAGATCGCCGCGGGAAACCTAAGTGCCCTGCGCGGCTGCCCCTTTGTCCTCGGTTCCGCGGAGGACATCGGCGGGCGCATCGGGCGCGGACTTTTGCGCTCCTCGGGCGTCTCGCCCGTCAGCAAAGCGACGTCGGAAAACGTCGAAACGCTGCTCGCGCTCTGCGAGCAGGGCGTCGGCGCATGCTTCTGCCCGGAAAATCTGCTGCACACGGCGCTCTCGCCCGCGCAGCTTGCGCACCTGCATATTCTCCCGCTCTGCCCCGAGGCGTCCTATCCCATCTGCTTTGGGTACTTGAGCCGCTCGTATCCGTGGAGCGTGCTCTCGGAATTCATCCGCATCGCCCGCGAGCAAACTGCATAAGCACCATAAAAACGCCGCCCGTACATTTATTGCACGGACGGCGCTCTTTTTTACTTCTTCACTGCAGGCTGCTGCTGGGTGATGCAGTGGATATTGCCGCCGCCGAAGGCGACCTCCTTCGTCTGCACGCCCACGACCTCGCGGTCGGGGAACATTTTCTGCACCTGTTCGATGGCGACTGCGTCGTTTTCGTCGCCGTACTGCGGCAGGATGACTGCACCGTTGACGATCAGGAAATTCATATACGACGCGATGCTGACCTCGCCGTCCTCACGCGGGATGGTGCCCTCCACGGCGTCGATGGTATCCGCGCCCTCGAGTAAGCACGGCTTTTTCGTCAGACAGAGCTTGTGAACCTTTAATTTGCGACCCTTGGCGTCCGTCGCCTCGCTCAGGAATTTGTACGCCGCCTGCGCCTGTTCGTAGAACGGATGGTTCTTGTCCTCCGTCCAGATGCACGCGACCTCGCCGGGCGCGATGAAGCACGCGACATCGTCAATGTGCCCGTTCGTCTCATCAGGGTCGATGCCGTCCTTGATCCACAACACCTTCTCGCAGCCAAGGTAGTCGCAAAGCATCTGCTCGATCTCTTCTTTGCTCTTGTCGGGGTTGCGGCCTTCAGACAGCAGACACATCTCGGTCGTCAGCACCGTGCCCTCGCCGTCGACGTGGATAGAACCGCCCTCGAGCACGAAGCCCTCTGTGCGGTAGCTGTCCACACCCGCGATCTCGCAGATCTTGCGCGCGATCTGGTCGTCCTTGTCCCAGGGGAAATACAGCCCGTCGACGAGCCCGCCCCAGGCGTTGAACTCCCAGTCCACCGCGCGAAGACCGCCCTTGTCGTTCACAAGGAACGTCGGCCCGCAGTCGCGCACCCATGCGTCGTCGCTCTCGAGCTCCACGACGCGGATATTTTCGGGGAGCTTGGCGCGCGCGTTCTGATACTGGCGCACGGATGCGCCGACCGTGACCTTTTCAAATTTTGCGATGGCCTTGGCAACATCCGCAAAGGCCTTCTGCGCGGGCTTGCCGCCGTCGCGCCAGTTGTCGTTTCGCTCGGGCCAGAGCATCCACACGCCCTGCTGGGGCTCAAATTCGGCGGGCATGCGATACCCGTCCTGCTTCGGCGTTGTGCCGATGATTCGTTTTGCCATAGCTTTGTCTCCTTATGATGAAACCATACTTAGCTGCGCGCGTTTTTCCCGCGCAGCGCGATCAGCACCTCGCCGATCGCCACGCTGAGGATCGACCCGATCGTAATGGGCAGAAAGCTCGCAAGCGTCTCTGCGTCAAACGAGAGCGGGACCGCAGTGAAAATGATCGAAATGACGATGAGCACCATCGGCACGTAGGCGATCCATTTGAGCGCCGTGTCAGACCCCGGCACGCGGAACGGGCGCGGCGTCTTCGCATCCTCGCGCCGCAGCTTCAAAAACGCCGGAAACACGGGAAGATAGCTCAAAAGCAGCATCACGAGATTCAGCGCGAAAAAGCTCCAGAAGAGTGACGAGTCCGGCGACGCCATCTCGATGAGCACGCCCAAAACACACACGCACGAGGCGACGACGCCCGACGTGACCGCCGCGCCGACGGGCATGTCGTTCTTTGCCCAGCGCTTGGCGAACACCCGCGGCATGTCGTTGTGGTCCGCCGCCAGCGCCGCCGTCGAATTGACGCCCATCGACCACGAGATCATGTTGCCGAACAGCGTCACGAGGAACAAAAGCGCCACCACGCCCACGAGCACGCCGCCGCTGCCGCCTAAAATGAGCGACACCGCGTCGATAAGCCCCGAATCCACGCTGATCTCGCGCACATCCACTGCCGCGCCGATGCCGAACGCCGAGAAGAGGTAGATGGCCGCGATGACGATGCCGCCGGTCACGATGGACTGCGGGATCTGCTTTTTCGGGTCGCTCATATTGTTTGCATACGTGCACACGACCTCAAAGCCGAGAAAATTGAAGATGATGACGGAGATATACGAGAGGCTGTTTAAGTCGAACGACGGCAGAAATGTCCGCGCCGACATGTCGTTGACAAAGCCGTAACGGCTGATATACCACACGCCGAGCCCGCCGACCAGCAGCGCCAGCACGATCTTGATGACAGCGCTCACGTTCAGGATAATGATGCTGTCGCACACGGGATAGCACGCGATGAGCGTGACGATCCAGATGAACAGAAGCTCCACGATGAGCGAGCCGAATGTTCCGAGGCTCCGTCCCGTGATGAATGTGATAAGCTCGGGGCACATTACCGCGAGCGACGCCATCCACAGCGGGAAGTTGATCCAGTAGTACCACGAGGCGCGCGCCGCCCACTTGCCGTTCGGATACGCCGCGTGGATCCAGTCATAAAGCCCGCCGTCGCCCGCGTAGGCCGTGCCGAGCTCGGCGGCAATGAGCCCGTAGGGCAGCAGAAACGCCAATATCATAAAGATCCACCAGAAATACTGGCTGTTGCCGATCGACGCGACCGGTGCCGCCGCCTCGGCGACAAACACCACGCAGATGACCGACAAGATGACGTCTGAAAGCCGGAATTGATTCTTCTCCATGGTTTTTCTCAGCTCTTTTCCGCTTTCGAAACGCCGCAGTAGGCCTCGACGCAGCCGAGCTTGTCGCAGAGCTCTTTGTCAAGCTCCTCTTTCGCCGCCGCGATCTGAAGACCGCTCGGCTCCTTGCGGCAGCGTGTAAAGTAGACAAGAAGGCCGCGCATGGCCGTCAGGCGGTTGCCTGCCTCCTCCCAGCAGAGGGAGGCGTCGCTGTCGGCGACCTCGTCGGTCACGTCTTCGCCGCGCGTCGCGGGCAGGCAGTGCATGAATTTGCAGCCAAGGTTCCCGAGCTGCATCAGCTCGCGGTTGACCTGATAGTCGTGGAAGACGCGCACGCGCTCTTCCTTCGGCATCTCGTTTTCGTAGAGACCGTACCACACATCGGTATAGATGAAGTCCGCACCGCGCACGCTCTCGCGGTCGTCGGTGACGAGAAAGCTGCCGCCGGAAAGCGTGCAGTTCTTCTTCATGATCTCCTTGTGCTGCTCATTCAGCTGGTGGCCCTGGGGGCCGTACTGGACAAAGTGCATGCCGAGTCTCGTCGTGATGAAGCCGAGCGACGCGCACACCTGCGTCGCGTCGCCCACGAACACGACCTTGCAGTCTTCGAGCTTCTTCCCCTGCGGAAGGTTCTCCACGATCGTGCAGAGGTCGCCGATCTCCTGCGTGGGGTGGTTGTAGTCCGACATGCCGTTGATGACGGGGATGGTGCAGCTTTTTGCGAGCTCTTCGATCGTCTTGTGCTCGATGACGCGCGCCATCACGACATCGACAAGCTTTGAGAGTACCTTGCCCGTGTCGCCGATGGTCTCATGCCCGCCGAGCTGGATCATACCGGGGCCTAAATACTGCGCGTGCCCGCCCATCTGGCTCATCGCGGTCTCAAACGAGACGCGCGTGCGCGTAGAGGACTGCTGGAAGATCATGCCGAGCGTCATGTTGCGCATCAGGGGCGGATAGTAGCCCGCCTTAATGGCCTTTTTGATGGCGAGCGACAAGTCGATGATGTCGAGCAGCTCCTTCTTGGTGAATTCATTGGTGTCGATAAAGTCTTTTTTCATACGATTCCTCCGACATTTCAAGTTGCTTTTTGCCGCGGATGAAACCGCCGCGGCGAATGCTGCGCTTAGTGTCTGCACTTTTTTCCAGTTCATGCGGGAAAAAACTGTGCAACATGACACAAATCACGCCGCATTCCGTCGCCGCTGTGTATTTTACATAGATTTTACAATTCTCCTCTGGCAGTTTTGACATTTGGCGCGTAAACTATTACTTGGTTATAAATAGGGTCTCAAAAAAGAAAAAAGGAAAGATAGAAAATATGGATATTTTCAATGTGCTCACGATGATCGGCGGGCTGTGCCTGTTCCTCTTCGGCATGAACCTGATGGGCCAGGCGCTCGAGCGCCGCGCGGGCGGCAAGCTCCGCTCTCTTCTCGACAAGATGACCGGCAGCGTATTCGCCGGATTTTTAACGGGCCTTGGCATCACGGCCATCATCCAGAGCTCGTCCGCCACCACGGTCATGGTGGTCGGCTTTGTCAACTCGGGCCTGATGACGCTGCGTCAGGCCATCAACGTCATCATGGGCGCCAACGTCGGCACGACCGTCACGGCCTGGCTTTTGAGCCTTGGCGGCATCGACTCCGGCAACTTCTGGATCAAGCTCTTAAAGCCCTCATCCTTCACTCCCGTCCTTGCGCTCATCGGCATCATCTACTACATGTTCTGCAAGGACAACAAGAAAAAGGACACCGGCATGATCCTGCTCGGCTTTGCCACGCTCATGTTCGGCATGGAGACGATGAGCGGCGCAGTCGCGGGCCTCAAGGATGTCCCCGCGTTCACGAATCTCTTTGTTGCCTTTCAGAATCCCCTCCTCGGCGTGCTCGCCGGCGCGCTGCTTACGGCCATCATCCAGTCGAGCTCCGCGTCTGTCGGTATTTTGCAGGCGCTCGCCGTCACGGGTTCTGTGAGCTATGCTGCGGCCATTCCCATCATCATGGGCCAGAACATCGGCACGACCGTCACGGCCATGCTGTCGTCCATCGGCACGAACAAAAACGCCCGCCGCGCCGCGGTCGTTCACCTTCTCTTCAATGTCATCGGCGTTGTCGTGCTGCTAACGGTCTTCTGCATTGTGCGCGCGGCTTTCGCGCCCGCGCTGCTGGATGAATCCGCCACCATGGCGGGCATCGCCGTCACACACTCGGTCTTCAACGTCCTCTGCACCGCCATGCTCCTGCCCGCAGGCGGCCTTCTTGAAAAGCTCGCCTGCCGCATCGTCCCCGACGATTCCCAGACGCAGGGTGAAAAGACGACCGAGCTCGACGAGCGTCTTCTCCCCACCCCGTCCCTCGCCCTTCGCCAGAGCCGCGCCGTCGCCCGCGAAATGGCGGACTGCGCCGTGCGCGCGCTGAACAACGCTCTCACCGCCCTTGACCACAACACGCCCGAGCTCGCCCAGAGCATCCGCGACGATGAGGAGCTTTGCGACCACTATGAAGATATCCTCGGCACCTACCTCGTCAAGCTCAGCACGCAGAAATTGGGCCGCGACGAGAGCGAGGAGGCGACCGAGTTACTCAAGACCATCGGCGACTTTGAGCGCATTTCTGACCACGCGGTCAACATTCTCTCCTCCGCTGAGGAGATGGAGCAAAAGGGCCTCACGTTCTCCGGCAGCGCCCTCAACGAGCTCGCCATCCTCACCTCCGCCATCCGCGAGATCCTTTCGCTCTCGCTCAAGTCCTTCTCCTCGCAGGACGTCGCGCTCGCCCAACAGGTCGAGCCGCTCGAGCAGGTCATCGACACGCTCAAAGAGCAGATGCGCACGCGCCACATCCTGCGCATGCAGCAGGGCCATTGCAGCATTGAGGCTGGCTTTGTCCTCTCCGATCTTCTGACCGACCTTGAGCGCACATCCGACCACTGCTCCAACATCGCCGGCTGCGTCATCGACGCCCGTGCGCATAACCTCAACCTGCACGAAACGCTGCGCCAGGCCAAGACTGCCGACGGCAGCTTCCAGCAGACATACGAATCCTACGTGGAAAAGTACCAGCTTCCCGTTCCGTCGTCAAACATGTAAAAAGCGGGGCGCTTGCGAGCGCCCCATTTTTGCTATTTTCTTGCTTGTAAAGCGCCCGTTTCCCTGCTATACTACGGTCGTTAGGTCATTTCCGCGCAAACTGTCAATTTTGCGCGGTAGGAAAGGATGATACCATGGACCCGATTTACGAGATCGAATTGCAGGACTGCCCCTACTGCCGCGGCACCGGTACGGTGGAGGATGAGCAGGGCTGGTGCGTTTATGTCACCTGTGTCGACTGCGGCGCGCAGACCGCGCACGCAAGCTACGAGTCCCCCGAGGAACGTCTGGCCGCCGCACAGCAGGTCGCGCACCTGTGGAACGTCGGCAAGGTTCTGAACCCCGGCGTCGGCGACTGATTCGACTGGAACTGCATAAAAAGGACGGAAGAAAAGCATCTTCCGTCCTTTTTGCGCTCAACCACCGTTTGAGCGCGCGAAACTCCCCCTCCATTGCGCGTTTTCCTGCAATCGGCTATACTGAACTCATCAAGGACGTCCGCACTTTATAGAAACGGAGTTTTGCCTTTATGAACATCGACATCGGCAGCAAGATCAAAACGCTGCGCCTCTCCAAAAGCATGACGCAGGAGCAGCTTGCAAAAGCCCTCCACGTGAGCGCGCAGGCCGTGAGCAAGTGGGAAAACGGAGTTTCCCATAGTTAAAGATACCACACCAAATATAACGAATCCACGCTTATATGATACTGCATGAAAAAAGGTACTTGATAAAAGCAATGAAGCGCAATATCAAGTACCTTTTTGATTTGTTTTTTACATGGTTATTAAGAGAATTACTCTTATTCCGAAGTCCTCAATCGTTCCACCACAGTTCCTTTGTTAAAGAAGTGGAGAACGATCAGCGGAATGACCGCAGCCAGCAACAGATAAAGCACGCCGATGACCAAAGCTGGAACCAATGTAATGTGCAGAGTAAAGAACCACATAGATGGCGAGTTCAAGACATTTTTCAGCACCGTCACAGCAAGCAGCAGCGCAACCACTCCACCAATGATGTCTGCACCAGCGGCATAGTAAACGCCTTCATAAACCATCAGCCTTTGAAGCTGGCGATTTGTCATACCGATACTCTGCATAGTCGCAAACTCATGGCGACGGGTAATAATATTGGTGATGATCATATTTGTAAAGTTAATCAATCCTGCCAATGCCATGATACAGCCAATCAGACTACCTACAACCCAAACCATACTTGCAACAGAATTTAATTGTTCTTTCAGTAATTTTGTTGAGGTATAGGTAACAGAGGGGTTCTTTTCAACATAACTGCTCAGAAAGTCCTCCATTTGCGGATGCAGAGAAGCATCCATATTAAATCCATAGTTCAACAGGGTCGGGGTCGTGTAAATCTGTTTGAATACGGTGTCTGGTAAATACACAAAAGGCGCATCGCCGCCAATATGCATCGTAGCCGTAGTTGTTGTCGGCGTTTCGTCCTCAGTCCCAACGGTGCAGGCTTTTGCCAGAATTGTGCAGGTTTTGACTAACTCACCATCCCTGTAAAAAGAAATGCTATCACCGATCTGCAACTGCTCTGACAGGGATGTTGTTTTCGGGCCACCACTCAGTCGGTCTAATCGGTTTCCGATAATGACATATTCTCCGGTTAGCATTTTCTGTTTCAGTACATTAGGATCTGTTTCACCATCATAAATCATCATGTCAGACCAAAAATGTTCGGAAGCGCCATAGACATTTCCAAAGAAAAGATTTTCTGCATCCGGGGCAGTATTCAGCGCATAATTCCCGAAAGACTTGCTAATCCCATTTTCATATTCAAAAGTATTTGTGCAAGTAAGTCCCTCAAAGCCGTAATCCACAAGCACGTTACCGTCATCTACGGTGTTACGGTAAAGATACCGTTCTTCTTCCAGACCGTTCTGCTCACGGATCATATCTACTACTTGCTGTGGAAGTGCATCTTCGTGATGTCTAAAGCCCTCCTGAACATTGACTGCAATCGAATTGTAGACGGTAAAATCTGTTTTTGTTGTGCGGGTAATCCACTTTTCTTCATCCATACTCTGTGTCACGATGATAATAGAGTTGAACAGAACGATACACAAAAGCATAGAAACAACAATGAATACACAACGGCGTCTGTTACGTCCTAAGTTAGAAAATGCCATGTGAGAGAGCTTTGCTCCACTGATTCGTGTAACCGTTTTCTTTTTATAATCATCCTGCTCCGTATAACGAATTGCCTCCATGGGAGATACTTTTGATGCCTTTTTGGCCGGTTTGCGGGTACTGATAAACACTGTCAAAATCGTAAACAATGCGGCTATAACAAATAGCATAGGAGATGCCGATGCCTGCAAACTTGCCGTAGAATACTCATAACTGAAAATTCGCATTACTACCGGAAGCAACGCCCTGCCTGCAAAGAACCCGGCAATTAAACCGATCGGCAGACCGATTAGGGTCAGCCATACCGCCTGCCGATTGACGATGCTTTTAATTTGCCGTGTAGAAGTACCAATCATCCTCAATAAGCCATATTGCCGAACATCCTGCATAACGGAAATATCAAAAATATTATAAATCAGCAGATAGCCACACAATACAAACATCAAAACAAATACTACGGCAAATAAGATGGACTCCGAAGAAATCATGGCTTTTCCCATCTGGTTTTCAACAGAGAGGATAAAGTTATCGGCAGACATATCCTCTGGATTGCCGCCGATGGAGTAGACAAAGCTATCCATCTGCTCCTGAATGTTCGTCTTGTCTTTCAGCACAACTTCAGAAAAAGTAACCCCTGAGATTTCTCCATCCACTGCGTGGGTATTTTTCACCACATCCGGATTATCTTTTACAAACTGCTCTGAGAGAATCGCCACGCTGACCGTATCGTTGCTTGCTTCCCACCAACCGGAAAGCACCATATCATAATGATAGGTTTTTCCCCGCAGTTCAAATTCCAGAGGAACTTCTGCTCCGATCTCCGGTTCCACACCAAGGGCCTTCAAAGCCAGTTCGGTAGTAGCAATTTCATTCGCCTTTTCCGGCGCTGAACCATGCGTTGGCACGCAGAATGTAAGTTCCTGCTGTATGCTGTCAGCATAGTTTAATTCAACAGAATGACCCACGGCGTTGCTTGCATATCCAATCGTCCGCCGATGACCTGCCTGCTCCACAAAATCACTGTTTTTCAGTTGCTCAAATTGCTCCTCTGTCATATAGCCGAAGGTTCCATCTCCCTTGCTGCCTTTCTGCATCTGCATAGAGAGCTGCATGGAGGATACCATGTTAAATGCCAGTGAAGTGATGGATGTAAACAAAAATGCTGTCAGAACGATCGCAAGAATCGCCGCCAGATTACGAACCTTATTCTTCTTGAAATATTGTTTAGACAGCCGCTTGATGGTTTTTGTATTATTATTGCCAAATAGAATGTCATTCATAGTCCCGCCCCCTTTACTGCACGATCTTGCCATCCTCAATCCGAATGATACGGTCGGCAAGCTGGGCAATCTCATTATTATGAGTAATCATCACGAGGGTTTGGTGGAATTTCTGACTTGTGGTTTTCAAAAGCCCCAGCACATCAGCGCTGGTCTTGCTGTCCAGGTTGCCGGTGGGTTCATCAGCCAAAACAATAGCGGGTTTTGACACCAAGGCGCGGGCAATGGCTACGCGCTGCTGCTGACCGCCGGAGAGGTTATTGGGCATATTGTTCAGCTTATCCTCCAGCCCCAGCATCTGAACAACTTCTTTCATAAACTTCTTGTCTACCTTGTTTCCGTCCAGCTCCACAGGCAGCACGATGTTTTCATAGACATTTAGCACCGGAACCAGATTGTAGTTCTGGAAGATGAAGCCGATCTTTCTCCTACGGAAGATAGTAAGCTGCTCATCTTTTAATGTGGAGAGTTCACGCCCATCCACAATAACCTTGCCGGAGGTAGGCACATCCAGCCCGCCAATCATATTCAGTAGTGTAGATTTACCGCTGCCGGAGGTTCCTACGATAGCAACAAATTCGCCCTTTTCAATGGAGAGGGTCACACCATCCAAGGCTCTGGTAATGTTCGGCTTTGCACCATAATATTTTTTCAGTTCAGTCGTTTGCAAAATGCTCATAAAGAACACCATCCTTTCTTTTTGATAAATCCATTATAACGACCAAACCTCACAGAAATGTCACAGCCAGCATAATAAATTGCCCTGAAATGTCACAATCCTGTGACATTTCAAAAAAACAGGTTATTCATGGGGAAGAAAAACGGAGAATGTTGAACCTGTTCCTACTTGAGAAGTTACTTGTATATAACCGTTCTGTAAGCTAATAATTTCCCTTGCAAGATACAACCCAATGCCGATTCCCTCTATATCGTGGACATCTTCTTCCCGATAAAAGCGCCTAAAAATTGCTCCTTGCTGGTTTTCGGGAATACCTTTGCCGGTATCGGTAATGCTGACTTTCAGGTGCATTTCCCAGCTTTCAACGCAAACACGAATAGAACCGTACTCCGGCGTGTACTTAACTGCATTATCCAATATGTTAAATAAGGCTTCTGCTGTCCATTTGCGGTCATGGGAAACAACCAATGTTTCCGGGCAGTTTACTTCAACTTGTATGTGCTTTCTTTCAGCGTTCAGAAAAATACCGCCCAGCGCCATAGCAAGAGTATCATAGATAGGCTGCTGTTTCTTTTCAAGTGAGATAACGCCAGTTTCAAGTCGGGAAGTTTTTATCATAGCCTGCATTAAGAAATCCAGTTTATCAAGCTGTGTGCCACTGGCAAGTAGAAATTCCCGCTGTTTATCCGGTGGCACTTCTTGTTCTAATAAGGTGGCATTTATCATTTTTAAGTTTGCTATCGGTGTCTTTACCTGATGAGAAATATCGGAAATTAACTCCTGTAAGTCAGCTCGTTCACTGGCAACGCTGTTTTTGCTTTCCTGCATAACCTCATAAAGACGCACCAGCCGATGATTGATTTTATAAAATAGGTTTTCTTCTTCGGCAACCTGTGATACATCTATTTTTCCATTCATCATTTCGTCTAAGGTGCAGCAAAGCATTTCAGAAAACAAAGTCAGCTTTCGCCGTATCAGTATCACAAAAGCAGTAACACAAAGTAGAAAAAGCAGACCAAAAGCCATGCTACAAAATACCACAGACATTTCTTTGGTCAGGATATATAGAACCGAAAACATGACCACTGATAAAAGTAAAATGGTAGTTGCCAGTATTATGCAGACTTTATTTAAGGAGAGTTTTTTTGAAATCATTTTTGCGCTCCTCCAATCCACATATAGCCCATACCGTAAACGGTTTTGATGTAGGAATGCTGGTTCGTTTCAATTTTACTGCGGATGCGGCTGATCGTTGTGGTTAGTGCGTGTTCATCCACATAATTTTCATCTACATCCCACAGCTTTTCAAGCAATACCTGACGTGTCAGGACAGTTTGAGAATTTCTTGTCAGCACTTTTAATAAACGATATTCCAACGATGTAAGGGTAATCGGCTGTCCTGCGAGACAGGCTGATAATTCGGAAAAATTGATATACAAATTCCCGTCATCGTAGAAATCGCCGCCGGATTGTGCTGAAATGCGGTTCAGTAAAGCAGATACTTTCTTTTGGAACACGCTGATAGGAAAGGGCTTTGTTACATAATCATCTGCGCCCAATTCAAATCCTTTCAGCATATCGCTTTCCATATCATTTGCGGTTAGAAAAATCACGGCGGTATCAGGACGGCGTTCTTTTACCTCATGGCATATATCAAACCCGTTCCCATCTGGCAGATTGACATCCAAAACGATTAAATCATAATCCTGTTTTTCAAGAAATCTTATGGCAACAGCCTTTGACATAGCCCCATCCACGGAATATCCGACAGCCGACAGATTATAGCTTAATGTCTTATTCAAAAGCTGGTCATCTTCAACAACCAGTATTCGCATAGTATCACATCCTTTTTCTTTTTATAGTATCAGCAAAATGTCACAGAAACCTCACAACGAGAAAAAAATTTAATATTCTGTCAGTTCCACAATTACATTACTCTGCTGATACAGCCAGTCCGTAAATTCTTTCGGGCTGGCTGTTCCTGTTTTTACAGTCTTTTTTCTCTGTAAGGCTTCTTTCTTAAAGTCGGAAAAGGCAGCCTGTATTTTTTCCAGACGGTCAGCCGGAAAGCCTGCGGTATTTTTTACCCGG
>OHLE01000459.1_pt1 | contig 24487 bp, 23 predicted proteins | sample 1568971 | NCBI WGS metagenome assembly OHLE01 (sample SAMEA3879556, study PRJEB24766) | human gut metagenome | biome: human-associated habitat; feature: feces | place: USA | collected 1985/1987
GATGGTCACGACGGTCTGCTTGCCCGCCTTGATGTTGTCGTTCATCTTCTTGATCATGTAGCTCGAGACTTTATGGAGCTTCAGCTGCCCTTTGCAGTCATATCCCGTGACCTTATAGCCCTTGCCTACATGGCGGAGCATCTTTACTTCTTCCTTGGTCAGCGTGACCTCGGCCTTGAACGCCGTTGCTTCTGCCATGAGGTCGCCGTCGATATAGAGGTCGGCATATTTTCCGTTCATGACCCGTTTGGCTTCCATACTGTTCATCCGGCTTCACCTCCTCAGATATTGATGGTAATCGTGACATCTTCCATAGCATCCAGCAGCGACGCCTTGACGGCGATGAATACATTGCTGCCGATATTGGCCAGCTTGATGTCCATATCGGACATGTCTGCCAGTTCCGCCTTGGTGTATTTGCCGTTGGATTCCAGCCATATCTTCGTGGATTCCACATCGATATACGCTGTGTTCTGGTCCTGTTCCAGCAGCCCTTCCTGGGCCAGCTGGTCAAGATACCCCTGGATGGCCGTCACCAGGAGGCAGCGGTTCGCATAGCTGTTAGCATATTTCCCGAGGTAATGGTCCTGGGCCGTCGTGCGGATGTCGTCGTGCATCATATCCATCAGGTCCACGAGCTTGATTTTCTGGAAGCTCGTCCCCTTATCCTGGACGGTGGTCACCAGGGAATTGATGCCCCGGGCCAATTTCACCTTCTCACCATCAAAGAAGAAGAACAACTTCCCCGCTCCGGCCATGGTATCCATTTCCTCTTTCGTCCAGACATCGCAGCCAATGACTTCCGGCAGCGGCGCGTAGGTACAGGAAATCGTCATGGGCGTCCCGGCGATGATGCCGGCGATGCGCCCACAGTACTGGGCCGTCGTATAGGTCCTGCTCTTCGTGCGGATGGTCTTGTTGACGAAGTTGATGACACCTTCCGTATCTGCCGTACAGTCCGGCAGCACAGCCTTGATCATCTTATCTTTATTGGTACGCATCCCCTTGACCCAGGTGGCGATGGTATCGATGTGCGACGTTCCGATATCCGGGATGACCAGGTAATCGAAGCGCTTGTTCTCGATGACCTTCAGGATATCCGTATAGTCCTCGGCTTCACTGCTGATGATCTCAGCAATGACTTTCTTCGGACTGTTCACATAGCCCCGGAGCGCCAGTTCCAGCTGTTCCCGGTTGCTGTCGGACAGTTCCTTGGGAATGTCATCTGCTGTGTACAGGTTCACTTCCGTCTCTGAAGGCAGGGTCTCTTCCTTCAGAATCATCAGAACAATGCCGCGTTCACTGCGTTCGATAGCACTGATGCCTTTTTCCTTGAACACGACATTAATGGATGGCATTTTCATATTTCGTTGTCTCCTTTCCCCGATACCGCTGATGCAACACTTTCATCCGTTCGACTGCTTCCGTTTCATCTGCGGAATCGTAGTACTGGACGGTCAGCGTCAGCCGGCCGCCATCGTTGTCGGCACCGATGAGTTCCTCGTTCATCGAGCGGACAGCAAAAAACCTGTCCTGGACGGCAATCCCGTCACGGAACAGGTCTTCTGCAGCAGCCAGCACTTCATAGATGGATGCGCTGGCCGTCTGCTTCTGCGGTATATAGGTGATGTACATATCTGTATCCCGGTACACTTCCTTGCGGCCCTGAGGCGAAGCCACCGTCATCGTCTTCAGGAAAAACGCTGGCGGACGGAACCCTTCCTTCACTTCCTGCAAGTACACGGGATACGGGAACCGTTCCTTCAGCTTCTGCTGTACGGCCTGCAGGATGTCGATGTCATGGATCATGCGCTGCCTGCTTTCTTCAGGAGCTTCTTCGCCAGTTTCTCCAGGCCCGGCTGCAGTTCCCGGGCTTCGAATGCCTTGACGGATTTCTCCGTATAGTGCTGGCCTTCATAATAGCCAATGGTCCTGCCGCCCGGCGTTTTCTTGACATGGCCGTTATTGAGCAGGTGATGGACCGGATGCCTGTTGACCAGTTCATAGGTCAGCTCCGAGCCGTTATACCCTTCCACCTTATGCTTCCAGCCTTTCTTCAGCTTGCCCGTGCTGCCTTCCGGTGTGTTTTTTACGCACTCCTTTTTGAGCTTGTTGCCGATAGTGATCAGGCCTTTCTCGGCAGTCCCTGGGAAATCTTCAACGGCAGCCATCAACTTGGAAGACAATTCTTCCAGGCCGGTCATGTCAAAGTCCGCTTTGCTCATAGTCCGTCCCCCTCACTTCTTCCGTACAGTACAGCTCCAGGGCTTCATGGCGCATATACGGGTCGACGATGGTGTCGATATCGTAGAGGTGATTTTGGTATTTCACTTTCATGTCGTGGGTGACGCCCGGACGCCAGCGGATGGTGATCTTGCTGTACTCCGTGTCCGCCTTGCGTTCCATCTCATAGAACACTTTTCCCCTGGCAGGCTCGATGGATGCCCAACAGCGGTACACTACGACGTCAGCCTGGGTATCGAAACCATATTCATCCGTCACGGCCTGCTTTCCCAGAATCTCAATCCGTTTATTCAAAAGCCCCGTCTTCATGGGCATCCCCCCCTTTTCAAAAACAGCAGATCCAGGCACAGGGCCTGGGCCGTTTCCAGGGAAGACTGGATGACGTCATCATTACTCGTGTCATCTTCATCAATCCGCAGGTATTCCCTGGCTTCTTCCAGCGTCACAATCATGGCTTATCCCTTCGCTTTCATCTCCAGGGCCTGGACCGCTTCCTTCAGCATCAGCATGCCATCGACGCGCTGGCTGGCGAGGAAGCCGATCTGGCCGTTGGCGGCATACAGTTCGTTGAGCCGCTTGAAGGAGCGGTATTCCCGGTCGGCAATCCAGTAGTAGCTGAAATCGCCGAAGAGCATGGGACGGCTGCCGGCCGCCAGTTCCGGGGCAAAGGATGTGCTGTAGCAGGGACGGTTCAGGATGGTATCCGGTGTCCCGGCCGTGACAGACGGCTGCCAGATGTAGTTGCCGTTGTTGTCTTTGATTTTGCGCAGGGCCTTGATGGTCGCATCGTTCAAGAGCCAGACAGCCTTGCGGCGGTACGGGATGCGCAGGGAGTGATACAGGTCGATGACATCATCAAAGGTGATGGATGCGCCATTGGCTGTCACGCCCAGCTCCGCGGACGGGAACACGCCAGTCGGCTTGTTCTTCCCGTCACCGATGAGGAAGGCTTCTTCTTCCTTCGTACCGATACGGCGGGCAAATTCGCCAGCGATATAGCTTTCCAGGTCGAAAGCGCTGTCATTCAGCAGTTCTTCCGACACACGGATAGCCGTCCCCAGCTTGTATGCCCCGATGGACTGCTGGCCGAAGGTATCCTGGCTGTCCGGATAGAGCCCATTCTCTTCCATCCAGGACGCTTCGCCATGTCCCGTCACGACGGGAATCTTGCGGTCGCCGCTGGTATGAATGACGGTGGCCAGGCCGCGGAAGAAGTTCTCTTCCTGGAGCTTGTCGATGAGCTGATGCTCGAATTCATCCGGCACCAGATAGCCGCCATCGGCATCCGTGCCAACGCTCAGGGCGTTCTGTACATCAATGAAGTTCTTATGGCGGATGCTGTCCCAGAAAGCCTTACGATAGGCATCGGACGCACAGCCTTTCTTTTCTGCTCCATTCTGGCCTGCGCCAGGGAGTTCAGTAATCGGCATCGTTGTCGGCTGGGACAGCTGGGCATCAAGCTGCTGCTGGCGTTCCAGGCGGTCGATTTCCTTGCCGAGATTTACTACATCCGCTTCCATCTTGTCGTACCGGGCCGCGTCTTCCGCAGACACCATGCCGTTCTCATCACGGGCCGTATCCAGGAAGGCTTTCGCCGCATCCCACAGATTCTTGCGTTTCTCACGCAGTGCTAAAATCGTATCCATTATTGTCCTCCTTAATGAATGAGCAATGCCAGCCGGTTCTCCAGGAAAGCGGCTGGCACTTTCTGCAAGGGTTTCTTTGGTTTCAGTTTCTGTACAAAGGAATTCGTCACCGTGACCGGGCTGTAGAGCATGGCTTCCGGCTGTTCTTCATTTCCCTTCTTCTGGTCGAACAGGATTTCATCGGCAAAGCCCAGTTCCACAGCCTTCTTCGCGTTGAGCCAGGTCTCGTCATCCATCATGTGGGAAATCTTCGTGCGGGCCAGGCCGCTCTTGATTTCGTAGGCATTGATGATGCTCTCTTTGACTTCGCTCAGCATGCCGATGGTCTTTTCCATCTCTGCCTGGTCGCCATAGGCCAGGGTCGCCGGATTATGGATCATCAGCATGGCCACTGGCGACATACAGACCTTGGTCCCGGCCATAGCGATGACGGAAGCTGCCGAAGCAGCTAGGCCGTCAATCTTGACGGTGACGTTCCCCGGATAATCCATGAGCAGGTTATAGATTTGTGCGGCGGCAAAGCAGTCCCCACCCGGGCTGTTGATCCAGAGCGTGATGTCACCGCTGCCTGCGTTCAGTTCATCTTTGAACGCCTTCGGCGTCACTTCATCACCCCACCAGGTTTCGTCGGAAATCTGGCCGTCCAGGTAGAGCGTGCGATTACTGCCGAAAGAATCCGGTGCTTCGTTGGTCACCCACTTCCAAAATTTATGTTTCATTCGTTTCTCCCTTCTGGGCAAAGGCCCCGGCGTCCTTGAGCTTCGTCATGCTGCCATTGACAAGGTATAGATTACCGCCTTCTTCATCCGGCACGGGATTCATGTCTTCCATCTCCCGGATATCATTGGCGGACAGCCAGCCGTTCTGCCGGCCGATGCTGTACCCGGTCATGCGGCTCTCGTAATCGCCGCGCATGAGGCCGTTCACGTTGAACTTCAGGAAATACTGCTTCTTCTCTTCCGGCAGGAACAGGGCTTTCTGCATGGCCTGCTCCCAGCGGATGACCCACGGGTCAAGGGTGTATTTCACAAATTCCATGGACTGCTGCTCGATGTTATTGAAGGAACTTTTCTCCAGGTCGCCGATCATGTGCGGCGGGATGCGGTAAAGCCGGGCAATCTCATCGAGCTGGAACTTCCGCGTCTCCAGGAACTGTGCTTCTTCCGGCGGGATGCCGATCTGCTGGTACTTCATGTAGAGTAGGCAAGTGCCGCCGTGCATTGTTTCCAATGTCGGTTTGCACATGCCTCTCCCCAAACCGTGCTTACACCTCTCGATGTACACGGCTTTCCATTTACGCTCTTACGAATGATGGATTTTCTTATGGCATTCTCTACAAACGACAAGTGTTTTCCTTTTTCTTGCAATCATCGCCATTTCCCATTGCTCTTTCCCTTTAAGATTTTTCATTCTGTTGATGTGATGGATTTCAAAGGAAATTCCGTCACCTTCCGCACCGCATAATTCGCATTTACAAGCCTTCAACCTGGCTTCAAGAGAATTTCTTGTGTTTAAATGAATATGGTTCTTTACCGTATCAATGTTTGGTTCTTCAAAGACTTTTCCCCGTTTGAAGTTAGAGAATTTCACAATCATCATGCGCTTTTTCTCTTTCATCGTTTCATAGGGAACGCCCCATGATTTACCGCACTTGAACATTCTCTTTATGCCTGATATTCTGGTTTTATGCTTCTTAGCAAGTGTTTTCAGGCAACTGTATTCCATTAGATAAACGAAATACGTCAGCTTTGAGAAATTACTGGCAATGCTGTAATAATTACAGATTCCACGAGTCTGCGAGTTATAGGTATCTACAATTTCAAGGTCTGTAAGACCTGCCATCGAGTTTCTTTGCCATGGAATGAGACTGCCGTCTTTACCTTGGATGACAATCTCACGGTCATACATAAACTTCTCAATCCGCTCCATAGGAATAAGCAATTCTACAGAGTTATTAAGCGTCCTTTGTACAACCCCGTTGGTTTTCCTTTTGGATTCCTGACATCTGCGCACGTTGATGTCATATCCGAGAAAATGAGCGTTGTCGGAACTGTGCGTGATTTTTGTTTTCTCGTCAGACAGTTCCAGTTTTAATTTTGTTGCGACAAACAACGTAAGCTCCTGCTTTATGCTCTCCGCATCTTCACGGCTTCCGCTGACACCAATAATAAAGTCATCGGCATAGCGTACATAGGCAATTTTCTTGTCGGAAGCGTCCTTGTATGGCAATCTGCGCTTTTCCACTTCAAGCTTATGAATCTGTTTTAGCAGTTCTTTCTTTTCTGCTTCATCATCGCAATCACCGTAACGCTTTCTCAGCTTGACAATCTCTCTTACCTTTTTACCGTATGCAGGTGTATAGGCATATTCAGCAGACGCATTGAATTCCTGTTGCATGGCTTCTACTTTCTTATCCAACTCATGCAGATATATATTCGCAAGAATCGGGGAAAGTATGCCGCCCTGCGGTGTTCCGCTGTATGTCTTGTGGTATTCCCAATTTTCCATGTAGCCTGCTTTCAGAAACTTTCCTATCAGATTTATGAACTTGCTATCCTTGATCTTCTCGGAAAGCAGATTCAGCAGAACCGCATGGTCAATGTTGTCAAAGCACCCTTTAATATCACCCTCGATAAACCACTTCGTACTGCGGAACGAACGACTGATTTCTTTCAGCGCCGTATGACAGCTTCTATTTGGTCTGAATCCGTGCGAATGGGCACTGAAAACAGGCTCATAGATTGCTTCAAGTATCTGCCGTATCGCATCCTGTACCAGTTTATCTCTGAATGACGGAATGCCCAATGGACGCATTTTCCCGTTGCGCTTAGGAATGTAGACACGTTTTACTGTTTTTGGCTCATAGGTCAGGTTTTTCAGTTCATCAATAATCTGATTCACATATTCCTTTCCAAAACCATCAGCCGTATCATTATCCACACCCTCAGTTCCTGCGCCCTTGTTTCCGTAAAGGTTCTTGTATGCGGTCATGTAGATATCCTCTCGCAAAAGATACCTATAGAGCCGCGTGTAGATACCGTCTGAATGCTCTTCAGAATTTCCGTACATTCGCTTTAAAATTTCAGATGTTGGCTTCATCGAGGTTTCTCCTCCCTTTCATCTTTCCTTTTAGAGTTGCATAAACTGCGTTCCTTCGCCATGTAAGAGCCATTAACTCTCTCAGACTACTACGAACGCTCCGTACCCATAGGCGGTATTCAAGTCCTATAGACTATAGCCTTTCGGCATCCGTCTTTAGGGTATCCCCAGTTAGCGTCATTGCTTGGTATGCTCGGATTGTCGGTTCCGCTTTAGACCCTTTAACACAGGTTCTCCTGCTCGTGCCGTGACATTTGCAATCATGCTGTCTTTGAAGGATGTAAAGACAGCCGGTCACGGAATGGGTAATAGGCTAATTTCCCAATTCCCCTCGGAAATGGACACTCAGGTCTCACGTTCAGTAGATAACTTAAACCTCATATCCGATTGTTGTTGCGGTTCAGTCGTACCTTATAGCCTTTGGGTAACTTACCGCTTTCCTGCCGTGCTATGTTCCCGTATCAGCTTTCGCATTGCGGTAAAGCAGGTCAACTCACCCATGATTGTGGGTGGTAGTACCAAACACTACTATCAATGACGCCCGTCTGGGCGCACGCCTTCTTCCAGCACAGCTACCTTGTGGGCATTGCCCGTCCCCCGGTAGACAGCATTCCACGAATCCCGGACTTTGGCCGGGTCCTTCAGAACGCCGGGATGTTCCAGCACCCCGCTGGGACTGGCTCCGTTGGCAAAGAAAGACGCACCGTATTCCTCGCAGGCCATGGTCATGCCCACGGCATTGCGGGCCATGGCAATGGGCGAATAGCCGACCAGGCCGTCAAAACCAAGGCCGGGGATATGCAGTACATCTTCCTTCTGCAGGACCACCTGCCCGTATGGTTTGACATTCGGATTCTCATTACCCGTCTTGGTATACAGATAGAAAATCTGTCCCCGGTCATCCCGGCAGACGGTCATCTTGTCTGGACGCAGCGGATAGAGTCCCTGCACCCGTCCCAGGCGGTCCCGGATGATCTGGGCGTAGGCATTGCCCCAGATGAGCAGATGGCTCATAAGCGTTTCCCGGAAGATGAACGAGGTCATCTCCGGGTTCGGCTCATCATGCAGGAGCAGATACAGCGGATGGTCAAGTGCTTTTTCCTTGCCGCCGTCCTCCTTGTAGCGGTAGAGGTGCAGCGGCAGACCTGCCACCGCTTCGGCCAGGATACGGACGCAGGAATACACGGCAGTCATCTGCATGGCGGAGCGTTCTGTCACCGCTTTGCCGGAGGTCGTTCCACCGAAGAAAAAGGCGTAGTTGCTGCCCGATGTGCGGTTCTGAGGCTTGTCCCTGGATTTGAACAGCCCTGAAAAGATACCCATATAAACGCTCCCTTCATATAAATAAAAGACCGCGGCTGTCATAAACAGACTCGGTCTTGTCATTTCCACAGCGTATAGCTCTGTCAAGAGCCATGATTGTTGCCACAGCACCGTCGATTTTCTCCGTGGATTTCTCTTTGTCCGGCTTGATGTTTCCGGCAGGGTCGGTGCGGATGACCGCACCGGAGGCCACCGAGGTATCCACAGCCTGCGTGACCAGCACCGAAACGCCCAGTGCCTTGAGCTGCTGTTCGGCATCGGTCTGCACATAGTTGGTCAGGTCCGGCACGGTGACATACTGGGTGCCCAGACTAACGGTCAAAGTCACGCTTTGTCCCTCGCGGACGGTGCGGCCGGATACCGGCGACTGCTTATAGATATAACCGGCGGCGTAGTTGCTGTTGTACTCTTCTTCCCACTCCGGGGAGATCTGGCCGGATGCGATTTGATCCGTGGCCATGGCCTGATCCTTGGTCATGCCGATATAGTCTCCAAGGGTGACATCGGCCTTGCTGTTCATCAGGTTGGAGGAGTCGTTCAGGATCATCCAGCACAGTGCCATGCAGGCCAGTGCAAAGGCAATGGTGATGCCGAACAAGGCCGGCAAAAAGACAGTGCGGCGTTTTTTGCCCGGTTTTCCCTTGCCTTTTTTGCGGGGTGCGGGCTGTTCGTTCTGACGGATCGCGCGGTTCTGGTTCATGGTACGTTTCACCACCTTTTCGGGCGCTTCTTCTGTAATATACTGATATTCAAACAGCACGGAGGGGTTCTGCACATAGGTGTCCAGTGCTTCCAGCATCGCCCGTGCCGAAGGGTAGCGGTTCTGAGGGAGCTTTGCCATGGCCTTTTCGGTGATCTCCACCAGCGCATAGGGCACTTCCGGTGCCAGTTCGTGCAGCGAGCGGGGCTCGTCCGAGATCTGCTTGATGGCAACCTCAACCACGTCATCGGCATCAAAGGGCAGATGTCCGGAAAGCATCTCGTACATCATGACGCCCACAGAGTAGATGTCGCTGGTGCGGTCGGTCTCGTCTCCCTTGGCCTGCTCCGGGCTGATATAATGCACGCTGCCCATTGCCTTGCCGGCCAGCATCTGGTTATCTGCCCGGGAAATGCGGGCGATACCGAAGTCCATCATGCGCAGCTGGCCGTTATCCAGCAGCATAATATTCTGGGGCTTGATATCCCGGTGCACGACGCCGTTGGCGTGGGCATGCTCCAGCGCCTTGAGGATCTGGGAGATGAAGTGCACGGTCTCCCGGCTGGAAAGCTTGCCGCCCCGCTCGTTGAGGTACTCCCGCAGGGTCATGCCGTCCACATATTCCATAACAATATACTGCAGATGGTCGTTGACCGAGACATCGTACACCTTAACGATATTGGGGTGATTCAGCAGTGAGATGGCCTTGGATTCGTTTTTAAAGCGGCGCACAAGATCCGGGTCGTGCATATACTCCCGCCGCAGCACCTTGACGGCCACCACAGTCCCGGCGGGCACAGGGCCGTTCTGTCCCCGCATGACTGCCTTATACACGTTGGCCATGCCGCCGGAGCCGATCAGCTCCTGCACCTCGTACAGACCGTCCAGTCTTTTACCGATCAGGTTATCCATGGCGCACCTCCATCGGCTCCACCCCCACCAGCAGGGCGGTAATGTTATCCGGGCCGCCGTTTTCGTTGGCGGTACGGATCAGAACGTCCGGCAGATCGTAAAAAGACCCGCTGCGCAGCAGTTGCTCCAGCTGCTCTGTGGGTACGGCATTGGTCAGGCCGTCCGTGCACAGCAACAGAACATCCCCTGCCTGCAGCGCTACTGTGGTGAACTCCGGCTCCAGCCGGTAATCCACGCCCAGCGCCCGGGTGATGATGTTTTTCTGCGGGTGATGCTCTGCCTGCTCCTGCGTGATGGTGCCGCAGTCCACCAGCTCCTGCACATAGGAGTGGTCGTGGGTCAGCTGCGCCAGCTTACCGTCCCGGTACAGGTAGGCGCGGGAATCGCCCGCGTGGCTCAGATAGGCCTTGCCGCCGCGCACCAGCGCGCAGACAGCAGTGGTGCCCATGCCGGCCAGAGACTCCTCCCGCAGTGCCTTCTGGAACACATAGCGGTTGGCACTGAGCAGCGCCTTTTTCAAAAAAGTCTCCTCTTCGCCGGGGATGCACTGGTTGTACTGCTCCTGAAAGCAGCGCTCGATGACGCTGCACGCACACTGCGAGGCTTCCCGCCCGCCGCGTGCGCCGCCCATGCCATCGCATACCAGCGCCCATGCTGCATCGCCGGGCAGTTCCCCGGCACGGTAATCATCCTGATTGTCCTGCCGGACGCGCCCCACGTCCGTTTTTCCTGCAAGTTTCATAGGCTTCTCCCTTTAATATTTACGCTTTCCCGTTCATTTCGTCACGGCGCAGCTGGCCGCATGCGGCGCTGATCTCGCTGCCAAGGCGGCGGCGCACCGTAGCGTTTACGCCAAGACTTTCAAGCTTTTGCTGGAACCGGCGCACATTGGCTGCATCCGTAGCGGAGTACGGACTGCCGTCCACTGGGTTGATGGGGATCAGATTTACATGCGCACCCATGCCCCGGATCAGGTCTGCCAGCTGCTTTGCGCAGACATCAGAATCATTGACACCGCGCACCATGGAATATTCAAAGCTGATGCGCCGCCCGGTCGTTTTCTGGTAGCGGCGGCAGGCCGGGATCAGCTTTTCGGCGGCGGTGACGTTGTAATTCTCCACAAAGACCACCTGCAGCCACTTGGACACCTCCGGGTCGGCGGCGATGACCTTGGAGAGGGTCAGCAGGGCGTGGATGATGTCCTTGGCAATGGTGTAGGCCGGAGCGGCTTTGGCTCCGAAGATGCTCACCAGCGGGACAGCAGGCAGGTGCCCGGCCTTGATCTCGTAGTACTGGTGGATGAGGTACAACAGGTTGAGCTGCTGGCGCTTATACTCGTGCAGGCGCTTGGACTGGATATCGAACACGGCATCGGTGTTCACGCGCACCTTCTGGGTGTGCAGCAGCCAGTCTGCCAGAGCCTCCTTGTTGGCCTTTTTCACGGCGGTCAGCTCGCTGAGCACCGCATCGTCATCGACAAAGGCCAGCAGTTTTTCCAGTTCGGTGGCATCCTTGCGGAAACCGGAGCCGATGTGCTTTTCCAGCGTGGCAGTCAGGCGCGGGTCGCACTCCAGCAGCCAACGGCGGAAGGTGATGCCGTTGGTCTTGTTGTTGAACTTTTCCGGATACAGCTCGTAGAAGCCGTGCAGCTCGGAGTTTTTCAGGATCTCGGTGTGCAGCGCTGCCACGCCGTTGGTGGAGTGGGTGAAGTGGATGTCCATGTGGGCCATGTGTACCCGGTCGTCCTTGTCGATGATGGCAAGGCTCTCGTCCTCGGTGCGGGTGCGGGCCAGTGCGTCCAGCTTTTCAATGATGGGCATCAGCTGGGGCACAACGGCATCCAGATAGGCGCGGGGCCACTTTTCCAGTGCCTCGGCCAGAATGGTGTGGTTGGTGTAGGCACAGGTCTTGGTAACGATCTCCACAGCTTCCTCAAACTCAATGCCCCGCTGCCCCAGCAGCCGGATCAGCTCCGGGATGACCATGCTGGGATGGGTGTCGTTGATCTGGATGGCGGCGTAGTCGGCCAGATCGTGGTAATTGCAGCCCCGGGCGGCGCACTCGGCCAGAATGAGCTGGGCACCGGCAGAAACCATGAGGTACTGCTGATACACCCGCAGACGGCGGCCTGCCTCATCGGAGTCGTCCGGGTAGAGGAACAGGGTCAGGTTCTTGTCGATGGCGGTCTTGTCAAAGGCAATGCCGTCATGGACGATGCTCTCGTCGATGGTATCCAGATCGAACAGATTCAGAGTGTTGGTGCGGCCCTCGTAACCGGTGACAGCCAGCTTGTACAGCCGGGCAGTGTATTCCTTGCCCGCCAGTTCCACCGGGTAGGTCACATCGGTCTTTTCAGCCCAGCTGTGGGCGGTGAGCCAGGGGTCGGGCTTTTCGTTCTGCACACCATCCTCAAAGGACTGGTGGAACAGGCCAAAGTGATACCGCAGGCCCACGCCGTCGCCGGGCAGGTTCAGCGTTGCGAGAGAGTCGAGGAAGCAGGCAGCCAGGCGCCCCAAGCCGCCGTTGCCCAGAGAGGGCTCCGGCTCTACCTCTTCAATATCGGAAAGGCGCTTTCCGGCAGCAGCCAGCGCAGACCGGGCTTCATCGTACAGCCCCAGATTGATGAGGTTGTTGGACAGCAGCTTGCCGATGAGAAATTCGGCGCTGATATAGTACAGCTTGCGCCCGGTGACTGGCTGCACGCGGTCGGCGCTCTTCTGCCGCACAAGTTCCAGCAGTGCAAGATACAGTTCCTGATCGGTGCAGTCTGCCAGCAGCTTGCCGGTGATACTCTGTAACGTCTCGGTAAAGCTCATAAAAGCATCCTCCTTTGTTAGGGTGTATCTGAAAAGTCGAAAATTCCGTCTATTTCTTTGTTTTCAGATACACCTTACGGAAAACAGGTTTGACATCTGCAATTCAAGATATACCACATAAAACGATCAAAATCTTGCCTTAAAAGTGCAGACTATGGTACAATCCTATCATCGGAGGTGAGACGATGCAAAATCAGGCTTCTTTGCAGGAGACCAAGCAGCACGGTGCCGTGCGGTTCCCCTTCAATCTGTATCCCTGCACCATTCCGGGAGATTTTCCGCAGGTGGCACTCCACTGGCAGGAGAGCATGGAGCTGGTCTTTGTCAAGCGGGGCGCGGGGCTGGTGCAGGTGGGTGCGGTGTCCTGCCCGGCCTACCAGGGGGATATCTTTATTTTTACGCCCGGCACCCTCCACGCCCTGCGGCAGGCAGAGGGGAAGCGGATGGAATACGAGAATATCATCTTTGAGCTGGAGCTTCTGGGCGGTGCGGAGGACCTTTGCGCCGAAAAATATCTGCTTCCGCTGCAAAGCGGGCGGCTGCTGCTGCCTGCGCGGCTGACACCCAACGACCTGTGTTATCTCCAAGCCGCCGCCTGCCTGCGGGAGGTGGAGGAAGCCAACCGCGCCAAGCTTCCCGGCTATGAGCTGCTGGTCAAAGGAGCACTGCTGCGCTTCCTCTCCCTGCTCATTGCGCAGGGGAAACAGCAGTTCCCCGTGGAAACTGCCGATACCCAGCGGCTGAAAGCCGTTCTGCAATGGATCTCTGCCCATTATGCCGAGGGGCTTCGGGTCGCCGATGCCGCCGGGGTCTGCTCCTTCAGTTCCAGCCACTTCATGCGCTGGTTCCGGCAGATGACAGGGCAGAGCTTTGTTGCCTTTCTGAACGAATACCGGCTGAATGCCGCCGCCGAAGCGCTGCACGCTACGGACGAGACGGTGCTGACGATCGCTTCCCGGTGCGGGTTTGAAAACCTCTCTTATTTTAACCGGGCATTCAAGGCACATTTTGGCATGACCCCGCGGGAGTACCGGAAAAAATAAACAAAATGAGGCCGTTCCGCTTCTCTGAGAAAGAGAGGGAACGGCCTCATTGTTTTGATCAGACTTCCGGCGGGCAGCAGCTCTCCCGGGGGATGAGCTTGTGCGGCACAAGGATCTTTGTTGCCAGCAGATTCGGGTTCTCGATGTGGTTGATGGTCTGGCTGGCGGCCTCCATACCCAGCTGATAGGGGTTCACGTCCACGGTGGTCAGCTGGGGGCTGGTGATGCGGGAGAACAGCGAATTGTTGAAGGAAACGATGGAAAGATCCTTCGGGACACGCAGCCCCAGTTTGCCGCAGAACTGTTCCAGCACCACGGCCAGAATGTCATCGCTGACCAGCATGGCCGTGGGATGGTCCGGTGCGGTGAGAAGAGCCTTCAGCGGCTCTTCGTAAGCGTCGTTCAGGGTGTTGACCTCCACACAGTCCTCCTCCCGGGGAGTGATGCCATGCTTCAGCAGGGACATCTGGTAGCCGCGCCTGCGCTCTGCCGAAAACAGCATGGCGTTGCTGACACCAAAATAGGCAATGCGGCGGTGGCCCATTTCATAGAGGTAATCGGTGGCTTCCTCACCGGCAAGGGCGTTGTCGTTGTCGATATAGATGGTCTGATTGGCGGACTGCGCCGCCTTGCCCACAATGACATGGAGCAGCCCTTCGCTGCGCAGGTAGGCTGCCACCGGGCAGTCCTTTTTGGAATAGAGCAGGATAAAGCCATCCGCCTGCGCGTTGGCCACCATGCTCTGGATGGCATCCAGAACTTCGGTATCGTCCTGCCCGGTGATGACCGTGTTCACATACCGCCGCTGGTTGCAGAACTGCCCGATGCCGCGGATGATCTCCAGATGGAAGGCGTTCTCGTAGACATCCCGCTGGGAGGAGGGCAGAATGATGCCGATGGTCTTGGAAAATGCCTCCACCGGTTCGGCCTCAAAGTTCGGCTCATAGCCCAGCTGTGCCATAATGCGGCGTACCCGCTCCTTGGTTTCCCGGCTGATGGAAGGGCTGTCCTTGCAGGTGCGGGACACGGTGGAGGGCGATACCCCCGCCGCCGCTGCCACATCCTTGATGGTAACTGCCATAGTCTGTTCCTCCCTGATGTAATAGGTCTATTGTAAGGCGGTTTGCACGCAATGTCAATGATTTGCGCACGAGTTTGCGCAGATCGTGCAACCGCACCCTTTGCGCACCTTCGATGTTTTCAACAAAGAAACTTGCGGGCTGTTGTGCAAAAAGAAGAAAATATATTTTTGACCTAGAAAACTCTTGTAAAAATTGCAGAGTTGGATTATTCTTGTTGCGTAAAGTCGTGCAACAGAAGCGCAACGATTGCGTAAAACGACGCAAAAAGAAATAAGGAGGAACATTATGGCAACAACACAAGCAGCTCCGGGGAAAAAGGGGCTTATCAACTTTGACTTCTTACAGAAGCTGGGCAAGGTGCTGATGACCGTCATCGCTGTCATGCCCGCTGCCGGCCTGATGATCAGTCTGGGCAAGCTGGTGCAGATGGGCGGCGGTGACATTGCGGCAGTTATGACCATTGGCACCACCATGGAGAACATTGGCTGGGCGGTCATCAACAATCTGCACATCCTGTTTGCCGTGGCCATCGGCGGCAGCTGGGCAAAGGAGCGTGCCGGCGGTGCTTTTGCGGCTGTGCTGGCGTTTACCCTCATCAATGTCATCACCGGCAACATCTTCGGTGTCACCAGCGCCATGCTGGAAGACCCCAACGCCGTGACCCACACCCTGTTCGGGCGGGAGATCGCCGTCAACGGCTACTTCACCTCTGCGCTGGGTGCCCCGGCCCTGAACATGGGCGTGTTCGTGGGCATCATTGCCGGTTTTGTGGGCGGCGTGGCTTACAATAAATACTATAACTTCCGCAAGCTGCCGGATGCACTGGCCTTCTTCAACGGCAAGCGCTTTGTGCCTATGGTGGTCATTGCCTATTCTGTGGTCATTTCCATGGTGCTGGCATTGTTCTGGCCTGTGGTCCAGACCGGCATCAACAACTTCGGCATCTGGATCGCAAACTCTTCCGAGACTTCTCCCGTTCTGGCTCCGTTCATCTATGGCACGCTGGAGCGTCTGCTGCTGCCCTTCGGTCTGCATCACATGCTGACCATCCCCATGAACTACACCTCCTTCGGCGGCACCTACACCATTGCAACCGGTGTCAATGCGGGCAGCCAGGTGTTTGGTCAGGACCCGCTGTGGCTGGCATGGGCCAACGACCTCATCAACTTCAAGAAAGCCGGTGACATGGCCGCTTACAACAACCTGCTGACCACCGTTACCCCCGCCCGCTTCAAGGTGGGCCAGATGATCGGCGCAACCGGTCTGCTGCTGGGCATCGCCCTGGCCATGTTCCGCCGTGTGGATGCCGACAAGCGCGCAAAGTATAAGTCCATGTTCATCTCCACCGCGCTGGCCGTGTTCCTGACCGGTGTGACCGAGCCGCTGGAATTTATGTTCATGTTCTGCGCCATGCCGCTGTACATCGTGTACGCACTGCTGCAGGGCTGTGCCTTTGCCATGGCAGGCATCATCCATCTGCGCCTGCACTCTTTCGGCAATCTGGAATTCATCACCCGTATCCCCATGTCCCTGCAGGCCGGTCTGGGCGGCGACATCATCAACTTTGTGCTCTGCGTGGTGGCGTTCTTTGTCATCGGCTATTTCGTGGCCTACTTTATGATCGGCAAGCTCAAGCTGGCAACGCCGGGCCGTCTGGGCAACTACACCGATGACAACGCAGACGATGCCGCAGCTGACACCAAGGCCGAGAAGAAGGCAGCCAAAAAGTCCGATAACGGCCAGGCCGAGCGCATCATCGCCCTGCTGGGCGGCCGGGAGAACATTGTGCTGGTGGATGCCTGCATGACCCGTCTGCGTGTTACCGTGAAGGACCCCGCCAAGGTGGCCGACCTTGCCGCATGGAAGGCCGAGGGTGCTCTGAGCCTGCTGGTGAAGGGCGACGGCATTCAGGCTGTGTACGGCCCCAAGGCAGACGTTCTGAAATCTGACATCAATGATATTCTGTAAAAAACTATGAAACTGCTGACTTTGAATACCCACAGCCTCATCGAGCCGGACTATGAGGCAAAACGGAAGATCTTTGTAGACTTTATCGCCAGGGAGCAGCCGGAGGTGTTCGCTCTGCAGGAGGTGAACCAGACCGCCGCCGCTCCGCTGCTGGGAGAGATTCCGGCGGGGTACTTCCCCTGTCCCGGCAATGGGGTACCGCTGAAAGCGGACAACCACGCCGCAGCCGTAGCCCGGATGCTGGAAGAACGGGGCGTGCAGTACCATTGGAGCTGGCTCCCGGCAAAGATCGGCTACGACAAGTACGATGAGGGCATGGCGGTGTTCAGCCGTGCACCCATCACCGCCGCCGAAAATCTGCTGCTGAGCAAGTCCGGCGATTACAGCAACTGGAGGACCCGCCGCACCCTGGGCATCTGTGCAGGAGATGTCTGGTATTACACAGTGCATCTGGGCTGGTGGAAGGACGAAGTGGAACCTTTTGCCGCCCAGTGGGAAACGCTGTCCCGGGCGGCAGGCGCAAAAAAGACCGCCTTTCTGCTGGGAGACTTCAACAGTGAGGCCGACGTGCGGGGCGAGGGCTACGACCTTGTGCTCTGCAGCGGCTGGCAGGACACCTACCGCCTGGCACAGCAGCGGGACGAGGGCTACACCGTCATGCAGGCCATTGATGGTTGGCGGGATGCCCCGGATGCGGCGGCAAAAAAGCGCATCGACCAGATCTGGTGCTCCCAGGCGATCGCTGTAAAAAGCACCCGGGTGGTGTTCGACGGCCTGCAGGAGCCGCAGGTGTCCGACCATGCGGGTGTTCTGATCGAGCTATAAAGGAAGAAGGAAATGAAGATGCAGAGAAGTGCAGGCATTTTGCTGCCCGTCAGCAGTCTGCCGTCCCCTTACGGCATCGGCTGCTTTTCGCAGGAAGCATACGACTTTGTGGACTGGCTCAAGGAAGCTGGGCAGACTTACTGGCAGATCCTTCCACTGGGTGTGACAAGCTACGGCGACAGCCCCTATCAGAGCTTTTCCGCCTTTGCGGGCAACCCGTATTTCATCAGTCTGGACGCACTGGTGGGGGAAGGGGTGCTGACCGCCGCCGAGTGCAAAAAGGCAAACTTTGGCCGCAAGGCAGATGATATCGACTACAGCCGCCTGTATGCCGAGCGGGGCCGCCTGCTGCGGCTGGCTTACTCCCGCAGCGACATCGGCCACAACGAAGCGTTTACAGCCTTCTGCGAAAAAAACAAGTGGTGGCTGGACGATTTTGCTCTGTTCATGGCAGTGAAGGGCCGCTTTGAGGGCAAGCCGTGGATCGAGTGGGCCGAGGATATCCGTCTGCGCTGGCAGCCCGCGATGGACTATTACCGCCGGGAGCTGTATTTTGAGGTGGAGTACCACAAATATCTCCAGTTCAAGTTCGACCAGCAGTGGCGCAGGCTGAAGGCCTACGCCAACAGCAAGGGCATCCGGATCATTGGGGATATCCCCATCTATGTGGCGCTGGATTCGGCGGACGCATGGGCAAACCCGGGTCTGTTCCAACTGGACAAGGACAACATTCCCACGGCGGTGGCTGGCGTTCCCCCGGATGGTTTTTCGCCCACCGGCCAGCTCTGGGGCAATCCGCTCTACCGCTGGGAAGCGCACCGCGCAACCGGCTATCAGTGGTGGATCACTCGCCTGTGGTACTGCTTCGAGCTTTACGATGTGGTGCGCATCGACCACTTCCGCGGCTTCGATGAGTATTTCTCCATCCCCTACGGCAGCGAGACTGCCGCGCCGGGCCACTGGGAAAAAGGCCCCGGCATCGAGCTGTTCCGTGCTGTGGAGCAGGCACTGGGCAAACGGGAGATCATTGCGGAGGATCTTGGCTACATGAGCGACACCGTGCGTCAGCTGGTGCGGGACAGCGGCTTCCCGGGCATGAAGGTGCTGGAATTTGCCTTTGATTCCCGGGATACCGGCAGCGCCAGCGACTACCTGCCCCATAACTACCCGGTGAACAGCGTGGCCTATACCGGCACCCACGACAACGAGACGCTGGTATCGTGGTATCAGACTGTCACCGATGCCGAGCGCGCCATGGTGCGGGACTATCTGTACGACTACGCCACCCCGGAGGAGCAGCTCTATAAAAGCATGATCGCACTGATCCTGCGCAGCGCAGCGGCGACCTGCATCATTCCCATGCAGGACTGGCTGGGGCTGGACAACTCCGCCCGCATCAATCAGCCCTCCACCGTGGGCCAGAACTGGCGCTGGCGGCTGAAAAAGCCCCAGCTGACCCGAAAACTCCAAAAAGAGATCTGCCAGCTGACCACTCGCTATGGGCGGAAGAACTGGGCGTAACTGCATTAAAAACCATAAAACCCCATGTCCGGGCCGTTTCACACAACGGTCTGGACGTGGGGTTCTTTTTCTGGATCAGTGACAGCCGGATGGCAGCAGACTCCGATTCATTCAAACCAGGCTTTCAATGATCTCCGCGCACTTTTCAATGCCGATGACACCGCTATCCAACGCAATATGATAATTGAATTCATGGTAGGTCTTGTGGATCAGATAGCCTGCGATCAGGAAGGTCAGGATATCCGACAGCGGCATGGAGTACAGCACACCGTCCAGCCCGAAAAACCGGGGCAGCAGCAGGGCAAAGCCCACACCAAACACCACCTCACGCACCATGGAAAGGGCGGTGGATTCTGCTGTCATGCCCACCACGATGGAGATGACGATCTGGAAGAACTTCATCACGATGCCAACCACTGCCATCGGCATCGGGTACTACCTTAAAACCAAAACGGCATAACGAAACAGCCGGGAGGCGTTCCAAAAGCGGAAGCCTCCCGGCTGCGTTTTTATAAGTTGTGTGCTCCGTTCGGTTACTTGAGCAGGTCGCTGTGGTCTGCGCCGCCAATGGTCAATGCCGCGCGGGGGCCGGTGTGGGTCCAGACGACGGCCATTTCATCGGGGGCGTCGGGTTCAGCCGCCAGCAGGGCATCCACCGAGACCGTGGTGGAGCGGGAGAGCAGGGTGGTGAACACAAGGGTCTTCACGCCCTGAGCCTTCAGGGTGCGGACCATGCCCAGCGTCAGGTGGGCCGAGGCCACGATGCCGTTGGCGCGGATGGTCAGGGTCGTGCCGTTCTGGGTGCAGGTGTGAGTGATCTGCTTGCCCAGAACGTTGGTGACATACAGCCCCTCCACCGTGACCGGGCGCTCCACTTCCACCGAGCCGTTGGAAGGTGCTTCTGCCCCTTCGGTGGGCGTCACGGTCGGCTGGGCGGGCTTTTCGGGTTCGCGTACAACATCGCCGGGCTGGGAAACATCGTCACCCTTCGCATTGCGGCGGGTGATGGTGGTGCCCACCTGCAAACCGGAGAACCGCGTTTCGCCGTTGGTCGAATCGCCAATGGCCACATTGCCGCCCGATGTGGCGTCGATCGTCACCTTGCCTTCAACGGTAATATCAGACTTTACCTCAGTAGCACCGTCAGCAACGCTGCCGCTGCCGATGGCCGCAGCACCGGGAAGAGGAGCTTCTTCGTTATTCAGAACGCCGCCGCCTTTGGCGGTGATATTGGGAGAACCGGCTTCGGTGCTCTTGATGGAAACTTTGTTTCTGGTATCCTCGGTGTCGGGTTGTGTTTCTGCGCCGCCACCGATACCGGCAGCACCAGCGCCGCCCTGTGCATTTTCGATGGTGACATTGCCCTCGATGGTCACGTCACCAGTGCCAAGAGCACCGCCGCCGATACCGGCACCTTCTTCGCCGCCGGTGGCGTTTCCGATTTGAGCATTGCCTCTAATGATCACATTGCCGATGCCAATAACGCCGCCGCCAATGCCGGAACCACCAGAACCACTTTTTGCATTTTCGATTTTGGCGTTGCCTTCAATGGTCACGTTGCCTACAGTTAGATCGATTACCATGCCATCGCCATCGGGATACAAATCGCCTTGGCCGCTGCCGATGCCTGCGCCGTTTTCTTTACTTTCCGCATTTTCAATGACTGCATCACCTCTGATGATGATCTCGCTGTTACCACGGGTGCCACTGCCGATGCCGGCTCCAGCTTCACCGCCCTGTGCGTTTTTGATGACGGCATCACCTTCAATGGTCACTGTGCCCAGACCCTGATAGCCGCTGCCGATGCCAGCAGCCATATAGCCACCAGAGGCTTCGGTGATGGTGCCGCCGCTGATGGTGACAGTGCCATTTCCTCCAATAAGAGTGCCCTTCGGTATCTCGCCACAACCGCCACCAATACCGGCACCATAGCGGCCCGTAGCCTTTGCGGTGATATCGCCGTCCGTAATTATGACCGTACCGTTGCCATCGAGGCCACCACCAATACCGGCAGCCAGACTGCCGCCCGTAGCGGTGATCGTACCACCGGAAATTGTCACATCGCCGTCACCGCCGACGGCGGCGTACTTGTCGCCGGCACCGCCGCCAATACCGGCAGCCCCATTACCACCCGTGGCAGTGATCTTACCACCCGTAATGGTCGCTTGGCCGTCGTGTTCGTCACTGCCGCCGATGCCGGCACCTCGGCCACCACCGTTGGCAGTCAAACTGCCAGTAGTATCGGACGCACTGCCCTTTGCGGAGCCATCATCATTCTTTTCGTCCTGAATCGTCAGCGTGCCGCTGTCGTCGGTCTTGTTATGCTCCAGACCGGCGTGGCCATATCCGCTTGTCAGCGTGTTGTTGCCGTTCAGCTCGATGTTCGTATTGCCGCTGCCGGTAACGCTTACAGCGGTCTTATAAGCGTTCGGGTCATAAGCATACTTGGACCCTTCGTCTACATTGATCGTTACGTTATCCAGCGTGACATTCACCGTCTTGCCTTCATCTGCATGGATCGTTACTGTGTTCGAAGACGCGGTAGAAGAGTCCTTGCTTTTAATAACGGTGTCCGTATCATTCTCTTTTGTCGTACTTCCCTGTGTGACCTTGTTGCCGGTTTCACCAGCCGAAATCGAGATGTCACCATCTTCAATGTACCAGTCTTGGGCAAAGGCGGGGAGCGTCATCCCGACCACAAGGGCGGCGGTGAGGGCGAGGGCGGCGGCGCGCTTTGCGGTGGAGCGGCGGGCTGTTCTGGCCACAGAAACCGGGCTGTGCCCCAGAACACGCATGGCGAGTTTACGATAAGAGATCATAAGTGGTACCTCCTTACAAAGTTTCAAATCCGGTAAAACATGGGCTTGTAAGGAAATTATACCACTTTCGGGGGGGTGCAAGTAAAACTGCGTGAAAGACTAACTATTAAAAGTCAAGACCCAAAATGAAAAAATACGTCTGCCGACCGCTGCCCCTGACAAACAGCATTCAAATGCTGAAATTAGAGCAGCGAGGACGACGGAGAGAACAGCAAAACAAGCCCAGCCAGACTGCGCCAAGCCCCAGCTCCTGTGCAGCAAGGCAGATGTTCTGGGCGGCAATGGCCAGCGCCACCACCGTAAGCGGGAACACAACGGTGTTGGCCGCGTTTCCGTAGGAGCCCAGATAGCTGGCGTTTGCAATAAAGATCTGGTCCACGATGTTGTACAGCGCACCCACCAGCAGAGAAATAATGCACGGGATCGCATACTTCTGCATCAGCTTGCCGATGCGTTCCGTGCCGAGAAATTCATTGGTACTTTCCATGGGATTCACCTTACCTTTCCATTTTAGGACAAACAAAAAACGAGTGGCACTCATGCAACCGGTCTTACGCATGAGTGCCACTCGTTGTACGGAATCATTATACTTTTGCACAAGAAATCTGCGGGTCATTCTGCGCAGATTGCACGATGCAAACTTTGTGGAAAATCACCTTTGAAGCCATGGAGTGGTTTGTGTTATAATAGAAAAGAACGAAAACGCGCTGGAAAGTCTGTTTTGCACAGTCTGTTCCACTTGGATGAAAGAGGAGCAATATGGCAAAGTATCAAGCAGGAACGCTCGTGGTTTATGGGAACCTCGGGGTACATGTGATCGAAACTGTCGGGCCGCAAAGCTTTTGCGTCCGGCAGATTTACCACTGGTTAAAATGTACCCGGTCGTCCTCATAGCGGCTCTCACGCGGGGCAGTTAGGTCTGCTTCCGGGTAGCCAAGGGCGATGATGGAGTGGGGCACAATGGTCTCCGGCAGAGCGAACAGCTTTTGCTGGGCCTCCACCCGGTCCATCTGGGGCCAGGTGCCCAGCCAGACTGCGCCAAGCCCCAGCTCCTGTGCAGCAAGGCAGATGTTCTGGGCGGCAATGGTTCCGTCAATGACCCAGTAGTCCTTTGCAAAGCGGAACGCACGGTCAAGGTCGCCGCAGACGAGGATACCGGCGGCAGCTTTCCGCAGCGGCTCAGCAGGGCGGCCATTGGCATCGGCCATCTGTGCCAGCTTTTCCGGGTCTGTCACCACCACGAAAGACCAGTCCCGTGCATTGACGCAGCTGGGGCCGCTCATGGCCGCTTCCAGCAGCTGGTGCAGTGTTTCGCTTTTGATGGGCTTGTCGGTGAATTCCCGGCAGCTGCGCCGGGTGAGGATGGCATCCAGAGTGTTCATTTTTGATTTGCCCCAGTATAGCACAGTGATTATTCCTCGGCTTCGGCCTTTGCAGTTTCAAGGAAGGCCCGGATTTTGTCCACCTGGATCTGTGCCACGGCCCGGCCGGTCTCGTAGACGCGGCGCAGCTGGTCGGGGTCACGCTCCATGGCACCGATCTCCAGCGGGATGGGCGGGCGGATAACGTAATCCTTGCCGGACTGCTCCAGCATGGAGATGTAGCTCAGGGTTTCGTTGTAGCGCTCGTGGCGGTCAGCCACAGCCTCCACAAAGGCAGGATAGCGCAGATACCGTGCCCGGATGGCGGGCAGCATGGGATTCTTCTTTTTCACAAACCCCTTGGGCTGGGTCAGGATGATGAGGTTCCGCTTGTAGCCGATGGACTCAAAGAAGCGGATGGGGATGGAATCGGCAACGCCGCCGTCCAGCAGGCCGTAATGGCCGATCTTGACGATCTTTGCGGCCAGTGGCATGGATGCCGAGGCTTCCATCCAGCGCACATCCTCCGCATCACCGGTGCGGCACTTATAATAGATGGGGTCGCCGGTGCGGACATCGGTGCAGACTACAAAGTAATCCATGGGGGATTCCCGGAAAGCCTTGTCGTCGAACGGGTCGAGCTTTTCGGGCACCTCGTGGTAGCAGAAATCCTCGCTGTACAGGTTGCCGGTGCGCAGCAGATTGCGGAAGCTGGCATAGCGTTTGTCGTTGCAGTAGGTGGTGTTGTAGCGGATGGTCCGCCCGATCTGGTGGGATTTGTAGTTGCAGCCGAACACTGCTCCCGCCGAAACACCTACCATGCCGTCTACCGTGATGCCCTGCTCCATCAGAACATCCAGAACACCGGCAGTGAACATGCCCCGCATGGCACCGCCTTCCAGGATCAATCCGGTCTTCATACGCGTGATACTCCTTCTCCTCACAATGCATCCCGCCCGAACAGGCGGCAGGATGCAGAAAACGGGCACCTTTCCCTGTGCCCGGAGCGCCCCGGAAATCCACCCGGAGCCGTTGCTTCGCTCAAGTCAATATCTGCCATCATGATATACTTGCCATCCAAATTATTACGAATTGCATACAGGTCGGCAGCATCATAAATCGGTGTAT
>OHLE01000503.1_pt1 | contig 23156 bp, 19 predicted proteins | sample 1568971 | NCBI WGS metagenome assembly OHLE01 (sample SAMEA3879556, study PRJEB24766) | human gut metagenome | biome: human-associated habitat; feature: feces | place: USA | collected 1985/1987
CTGCACTGTATGCAGAGTGTCGTAAACGTATTACGGATGCCTATGCTGCAAAAAAAATGAACGTGACGATCACCGCAGAATTATTTGTTGAGATCTATAATTATTTTGAAGACAAAGAGGGGATTGATAAAACTGCAATTGAGCAGGCGATTTACTGGTATTTCCATGATTACAGTGAAATCTTTATTGAAGATTCTGTGCGCGAACTTGTGGATTCCGAAGAAGATTTCTTATATCAGATCGTGATGAACTCAGATTTGAACGACTTGCGTTATCTCTACCAGTATGGTCAGCATATCGGAAAAAATGAGACGGGGATCGCGGCATTTTTAAATGGCATGTCTGACGAAGAGATTCAGGCAATGGCAGATACTTACACAGAAGGATACCGCATTGGTTTTGCGGCAACTGGAAAAGATTTGTCAAAGAAAACAACGGCACAGGTGCGTTACCCGATCGGTTTTGAGCGCATGGTGCGTGCCGCAGTAAAAAATCTGGAAAAATTAAATTTAAAAGTAACAATGCGAGCATGTTCCTCCGCAGCAAATAAACAGTATGATTATGACCACAAAGAGGACAAAGCATTATATTATGATAAGGCATATGTGGAGAGACGCCTGGAAGTAATGAAAACTTCTTTTGAAGAGATGAAAAAACTTGCAAACGGTCAGGCTGGTCCTGCTGTTATCGAAGTGTTTGGCGAGATTCCATTTTCTCCGGAGACCAAAAAAGAGGTATTAAAGCTGGATGAAAAACAGCAGCAGTTAAGTGTTTACGATATGAGCATGTCGGGACAGATCACAAATCAGTATATTATCGGTGAGGAGCGCAGCTTTACGATTATTGCATATCCGGTGCCTGAGATTGGTGAGAAGTTTGAAGAAATTTTTGCAGAGACAGTCAAGATCAATACATTGGATTATACCTTATACCAGAATATGCAGCAGAAGATCATCGATGTGTTAGATCAGGCTGAAAAAGTGCATATCACCGGTAAAAATAACAATAAGACAGACCTCTATGTTTCTATCTGGCCACTAAAAGATGCTACAAAAGAATCCGCATTTGAAAACTGTGTGGCAGACGTCAATATCCCGGTAGGTGAGGTGTTTACTTCCCCGGTATTAAAAGGAACAACCGGAAAATTGTTTGTCAGTCAGGTTTATCTGAATGAACTGAAATATCTTAACCTTGAAATTGATTTCGAGGACGGAATGATCAGAGATTACACCTGCACAAACTTTGAAAAAGAGGAAGAGTGCAGAAAATATATCAAAGAGAATGTCTTAATGAATCATGAGACACTGCCAATGGGTGAGTTTGCGATCGGAACCAACACCACAGCTTACCGCATGGCAAGAGATTTTGATATTGCAGATAAATTGCCGATTCTGATTGCAGAGAAGACAGGTCCACATTTTGCAGTGGGAGATACCTGTTATTCCCATGCGGAAGAAGTAAAAGTATACAATCCCGACGGCAAGGAGATCGTGGCAAGAGACAACGAGGTGGCGGCGCTCCGCAGTGTGAATCCGTCCAAGGCATATTTTAACTGTCATACGGACATTACCATTCCTTATGATGAGCTGGCAGAGCTGACCGCGGTGAAAAAGGACGGAGACCGGATCACTATCATTCAAAACGGCAGATTCGTCCTGCCGGGAACGGAAGAACTGAACGAACCGTTGCAGGAACTTTCATAAAACCATTGCATCATCGACAAGATTTTAGTACACTTATAGATATATGGAAAAATCGGTGAAAACCGACACATGAGGAGGACATTATGGCAAATACAGAGAATTGCCCTAAGGTTGGCATTGTAATGGGTAGTGATTCCGATATGCCTGTGATGGCGAAGGCAGCAGACATTTTGGAAGAATTGGGCATCCCTTATGAGATGACCGTGATCAGCGCTCACAGAGAGCCGGATGTATTTTTTGAATATGCAAAAAGTGCGGAGGAAAAAGGCTTCAAGGTGATCATTGCCGGTGCCGGTATGGCAGCACATCTGCCCGGTATGTGCGCCGCTATTTTCCCGATGCCTGTCATTGGTATTCCCATGCACACTACTTCCCTGGGAGGCAGAGATTCTCTGTATTCCATCGTACAGATGCCCTCAGGCATTCCTGTTGCCACAGTAGCCATTAACGGCGGCGCCAATGCAGGACTTCTGGCTGCCAAGATTCTGGCAACCTCCGACGCAGAACTTCTCGGAAAACTGAAAGCATACAGCACAAAATTAAAAGAACAGGTAGAAGCCAAAGATGCAAAACTGCAGGAGATCGGCTATAAAGCATACCTGGAAGGCATGAAAAAATAAGAAGATAAGACAGAGAATCAGGGACCTCTTAAGAGGCTGCCCCACTAATAAAACGAAAGAGCCCCTGCGGCGGAAATGAGGAGAAAATGGATTACAAGAAAGCTGGAGTAGACATCGAAGCAGGCTACAAGTCTGTAGAACTGATGAAGAAGTACGTGAAGGAGACCATGCGTCCCGAAGTAATGGGCGGCATCGGTGGTTTCTCCGGAGCATTTTCCTTAAGTGCCATCAAAGATATGGAGGATCCCGTGCTCCTGTCCGGAACCGATGGTGTAGGTACCAAGCTGAAGCTGGCATTTTTAATGGACAAGCATGATACCATCGGTATCGACTGTGTGGCCATGTGTGTAAACGATGTGGCATGTGCAGGCGGCGAACCTTTATTTTTCCTGGATTATATCGCATGCGGACGCAATATTCCCGAGAAGATCGCTACTATCGTAAAGGGCGTGGCAGAGGGCTGTAAGCAGTCTGACGCAGCACTGGTAGGCGGTGAGACCGCAGAACATCCCGGACTGATGCCCGAGGATGAGTATGATCTGGCAGGATTTGCCGTAGGCGTGGTAGAACGTAAAGATCTGATCACCGGTGAGAATATCAAGCCCGGTGATGTACTGGTGGGCATCGCTTCCTCCGGTGTACATTCCAATGGTTTTTCTCTGGTGAGAAAAGTATTCGATATGACAAAAGAGAGCCTGGATACCTATTATGACGAGCTGGGCAAGACTCTTGGTGAGGCACTGCTTGCTCCTACCAGAATCTACGTGAAGGCTATGAAGTCTGTGAAGAACGCAGGTGTTAAGGTAAAGGGCTGCAGCCATATCACCGGTGGTGGTTTCTATGAGAACATCCCCAGAATGCTTCCCGACGGCATCCGTGCAGTCGTGAAGAAAGACAGCTACGAAGTGCCTGCTATTTTCCGCCTGATGCAGAAGAAAGGCAATATCACAGACGAGATGATGTATAATACTTACAACATGGGTCTGGGCATGGTACTGGCACTGGATCCCGCAGATGTGGATAAGACTATGGAAGCTCTGAAGGCAGCAGGCGAGACTGCTTATGTGGTAGGTACCTGTGAGACCGGTGAAAAGGGTGTGACCATATGTTAAGAGTAGTCGTACTGGTATCCGGCGGCGGCACGAATTTACAGGCCATCATTGATGCTATTGCAGCAGGTAAGGTTAAAAACGCACAGATCGTGGGCGTGATCAGCAATAACAAGACGGTGAAGAGCTTAGAGAGAGCACAGAATGCCGGGATTCCCGCAGTCTGTGTGTCTCCGAAGGATTATGAGAGCAGAGAAGTATTTAATGAGGCACTGCTTGCAAAGGTGAAGGAGTTTGCTCCGGACTTAATCGTACTGGCAGGATTCCTGGTGAAGATCCCGGAGGCAATGGTACATGAATACAGCAACCGGATCATCAATATCCACCCGTCCCTGATCCCTTCTTTCTGCGGTGTGGGATACTACGGACTACATGTGCATGAAAAAGCACTGGAGCGCGGTGTGAAAGTGACAGGAGCTACGGTACATTTTGTGAATGAAGGCATGGACGAGGGTCCTATCATTGCACAGAAGGCAGTGGCAGTGGAGGACGACGACACTCCGGAGACGTTGCAGAGACGTGTGATGGAACAGGCAGAGTGGCTGCTCCTTCCGAAGGCAGTGGATGACATTGCCAACGGACGGATCTGTGTCGTGAACGGAAAAGTAAAGCATACAAACAGCGAAAATTAAGGAAGGCAGAAGATATGGGTATGAAAGTATTGATCGTAGGCGGTGGCGGCAGAGAGCACGCCATTGCAACCTGTGTGGCAAAAAGTCCTAAAGTAGATAAGATCTATTGTGCTCCGGGCAATGCCGGGATCGGTCAGATCGCAGAATGTGTTCCCATCGGAGCCATGGAATTTGATAAGATCGTGGCATTTGCGAAGGAACAGGCCATTGACCTGACCATCGTAGGCATGGATGATCCCCTGGTCGGCGGACTGGTGGATGCACTGGAGGCAGAGGGTCTGCGGGCTTTCGGACCCCGTAAAAATGCAGCGATCCTGGAAGGTAGCAAGGCCTTTTCCAAGGATCTCATGAAGAAATACAACATTCCCACCGCAGCTTATGAGAATTTTGATAACGCGGAGGAGGCTATTAAGTACCTGAAGGAGCAGGCAAGCTTTCCCATCGTGCTGAAGGCGGACGGTCTTGCACTGGGCAAGGGCGTATTGATCTGCAATACTTTAGAAGAAGCGCTGGCAGGCGTGGATGAGATCATGCTGGATAAAAAGTTCGGTGCAGCCGGCAACCGCATGGTCATCGAAGAGTTTATGACAGGCAGAGAAGTCAGTGTACTTTCTTTTGTGGACGGCAAGACCATCCGCATCATGACTTCTGCGCAGGATCATAAGAGAGCAAAGGACGGCGATCAGGGGCTGAACACCGGCGGTATGGGAACCTTTTCTCCCAGCCCCTTCTATACAGAGGAAGTGGATGCATTCTGTAAGAAATACATCTACCAGGCTACCGTGGATGCCATGGCAGCGGAAGGCAGACCTTTCAAGGGAGTCATTTTCTTCGGACTGATGCTGACTCCGAACGGCCCCAAGGTATTAGAATACAATGCCAGATTCGGTGATCCGGAGGCGCAGGTGGTACTGCCGCGTATGAAGAATGATATTATCGAAGTGATGGAAGCCTGTGTGGACGGCACACTGGATCAGATCGACCTGCAATTTGAGGACAATGCTGCGGTATGTGTGGTCCTGGCAAGCGACGGCTATCCCGTATCCTATGAGAAGGGATTTGTAATAAGCGGTCTGGAGAACTTCGACGGAAAAGACGGTTATTATTGCTTCCATGCCGGAACGAAGCTTACGGACAAGGGAATCGTTACAAACGGTGGTCGTGTCCTGGGGGTGACGGCGAAGGGAGCAGATCTGAAAGAAGCCCGTGCCAACGCTTATGCGGCAACGGAATGGATCTCTTTCGAGAATAAATACATGCGTCATGACATTGGCAAAGCAATCGATGAAGCGTAAGACAAGGTCAGGATACAAAAGGAGTTGCAGATGAAAAAGACAGTACAGAGAATAAGTAAATGTAAGGTTTTCTGGGGAATGCTGGCACTGGTATTTGTGTTGGGAGCAGGACTTTTTAGTGAGAATCTGGCAATTGTCAGCCATGCGGAAAGTGCAGCCAAGGTAACAGCATCCAGTGCTAAGATCCGTAAAACTGCGGATTCTTCCAGTGAAGTGATCGGCAGCGCAGCCAAGGATAAGGCGATCTCCATCAAAAGTCAGACCAAGGGAGCAGACGGTTATACCTGGTATGAAGTATATGTGGATGCGAATACGCTGGGATATATTCGTTCCGATCTGGTAAACATTACCGACGGATCTACCCCGCCGTCTTCTTCAGGTACAACAACTACAACAACTACTACAACGACTACGACCACAGCAACACCGGCGCCTGTTGTGAATGAGACTCCTGTGGAGGTTACTGCAGTGGAACCCCTGAGTGCGACCGTGACCGGAGGTCAGTCTGTTCGTGTGCGCAGCAATGCGTCTACCACCAGCCAGATCGTGACTACTGCGGAGAATGGAATGGCACTGACTGTGACCGGACAGGCAACAGGAACCGATGGAAAGACATGGTATCAGATAAGCTTTATTTCCAACAGTGTCGAGGTGACAGGCTTCATTCGTTCGGATTATGTTGCATTATCCGGAGAGCTGCAGGCACCGGTAGAAGAACAGCCGGTAGAGGAACAACCCACAGACGAGCAGCCTGCGGAAGATACCCAGACCACATCCAAAGACTGGGATACTCAGATGCAGGGAGATGCATGGTATCTGTTGGACATGGCAGGGCAGAAGCAATATAAGATTGATGATCTGTTCAATTCCCTGAACCAGATCACAGAGATCAATGCACAGTATGAGACCAATCAGAAAAAGATCAGCAGCCAGAAAGCAGTCATCATTATTTTGGTGATTCTGCTTGTAGCGGCGGTAGCAGCGGTGACACTGTTGATCTTCAAAATCAAAGATATGAATGACGCATCCTATTTCTCCGACGTGGAAGAGGAAACGGCCCGCAGAAGAAGAGTGGACAGACCCCAGGGAGGCAGACCCCAAAACGGCAGACCCGCACCTCAGGGAGGCAGACCGCAGGGAGGCAGACCGCAAGGCAGCCAAAAAGTAATGCATGAAGTGGGAGCCGAGAGAAGACCGGCATCCAGACCGGCAGGCCAGGGAACACGTCCAGATGGCAGACCCGCACCTCAGGGCGAGAGACCCATTGGACAGACCGTAAGACCTGCGGCACCGCAGGAGAGAAGACCTGCACCCCGGGGAGGCAGACCGGTGACACCCGGACAGGGAAGACCTGCACCTCAGGGAGGCAGACCCACGGCACCGCAGAGCGAAAGACCCGCGCCGCAGGGAGGCAGACCGGTGGCAAGACCCACAAAGCCTGTTCCGCAGAGTGAAGGCAATCAGAATCCCGGCTGGAAGTCCAAAAACTTCATGTCAGATGATGATGAATTTGAATTTGAATTCCTGAATTGGGACGGAGACGAAGATCAATAAAATGCAAACGGCATCTTGCACAAGTGAGATGCCGTTTTTGATTAAAAAACGATAAACTTTCCCCGGTTACAGTTGACAGTACTGCGTTCACTGTTATAATAGGAATATAACAATCAGTGACATGGGAAGGGAGCGAGTTTGATGATAATAGAGATAGATTTCAACAGTGATGAAGCACTCTATATGCAATTACGCAATCAGATCATCATGGGAATTGCCACGTCACAATTTCATGAAGGAGATTCTCTGCCCAGCGTGCGCCAGCTGGCGGATACGATCGGGATCAATATGCATACAGTAAATAAGGCATATACGGTTCTGAAGCAGGAAGGTTATGTTAAGGTAGACCGGCGAAAAGGCGCGGTAATTGCACTCGATGTGGATCGCATGCGTGCGGTAGATGAATTGCGGAAGGAATTGCAGGTAATACTGGCTAAGAGCAGCTGCAAGAATATTTCCAGGCAGGAAGTTCATGAGCTGATTGATGAAATATATGAAGAGTATGGAGGACTGAATTGATGCAGTCACAGTTTACGGATAAGGCGCAAAATGCGCTGGCGCAGGCTTCCAGATGTGCAAGGAGCCTGAAGCAGGGTTACATCGGAACGGAACACATTCTGGTAGGATTATTAAAGGAAGACACCGGTGTGGCGGCCAAGGTATTGGCTGATAACGGTGTGGAGACCGGGCAGGTCATGGACATGATCCGGGATTTGATTGCGTTTGAGAACGGTGTCGCAGTGAAGGACAGAGAGGGATATTCTCCCAGAGCCGCGAGAATCCTGGAGGAAGCACACCATCAGGCCGCACGTTTCGGACAGAAGCAGACCGGAACGGAGCATTTGCTGCTGGCCCTGATCAAAGAGGGGGAAAACGTAGCGGTACGCCTGTTGAACACGCTGGGAGCCAATGTACAGAAAATTTATGTGGATACCCTGATCGCTATCGGACAGGACGGCAATCTGTACAAAGAAGACCTTGGAAAAAAGGGAGACCGTAAGGCGAAACAGTCTACGTTGGAGCAGTACAGCCGGGATCTGACGGCGCTGGCCAGGGAAGGAAAGCTGGATCCGGTAGTCGGAAGAGATGAAGAAATCCGCAGAGTGATCCAGATCCTGAGCCGACGGACGAAGAACAATCCCTGCCTGGTCGGGGAACCCGGTGTTGGCAAGACCGCCGTGGTGGAAGGACTGGCAGCCCGGATCGTGGCGGGAGATGTGCCTTTTACGGTGCAGAATAAGAGAGTACTGACACTGGATCTGTCCGGAATGGTAGCGGGAAGTAAGTACCGCGGAGAGTTCGAGGAGCGGATCAAGAAGGTACTGAAGGAAGTCACAGAGGATGGGAATATTATTTTATTCCTGGATGAATTGCATACGATCATCGGTGCCGGAGGTGCCGAGGGGGCTATTGATGCGTCCAATATCATGAAACCGTCTCTGGCCCGCGGAGAGATCCAACTGATCGGTGCGACCACGATCGCGGAGTATCGCAAGTATATTGAGAAGGATGCTGCACTGGAGCGGAGATTCCAGCCGGTTACGGTGGAAGAACCCACAGAGGAAGAGGCTGTCCGCATCCTGGAGGGTATCAAGGGGAAGTACGAAGCACATCACCATGTGACCATTACACCGGAAGCGGTGGAGGCGGCAGTGAGACTGTCCAGTCGTTATATCAATGATAGGAATCTGCCCGACAAGGCGATTGACCTGATCGATGAGGCAGCGGCCAGTGCCAGACTGCATGCAATGGATGCACCGGATAAGGCAAAGGAGATCTCGGATAAGATCCGGGAGCTGGACTGGGAGATGGAGAAGGCTATCCGCGTGGAAGCTTTTGCCCAGATGGCAGAGATCAAGAAGAAACAGGATGCTCTGGTAAAGAAGCAGGAGCGTTTGCTGAAAAAGCGTGAAAAAAGGGAAGAGGAAAATACTTTAAGCATCGGTGAAAATGAGATCGCCGAGGTGGTGGCCCAGTGGACCAAAATCCCGGTGCAGAAGCTGGCAGAGAAGGAAAGCGAGAGACTTCTGAAGCTGGAGAAGACATTGCATAAGCGTGTGATTGGTCAGGAAGAGGCAGTTACCGCCGTGGCCAAAGCCATCCGCAGAGGCCGTGTGGGACTGAAGGATCCGAACCGTCCCATCGGTTCTTTCCTGTTCTTAGGACCTACCGGCGTCGGCAAGACGGAATTATCCAAGGCGCTTGCAGAGGCTATGTTCGGCTCGGAAGATGCCATGATCCGTGTGGATATGTCGGAGTATATGGAAGGTCATTCGGTATCCAAGATGATCGGTTCCCCGCCCGGATATGTGGGATTTGAAGAAGGTGGCCAGTTGAGCGAGAAGGTCCGCAGGAATCCTTATTCTGTCGTTCTGTTTGATGAGATCGAAAAGGCTCATCCGGATGTGTTCAACGTACTTTTGCAGGTGCTGGATGACGGTCATATTACGGATTCCAAGGGCAGAAAGGTCAGCTTCAAGAATACGGTGCTGATCATGACATCCAACGCCGGAGCACAGCGGATTGTAGATCCCAAGAATCTCGGCTTCGCAACGGAGAAGAGCGAGACGAAGGATTATGAGAAAATGAAATCCAATGTCATGGAAGAGGTAAAGCGCAGCTTCAAGCCGGAATTCATCAACCGTATCGATGACATTATCGTGTTCCACCAGCTGAACAATGAGAATATGAAAGAGATCGTAAATCTGCTGGCATCCAATCTGTATAAGAGATGCGAGGACCAGCTGGGCATCCATCTGACGATCACTGCAGCACTGAAGGAGCATCTGGTGAAAAAATATGCTGACAATAAGATGGGAGCGAGACCGTTAAAGCGTGCGATCCAGTCAGTGGTAGAGGATGCTCTGGCAGAGGAAATCCTGCTGAAAAAGGTGGTGCCGGGAGATAAGGTTTCTGCAGGATTTAAGAATGGTAAAGTCGTATTTACGGTTAAGAATTAAGCATTTGTAACTATTCAGTCACTCAATTCGCAAAATCGCTCTTGCAGAGCTTTCCTTTTGCTCATTGAGGTTACTTCGTCTTATAAATATCATGAAATATTCTTACGAATGCAAGCATTCGACGAATATTCAATGATATTTAAATGACTCTGAATAGTTACAAAATTTAAAAATTTTTTTGTAGAAAAACAGGGTGAGATATATTATACTGTAACTATTCAAACCCCATTCGCAAAGGATGAAGGATATAGAAGTGTTGCGGATGCAGTTACTTTCAGGAGGACAGACAGATGGCAGTAGTGGAAGAAATACTTCGCAGTGAAGCAGACGGATCTATCAGCTTTGGTAATCATAAGCTGGCCAAGAAGGCAAAGGTAGAAGATTATGAGCATGCAGGAGATCTGCTGAAGGTTAAGACCTACAATGAGATGACAAAGCTGGAGAAGAACGGTATGTTTTTATATGAATCTGTTCCCGGAACCAGTGTGCTGGAGTTCAAAGAGTCCGATAACAGTGTAGAATTCATCGTAGAAGGTGATGAAGATTCCCAGATCACAGTAGGATTAAAGGACGACACCGAGTACGAAGTATTTATTGACGGTAAGAACGTAGGAACCATGAAGACCGGACTTGGCGGAAAGCTGAGCCTGAGTGTAGAACTGGAAGCAGCAGGGGAAGTACCTGTGAAGATCGTAGAGGCGTAAAGGCGCACTGCAAAGGAGTCCAGACACGGAGGATATTGTAGTACTTCGTGTCTGGGCTCTTTTTTATAACGATTGAGGAGAGAGCATGGCAAAAGGTAAGACAGCCACCGTTTTTTTCTGTCAGAACTGTGGCTATGAATCCACGAAATGGCTGGGACAATGCCCCGGCTGCAGAGAGTGGAACACTTTCGTGGAAGAGACGATAGATAAAACGGTATTGAAAAACACCGGCACCGGGAGCAGAAGAGAGCGCAGAGAGGCTTCCGAACCCTGTGTATTATCTGAAATCGCGATCCGTGAGGAGAACAAGACACTCACCGGGATCAAAGAACTGGACCGGGTGCTCGGTGGCGGAATCGTACAGGGTTCCCTGACTCTGGTAGGAGGCGATCCGGGGATCGGTAAATCTACCCTGCTGCTTCAGGTGTGTCACAATCTGTCAGAGGCCGGACATAAGGTATTGTATATCTCCGGAGAGGAATCCAAGGTACAGATCAAGATGCGGGCGGACAGGCTCGGCACATTTTCGGAACATATGCTCCTGCTGTGTGAGACGAATCTGGACATCATCGGCGAAGTGATCCGCAGGAGCAAGCCGGAGGTCGTGATCATAGATTCCATTCAGACCATGTATAATGAAAATGTATCTGCAGCACCGGGAAGCGTATCACAGGTGCGGGAATCCACAGGCATCCTGTTGCAACTGGCAAAAGGATTGGGGATTTCGATCTTTATCGTCGGTCATGTGACAAAAGACGGTAATGTGGCCGGCCCGCGTGTGCTGGAACATATGGTGGACACGGTACTTTATTTTGAAGGGGACAGACATGCTTCCTACCGTATCCTGCGTGGGGTGAAGAACCGTTTCGGGTCCACGAACGAGATCGGTGTTTTCGAGATGCGGGAGACGGGACTCGCGGAGGTGAAGAACCCTTCGGAATATATGTTGAACGGACGGCCGGAGAATGCCAGTGGCTCTGTGGTGGCATGTACTATGGAGGGCACCAGGCCGCTTCTGATCGAACTGCAGGCGCTGGTGTGCCACAGCAATTTCGGAATTCCCAGAAGACAGACCACCGGTACGGATTTCAACCGTGTAAATCTCCTGATGGCAGTGCTGGAGAAACGTTCCGGAGTGCAATTATCTTCCTGTGATGCCTACGTGAATATCACCGGAGGTATCAAGATCCAGGAACCGGCGATCGATCTGGGAATCGTGCTGGCGATTCTGTCCAGCTTCCGGAATAAGGCACTGAATCCGAAACTGGTCGCTTTCGGTGAAGTGGGATTAAGCGGCGAGGTCCGGGCAGTCAGCATGGCAAAACAACGCGTGGCAGAGGCAGAGAAGCTGGGCTTCGAAGAATGTGTGGTGCCGCTTGTCTCGTTGGAAGAGTGTAAAAAAGGAAGTAAGATCCGGGTCATTGGCGTCAGTTCTGTACAGGATGCTGTGGATAAAGTGTTTGGCTGACGGTCTCGAACTGTGGAAATGTATCTGGAAATGAGACGATGAACAGTTAAGTGATATGAGGAGGTTGAAAACATGCCTGTCAAAATAGGAATCGATATCGGTAGCAGTACGACAAAAATCGTAGCTTTTGAAGGAGAACATATGCTTCCGCCCATGGCGGTCAAGGCAGATAGCCAGGTGGCATCTCTCTATGGTGCATTCGGAAGATATCTGTATGAGAATAATCTGGAATTGGCTGATGTGGAAGGAGTCTATATCACCGGTGTGGGAAGCAAATATGTGGAGAAAGCGGTATATGATCGTCCTACCTATAAAGTGGATGAATTCGTCGCTACAGGTACCGGAGGATATTATCTTACGGATAAAAAGGAAGTCATTGTCATCAGTATGGGTACCGGAAGCTTCTTCGTCAAAGTGACGGAGAAGGAGATGAAGCACCTGGGTGGTGTCGGCTTAGGAGGCGGAACGATCTGTGGACTGTCCTCGATCATGCTGAATACCGGCGACATTCATGAAATTGTGCCGTTGTCCCGTAAGGGTGATGTGGCGAAGATCGATCTGCGGATCGCAGATCTGGCCAAAGAAAAGTTGCCGGGCCTGAATCTGGATGTGACGGCTTCTAATTTTGGTAAGGCAGATGCCCAGTCCAAACCGGAGGATATCGCGGCAGGTATTGTACATATGGTGATCGAGAATATCTGCCAGGCAGGAATCCTGGCATCTATGAGCACCGGCATCAAAGAGTATATCCTGATCGGCGGACTGACTAAATTCTTCGAGTGCCGCCAGATCATCGAGGATTTCAAGAGCCTGTGGGATGTGAAGATCAGCATTCCGGAGTACTCTGATTACGCGACCGCCATCGGATCTGTGATCGCACCGGATTCGGAGAAAGAGGAGATATAACAATATAGCTGTAAAGACAACACCCCGGCATGGCGCAGATCTATGAATCGCGTCGTGCCGGGGTGAAATTGTATCTAAAACAGAAATAAAAAAAGCCGATAAAATCGACTTTTCTTAGCAGGGGAAGAGGGGATCGAACCCCCGTTAACGGTTTTGGAGACCGCCGCACTACCGCTGTACTATTCCCCTATGAAATTGTATCAGCTGAACCACTGACGAAAGCTATTATAGCATAGATACTTATCACTTAGCAAGTGAAAATTTTAAATTTTTGCAAAAACTTTTGCAATTTTAAAGCAAAGCTTAAAAACTATCTTATAACACAATTAAAGCAGCCGCAGGCGGGAAACCTGCAGCCACTTTAATTGTGTAAAAGGGGAATTCTTCCGGAAATCTACTTATATAAGCGGTTCGGCTCTCACCGAACAAGTTTAGTATAGTACACATTATGTCTTTTGTCTAGCATTTTTTTGCAAAAAAAGGCAAAAAAATTACAAAAAAAGACTCTTTGTCGACAAAATCAGACGCTGCTCAATAGTCATCCGAGTTTCCCGTTTTGTAAACGAGATTCCACTTTGAAAACAGAAATGTATATAATCAGATACATGAAGTGAATATCTTGCTTACTATCATGAAAGTAGTGTAATATAAGGAATAAATGAGTTAAGAGAGTACAGCAGATGAGAGCTGTGCAGAAATGAGGGTTATATGGAACAGCATTTTAATACGCCGTCAGAAGTCATTGATACCAACATGAAAGCCGGAGAAGGTAAAGCCCATCTTCCTTTAGGCAAGATGATCCTGTTAGGTATTATGGCGGGTGCATTTATCGCGCTGGGCGGAGCCACCAGCAGCACCGCGGCACATGCCATTGACAATGTAGGGCTGGCACGATTTGTGGCAGGTATTATCTTCCCCGTGGGACTGATGATCATTGTATTTGTAGGTGGAGAGCTTTTCACCGGTAACTGCCTGATCGTCATGGATGTGGTTGGCAAAAAGGTAACGTGGTTCGAATGTATCCGCAACCTGATCGTGGTGTACTTCAGCAATCTGATCGGCGCCCTGATCATTGATACGCTGATCTACTTTTCCGGTAATCTGGATTACACCGGAGGGCTGCTGGGTGCCTATGCCATCAAGGTGGCAGTCGGCAAAGTGGGCATTTCTCCCCTGAAGGGAATCACCTCAGGCATTTTGTGTAATATTTTGGTATGTATTGCTATCTTGATGGCAGTGGCAGCTACGGATATCGTAGGTAAGGTCTGGGCGATCTTCTTCCCGATCATGGCGTTTGTGGTCGGCGGCTTCGAACACTGCGTTGCAAATATGTTCTACATTCCCGTTGGCATGATGGCTGCGCAGAATCCTGTTTACGTAGCGAAAGCACAGGAAGCATACGGATTGACGGCAGAGCAGATTCAGGGACTGACGATACTTCACAGTCTGAACAACTTTATTCCCGTTACCATCGGTAATATTTTAGGTGGAATGGTATTCGTAGGAATCCCCTGTTACTTTATTTATAAGAAGAAGTGGCAGAAATACCATGACGATGTCAAAACAGCATAAAGTAAATCAATTTTATAGGTAAGTATGGGAAACAGTCCGGTGATAGCATCGGGCTGTTTTTTTAATTCATAGGAAATAAGCGAGATTCTTTTTTATAATTATAAACGAAATATTAAATCGTATTTTCACTCATGCTATATAAAAACAAAAGATAAAATGAGAAAATAAGAGAAAAAATGAGAATAGATATTTTAAATAGTTGTGAATACGTTTGAAAAACTGGGCATATAAAACTAATATAAGCTATAGCAATTAGCACTCGATAAAAATGAGTGCTAACAAATGAAAACGAGTAATAATATTTTTAAATAGCTATTAAGGAGGCAGTTATCATGAATTTGAAACCGTTAGGTGACAGAGTCGTATTAAAGCAGTTAGTTGCAGAGGAGACTACCAAGTCCGGTATCGTACTCCCCGGTCAGAATAAGGAGAAACCCCAGCAGGCAGAAGTCGTAGCAGTAGGCCCCGGCGGTGTTGTAGACGGCAAGGAAGTCAAGATGGAAGTTAAGGTTGGCGATCAGGTCATCTATTCCAAATATTCCGGAACCGAAGTAAAGCTGGATGACGAAGAGTATATTATCGTAAAGCAGAGCGACATTCTTGCAATTATTCAGTAAAAGCAAAACCTAAAAAGAAATTAAGACTAAGAGCAAATAAATTGGAGGCTGATTATTATGGCAAAAGAGATTAAATACGGCGCAGAAGCCCGTGCAGCATTAGAGGCTGGTGTCAACCAGCTGGCAGATACCGTAAGAGTAACTTTAGGACCCAAAGGAAGAAACGTAGTACTGGATAAGTCCTTCGGTGCACCCCTGATCACCAACGATGGTGTTACCATTGCAAAAGAGATCGAGCTGGAAGATGCATTCGAGAACATGGGTGCACAGCTGGTAAAGGAAGTAGCTACCAAGACCAACGATGTAGCCGGTGATGGTACTACCACAGCAACCGTTCTGGCACAGGCTATGGTAAATGCAGGTATGAAGAACCTGGCAGCAGGTGCGAACCCCATCATCCTGAGAAAAGGTATGAAGAAAGCAACTGCATGTGCAGTAGAAACCATCGGTAAGATGAGCCAGAAGGTAAACGGTAAGGAGCACATCGCAAGAGTAGCAGCAATCTCCGCAGGAGATGAAGCAGTAGGACAGCTGGTTGCAGATGCTATGGAGAAGGTAAGCAACAACGGTGTTATCACCATTGAAGAGTCCAAGACCATGCAGACCGAACTGGATTTGGTAGAAGGTATGCAGTTTGACAGAGGTTATATCTCCGCTTACATGGCAACCGATATGGATAAGATGGAAGCAGTTCTGGATAATCCTTATATTCTGATCACTGATAAGAAGATCTCCAACATTCAGGAGATCCTGCCCCTGTTAGAGCAGATCGTTCAGTCTGGCGCTAAGCTGCTGATCATCGCTGAGGATGTAGAGGGTGAGGCACTGACCACTCTGATCGTCAACAAGCTGCGTGGTACTTTCAATGTAGTAGCAGTTAAGGCTCCCGGCTATGGTGACAGAAGAAAAGCTATGCTGGAGGATATCGCAATCCTGACCGGTGGTACCGTGATCAGTTCCGAACTTGGTTATGAGCTGAAGGATACCACAATGGATATGCTGGGTCGTGCAAAATCCGTTAAGGTTCAGAAAGAGAACACCGTGATCGTAGACGGTGAGGGCGACAAGGAAGCATTACAGTCCAGAATCGCACAGATCAAGAAGCAGATCGAAGAGACCACTTCTGATTTCGACAGAGAGAAGTTGCAGGAGAGACTGGCTAAGCTGTCCGGCGGTGTTGCAGTCATCCGTGTAGGTGCTGCTACCGAGACTGAGATGAAGGAAGCTAAGCTTCGTCTGGAAGATGCTCTGGCAGCTACCAGAGCAGCCGTAGAGGAAGGTATCATCTGTGGTGGTGGTTCCGCATACATTCATGCATCCAAGGAAGTTGCTAAACTGGCAGCTACTCTGGAAGGTGATGAGAAGACCGGTGCAGGCATTGTCCTGAAAGCACTGGAAGCTCCGCTGTATCACATCGCAGCAAACGCAGGACTGGAAGGCAGCGTTATCATCAATAAGGTACGTGAGTCTGAGGTCGGTGTCGGCTTCGATGCTCTGAAAGAGGAATATGTAGATATGGTAAGTGCCGGCATCCTGGATCCCGCAAAGGTTACCAGAAGTGCCCTGCAGAACGCTACCAGCGTAGCAAGCACACTGCTTACTACCGAAAGCGTTGTAGCTAACATCAAGGAAGAGACTCCCGCAATGCCTGCCGGTGGAGCCGGTATGGGCGGAATGATGTAAGCGTCAGGACCGCTTCGACGCAGCCGCAATAAAAAAGAGCACGGATTCAAGCTTGCTTGAAGCTCCGTGCTCCTTTTTTGTTGCGGATATGACGAAGTCCAGCGGATATCGCATGAATTGCGAAGCAATTTATGCGATAAGCCGCTGCTGCGTCGAATTCCTCGGGTGTGGCATTTGTTTTTTCTAGGTGTTTATCGAGGATATCAATGAGGATGCGTAATCCACTACAGTTCTTGACGTTGATGGAAAAATCCTTTACACTGGGATAAAGTAAGAACAAAGGCGGAGAAAAAAACATGAAAAAACTGTGGGAGGAATTTCAATATTTTTTTCAACAAAAAATATATGTAATTATTTTATGCCTGACTGCTATATGCGGGTATGGGTTTGAAATGACGCATCCAAGTATTGGAATAGATGATACGGCTGTTTCGCTGTATTTGGAGGATGGACTGGAAGTCGTAATGGGAAGATGGTTCATCTATCTGATAAATAAAATATTTCATTTGTCTGACTTCTCGCCGTTTATGATGGAACTGATCGGCGTTATTTTATTGTGTATCAGTGCAACCTTGTTTTGTGTTCTTTTCCGCAGAATATTCGGTCGCAAGGTGGGACTGACAGGGTATATCATATTTTCCTGCATATTCATATCCAATCCGATCATTAGTGAAGTGTATGTATACTACTACCATGACGGAGTGGATATTGGATATGTATTTTCAGCGTTGGCATTGATATGTTTTTGGAGCGGAATGGACAAATGGTCCGGGACGCGTAAAAGTGCTATAAAATATTATCTCGGAAGTCTTATATGCATTACCGTGGCGATAGGATGTTATGAGTCTATGTTGCTGCTGTTTATCATAGGCATATTGCTACTTTTATATTTACGCGCTTTTACAGATAACAGAAGATTAAAGAGCGGATATGTGATAGGCCAGTTAATCATAGGTGCATCGATCACGTTGGGAGTTATAATCTTGAGATCTGTAATCCTTAAAGTTATGATACAGGTGTTCAGGTTACAGGATATGGTAGGCTTTATGAATCAGCGGAGTATTACTGAAGTTTTGAAAATATTCGGCTCGAATCAACCGATCCAGGAATTATGGATGTTACTAAAAAGATTTTGGATTGTGTATTATGTGAATGCAGTGGTATATTTGCCCATACTGGGATATGTGATTGCAACTTTTGTTTTGGGCATGATTGCCGTAGTGCTGGGAATACGAAGAAAAGATATATGGTATCTTCTTCTTCTGATGGGTATGATGATTACACCTTTTCTCCTGACCATTGTAGAAGGAAGAGTGACATTGTATCGCTCCTGTCAGTATATGCCCTTTTTTACAGGTATCGGTTTTTTATTGCTCTATTTGTTTTTTTCAGAACGAAGAGCCCTGCCGTGGCTTAGACCGGCATATCTTGTTTTGGCGGGAATCATCATATATAATCAGGCGGCTGCGTTGAATCAGGCTTTTTATGTAGACTATAACAAATACCTGAATACAAAAGAAGTGTTGACCGAGATCGCATTGGAAATAGAACGTGATTATGGGAAGAGCACACCGGTGATCTTTACAGGACATTACAGCACCCCGTATAGTCTGGTGGAGGATTATTATGTTTCCTATGGCTCATGGCAGTACCGTGTGATCGCAGCAATTACAGACAAAGTAGATCCTCATCTGAAAGAAAAATATTTCGCACCCCAGGGATATTGTTTTACGGGAGAGGCTAATTATCCTTTTATTCAGTGGGCATTTGATGCATTTGACGGAACGAACCGTGAGATGATGAATTTTCTAGAGATGCACGGACATTCTTTCCCGCAGGTTACAGATCCTGAGATACTGGAGCAGGCCAGGACGATCGGCGATACCATGCCGGAGTGGCCGGCGGATGGGTCCGTATCGTTGCAGGATGGATATATTTTAGTGCATATTTAATAAGGAGACTTTGCAATGAATCGTTTTGAGTATATCGTAGAAAGCATTGACGGCGATTACGCCCACCTTCGCAGAACGGACATCGAATCCGACGAACTGAAACTGGTAGCCAGGGCGTTGTTGCCTCCTGAGATCATGGAAGGTACGAAGCTTTTGTATGAGTGGATGCAGTACTCTATTATGGAATAAATAGGGCACGAAAACTCTTGATGCGATAAGAAAAAACACGGCAATGGCTGCAATATATGTCACAAATTGAAAACAGAACTGGCACGACAGAAGAGCCCGTAAAGAATACACTGAGAGCAGGAACAAAACACTGTGATTATATGCAAAAGGAGATTCCTATGAACGAACCCAGAACTTATCACAATCCTGTACAGCGAGGCTTTTTCCCGGATCCTTCCGTGATCCGTGTCGGTGACGATTATTACATGGTGAATTCGAGCTTCCAGTATTTTCCGGCGATCCCCATTTCCCATTCCCGGGATATGGTTCACTGGCATATCATCGGCCATGCCATCACGAATCCGGAGTGGCTGGACATTAGTGACATCCGGGATTCCCACGGCATCTGGGCACCGGATATCGAATATGTGGACGGAAAATACTATGTTTATGTAACTTTGCGTCTGAATGCGGACGGCAAGCGTGATAACAACGTAATGCGCAGACAGCTGGTGATGGTGTCTGATAAGCCGGAGGGTCCTTATAGTAAGCCGGTATGCCTGGAAGTGGACGATATTGACCCATCCCTGTTCGTGGATGATGACGGCAGCAGATATATGATCATTGCCAAGGCAGCACAGGCAGTTCCCCTGACGGCGGACGGACTGGCGGTGGCGGGTCCTGCGAAGACTGCATGGGAAGGCACCGGCGAGCGTTGCTCCGAAGGTCCCCATATCATGAAAAAGGACGGCTATTATTACGCCATTGTGGCTGAGGGCGGCACCGGTTACGGTCATGGCATCAACGTGGGAAGAAGTAAGAATTTCTACGGCCCTTACGAGTGCTCCCCCTATAATCCAGTTATGCGTCAGAAGGATCCCGCTGCACCCATCCAGAGAGCCGGTCACGGCAAGCTGGTACAGGATCAGAACGGTCAGTGGTGGTGCTATTATCTCTGCGGAAGACCCAATGAGGGGAATTACACGACCGTAGGCAGAGAGTCGGCACTGGATCCCGTACAGTGGACGGAGGATGGATGGTTTACTGTCAACGAGGGAAAAGGTCCCAGCCTGACACAGATTGCACCGGATCTGCCGGAGTGCATTTATGAGAGAAATCTGTTTGACGATTTTAACGATACCAGGCTGAATCTGGAATGGGAGTTCGTGCGCAACCCGGATAACGGTTCCTGGTCATTGACGGAACGTCCCGGATATTTCCGGATCTGGACCAGAGACGGACAACTGAATGAGATCCGTGCGAAAAATACGTTGTTACGCAGAGAACAGGAGCTGTCCTATGTGGCGGAGACGAAGCTGGAGTTCTACCCGGATAAGGACGGAGAACAGGCCGGACTGACCTGCTACTACAGCACAGCCACCTATGCCAGATGCGCTCTGTGCTATGAGGGCGGACGGAAGATTCAGCTGGTCATCAACCGCAATCACGGCGAGGAACTGGTGGCGGAAGTGGACAAGGTGAAGGAAGGCCCTGTGTATCTGAAAGTAGTGGTGGAGAAGCTGACCAGAACTTTCTATTACAGCTATGACGGAGAGAACTGGGAGCAGGTCGGAGTTCTGGAGAACTGCATTTACCTCTGTGACGAGGGTGTTCCCGATGATCCCAAGCGCCATACCGGTACGCTGGTAGGCATCTATGCCAACAACGGAGGCTGTGGAAGCCGCAAAGCAGCGGATTTTGACTACTTCAAATATGAGGATTAGACAAAAAAGAAGGCGTGATTTTGGCTAAAAGTGCGAAAAAGTCGCAACTGATGGAAATTTGTTTGCCAAATAGTCGAAATAATGGTAAAATAATCATGGTTCGAAATGTAAGAGCTTACATTTCGGATCGACAGGAACAAATGCAACGCATAGTTTCATACATCTCTTTTCAAAGGATCCCGGGTGAGCAGCCCGGGATCCTTTGTGTAGCCGAAGCTGTTGGGAATATTTTTCTGATTTGCCGGTGAAACTTTTTGTGGGAATACAGCGTCAAAATAATAGAAAGCTTAAGAAGAATATGTGATAAAATGAATATCAGAGAAAATGATTGCATGCAGTTTTCATAAAAGTGAGGAATGGACATATGTCAGACAGAAAAAAAGAACAGGCGGTGGAGCGTGCCCTGACGGAGGGGTATGAGAAGTATTACCGTCTTGCTTATAGTTATGTACATAATGAAGCGGACGCGCTGGATATTGTACAGGAAGCAGCCTATAAAGCCATTTTAAAAAGTGACAGCCTGAAGGAGCCGCAATACGTGGAGACCTGGGTATACCGGATCGTGGTCAACGAGGCATGCAGCTTCCTGCGCAACCGGAAGGAGAGCGCGGATGTGGAGGAGATCCAGGCGGCAAGTGAAGATATCTATGAAAATATTGATTTAAAACGTGCTATAGAAAATCTTGACCCGAAGGATCGTGCCATTGTGGTTCTGAGATTTTTTGAGGACAGGCAGCTGGAGGAGATCGCGAAGATACTGGATGAGAACCTGAACACGGTAAAGAGCAGACTGTACCGGGTGATGAAAAAGCTGCGGCTGAACCTCGAAGGCAGCACAGGCTGAGCAATCCGTAGGCAGCAAAGTCGGGAGATTTTGACCCCGACATCATATATATGCAGGACATAAGACAGATACAGGCAAAGAGATAACATGAACGGTCCGAATAGACCGGACAGATGGAGAATAGATATGAATGAACAGGAACAATTAAAACAATTAAAAGAGGAGTATGAGAATATGACAATACCCGAAGCGGGACGGGAACGGTTGCAGGCAGGTATCGACAGAGCCCGTATAGAGAAAAAAAGAGCGGAGCGTGTCCGAAGACGTTCCGCATGGACTGCGGCAGCGGCAGCTGTGATCGTGTTGATCGCACTGCCAAATACCAATATGCAGATCGCCCATGCCATGGAAAATATTCCGGTGCTGGGAGGCTTTTTTAGACTGGTGACGGTGCGGCAGTACAATTACAGTGATGAGAACCATGATGCCGAAGTAGAACTTGCACAGATCGCTTATGGAGAAGATGCGGGAGAAGGTGTTTCCGCAGGAGAGGTGGCAGTCGGTGCTGCCACTTTGGAGGGCACAGCTGCAGAAAGTGTGGAAGGAGTCGGTGTCGGACAGGAGGCTGCGGAGGCGAAGCTGTCGGAAGACGGTGTGGAAGCGGTCAATCAGGATATGGAGGCTACGGTAGAGGAACTGATCCGTCAGTTCGAGGATACCTTATCCGAGGAAGGCTATCATGGACTGCATGTAACACAGGAGGTCGTTACAGATAATGCACTGTATTATACAGTAAAGCTGAGTGCCCTGGAGACGGAGGCCAGCGGCTATGAACATAATCAATTTTATACGATTGATAAACAGACGGGAAATGTGGTGACACTGGAAGATCTGTTTGCAGAAGGGAGCGACTATATTTCCGCGATCAGCGAGAACATTAAGACCCAGATGAAGGAGCAGATGGCGGCGGACGAAGGCGTGATCTATTTCCTGGATAATGACGATATGCCGGAATTCAATTTTCAGGGAATCACGGAACAGACGAATTTTTATTTCAATGAAAGGGGAGAACTGGTCATAGTATTTGATGAATATGAAGTGGCTCCCGGCTCTATGGGAGCACCGGAATTTGTAATCCCTCAGGAAGTGACGGCAGCACTTTTAAAATAAATATCTAAATGGGGAAGCTCCCGCATATCATGAAACAAAAGGATATGCGGGAGCTTTTTTATGCCATTGATCGTATTGGATGCGGGGCACGGTGGTGCAAACCCCGGGGCCACGTATAAGGGAAGAAAAGAAAGTGAGGATGCGTTGGCGCTGACACTGGCGGTGGGAAGCATCTTAGAAGAAAACGGAGTGGATGTGTATTACACCAGGACCACAGATATCTACGAGTCTCCTTATCAGAAGGCGCAGGAGGGAAATGAGGTGGGAGGAGATTATTTTGTCTCGATCCATCGCAATTCCAGTCCTTATCCGAACCAGTACAGCGGAGTGGAGAGTCTGGTCTACAACCGCTATGGGGCGGCAGCCAGGATGGCGTACAACATCAATGCCGGACTGGAGCAGGTGGGATTCGTGAATCTGGGGGTGAACGAAAGACCGAATCTGGTGGTGCTGAACAGCACAAATATGCCGGCGGTACTGGTAGAAGTGGGATTTATCAATACGGACGCGGACAATGAACTCTTTGACAGCCGGT
>OHLE01000504.1_pt1 | contig 23135 bp, 18 predicted proteins | sample 1568971 | NCBI WGS metagenome assembly OHLE01 (sample SAMEA3879556, study PRJEB24766) | human gut metagenome | biome: human-associated habitat; feature: feces | place: USA | collected 1985/1987
TAGTGTTTGAGTTTCTCCCTCCTCTCTTTTCTACCGTTCTGGATTTCGTCTCCGCAGGGCGTATCGCAACGGGAATGGTCGTGCCCGTCGTCGTGTTCCTCCTGCTCTATCGTGTGTCCGCAACAGCCGAGATGAATGGTAGGCTCGTGGCTGCATTCGTCGTGGTGCGCGGCGACCTCGCGTCTGCTCCTCGAATACAAAGCGTCCGCCGTGTAGCCGACTAAAAGACCAATGGCGAATTTGAACGCGAGTATGGGGAATATATGCAGGGCTTTCGCGCCTGAGGCTATGAAAATCGGGAGCGCCTCGTCGGACGTTGCGAGATATACGCCGAGCAACGTTCCCACGGTGATATGACGCTTTTTGTAAAGGTCTGTCGCCACGACGCTGAATCCGCACTGCGGAAACAATCCCACCGTGACGCCGACAAGAGGCGCAACCGCGCCTTTGAGACGGATTTTGCCCGCCAATCGCGGCTCGAGCACGGCAATGAGCACATTTATCGGCACCAGTACGGCGAGCACAATCAGACTTTCTTCGAGAGCGTGAAGCAACGTATGACCCATTACCTTTCGCCCCCTGCAACAACACCGTCTTTTATGAGAAATTTTTTCGCCTGTACGGGAAGGGAAAATTCCGTGCAGGTCAATATGGTCTGCATTCCATCCGTGAGTTCTATAAGTTTCTTCTGTCTGCCTGCGTCGAGTTCGCTGAGAACGTCGTCGAGCAAAAGGACCGGGTATTCGCCTTTTTCTTTTTTGTAGATTTCGGCTTCGGCGAGTTTCATAGCAAGCGCAACGGAACGCTGTTGCCCCTGCGAAGCGAATTTTCTACCGTCAAGACCGTTTATGGATATCGCTATATCGTCACGGTGCGGCCCCACCGTGCAGAATCCCAGTTTTTTGTCTTTCTCTCTGGATTTCTCGAGAGCGGCGAGCAGTTCTGTTTTTATTTCGTCTTCACTCTGGCCTTCCGCGGCACATTCGTATCCCAGCGAAAGTTTCTCTTTGTCGTCGCTGAGACGTGCGTGCACGACGGCCGCTTCCTTATCCAGAATGCTCACGTATTTCTTTCTGCGAGCCGCTATCGAAGCCCCGTATTCGGCCAGTTGCGCGTCCCACACCGAAAGCATATCGTCGGCGTGCAAATCTCCGAAACACTCTTTAAGAAAGTTGTTTTTTTGCTTTAAAACCTTGTTATAGCGCATAAGCGCAACAAAATACGCCCGTTGTTGCTGAGACAATCCGATATCCAGAAAGCGCCTGCGCTCTGCAGGTGTTTCCTTCACAAGCCGCATTTCGTCGGGGGAAAACATAACCGTCCCGAGCACGCCGACCAGTTCTGCCGCACGCTTTATCGGAAGCCCGCCGACAAGGGCTTTTTTCTTGCCTGCCGCGTCTATGAAAAGGTCTATCGTGCCAGAGCCGTATTTCTTTTCGACAACGGCTTTTACCCTTGCGTGGTCGCTTTCGAAACGCACGAGTTCCTTCTCTTTTGCGGTCCGCGGCGAACGGAAAAGCGACAATACGAACACACTTTCGAGCGCGTTGGTTTTGCCCGCTCCGTTTTCTCCGCATATGACGTTGAGTCCCTCCGAAAACACGAAAGTCTGCCTGTCGTAATTTCTGAAATTTTCGAGATAAAGGGATTTGATTCTCATACGCGTAGTGCCGCTTTTTTGCCCAGTATACGGCATATCGCGGTTCGGTTTTATTTTGCCTTTTCCGCTTGAAAAAATCAAGTCGTTTTATTATAATTGATTGCACTATGATCAGGAAAGAAGATTTTTGGGACGACGTGAAAAACGAACTCCAGAAGTCTATGCAAGCCATCAGTTACGAGGTTTGGATAGAGAAACTGGAGCCGGTTTGTTTCGTGGACAACACATTCGTTCTGTCCACGGCTTCCGCCACGTCCAAAAAGACCATCGACACCCGTTATCTCGACCTTATAAAAGACGTCGTGGTGTCGCTCAACTCCTTCATCACCAATGTGGAAATCATAGTCAAGGACAAAGAACCCGAATACCTCGAGAAGCAGAGCGATTCCATTCCCGATGTCGGACTGGTTGTCGACGGCACCGCGAAAAAGGAAAAAACGAAAACCTCGCCTTTCCGTGAGGAATACACTTTCGACGCGTTCGTCGAGGGTAAATCCAATCAGTTTGCCCTCGCTGCCGCAAAGACCGTCGCGGAAAATCCCGGCGGAAAATACAATCCGCTTTTCATTTACAGCGGAGTCGGTCTCGGGAAAACTCACCTTCTTCAAGCGATAGGTAACTTTCTTTTCAAACATTCCCCGAAAACCAAAGTCGTCTACGCAAATTCCGAAACCGTAGTCAACGAACTCATCAGCGCCATTCGCAGCGGCAGCAACGACGAAAACAACCGTTTCCGTGAAAAATACCGCTCCTGCGACGTTCTGATGATTGACGATATACAGTTCCTGAGCGGAAAAGAAGCCACTCAGGAGGCTTTTTTCCATATCTTCAACGACCTTTACCAGGCAAACAAACAGATTATCATCACGTCAGACCGCGCTCCGAAAGATTTGCCCACTCTCGAAGAGAGATTGCGCACGCGTTTTTCGTGGGGGTTATCCGTGGATATTCAACCCCCGGATACCGAGACGCGTATCGCAATACTGAAATCCAAAGCCTCAAGAAGAAATTTCAATCTCTCCGACGAAGTGGCGCTTTTCATTGCGGAAAACTCCCCTCCCAACATTCGTGAAATGGAGGGTTTGTTGACCAGTATATTTTTCTTCAGTTCTCTAAACAACAAGGCCATTATCACAAAAGACCTTGCCGCCGAAGCACTCAACAAATTCATAGAGGACAAAAAAGGCGCTCTCGACGCAAACGATATCGTTTCCGCCGTGTGTCAGTACTACAAAATTTCACCCTCGGATTTGTTCGGAAAGAAGAAGACCAAAAACATCGTCGAGCCCCGTATGATTGCAATCTATCTGATTATAGATTTGCTTTCTATGCCCCTTGTGACAATCGGACAGATTTTCGGCGGACGCGACCACACGACTGTCATTCACGCACGCGACAAAATAAGCGAGGAAATGAAAACCAATACCCGCCTGAAAATCGTCGTCGCCGACCTGCGCAACATCCTTCTGAACAGATAATTATCTTTGCAGCCGTCCTTTTGAAAAACAATCTGTTTTAAAAAAAGAAAACACCGATTAAACGGTGTTTTTTTATTTTCTGTTTTCCGTAATCTAATGCGTTATTTTACGAATTTGCCGCCTCGGTCGCTGCACAGTTTTTCGAGACTTCTGTCATAGGTCGCTTCCGCTTTTTCACTGAAGAAGCACGCCGGAAATTCGCCGTAACGTTTGTGGTACGCCGCACATTCGCAGCATTTTCCGTGACGGGAACAAGGATAGGTGCAGGGACACTCTCTTTTGTTGGAACAATTCTCGCTCATTGTTTCCTCTTTGGGTTTGTCTTGTTTTTTTGTCGGTTTGTATACCAATCAAAACGCGGGTTGCCCCGCGTCTTTTTTCAGTTGATTACCCTGAGCGGCAAGATGAGATGCAGCCAACCCGGAGTGGAACCGCGCACGATGAGAGGAGCGGTCGAACTGGAGAAATTGAACGTGAGATATTCGTCGTCGACGGTCTTAAGACACTCGACGATATATTTGCTGTTGAATCCCGCGTTGAGGTCTTTGCCTTTCATCGAGGCGGGCACTTTTTCGCTTATCACACCGTCGCTGCTCTCCGCACCGAGCGTTATACTGTCCTCTTTTATGTCGAAATTGACGTTTCCGTTTTTCGCTCCCCTGCTTATTATCGAAACGCGTTCCATTGCGTTTTCGAACAGTTTTTTGTCGAGCGTAACCTCCGTCTGAACGTCAACCTGTATGATTTTGTCGTAACTCATATAGGTTTCCGCAATAAGACGGGACACGAGTTTGGCGTGGAAAAGGTCGACCATTATACTGTTCTTTTCGACGTAAACGGAAATACTTTCTTCCTCGTCGTCCATAAGTTTGCCGAGTTCGAGCAAACTCTTTGCGGGAACGACGATGCTCTCTTCCATTCCGTTGCATTTCACCGTTTTCTTTGCGAGCGCAAGACGGAATCCGTCGGACGAAACGCCTTCGAGCGTGTTGTCCTTTACGGTAAGGCAGCAACCTTTGAGTGCGGGACGCGTGTCTTCCGTTGCGACGCAGAAAATTATCTTGTTGATGAGGTCTTTCAAATCCTTTTTAAGGATGATGAACGATTTTTCCTTTGACACGTCCCTGAATACGGGATACTCGTCGGTGCTGTTGCCGTTTATGTTGAGCACGCTGTCAAGATATTTGATGACGAGTTTCTTTCCGTCGGTGACAGACAGTTCGAGATTTTCGCCTTCGAGTTTTTTTGCGTATTCGGCAAAAAGTTTGCCGGGAACGACAAATTCGCCTTCAAGCAGAACTTCGGCGTTTATTTTCTTTTCTATGGACAGTTCCGCGTCTGTTGCAAACAACGTCAGAGTATCACCGTAAGCGGACAATTTAACACCGTCGAGAATGGGAGTTGTCCTTTTGACGGGAAGCGCACGCGTTACTTTTGCGAGCGCGTCACTGAGTTCCGAACCTTGGCATATGACTTTCATACGGCGCCTTCTTTCAGGTAAGATTATTTTTAATAATATTAGCATAATTAAGCGGTGTTGACAAGTGGAAAAAATCGTGCCGACACTACAAGTTGAATACGCCGACCGAAAAGAAAACAATATATAGTAAAAAGTCGGGAAAACGTATGTGGATAAACCAGTGGAGATATCAACACTTTGCCAACAGATTCTTCAGTTGTCCACATCGATCGGAATAATGCGGTGGCAAACGCAATTATCTTGAAATTTTTCCGACGGTGATATATACTCTTTGTATGGCGAAAGTGATTGCGTTTTCAAATCAGAAAGGCGGTGTGGGAAAAACCACGACGTGCGTCAATCTGGCCGCATTTCTTGCCGAAAAAGGCAAAAAAGTGTTGATAGTTGACGTTGACCCGCAAGGAAACGCGTCGAGTTCGCTGGGAATATACGACAAAAAAATAAAGACGTCCACCTACACTCTGCTCTGCGGAGACAAAGAGACGGAAGAATGTGCGATAAGCACCGAGGTAAACAATCTTTTTCTTGTGCCCTCATCGCAGGAACTGGCGGGAGCGGAAATCGAACTTGCGCAAGTGGTGATAGGAAGAGAAAGGGTGCTTGCCGAAAAAATTGAACAGTCGAAAGGAAAATACGATTATATCTTCCTCGACTGTCCGCCGTCGCTCGGGCTGCTTACCGTCAACGCTCTTGCGGCGTGCGACGGTGTTGTAATACCTTTGCAATGCGAATTTTTCGCATTGGAGGGAATGTCGCAGATGATGAACACGATAAAACTCGTCAAAAAATACCTCAATAAAAACATTGAGGTGGCGGGCGTGGTTCTGACAATGTACGACGGAAGGGCGAAACTCACAAAAGGAGTGCTTGAGGAGATAGACAAACTGTTTGCCGACAAAGTGTTTTCCGTGAGAATACCGAGAAACGTCAGGCTTGCCGAAGCCCCGAGTTACGGCAAACCGATAAACAAATACGACAATAAATGTATTGGCGCACGCGCATATTCGGCACTTGCCGACGAGTTCGCCGATAAGATAAAGTGAGGTAGTTTATGGCAGCCAAAGGAGGACTCGGCGGAAAAGGGCTGAGCGCGCTTTTCACCGATAACGAGGCAAACGTAAGGGTTGACACAAGCGGAGTTCCCGCAGAGGAAATAGAAATTACCCTTATAGACCGCAATCCGAATCAGCCGCGTAAAACATTCAAGGAAGAATCGCTGAAAGAAATGGCGACGTCGATTGCCGCTTACGGCGTCCTGCAGCCGTTGTTGCTCGTCAAAAACGGCGACCGTTATCTGATAATAGCGGGCGAGCGGCGTTTCCGTGCGGCGCTTATGGCCGGTCTGAAAACGGTTCCGGCAATAGTACGGGAATTTACCGACCAGCAGATACAGGAAATATCGCTTATCGAGAACCTGCACCGTGAAGACCTCAATGCAATAGAAGCCGCAGAGGGAATGAAAGAACTTATGGACAACCACGGTCTTACGCAGGAAGACGTGGCGCAGAGGATAGGCAAATCCCGTCCGTACGTAACAAACACCCTCAGACTTTTGCAACTCCCTGCCGAAGTGGCGGATATGGTCAGGAACGGAGACCTTTCTCCCGGACACGCGCGCGCCCTGATATCGATAGACGACAAGGATTATCTCATCACGCTTGCAAAGCAGGCTTGCGACAACAAACTCACCGTGCGTGAGATAGAAAACCGCGTCAGACTTTACTTCACAAGAAAGGCCATTCCCGGCGGCCCCAGAAAAGAAAGAGAGGTTTCCGTCGAACTCAAAGAAATGGTCAGCGATATGAAGCGAATTTTTGCAACGAAGGTGAAACTGCTCGGAAACGATAAGAAAGGCAGAATAATAATCGACTATTTCAGCGAAGACGACATCGACAGGATTCACGCGCTGGTACAAATTCTGAAGATGAACGAAAAACTGTGAAAAAACAAAGACAATCCCGCCAAAACGGCGGGATTATTTTTATGTTTCAGCGTGTTAAACGTCGTTTTTTTAAATTACAAAGGTTTGTTTTTTATCTGACCCCAGCGACGCGGATAACCTTTCGGAGTAGGAGAAAGTTTTTTGATTACGTACAGAACACGCTCGGATTCGTCTGGAAGCGTGTATTCGACGGTGTCTTCCAGTCTTCCGTGAAGAACGGCAAGCGCGTTGGCACAATCCAAAACCGATTCGGATTTTGTTTTGTAAGCGACCAGGCAACCGCCCGTTTTAAGAAGAGGAAAACAAAGTTCCGTGAGCGGAGACAATGCGGTTACCGCGCGAGCGCAGACAAAATCGAATTTACCGAAAAGCGCGCAGAATTCCTCTGCCCTGCCGGTTTCCACCGAAAGATTTTCAAGACCGAGTTGTTTTGCGGCGTATTTAATGAAATCGGTTTTCTTTTCAGTCGAATCGAGTGCGGTAAAAAAGACGTCCGGACGAACTATTGCAAGGGGTACGGAAGGGAAACCGGCACCCGCGCCGACATCGCATACTTCGGCACCGCTGGGAAAAATACGCGCTGCGGAAAGAGAGTCGGCAAAATGGCGCGACACAAAAGAAAATTCGTCCTTTATCGCGGTCAGATTCAGAGATTTTCCCTTTTCGGAGACAATGTCGTAAAAACGCGAAAGAGACAACGCCTGTTGCTCCGACAACGAAACGTTCATAGCCGCGACAAAATCGTATAAAGGCGAAAGGTCGACGGAACTCATCTTGTCACGGCGTCCTTTTTGCCGGGGATATGAGAGGATTTAATCATAGCGGTAATAATGAACGCGAAGACAAGGAAAACCATACTGTATGGGAACAACATCCTGAACCCCGCATTTTCCCACCCGCCGAACCACGGGTCAGCAACGGAAATAAGCGCGCCGGAAAGAATCGGCGTCACGGCCATTGCGAGCGTCATAGAAGTGGCGAAAATGCCTGTGTCGGAACCTATACGGTCCGATTTTGTGGTCTCGAGGAAGAATGGATAAATATTTATCATTACCAGGCCGAAACTGATGCCCAGTATGATAAACAAAACATACAGTACGGGTGACGGAGAGGTGAATGGGAAACTCGCTCCGAAAGCGGCAGTCATTATCGCAAAACCAATCATCATAGTGATTTTTCTGCCGATTTTGCTCGCAAGTATACTGGCAAGCGGAAAAGCCGCCATTGCCGCAACCTGCGCCAGAATAAGAGGAATAATCGCTTCGTTCTGTTTGAATCCGAGAATATATTGCGCGTAGGTAGTGAAGTTGGAAGCCAGCGCGTTATACGCCATATAAAAACAGAACACGACAGCAAGTATGCAGATTCTGTTGAACCCGAGCCCGCTTCGGAAACTTTTCCGTTTCTTTTTGGCATCTTCCGATTCCTGTCTGGTTTTGAAAAAACCGTGCGACAGGGCGGAATCTATATTGGGAAGTTGAAGTATTGACTCCTGCTCTACGGATTCCATTTCGAGAGCGGCGGAAGCGGTGGTGGATATCTCCTGCTCTGCCGTAATATCCTCGGCGGAAACCAGAGCGCTGTTTTTTTTGCGTTGTTCCTCTTCGAGTTGCTCCTGTTTTTCCGCCTCTTCGTTTTCAACCGCGGCGTCAACTTTGAATTTGTTTTCTTTGACGGAGAAACAGAACCACGCCAGCATAACCGCAGTAGTCACAATGATAGCGGCGCCGATTGCGTAGTAGCCCTCGAACATCATAAAGACGTAGTAATACAACTGGGCAAGGACCGTCAGAATTACGGAAACGACGTTGCTCACCGCATTTGCCGCATTGCGGAATTTGTCGGGGTTGAGGTCGGGCACGATTGACAACGCCGGGCTGCGGTAGGCCGCCATTGCCGCAAGCGTAATCATAAGGCAGATGACGTACGGGACAAAATAATCCTTGCCGAGCGACGCAAAGACGCAAACGCCCGCAAAACCTATCATAGAAATAATCGTGCCGATGACGACAAAAGGTTTGCGGTTGCCGAATTTGGAACGGGCGTTGTCGGACAGTCTGCCGAACAGAGGAAGAAGTATCAACCCGAGAATGTTGTCCATCGCTATGATAACGCCGTGCCACACTTCATTCAGGCCGAACACGCCGTAGTCCATAGTCTGGAGAATTGCGTCGTACGCTCCCCAGAAAAGGGAAATCCACCCGAATGCCAAAGAGCATAGGAACGTACGTTTCCAGTTGAACTTCATACGCCAATAATAACAAAAACACGCGCGTAAGGCAACCGCTATTAAAAAAAACCGAAAACAAACTTGAACGTATTTCGATGATGAGAATTGTCATAAAACGCGGTTAATATTGCAAATTCGACAAATAAAGTCGCGTTTTAGGAAATACATAAAGAAAAACAGCATCTGTCCGACTTCTGCAAAAGTTTGCGTATTGCGCGCAGGCGGCAACGGTGATAAAATTTTGACAACAGGAGGAATTATGAGAATCGGAATAATTACCGCGATGGCAGAAGAAACATTGCCCGTAATGAACAAACTCGGCGGCATTGTGGCGGAAGATTTCATAGCGGGAGTGAGAATAATTCAAATCGAGGCCGAGGGGCACACGGTCTATCTTGCCAATTCCGGAATAGGAGAAATCCGAGCGGCTCTTGCCGTGCAAATGCTGGTTGACCTGTTCGACATAGAAGCCGTGTTGAATTTCGGATTTGTCGGTTCGCTCAACAAAAGTATTCCGGTAGGAGAAATGGTGATTGCCGAACGCGCCGTACATCATCAATTCGATATTACGGCGGTGGACAACGTACCGGTAGGCAAGTACGATAACCGCGATTCGGTATATTTCGAAACGAGTCGCGAAATTGCCGAGCGCGTCCAGAACAAACTATCCTCTCCCCTGCGCAAAGTGACTGTCGCAAGCGGTGATAAGTTCATAGGCGATTCGGAGACCAAGAAATATCTGCACGACGCTTTCGGCGCCGATATATGCGAAATGGAACTTGCGGGTATTTGTCTTGCGGCGGAGCGCAACAATATTCCCGTATTCTCGTTGAAAGTTGTTTCGGACGGCGCGGACGAAAACGCGACGGTTTCTTTCGGAGAGATACTGGGAAAAGGCTTGACCAGATATGAAGAATTGCTCCCCGACGTTCTGCGCGCTTTGGCAGGAGTCCGACCTGCGGCGCAACCTCCCGTGGTGCGCGGAGAAAAAAGAATCGTGAAAAAATGAGTGCCGTCAATTGCGCAATGCGGTCAACGACGGCGGTCAAAGTCGACGGAAGGATAGCGGAAAAAAAGAAAAACAAGTAACAATAAATAGATTATAATCTATATATAAAACAAACGACACAACAAACGCCTCTTTATCGCGTTAGGTGCGGAAAAGAGGCGTTTTTGTATATTCTAAAAGAACGCTGATATTGAGGACCGATTATTTTATCGGCGGCGCAATGTTGTGTTTTTGAAACATTCTGTCTTCGTCGGTAATGTCTCGGACAACTCTGCAAGGAACACCGGCGGCAAGCACGTCCGAGGGAATGTCTTTTACAACCACACTGCCCGCGGCGATGACGGAATTGTCGCCGATTTTTACCCCGCCGCATATTGTAACATTCGACGCAATCCACACATTGTTGCCGATTTCCACCGGTTTTGCATATTCCCAGTCGTGTTCGCCGTCTTCGTAAACGTGCGAAATACGCTCCTCGGCAACGAGCGGGTGACAAGGTGTGGCCACAACGACGCGCGGCCCGAACATAACGTCGTCGCCGATTTTAATCGGGGCAACATCGAGCAGTTGGCAGTCGAAGTTCATATAAAAGTTTTTGCCGAACGTTACGTTGTAGCCGTACTCGACGTGAATTGTCGGTTCAAAGAACGGGTCGGCGCCGCCGGCAGGGAAAAGCGCTTTGATTATACGTTGCCTTTTTCTAAGGGCGTATGCCCGCGTGCGGTTGTATTTGTCCGCAAGCAAGCGTGCGCGCAAGCGGTCAAGCATCAGACGCTTGTCGAGAGGATTATACAATTTGCCGGATATCATCTTTTCTTTTTCGGTCATAACCTTCTCTCCGAAGTTTTTTCCTTGTCACATAGACAAAAACATTATACCACAAATATACCGACTGTACAGGCACAACGCCTCAAATATGTCAGCGCCAAGTCGATTGTGAATTTTATAATCCCGTTGCGTAACGTAAAAATATGTAAGGGGAAGATATTTTGAAGATGTTATTCGTCAACAAAACTAAAGTTAATAAGTATGTGTATAAAAATTACGGAAATTTGAAAAATCCACATTTTTGAAAAAAAACAAGACACATTCGTAGTAATCCAATAGGAAATAAACAAAGAAAAGAGGCTCGCTGCTCTTCAAGGCGCGCCGCCACTGCCCTTTGCGCACAATTTGTCGTCATAAGCCTGAAGAGTTGAAAATTATGAGTGCGGGTGCAGATGGCGGTTGGTTGTCGGGAATAAATATAATATCGCAAATGTTCAACCGCGAAAAACCGCAAAGTAAATCGGGAATAACAAAAGACGAGAAAAGCACCGGTGCGACATTACATAAGACGTTGCAACAGCGCATCGCTTGTAAAAACCGGCAAAGATACACCCTTAACAAAGCGCTCGGCACCAGAGGACTCGCGGATAGCAGCAAGTGTTAGAATGCGAGCGTTGCAATCTGCAATCTCAAAACGGCTTGTGAAAAAGTTGTCCACGCAAGCGAGCCTGTGTATAGCGACAGTTTTTGCGCTCCGCTTTACTTTTACAATATAAGATGCGGGGCAGGAATGCGTGCGCAGCGACCGCAGATAAAGTCCGAAAGTTATAACAGCCACAACACCCGACACCCATCGGATAATCGCAGGTGCTTGTAAAAACACCCGCTCTCAATATGTAATTGTCTGCGCATCTCAATGCTCCGCAAACAAAGCGACAGACGGGCGCCGCCCTGTCCGCGCCGTCGCTCCAGACAGCAAGTCGTTTTTTAGTCGGTTTATAGCAAGACGCGACGAAGAAGGTTGTTTGTAATGTCAGAAACGCACGAACCGTTCTGACCAACCGAACCGTCGCCGAATCGAAAGAGGACAAACGTTGTCAGCAAACATTTTCTCATCTGAAAATCAAAGGCGCAGGTTAAAAGAAAGAGCGCCGTTCAACGCACGACCATAAAGCGACAAAATACATACAATTGCGCGAACGGTGGCAATTTGTTGATAATTGTTACACCGAGGCTTGCGGCGAAAACGAGTGTTCGGAAAGCGCGTTTTAACAAACCGTCAGCGAAAGCAGGCGGGCGCAATCGCAAAGGTTATAGGAATTAGTGTCGAAAATGCGATGTTTCACGTGAAACGCAAATAAAACGCGGCGAAAACCGCACATTTCGGAATTATGGCGGACGAGCGTGAGAGTGCGAGAAGAGGGTTGTCTACAGTACGCCCCGTCCGATTGCGGTGTCGTGTTGCAATTTGGCGCGCGCAGTAGTTCGCTTGCACATATGAAGATTCGGGGTGCACGGGCGGCCCGAAAACAACAATTGGACAGACGGGAGATGTGTTTTGATACGGGCGTATGGATAGATACCCGCTTATAGTGCAAACGGCAATGAAATTAACGACTGTTTACAAGTTTCACGTGAAACAATTATTCCGACCTTCGAGTTTCACGTGAAACCCGAGAATATTTTAAAATTGCGAAAAACCCACTAAATAGTGGGCTTTTGGGGTCGGTTTTCTCTGTTTTGGAAAGGGGAAAACAGGCATTTTGGCTGGATTGAGGCCTTTCTCCTAAAAAATTTTACAGAAAATTTTTGTGTCTTTCATATAAATTTTTCGCCTTGTAATGTTACACAAAAATTATAGAGTTTTTTGATGTGTTTCACGGGCGGGGCGCCTTGTTTGGTTGTTGTGCCGAAACCGGGGAGGTTTTGGGTGTGTGTTCGAGGCTGCCGAATGATAATCCGGGGTGGTTTTCTGTGGTTTGAGGCTTGATTTTCTAAAAAACCGGAGGTCGGAGTATTTTGCTCTGGCTGTAAGACGACAGGTCGCGGGACTGTTTTGTTTGGTTTGCTTCGGTTATTGCATACAGGTTCGATTAGAGTGCGGCAAAAATTGCCAATGAATTGTTTTCCTCGTCGCTGTTTCGGTCGCTTTTGCGTTCGGGGGGGGGTGGCGCGGGCTTGGCTTTTAGGCTGTTTGCGTGGCTAAAAGGCGTTGGTTGCGCAATTTCGGCTGTGAGAGTTCGGTATGTTTTGAGGGGTTTTTTGCTTCCTGTGACGGTTTTATCCGCTCGTGAATTGCGTTTTAGGGTGATTTATAACTGCTTCCGAGCGTAAATTCGACAAGTCGTGTCGGGATTCTCCAGGAAAGATTCGATATGCGGATGATGTTGGTTTGAATGTAGTAGAGTACGTGTTTTTATGGGGCGCAATAACTGCAAACAGAATGTTTTTGCCGCAAGTGCGGATATATTTGGTTTTGCGAGCGGATTACGGTTCTGGAAGAGTGCGTAGGGCTCTCCGTCGGTGCGGTCACAGAATCGATTGTTTCTGCAAGCAAGGGTGCCGACGACTGGGGAGCAATGAAAATATACTGCTGTATGCGGGCGGCAAAAAGCAATAGGCAATACAATGACGTTTGAAAGTTCCGCAAAGGCGAATTAACACTGCAAAAACACGCCTAAATTTTTTGGTTCGGGGGCGATGAGTTTATCTCTTTCGCCCGCGGAGCGGTAAGCGGAAGCGACACATTTGTTTCAATGGCATTACGGGCGGAAAGAAGCAAGGAAGCAATGAAACATTATAATATATAGACGAAATTCAATTCACTGTTTCGTTGTCGGTCTCGCCGATGTATGCGGCAATGTTGGCGGGCGGCGTCCTATATGTGCGGCGGAAATAGCGTGGAAAAGACGCTCCGCGTGGGCTCAACGGTTTTCGCCGTTTTCGGAATCGCTGTCGTGCGGCGAAGTGGCGTCGGGGTGCGTGTCTGCGGCGGGGAGGCTGTCGCGAGACGGCGCGAAATCTGCGGTTTGATTTGAGGTCGAGTCGATATCGGAGGGACCGCCTGCGGAATCACGAAGAGATTTTTCCGCCTCTTTTTCGGCGATGACTTTGTTTATTTTGCGACGGATACGACTTTCGTAGCGCAGGCTGCTTCCCAAAGAGTCCGTAACGTCGTTGATGACAAGGAAGGCGTTCGGGTCGATTTCCGTTACGACGGATTTGAGTTTGCCGACTTCGAAGCGGTTGACAACGCAATAGAGAACGGTTTTCGGGGTGCGGGAGTAGTAGCCTTCGGCGTCGATTGACGTTACGCCTCTGCCGAATTCCTTGGAGAGCATCTCCGCTACTTCGTTGTGGCGGTCGGTTATTATGAATGCGGATTTTGCTTTGTCGAAACCGTCGATGACGAAGTCGACCGCTTTGAGCCCCACGGTGTACGCTATTATGGAGTAGAGCGGGGCAATCCAATCTTTGGTCACGATACCTGCCACGACATACAGCACCACGTTGTAACTCATCACGAAGGAACCTACGGTAATTCCTATGCGCTTGGCGAACACTACGGCCAGCACTTCCACGCCGTCTATCGCTCCGCCGAAGCGTATCGTAATTCCGCTGCCGATGCCCGAGATTACGCCGCCGAAGAGCGCGCAGAGCAGAAAATCCGCGCCCGCAACGGGAGAGCCTGCGGAAAAATCTATCTCGAAAACCGATTGAAACAGGTAAGAGAAGAGTGCGTAGACTCCCACGGCGAAAAGGGAGTGGACGATAAACGAAGCCCCGAGTCGCTTGAGCCCGAAGAGGAAGAAGGGAACGTTGAATATGAGCAGATAAGCGCTCATCGCGAGCGGCGTTACGTTGCCGAGAAGCATCGAGGTTCCCGAAAAACCGCCGTCGTAAAGCCCTGCGGGGGAAAGCAACAATGTGACGCCCGCGGCATTGACGACGCCAGCGACCGCCAGCATAAAAAAGTCGGTGAGGCGAAGCGATTTGAGGAAAGAGACAGAACTGCGGGATTTCAATGCGGTATACCTCCGTCGGGCGTTTGGAACGGTGATTATAATAGCACAATATGCGCCGCGTCACAATCACAAAACCTTGCGATTACGGCATTTTCACCTTGAAGAAGGGTGCTGTCGCTCCTGCGAGGACACGCTCCGCGCGCGTGCCTCCGCGAACCGTAAACGCACGGCAAAGAAAATTTTGTTGTGTTCGTGCATACTGTGTGGTAGAATTTACGGGAGGTGCATTATGCGTTTTGCTATTGTAAAGAGTGCCGCCGAACTCGGCGAAAGAGCGTTTTTCGAAATCAAAAGTGTGCTGAAAACCAAACCCGATGCGGTTATAGGTTTTGCAACGGGCAGGACTCCGCTTCCGCTTTACGAGAAAATGGCGGCGGACCACGCCAAGAACGGAACGAGTTACAAGAGAGTGACGGCGATAAACCTCGACGAATACATCGGGGTGGAGGCGAAAGACAAAAACAGTTTCGCCCGCTTTATGAAGGACAATCTTTTCTCCAAAATCGACATCGACCCCGCGAACACCCATATTCCCAACGGAATGGCGGAGGATTTGGAGGCGGAATGCGAAAGATATGCGGCGTTTGTCGCCGCACACCCCGCGGATATTCAGATTCTCGGAATAGGCGCAAACGGTCACATCGCGTTCAACGAACCATACACCAAATACGACACCGTGACGCACATAGCGTTGCTCACCGCAAAAACCCGCTCGGATAATGCCGAGGGGTTTGGGAGCCCGGCGCAGGTGCCGTCATACGCGCTTACTATGGGCATAAAGGAAATTCTGTCGGCAAAGAAGATTCTTATGCTCGCCAGCGGCGAGGGCAAAGCCGAGGCAATCTACAATATGCTTCAGGGCAGAGACGACACGTCCTGTCCCGCTGCCGCGCTCCGCAGTCACCCCGACGTGACGGTGGTGCTCGATGAGGCGGCGGCAAAATATCTCGCGTTCGACGAATGGGCGAAAATCGACCGCACCGCGCCCGCCGAAGCCGCGGTTCCCGTCGTGACCGAGGAGCCCGAAGCGGAGGAGAAATCCGCACCCGCAGAGGAAAAGGCGGAGGCAACGGACGAAGCGACGGAAAAGGAAGCCGTCGTGGCCGAGCAGTCTCCCGAAGACGACAATGCGCAGTCGGACGAAAGCGCGGGCGAGGAGAACGCGGAGGAAGAGGATTCGTCCGTCGAGGAAGAAAAGGTCTATCTCGACGCCGAAATCATAGAGGACGACGAAGAAGATACCCCGACCGGAGAAGAGCCCGCACGCGGAAAGAAAAAGCACAGGAAAAAGAAATAAGCCGCACAATCGCGGAACAGAAAAGAAAAACGGACGCGCAAGCGCCCGTTTTTTTGTTGTTTCTTTCGGGAATCCGCCAACGTCGGAGCGGTACCGATATGCCGTGTTCGGGGTGCAATGAAACAACTAGAATCGCCACAAAACTATTTTAACATAGACAAATTGCCTATATAAACGTCGTTTTGCGGCATATCCACCGCAATGTCGAATGTGCCCGACAGGGGGGCGGCGTCGCCGTCGATGTTGAACATTACGTCGCCTGACAACGTGACCGACAGGTTTTCGGCTCGACGGAACACCAGAGCCCCGCTTTCCTTTTCCTTTCCGAATCCGATGAAAAATGCCCTGAAGAGGGGAAAGAATATTCTGATTTTGTTTACCAGGCTGTTTTTCCCCGGGCTTTTTATCAGCAACAGATGCACGGCTTTGTCGTCGGGGCGGTACAGGCGGTTGAAACGGAAACCGAAACAGCGTTCGGAATCTATCGCCATTATGAGAGTGTATCGCCCGCTGTACTGCGCGCCGTCCGCCGTGACCGAGGCGGGAATGTCGTAAACTTTGTATTCGCGCAGAATGTTGAGAATGTACGCAAGTATCCCGAGCCTCTTTTTGCGCGCGGGCGACGAGGTATAACCCAGGGGAGTAAAGGAGCCTGCCGCCGCGACGTATCCGAAAGGTCTGCCGGAAAGCGTGGCAAGTTTTTTCATAGGCACGAATTCGGCTTCGGCGTCCTTGCGCTTGCGGTTGTGCGCCCCTTTGCTTTTTGCGCATTCGTTGAAAGTGCCCGCGCCGTAGTATATCAGGGGAACGCCCGCCGCAGTGCAATTCACGAGCGCGTGGGAGAATGTGCCGTCGCCGCCTGCGGCCACCACGAGGTCGAAGCCGTCCGCCGCCCATTCGTCCGATTCGTCGGTTATGCGCAGCACGGTGGGCTCGTAGACGCCTCCGAAACGCGCGACAAGCCTGTCCTCGTCCACTCGGGAGGACCTGCCGCACAGACTGTTGATGACGATGAGGCACTTTTTCATTCCGCTTGATTATATCTCCCTGCACCCGCACGGACAAGCACGGCGGGGTAATTTGTTATTATTATGCGCAGATAAAGCAAAATAGTGACACTCTTTCGGAGGACTCGTTATTGCAAAATGCGCCTGCAATGTATAAAATGTAAGTGACGATAAGGAGGACGCAATGACACGGATAAGAAAAGCAGTCATACCCGCAGCGGGGCACGGCACAAGATTCCTGCCCGTTACAAAAGCCGTCCCCAAGGAAATGCTTGCCGTCATCGACAAACCCGCGCTTCATTACATAGCGAAAGAGGCGGCGGACAGCGGCATAGAGGAAATTCTCGTTATAATCAGCCCCGACAAAGAGATAATAAGACACTATTTCGGAGCGGGCGAAGCGGAATGCGTCGCGGAGAGGGAACTCAACGACCTCATAGGGCGGGTCAAATTCCGTTTTGCCGTGCAGGAGAAAGCGTGCGGAACCGCAAACGCCGTTATGCTCGCTAAAGAGTTCACGGGCGACGAGCCTTTTGCCGTTATGTACGGCGACGACGTAATCGTCAACGACAACGGAAAACCCTGCGTGGCGCAACTTGCGGACGCATATGCCAGGGTTGGCAAAACGGTGCTCGGAGTGCAGGAGCGCGCGCCCGAAGAAGCCGTCAAATATGCGGTAATCGAAAAAGGCGAAACCGTCGGCAATCTGACCCGCGTTCTCGACATAATCGAGAAGCCTTCGGATGTCAACAATCTGCCCTCCACGCTCAGCAGTCTTGGGAGATATATCCTCACGCCCGACATCTACCCTGCAATAGAACGCGCTCCGCAATTCCGCGGCGAGAAATATCTCACGCACGCCATAGGGCTGCTGATACCCGACGGCGTTTACGCCTGTGCTTTCGAGGGCGCCAGATACGACATAGGCGACAAGTTCGGCTACGTCCAGGCGAACGTCGAAATGGGGCTCCGCCGTTTCGGCGACAAGATGAGGAATTATCTCGCAACGTTGGTATAACGGGCGGGAAAGCGTCGGGTATCCGCGCTGCGAAACGAACCCGTGCGTGACTTTGAGCGACGCAAAATCCTCTCAAACCACACGGCCGCAAAGGCAGGCGGTCGGACGCGAAAACCAAAACGCGCGCTTCGGGCGCGCGTTTTTATTACGTATAAATCCGCGGTTACTGCGCAAAAGTGCGGTTAAAGTGTGAAATTGGTGCGGATAAACATCTCTATCGAGCGAGCGGCGTAAGCGGCAAGGAACGGGTCTTTGCTCTCGGCCATAATACGCAATTTGTTTTCGGTGCCGCTTCCGCGAAGCATAAGCCGACCGCTGTCCGACAGCATTCCTTTGACTGCTTCGGCGTATTTCAGCAAGGCGGGGTCCCTCACTATTTCGTCCTTTTTCGCGGTGCGCACGTTTACGTTTACCTGAGGATAAATTTCACAGTCCGCGAGTTCCGAAAGGGGCTTGCCCGCGTCGAGCACGGTTTTTGCCAACACTGCGCCCGCCAGCACGCCGTCGCCCGTGTCAAGGTACTTGCCGATGATTATGTGACCCGACTGTTCGCCTCCGAGCGTAAATCCTTCCGCGCACATTCTGGCCACTACGTTATGGTCGCCTATGTCGGTGCGGACGAGTTTTATTCCGTGTGCGGCAAGAGCGACCTCCGCTCCCATATTGGTGTGGAGCGTTCCCACGACGGTGGAGAAGGGCAGTTCTCCGCGGGCCTTGAGCATACGTGCCAGCACGTAAATTATCTTGTCGCCGTCCACGATGTTGCCCTTTTCGTCGGCGGCGATTACCCGGTCTGCGTCTCCGTCGAAAGAAAAGCCCATATCGGCGCCCCGTCGCACCACTTCCGCGGCGATGACTTCCGGGAAAAGCGCGCCGCACCCGTCGTTGATCAGATTGCCGTCGCGGGAAGTGTTGAGCGCCACCACCTCGGCGCCCATATCGGCGAAGATTGCGGGAGCGTAAGCCGCAGCGGCGCCGTTGGCGCAGTCGAGCACGATTTTCAGCCCGTCAAGTCTTCCCGCCGATTTGACTTTGTCGGCATAAAGAGCCACGGCGCCTTCGGCGGGCAACATCCGACCGCGAGTCTCGGCGCAGGCAAGAGCGGCTTCCGAGAGGCGCGCCTCGATTTCCTCCTCGCGGTCGGCGGAAAGTTTTCTGCCGTCCGCACCGAATATTTTTATACCGTTGTACGAGGGCGGATTGTGAGAAGCGGATATCATTGCTCCCGCAAACGCGCCCTTCGCCGCGGTAAGACACGCCACGCAAGGGGTTGTGACAACGCCGAGGTCAAGCACGTTTCCGCCTGCGGCAAGCACCCCTTCGGCGAGCGCCCGCGCGAGGCTTTCTCCGCTCGTCCTGTTGTCTCTGCCGACTACCACGGTGCCGCCTTCGGACGACGCGCCGAGACTGCCGCCCACGAGAAGGGCAATGCTGTCGGTGAGGGTTTCGCCGTACACACCGCGAATTCCGTCTGTGCCGAAATATTTGTTTTTTGTTCCGTTCGAGGTTGACATAATGCAGTATATTCCGCACCTTGCGGTCGGGTTACGACGGAGCAGGAAAACTTTTCCGCGCAGACAAAAAAAATTTTTGCAAAAACTATTGACAACGGAGCGGGAAGTGTTACAATGTTAGCAGTCGGACGGCGAGAGTGCTAACAATCGCCAAGCGAGATTGCCAAACAGCCTGTCCGCCCGAACTAAAACCGTCAAGGAGCGTGCAATTATGAAAAACTATCTTATAAACTATTCTCACAGGAACAATCCTCTTGATTTCTTCGATGACGCATTCGATTCTTTCTTCCGTCCAGTGTTTTACGACGAGAAGTTCGATGCGATGAAGACGGATATCAAGGAAACCCCCAATTCCTACGAAATGGAAATCGAGATGCCCGGCTTCGATAAGGAAGACATCTCCGTTTCCGTCGAGAACGGCTATATGACCATCGGTGCGGAAAAGAAGGAAAAGGAAGAAGACAAGAACGAGGCGCACCGTTACGTGAGAAAGGAGCGCAGCGTTTCCTGCCAGAGGAGTTACTATATCGGCGATACCGAAGAGAGCACCATCAAAGCCAGGTACGACAAGGGCGTCCTGTACGTCTCCGTCCCGAAAAAGGAAGAGAAGAAGCCCGAAGGAAAACGCAGCATTGCCATAGACTGACCCTTTCATCCGAAAGATTCCCCCTTAAAGAGACGGACGTCCGCGGTTTGCGGACGTCCGTCTTTTTTTACAGAAAAATATTAACGGTCGTCGTCAGGGCAGGACGATGACGAGAGGAGCGGAGACCAGCGAGGGAATACCGTCCGTGCAGACAGCGACGGTGACTGTGTGCTCGCCCGACGGGAGACGGTCGGCCAGTCCGAAACCGAGTTCGGAGGTCTCCCCGAGAAAGACGCCGTCGGCATAGACGCGACAGGTCGTGTCGCCGCAAGGTGAATAAAGTTCCCAAGACAAAAATCCCGTCGCCTCGTCGAACCGCAGACCGACACAGGAGGGAGCGGCAGGCGCAAAAACCTTTTCGACGCGCACTTCGTCGGAGGGCAGGAATCCGCGTGCGGAAGAGGACAAAGTAACGGTATAAGCCGCGCCCTCGGGATTTTGCAGGGGAGTAAGGTCGATTGTCAGCAGGAGTGCGTCGTCCGTTTTTGTGCACGCAACATAAAAAGTTTTTCCGCCCAGAACGAACGCGGTTTCGGCAACGCTTACTGTTGCCGCCGCGCCTTCTGCAAAGGAGAAGGTAAAATCCGTGGAACGCGGGTCGGCGGAAAATGTCAGGGTTGCGTCGGTTGCGCTTTCGTCGGATTTCACAAGCGGTGCGGAAAGTTGTTCGAATACGGGCGGGTCTTCGCTTTCGTTGCCGTCGCCGTCCCCGACGTCCCCTTCGCCGCTTTCGTCATCGTCGGGGTTGACGTCCGACGGGTTTTCGGACGTTTCGTAAGCGCGCACGGACAAATCGTTGACCGTGGATTTCACAACGTACGATTCGGGAGAAAAGCGGTAGCCCTCAAGCGCAAAAGCAACTTCGTCGCCGTACGCAAGGTGCGACACCGAAAACACTCCGTTAGCGTCGGAGCGCGCCGAGGTCTCGCCGTCGACCAGAATACCGACGCCGCCGAGTCCCTGCCCGTCGAGCGTGATTTTGCCGGAGAGGGAATATCCCGTTGCGGAATTGCCGTCGTCAGTATTGTCCTCGGCGCAGGCGGCAAGCGATGTCAGGGAGGCGAGAAACACGGCAATGCAGGCAATGACGCAGGCGGTTCGGCGAAGACTTTTCACGGCGTTTCCTCCCCGACGGGCGGAATTGTAATCGTGCGGGTAAATCCGCACAATCCGTCTTTTACAGTGCAAATCGAAAACGTAAACTCGGTATTGCGCGAAATATATGCGGTTATGTCGAGGCGGTTCGTCGTCACGGTTTCGGACAGCACTACGCCGTCCGACGTACTCAGCGTTACGACGTAGCCTTCAGCGCCGTCGGCGCTCCCGCTCCAGACGACGTAGGCTTTATCGCGCGAGAAAACCGTTTTTACCGTTGCGGGAGGGAGTGGCGGAAGCGAAACGGAAAAGGAATATTCCGCAGGAGAAGAATGTATTACGTAATCCGACTTGTCGGCGGGGTGCGCGGCGACAGAAACGGTATAGTCGCCGTTCAGAACGTAGTCGGTGATGCCGAAGAATGATTCCGCGGTTTCTCCCACGGCAATACCGTTTATGCACACTCGGAACACGACGTCATCGGTATAGTCGCTGTCCCAACGGATGATTCCGTCCGAAAAAGTCAGATTGTTCGGCGCAGAAAGCACGACGGTGTGCTCGTAGACGGTTTCGCCGCAGGTCCCGTTGTCCGCCGTCACGACAACGGTGTAACTGCCGCCGCTCGCGACGAACGGCGTTATGTCGAAAGAATTGTGGGAGAGCGGCCCTCCGACGATTGTTCCGTTCACGGACACGGTGTACAACCTGTCGGATTCGCTGTTCCAGCACACTAGAATTTTGCCCGCCGATTGTTCTATGCCGACGGAAAGCCCGTATTCCGCTCCGCCTGCCGCCGACCCCGTCGGGGCGGTTGCCGTCGCGTTTGTCGTAAAGAAAAGGGCAGACACGCACAGCAATGCGACGAGACATACGGAAAGATGTTTGAACGAAAGCGTTTTCATCGGTTTTAAAATAGACCACGGTGCGAAAAATGTCAATATATGTCGAGAACGCTTAAACGTGAACAAGGGGTGGTAACCGAGTGTTGCCGTAAAAGGCGGGAGCGTCTCCCGACCGCGCGGCAAGGCAAAAATTTTTCGTGAGAACGAAAGGAACGGAATGCCGTTTGCGACTCATTATCTTCGGGTGCGAAACGTGACGTGTCCCATATGTTGCGTCTTGACGGCGCCTGGCGGTTTCTGCGGGGGCGAGGCTCGCTCCCGTATGCCTCCCCGCGCGACAATTTTTGTGCGAAAACGGCTTGCTACACGCGCGCATATGTGGTATAATTTTTTATACTTATTTAAAGTACAAAATAAGTAAACGAAAAATCCAACAAACCTCAGACGCGTTTTCCGCTCGGACTTGCTCCGTCGGAGCGCACCCCACAACAACACAGGAGGAATAAATGGAAGAGGTCAAACACAGTTACAACGAGACCGATATTCAGGTGCTCGAAGGTCTGGACCCCGTCAGAAAACGTCCCGGTATGTATATCGGCTCCACGGACGCACGCGGGCTTCATCACCTTGTCACCGAGGTCGTCGACAACTCCATCGACGAGGCTCTCGCGGGCTACTGCAACAGAATAGTGGTCGAGATACTTGCCGACGGCGCGGTCCGCGTCACCGACAACGGCAGAGGAATTCCCGTCGGTATAATCGAGAAAGAGGGTAAGTCGGCGGTCGAAGTCGTGCTTACCAAACTGCACGCGGGCGGCAAGTTCGGCAGCGGCGGCTATAAGATTTCCGGCGGTTTGCACGGCGTGGGCGTGTCCTGCGTCAACGCGCTCTCCGAATGGCTGGTTGCGGAGGTCCGTCAGGGCGGCAAACTTTACCGTATACGTTTCAACCGCGGCGTGGCGGAAAGGCCGCTTGCGGTGGTCGGAGACGCCGACACGACGGGCACCACGATAACGTTCTATCCCGACGCCGACATTTTCGAGACCCTGGATTTCAATTACGACACGATGAAATCCCGTCTCAGGGAACTTGCCTATCTCAATAAGGGGCTGACAATCGAAATC